>Ga0247732_10000982_pt1 | contig 11950 bp, 8 predicted proteins | sample UWRJL163409C2_FD_180940 | JGI IMG/M metagenome (GOLD analysis project Ga0247732, IMG submission 180940) | Plant litter microbial communities from Arlington Agricultural Research Station in Wisconsin, United States - UWRJ-L163-409C-2 | ecosystem: Environmental > Terrestrial > Plant litter >...
CGTGGATGACTACCGCCTGCGGCCTCAGCGATCGCTCTTGAGGTACTGCAGGAACGGGTCGTTCTTGTCGAGCACGATCACGCCGTTGCCGTCGGTCATGGAGCCACGGTAGGCCTCCAGGCTGCGGTAGAACGCGTAGAACGACGGGTCGGCCGAGCCGGCCTTGCCGTAGATGCGGGCGGCGTCGGCATCGCCGGCACCACGCAGCTGCTGGGCGTCGCGCTCGGCTTCGGCCACGATCACGGTGCTCTCGCGATCAGCCTGGGCACGGATGGTCAGCGACTGCTCTTCACCCTCGGCGCGCAGCTTGGCCGCTTCCTGCTTACGTTGGGCGCGCATGCGCTCGTACACATCGTTGATCACCTGGCTGTCGGTCGGCAGGTCGATCTGCTTGATGCGCAGGTCGATGATCTGCATGCCGAGCGCCTTGACCGACTCGTTGATGCCGGTCAGCTGGTTGGCGATCAGTTCGCTGCGATCCCCGGACACCAGCTGCTGCAACGAGCGCGAGTTGATCTGGTTGCGCAGCGAGTCGGTGATGATCGGAGCCAGACGGGCATTGGCCACGCGGGCGTCGCCGCCGGTCGCACGGAAGTACGCGCGCACGTCGGAGATGTAACCGATGGCGAAGAAGTCGACGCTGACGTCCTTCTGCTCGGCGGTGAAGTAGCGCGCCGGGGCGGTATCGAGCACCTGGAAGCGGCGATCGAACACGCGCACCGTTTCCACCAGCGGCACCTTGAAGTGCAGGCCCGGCTTGATGTCCGCACGGACCACCTTGCCCAGGTTCAGCACCATCGCGGTCTGGTCCTCACGGACCACGTAGACCGAACCCAGCAGGCCGAGCAGGACCGCTACGGCCAGACCAATCCACAGTGAACTTCTCATCGGCTGCCCTCCTCACGACCGGTCGGGCGCGTCGTCGGACGCTCCGCATTGCGAACGCCATCCACGGCCGTGCTGGCAGGCAGCGACGGCAGCATGACTTCCGGGGTCACCGCCGGGGCGGCGTTGGTGCTGCTGGTGCGGTTGTCGCCCGGCATCGGCACGTAGATCAGCTGGCGGCCATCGCCACCGATGATCTTGCGGTTCTCCGAGAGCACCTTCTGCACGGTTTCCAGCCACAGGCGCTTGCGCGTGACTTCCGGGGCGTCCTTGTACTGGACCTGCAGCAGGCTGAAGCGCTCGGCATCACCCTCGGCCTTGGCGACCACGGCCTGCTTGTAGCCTTCGGCAGTGGTCCGGGCCCGCGAGGCCTGGCCGCGCGCTTCCGGAACCACCTTGGCCGCGTAGGCCTGCGCTTCGTTGATCAGACGCTCCTTGACCTGCTGGGCGCCGTTGACCTCGTCGAAGGCCGGCTTGACCTCCTCGGGCGGACGGGCATCGGGCAGGGTCAGGCCGGTCACCGACAGACCGGTGCGGTAGCTGCCGAGCGAGGCCTGCAGGCGCTCTTCGGCGGCCACGGCCAGCGGGCCACGGTTGTTCAGCACATTGTTGAGGTCGGCACGACCGACCTGCTCACGCACCGCGCTCTGCGCGGTCTGTTCGAGCACCTGGTCGGCATCGACCGAGCCGAACAGGTACAGGCGCGGATCATCGATGCGGTACTGGACGTTGAGCGAGACGTTGACGATGTTCTCGTCGCGGGTCAGGACCGGTACCTGGCTGCTGAACGTCTTGATCTCGGTGGCATTGACCTTGGTCACCGATTCCAGCGGCCAGGGCAGCTTGAAGTTCGGGCCAGGCTGCAGGATGCGATGGAATTGACCGAAGCGCAGCACGACGCCGCGTTGCTGTTCGCCGATCAGCTGGAAGCTGGAGAACAGCAGCAGCAACACCGCAGCCACTGCAACCCAGCGCAGGATGCCGCCATCGAACAGGTCTTTCAGCGGACCGGGCAAACCGCCCCAACCGCCGCCATTGCCGCCACCGCGAGGACCGAACGGCCCACGTCGATTCTCGTCGGGGCCTTGTCCGCCCTTGTTGCCGCCGGGTGTATTCCAGGCCATGCACGCTCCATCAAGGTAAGGTTGCCTGCGGGCCACTCCCGCACCGTCAACCGTTAAAACGTTGTCGATTCTACTAGATGGGGCAGATCGACAGGATTGGAAGGGGTCACGCATCTCTGGGAACGATTCATAACCGCAGCGGGTATGGTGGTGGTTTCCCCCCGTCAGGCATCTTCATGGCAATTCCCGACCGGTTCAACGCTTTCCGCATCCACCAGGACGATACCGGCCACCACGCCGCGCTGGAACCGATCGGCTTGGACCAGCTCAACCCAGGCGAGGTGGTCCTCCGCGCGCACTGGTCCTCGGTCAACTATAAAGATGCGTTGGCCGGCACCGGCAAGGGCAAGATCCTGCGGCGATTCCCGCTGGTCGGTGGTATCGACGTGGCCGGCACGGTGGTCGCTTCGACCGACCCGGCCTACCGCGAAGGCGATGCGGTGCTCGCCACCGGGTGCGGGCTCAGCGAGACCCGCGATGGGGGCTACAGCCCGTATGTGCGCCTGACCGCCAGTGCGGTGATCCCCCAGCCGGCCGGGCTGAGCCCGCGCGAGGCGATGATCCTGGGGACGGCCGGGTTTACTGCCGCGCTGGCCTTGCTGCGGATGCTGGACAACCGGCAGACCCCCGCCCACGGGCCGCTGGCAGTAACCGGGGCCACCGGCGGGGTCGGCTCGCTGGCGGTGGATATCTTCACTCGGGCCGGTTTCGAGGTGCATGCGATCAGCGGCAAGGCCGACCAGGCCGGCTATCTGCGAGGCCTGGGGGCCCGCGAGGTTCTGCCGCGTGATGTGCTGGCGACCTCCCGCCCGATGGAATCGGCGCGGTTCGGCGGTGGCCTGGACAACGCCGGCGGCGCGATGCTGACCAGCCTGCTGGCCCAGACCGTACCCTACGGTTCGGTGGTCAGTGCCGGTCTCGCCGCCAGCCCGGCATTGGACATGACGGTGATGCCCTTCATCATCCGCGGCGTATCGCTGCTGGGTGTGTCGTCCTCCGGCGCACCACGTGATCTGCGCGAAGCGGTCTGGGACAAGCTGGGCGGCGAGTGGAAGCCGGCGCATCTGGAGACGATCTGCACCGGCGAGGTCGGGCTGGATGGCCTGCCGGCGGCGTTCGATGCCTTGCTCGCGGGCGGCAACCACGGCCGCACGGTGGTACGAATCGACTGAGCGTGGCAGCCGGGCGACGGACGGCACGCCCGGTGCTTCACGCCAATGCGAGGCCCGCACTACACTGCGGGCATCACACGGGGAACACCATGGCACGCATTCTGATCGTCGACGATTCACCGTCGCAGCTGTTGGGGATACAGCGGATCGTCGAAAAACTCGGGCACGAGATCCTGACCGCCACCGATGGCGCTGCCGGGGTGGAAACGGCGAAGGCCGAGCTGCCCGATCTGGTGCTGATGGACGTGGTGATGCCCAATCTCAATGGCTTCCAGGCGACCCGCACCCTGGCCCGCGACGCCTCGACCAAGCACATTCCGGTGATCCTGGTGACCACCAAGGACCAGGACACCGACCGCATGTGGGGCATGCGCCAGGGGGCCAAGGCATACATCACCAAGCCTTTTTCCGAAGACGAGCTGTCCGAGGTGCTGGAGCGCGTTTTCAGTCACCAGGAGCCGCCGACGGCGTGAGCCTATGGCACGGTAAGCCGACAGCAAGGTGAGCCGACCAACGGTCGGCTCCTACCGTGAAGGCAAACGCCTTGCATCACACCTTCTCGCCGAATGCCTTGGCCAGCGTCTTGTACGCTTTCTTCTGCGCCTCATCGGTGGGCGCCGGCGCGATGATCTCCAGCTCCACGATCTGATCGCCATCCGGGTTGCCCGGCAGGCCGCGGCCACGCAGGCGCAGCTTGCGGCCCGCATCGGACTCGGCCGGCACCTTCAGCTCCACTGCTCCGCCCAGCGTCGGCACGCTGATGCTCGTCCCCAGTGCGGCCTGCCACGGGGTCACCTGCAGCGTGTACAGGATGTTGCGGCCATCCACCTCGAACTGCGGGTGTTCGGCGTATTCCACCTCCAGCAGCAGGTTGCCGCCACCGGTGCCCTGCCCGCCCAGCCGGATCACCTGGCCCGGCCGGATGCCCTTGGGCACGCGCACGTCCAGCTGCTTGCCGCTCACGTTGATGCGCAGGCTGTCGCCCTGGTAGGCAGCCTCCAGCGGCACGGACAGCTTGGCGCGCGTGTCGCGGGTCGGCTGCGGGCCCTGGCTGGCGCGGCCACCACCGCCGCCGCGCTGGCGCGCGAACAGGCTTTCGAAGAAGTCACTGAAGCCGCCGCCACCGGCGCCGCCACCGAACACCTCTTCGAAGTCATAGCCCTGGCCACCGCCGTAGTTCGGCGGGGCATGGAACTCCTCGCCGGGCCGGTAGCCCTGCGCCTTGAGCTGGTCATAGGCCGCGCGCTTCTGCGGATCGCGCAGCGCCTCGTAAGCCTCGTTGACCGCTTTGAATTTGTCCTCGGCCCCGGCTTCCTTGCTCACATCCGGGTGGTACTTGCGCGCCAGGCGGCGGTACGCGGTCTTGATCTCAGCATCGCCCGCGGTGGGTTCCACCCCGAGCGTGGCGTAGTAATCCTTGAATTCCATCCAAACACCTCGACTAAGTTCGGCCACCCGCATTGGCGGGCGCCGTCCGCGCAATTCTAGCTGCTGCAGACCGGCCCACCGTGACGCCGGGCGCGAATGATCCTGCGCAATGCGGCGGACATCGCGGGCGGCTACGCTGCCCCCGTCGCCCGCCTTTCCCGCTACAGATGGGTCTTCACGGCGGCTTTTCAACGTTGACATGGCCATCCCATGCCCCTCACTACCCTGCCTGTGTCCAAGGAGTCCACATGACCATCCACGTTGGCGACCGCATTCCCGAAGTCACCCTCAAGCGCATCCGCGAGGGCATGGAAACCATCGATACCCATGCCCTGTTCGATGCGCGCAAAGCGGTGCTGTTCGGCGTGCCCGGCGCATTCACCCCGACCTGTTCGGCCCGGCACCTGCCCGGCTTCATCGAGCAGTTCCCCGAATTCCGCCACCGCGGGATCGAGGTGTTCTGCATGGCAGTCAACGATCCGTTCGTGATGAAGGCCTGGGGCGAGAGCCAGCAGGTGCCCGACGGCCTGCAGCTGCTGTCTGACGGCAATGGGGAGTTCACCCGTGCGCTGGGCCTGGAAATGGATGCCAGCAGCTCGGGGATGGGCATCCGCTCGCGCCGCTTCGCGCTGTACGTCGAAGACGGTGTCGTGCGCGAGACCTTCATCGAGGAACCCGGAAAATTCGACGTGTCTTCAGCGCAGTACGTGCTGGAGCATCTCCCCCGCTAGACCCACGCAAGAGAGGAACCCGGCCAGCCATGTCAAAGCCAGCCAAGAACACCCCGAACGCCACCCCGGACAACAGCCGCCCGCCGGGCATCAGCGACACCGCCACCCTGCGTGCCAAGGCCCGCAAGGACATCGAAGATGGCGCCATCACCGACAGCTACAGTGCCGACCGCGAAGCGGTCATCAAGCTGCTCAACGATGCGCTCGCCACCGAGTACGTCTGCGTGCTGCGCTACTACCGCCATTACTTCATGGCCAAGGGCATGCTCGCCGATTCGATCAAGGCCGAGTTCCTGGAGCACGCGCAGCAGGAGCAGGCGCACGCCGGCAAGCTGGCCGAACGCATCGTGCAGCTGGGCGGCGAGCCCGACCTCAATCCGGACACCCTCACCGCGCGCTCGCATGCCGAGTACAAGGAAGGCAGCGACCTGCGCGACATGGTCCGCGAGAACCTGATTGCCGAGCGCATCGCGATCGACAGCTACCGGGAGATGATCAACTTCGTGGGCGACAAGGACACCACGACCAAGCGCATCCTCGAAGAGATCCTGGCGCAGGAAGAAGAACACGCCGACGAATTCGCCGATCTGCTGGACGGCTGGATCGGGGAGTAATGCCGGCCGCTGGCCGGCGCCTGGCGCTGTAGTGCCGGCCGCTGGCCGGCTCCCCGCGCTATCCGAACGGAGTGCAGTGCCGGCCAGCGGCCGGCACCACCAGAATCTGCGCAGCGCAACGTCAGTGCAGGATCCGGAACCGAACCTGCGTCCACGCGCCATCGGCGGCCAGCGCGGTCAACGTGTGCTCACCGACTTCATCAAAGTCGCGCTGGAACAGGCGTGCCCCTTCGGTGCGGGCAATCCAGCGGTCGTCCAGCAGCCAATCCACCGTCGTTTCATTGCCCAGTGCACGCAGGTGCAGGCGCACGCCGTGCTCGGCATTCGGGGCGCGTGCGAGGGTGGCGCGGTCGTTGAGCCCCTCGATATGCAGGGTCCCGCCGCTCTCGCGACCGTCGTCGCTGCAGTCCGGAGACAACGCAGGCAACTGCGAGGCCTGACGCTGGGCCTGTGGCAGCCACGGCGACAACAGCGCCGGCCAGCGCGCGATCTCACGCGGCTCCGCCGCATGGGGCCGGCTGCACTCCGGCGACAGCCGCAGCCCCGTACGCACATCCACCTGGAAACGCTGCAGACCCGGCTGCCACAGCCGCGCCTCGCGTTCGGCGAAGGTCGGCGGCACGACCCCGTCCAGCACGAAGGCCGGCATCCGGCGTTGGCACAGGGGCGCTGCGGTCTGCTCCGCCAAGCCGCCGGTCGGCCAGCAGATATCGGCCTGTGCCACGCTTGCCGGCATCGGCGCTGCACTGGCATCGCCGGCGTGGCGCGGCAGGCTGTCGATCACTTCGAACATCAGCGGCAGGGCGGTCACCGCACCGTACTGCCCGGGCAGCGGCGTGCCATCCGGGCGCCCCACCCACACACCTACCGTGTAATGGCGCGTCGTGCCGATCGCCCAGGCATCGCGGTAGCCGTAGCTGGTGCCGGTCTTCCAGGCCACACGGGGGCGGCCGGTGACATCGAACGTGCCGGCGCCATAGCCCGGGCGCGGATTGGACTCGAGCATCTCGCGGGTGATCCACGCCGCGCCCGGTGACATCAGGCGTCGCTCGATCACGGCGTCCGCGGCGGTGTATCGCACTCGACCGGCGATGCCGTTGCGGTTGAACGCGGCGAAGGTACCGACCAGGTCCTCCAGCCGCGCACCGGTACCGCCGAGTATCAGCGACAGGTTCGGCGCACTGCCGTGTGGAAAGCGCAGATTGATGCCGGCGTGCGACAGGCGTGCGGCGAAACGTGCCGAGCCGACCCGGTCCAGCAGATCCACCGCCGGCACGTTCAGCGACAGACGCAGCGCCGTGGAGGCACTGACCGGCCCGTTGAAGGCCGCGTCGAAGTTGCCGGGCCGGTACCCACCGAAACTCTGCGGCGCGTCCACCATCAGGCTTTCCGAATGGATCAGGCCATCATCCAGCGCCATGCCGTACAGGAACGGCTTGAGCGTGGAGCCCGGTGAGCGCCAGGCCTGCACCATGTCCACATGGCCGAGCCGCTGCTTGTCGCCGAAGGCCACCGAGCCAACATAGGCGCGTGCCTCAAGCGTTCGGTTGTCCACCACCAACAGGGCCGCCGAGGTGCGCTCGGGCAGCTGCGAAAAATACGAAGACACGCGTTCTTCCAGCGTGCGCTGCAGGCCGATATCCAGCGTGCTCTCGATCCGCGCCGCCCGCGGCTGCGCCGAGCGCAGGCGCTGGGCCAACAGTGCCGCATGCAACGGAGGCTGCAGCGCACGGGTGACCACCGCCTCGATGCGCGCATCGTCGACCTCTTCTCGGGACCACACGCCAAGCGACACCATCCGCTCCAGCACCTTGTCGCGCGCACGTTGCGCCGCCTCCGGATGGCGGTCCGGACGCAACCGGCTGGGCGACTGTGGCAACACCGCCAGCAGCGCGGCCTCGGCATGCGACAGCTGCGAGGCTGGCTTGCCCAGATAGGCCCAGCTGGCCGCCTCCACGCCTTCGATGGTGCCACCGTAGGGCGCGCGCTCCAGGTACAGCGCCAGGATCTGCGCCTTGCTCAGGTGCAGCTCCAGCTGCACCGCGCGCAGCAGCTGCTTGGCTTTGCCCCACGGCGTGCGCGTATGCGGGTCGAGGATGCGGGCGACCTGCATGGTCAGGGTCGAGCCGCCGGAGACGATCCGCTGCGCGAACAGCCACTGCTTGCCGGCCCGCAACAGCCCCCACGGATTGATGCCCGGATGCCGCCAGAACCAGCGGTCTTCGTAGTTCAGCAGGGCCTGCAGGTACAGCGGCGAGACGCTGTCGGCGGAGGCCGGGTAGCGCCACACCCCGTCCGCATCGGCGAACGCGCGCAGCGGCGTGCCATCACGCGCGACCACCAAGGTGCTGGTGTCGCGCTGCCTGGGCAGCGGGGGCGGAAACGCGAGATCCAGCACCAACAGCAGCGTGAGCACCGCGGCCATGCCCCATCGCAGGCAGGGCAGCACGTTGCGTCGCACGGTTGCCCATGACTGCTTGGAAAAAAGAGACGTCATATCAATTCAGCAGCGAGGCAAGCGGGCCGTCAACCAGACGGCCCGCCTACGATCAGGGCTGCACCACAGTCAGCGATGCCGGCAGACTGCGCCCCACGCCCCGCAGGTCCGGACGGTACATGTCCTCCACCAGCGGCGGCGGCACGCGATACGTGCCCGGCGTCACCGCGCGCACCAGATAGAACACCTTGGCAGTGCTGCCACGCGAGAGCTTCAGCGCGGCCACGTAACGGTCGTCGCGGAACTCCTCGTGCTTGATGTTGGCTGCATCGCCACGATCGTTGACGCTCAGCCCGTCGACCACCACATCGGCCCACTGCTTGGCATCGCCCAGGTTGAAGTTCTCGATCTCCAGCCCGGCCGGGAGCAGATCGGTCAGCAGTGCATCGGGCATGTCCACGTTCGGGGTGACGCTGACCCGCACGATCAGGGCCTCGCCTTCCTTCAGCGGACGCGGCGTCCACGGTTTGCCATCGGTGGTGTACCAGCTGCGCTCCACGCCGAGCGTGCGGCTGTCTGGCTCGGGCGGAGTGCGCGGAATGCCGGCCACTTCCAAGCTGGCGAACATGGGCGGCTCCCCCTGCGGGGTGAAGCGCACGCCCTTGGCCAGCGCGGCGTAGTCGAAGCTGCGGCCGAACATGCGGCGCGCGGAGATGCTCTCGCTCTCCCCGCCCACCACCAGTTCGCCGGAGACCAGCTTCTTCTGGTTGGCCGACAACGCCTTGCCCATGCGGGCCAGCGCCACCTGCTCCTGGGTGCTCAGCCACATCCAGCCACTGTTGCGGCGGGTATCCAGCGCGCGACCGAGATCGATCGCACGGGCATCGTAGGCCGGCTTGGACAGCTTGCGCTCGTGCAGCAGCGCGATCATCAACGCGTCATCGCGCACCGCGCTGCCGTAATCGCCAAAGTAGGCCGGACGGTCGTCCGCACGCTTGGCAAAGCCGGCGGCAATGGCCGCATCGCCGCGCTTGTGATCGCCCTGCAGGGACAGCGCGATGCCCAGGTGCACCAGCGACAGGCCGGTCAGCGACTTGCTGCGCTCGTTGTCGTACAGCGCGCGCAGGGTACCCAGCGGTGCACGGTTGACCCGGGCCAGCACGTAGCCCGAATACGCCTGGTTGGCGAACTTCAGGTTCTCGCGGCGGTCCTCGCCATAGAACTGGTTGCCACCGGACAGCAGATCTTCGCTCAGGCGGTTCAGCGCCTTCTGCAGCACGTTGTCCGGGACCGCGAAGCCGGCGTCCTTGGCGTCGAGCAGGAACTCGGCGATGTACGGGGTCAGCCACGGATTGATGTAGCCGTCGTCGCCCCACATCGAGAAGTTTCCGTTGGCGACCTGCATCGAGGCCAGGCGGCCGAAGGCACCTTCCATGCGCTCACGACGGGTCTTGGCATCCAGCCCGTCCGCGCCCAGCATGGCCGAGGTCGCCTCATCCAGCATCAGCGCGGCATAGCCCTTGCTGGTGGTCTGCTCGGCGCAGCCATACGGGTAGTTGAGCGCGCCGTTCAAGGCACTGGCGAAGGGAATCGGCGGCAGCGCGCTGACCAGCATGCGCGCGGTCACCGAATCGTTCATCAGGCCATCGGCCAGTCCGGCCTCCATCGTGACGGCGGCCAGCGGATCCAGCGTGCGGGTCTGTGCGCGCAGCACCTGCGGCCACGCCGCGCGCACCGGCAGGTCATAGCGGCGATCGACCTTGAAGCCGTTGCCGTCCACGCGCACCCGCACCTTGGCCACGGTATAGCCCTCGCGCGCGGTCAGCGGGAAGCTGAGCGTGCTCTTGGCGTCCGCATTGAGCTTGAGCGTGCGGCTGGATTCGCCCAGGGTCAGCGGGCCGATACCATCGACCTGCACCTTGAACTCGCCCGGTTTCCCGGTGAAGTTCTGCACGTCCAGGGTCACCGTGCTGGTATCGCCGGGCGCCATCACGCGCGGCATGCTGGCTTCGGCCAGGATCGGCGCGCGCACTACCGTTTCCACATCGCGCTTGCCGTACTGGTCATCGGCGTAGACCAGCGCCGAGACGCGCAGCGTGCCGTTGAAATCCGGCACCTTCAACGCTATCCGGGCAATGCCCTTGGCATCGAGCTTCACCGGGCCGGAGAACAGGTCCACGGTCTGTACGCGCGCGGTCGGTCGCTTGGCCTGCGGCATCGCCGCCAGCGCCATGTCGCCACCGAACTTCAGCTTGCCGCTGCTGCCGTCGAAGCTCTCGATCACGCGGCTGTAGATGTCATACGCATCCACGCCCAGGCGACGCTGCGCGAAGAAGTGGCCGGCGGCATCGGGCACCGGGAAGCGGGTGATGTTGAGGATGCCCACGTCCACCGCCGAAACGGTCACATGTGCGACCTTGCCGGCCAGCTGCGGGGCGCTCACGGTGACCGGCAGCGTCTGCTCCGGGCGCATCTGCTTGGGGGCCACCAGGCCCACTGCGATCTGCCGCGCCTTGCGGTCCATCGGCACATGCACCACGCCGACCGCCCGGGCCGGGGTGATCTTGCTCGGCGCACTGCCGCCACGGAACACCAGCGCGGTGATGTAGACGTCGTGACGTTCCCACTCGGCGGTGACCGGAATGTCGTAGGTGCTGCCCGGCTTGGCGTCGATATCCTGGACGTAGAGCATCTTGTCGCTCTCGACCATCAGCACGCCCTTGCCGGCATGCGGCGGGGTCACGGTGACGCGCACGGTATCGCCGGCCTTGTAGGCGGTCTTGTCCAACGCCAGCTTGATCTTGTCCGGGCGTGCATCCAGGCCGCGGTTGTCGTCGTTCCAGCTCCAGCCGGCATTGAACGGATAGCGGCTGGTCAGCCCGGTGGCCGGATCGAACACGTCCAGCCGGTACTCGCCCCACTCCACCGGGAAATCAACGCCGACCGCCGCACTGCCGGCGTCGACGGTGCGGGTGTCCTTGTTCTCGAAGCGGCGGGTGAAGTCGTAGTCCCAGCGGTTGTCGTTGAAGGTCCAGTGGTAATCGCGCAGCTCGCGCACCAGCGTGACCTTCAGGCCCTTGGCCGGCTGCGGCTTGCCCGCCGCGTCCACGCGCATCAGTTCGAAGCGCGCATTACTGTTGGCATCGGCGCCGTCCTTGGGATCGAACAGCGGGCGCACACCCACCAGCGCAGCGGCCGGCCACATCACCCGCTTCAAGGTGCGGGTCACGGTGCGGCCACCGGTTTCATACACGCTGCCGGAGAGCACCACGGCGATCGGTGCGGTCGGCTTGACCTCGGCCGGCAGCTCCACGTCCTGGCGCAGCTTGCCGTCGGCCGGGAACTGGGTATCGATGACGTCGCGCGCCTCGCGCGGCAGCGCGGTGGTCGGGTCACCGAAGAAGTAGCCCGGCAGCGACTCGACCGGCGACTGCTCGGCCGCCACGGCCAGGCGTGCGGTGAAGCGGTTGCCGTCGGCCGGGGCCCCGTACAGATACGCCGCATCGGCCTGCAGCTTGAGCGGCTCACCCGGCTTGAGCGTCTTCTGTGCGCTGTCCAG
>Ga0247732_10000983_pt1 | contig 11946 bp, 10 predicted proteins | sample UWRJL163409C2_FD_180940 | JGI IMG/M metagenome (GOLD analysis project Ga0247732, IMG submission 180940) | Plant litter microbial communities from Arlington Agricultural Research Station in Wisconsin, United States - UWRJ-L163-409C-2 | ecosystem: Environmental > Terrestrial > Plant litter >...
TGGCGGCGGTAGGAGAGTCCAGCCCTTCCGTGTAAACTTCTGCACTGTACTTCGGCGAGGGATCGTCGGCCGGCCCGATGCTCGGGCGGGCGGCATCCGTTATCGACGCGGTGGAGTTGGGCTGTGCAGTGCTGTGCTTCGATTTCTCGGGCGGGCACTGAGTCTTCGGACAAGCACTGAGTCTTTTTCCTCACGCTTGATGCGTTCGAGTTGAAACCTATGAGACGCGAGCCCAGCTCGCAGATGGAGAAACCATGTCTGAGAAGAAGGCTCGTCCCGAGCTGACCAACAAGGTCGTCGCCGAGGCGCGTACCACCTTCGGCAAAGGCGTCGCCCGCAAGCTGCGCGTGCTGGGCAAGATCCCGGTCGTGCTCTACGGCCACGGATCCGACCCGCAGCACTTCGCGCTGCCGGCCCACGACGTGACCCTGCTGCTGCGTAAGTCCAACGCCATCCTCGATCTGCAGATCGACGGCAAGAGCCAGCTCGCCCTGGTCAAGGACGTGCAGAAGGACCCGGTGCGCCAGATCATCGAGCACATCGACCTCGTCATCATCCGCACCGGCGAGCGCGTGACCGTCGACATCCCCGTGCACCTCGAGGGTGAGGCCATGGCCGGCACCACCGTCAACCAGGACGCGAACACGCTGTCGATCGAGGCCGACGCCATCCACATCCCGGAGCGCATCGTCATCGACATCGAAGGCAAGGAGGAGGGCTTCCACCTCCTGGCGAAGGACGTCGAGCTGCCCACCGGCTCCGTGCTCATCTCCGACCCCGAGGCGCTCGTCGTCGGAATCACCTCCGCCACCGAGGCCGACCTGGGCTCGAGCGAGGGCGACGAGGGTGCAGTCGCCGTCGAGGCCGAGATCGCGGCCGCAGAGTCCGAGTAACTCGGTCTCTCACTAGATCGCTGCTGAATACATCACTGCTGAAAACCCTCTGACGTTGGATGACGCTCAGTGGCTCGTAGTCGGGCTCGGTAACCCCGGGCCCGACTACGCCAGCAACCGGCACAATGTGGGCCAGATGGTGCTCACCGAGCTCGCACATCGCATCGGTGCGACCTTCCGCTCACAGAAGACCAACGCGATGGTGGCCGAGGGACGCACCGGCCCCGGTGGGCCACGGCTCATCCTGGCCAAGCCGAACAGCTACATGAACCTGTCCGGCGGCCCGGTCGCCGCGCTGCTCAAGTTCTACTCGCTCGACCCGTCGCGCCTCATCGTGGTGCACGACGAGCTCGACATCCCGTTCGACCGCATCCGGCTCAAGCAGGGCGGCGGTCACGGCGGGCACAACGGTCTGCGCGACATCATCTCCGCGATCGGAACCGCCGATTTCACCCGGGTGCGCGTCGGTATCGGCCGTCCGCCCGGCCGGCAGCCAGCCGCCGACTTCGTACTGCGCGACTTCAGCTCCGAGGAGCGCAAGGTTCTGCCCAACGTGCTGGCGGATGCCGCCGACGCCGTCGAGCTGATCGCCACCGAGGGGCTCACCGCGGCCCAGCTGCGCTTCCACACCGACCCCGCATAGTTCGCGCCGGCTGCCGTCAGCGAACGCCGACCAGCGGTGTCGGAGGCGACGACTAAACTCGTCGGGTGATACTCGAGGGCATAATCCCGGCGCTTTCGCGCGCCCACACGTTCGACAATGCCCTCGCCTGGGCCAAGCGCAGCGCCGATTTCTCGCTGGTCGAGGGTCTTCGTGCGCCGCTTCTCGCCGGCCTGCTCGACAGGCGGGAGGGCCCGCAGGCGCTGCTCGCCGTGGTCGCCACCGGCCGCGACTCCGAGTCCCTGCGTGGAGCCCTCGCGAGCGTCGCTCCCGCCGCACAGATCATCGAGTTCCCCGCGTGGGAGACGCTCCCGCACGAGCGGCTGAGCCCCTCCGCCGAGACGGTCGGCAAGCGCATCCTCGCCCTGCGCGAGCTGCAGAAGTGGACGGAGTCGACGGATTCGGACAGGGGCGACATCGTCGTCGTCGCCAGTGTGCGCGCGGCCCTGCAACCCCTCGCCGCCGACCTGACCTCCTTCGAGCCGATCGTGCTGACGGCCGCGGGGCGCGGGTACAGCCTCACCGAGATCTCCACCCAGCTGGTCGACCGTGCATACTCGCGCGTCGACATGGTCACCCGGCGGGGCGAGTTCGCCGTGCGCGGCGGCATCCTCGACGTCTTCTCACCCACCGGCGAGCACCCGTGGCGCGTCGAGTTCTTCGGCGACGAGGTGGAGCAGATCCGCCAGTTCTCGGTCGCCGACCAGCGCTCCCTGCCCGAGCCCGTCGAGCGCGTCGAGCTGCTCGCCAGCCGCGAGATGCTGCTCACCCCCGCGGTGCGCCAGCGGGCGAAGGAGATGCAGCACGAGTTCCCCTCGCTCGCGCAGATGCTGGCCAAGATCGCCGAGGGGATCCCGGTCGATGGCATGGAATCGCTTGCACCCGCGCTGGTCGGCCGCCTCGTGCCACTCACCCACTACCTGCCCGAGACCGCCGCGATCGCGGTGCTTGCGCCGGAGCGGGTGGCCAGCCGGGCCGTCAGCCTGGTCGAGACCAACAGCGAGTTCCTCGGTGCGGCCTGGAACGCCGCCACCGCCGGAGCCGAGGCGCCGATCGACCTCGACGCGGGCGACTTCCTCAGCGTGAACGAGCTACGCGAGTCGGCCGGGTCACGGTCCTGGTGGACGCTGTCGAGCTTCGACACCGGGGCGGCGGAGCCCACCGATGCCGGGCCCGTGGAATCGAGTGCGACCAGCGAGCTGCGCGACGGCGACCACTACATCCGGATCGACTCGTCGACGGTCCCCTCCTTCCAGGGCAAGGCCGAGGGCGGTCTGGACTACCTCGGCGAGCGGCTCGGCGAGGGCTGGACGCTCGGCGTCGTCGCGCAGGGCGCCGGGCTGGTCGAGCGTGCCTCCGAGGCCATCGCCGATCGCGGGTACGCCGCGCGGGTGGTCGACGCCTTCCCGGCAGAGCCGGAAGCCGGCGTCGTGTACCTGCTGAAGGCATCCGTCGAGCAGGGTTTCGAGCTGCCCGAGGTGAAGCTCGGCATCGTCAGTGAGAGCGAGTTCTACGGTCGTGCGGCCGGCTACGACGCCCGCCAGGTGAAGAGGCTGGCCAGCCGCCGTAAGAACGTCGTCGACCCGCTGCAGCTCAAGCCCGGCGACTACGTGGTGCACGAGACGCACGGCATCGGCAAGTTCGTCGAGCTCGTGCAGCGCATGGTGTCGAGCGGAGGGCGCAATGCGGTCAAGAACTCCCGCGAGTACCTGCTCATCGAGTACGCGCCGTCGAAGCGGGGCTACCCGGGCGACAAGCTCTACGTGCCCACCGATCAGCTCGACCTGCTCACCCGGTATGTCGGTGGCGAGGCCCCGGCGCTGAGCAAGATGGGCGGATCCGACTGGTCGGCCGCGAAGGGACGCGCCCGCAAGGCGGTGCGCGACATCGCCGTCGAACTGGTGAAGCTCTATTCGGCGCGCATGGCGTCGAAGGGCCACGCCTTCCCGCCCGACACCCCGTGGCAGCAGGAGCTCGAAGACGCCTTCCCGTTTGCCGAGACGATCGACCAGCTCACCACTATCGACGAGGTGAAGGCCGACATGGAACGGCCGATCCCGATGGACCGCCTCGTCGCGGGCGACGTCGGCTATGGCAAGACCGAGGTCGCTGTGCGCGCGGCGTTCAAGGCCGTTCAAGACGGTAAGCAGGTCGTCATGCTCGTGCCGACCACGCTGCTGGTGAAGCAGCACATGGAGACCTTCGCCGAGCGATTCGCCGGCTTCCCGGTGCATCTGCGGGCGCTCAGCCGGTTCCAGACGGAGAAGGAATCCAAGGAGACCATCGAGGGCATGGCCGATGGCACGGTGGACGTCGTCATCGGTACGCACCGGCTGCTCAGCCCGAGCGTGAAATTCAAAGACCTCGGTCTGGTAATCATCGACGAGGAGCAGCGCTTCGGTGTCGAGCACAAAGACCAGCTGAAGAAGCTGAAGACCAACGTGGACATCCTGGCGATGAGTGCGACCCCGATCCCGCGCACGCTGGAGATGGCGGTCACGGGCATCCGCGAGATGTCGACGCTGGCCACGCCCCCGGAGGACCGCCACCCGATTCTCACCTTCGTGGGCCCGCAGAACGACAAGCAGGTCACCGCCGCCATCCGCCGCGAGCTGCTGCGCGAGGGGCAGGTGTTCTACGTGCACAACCGGGTGTCGTCGATCAACCGTGTCGCGGCGCACATCGCGGAACTGGTGCCCGAGGCGCGCGTCGCCGTTGCCCACGGTCAGCTGCCGGAGCACGTGCTCGAACAGGTGATGGTCGACTTCTGGGAGCGCAAGTTCGATGTGCTCGTCTCGACGACGATCATCGAGACCGGTCTCGACATCGCGAACGCGAATACCCTGATCATCGATCGTGCCGACAAGTACGGGCTCTCCCAGCTGCACCAGCTTCGTGGCCGGGTCGGTCGGGGGCGCGAGCGCGCATACGCCTACTTCCTCTACGACGCCGAGAAGCCACTCGGCGAGGTCGCGCACGACCGGCTCGCCACCATCGCGGCGAACAACGAGTTGGGCGCGGGCATGCAGGTCGCGCTCAAAGACCTGGAGATCCGCGGCGCGGGCAACCTCCTCGGCGGCGAGCAGTCCGGCCACATCGCGGGTGTCGGCTTCGACCTCTACCTGCGCATGATCGGTGAGGCGGTCTCGACCTTCCGCGGCGACGTCGCCGAGGGGCAGACCGAGCTGCGGCTCGAGCTTCCGGTCAACGCACACATCCCCGAGGAGTACGTGGAGAGTGAGCGGTTGAGGCTGGAGGCGTACCAGAAGCTGTCGACCGCGTCGTCGCCCGCGGCATCCTCCGACTCGATCGATCGCGTGCTCGAAGAGCTCACCGACCGCTACGGCGAGCCTCCGGCCGAGGTGCTCAACCTGATCGCGGTCTCCCGACTGCGACGGATGGCGCAGAAGGCCGGTCTGTCCGAGGTCGTGACCGCGGGCGGCAATCTGCGCATCGCGTCGATGGAGCTCGCGGACTCGATCCAGATCAGGCTGCAGCGGATGTTCCCGGGCGCGCGCTACTTCCAGCAGACCCACTCGGTCTCGGTGCCGATGCCGGTTCGCCAGGGGGTGCCGCTCGCCGATGCCGACCTGATCGAGTGGACCGGTCAGCTGCTGGTGGCGATCTTCGGTGCCGAGCTGAAGGTGGACGAGGTCAGCGCCTAGCGCCGCGAGCGTGACGCCGGGCGGTGCGCTGCCCGAGCACGAACAGCGCGATGCCCGGAGCGAGCAGCACCTCGAATGCCAGGAGGGCGCCGAACGAGGCGAAGGCGATCGTGACCCCCGCATTCACCGCGCCCATCACGAGGGCGGCGACCATGAACGGGCGCCGACCGCTGCGCGCATAGGCGATGGCGGCGACGTCGGTGGGGATGAGCACGAGCAGCATCCAGGGCGAGAACGGCAGGGGGCCGCCGATGAAGGCGAAGACGCTGGCGAAGATCAGCAGATAGCTCCAGACGATGGTCGACACGGGGGCCTCCGGCGGCCGCGCGGCGCTGTCGCTCCTGTCGGACCTGCCGCTCCTGTCGGCCGTCGCGGCGACCGGCGGCGTCGTGGGCACGGTCGGGCGCGCACGGGAGGCGTGCTCCGCGGCGTACCTCAGCAACAGCAGCCGGGCATCCGTCACCCGGATGAACTCGTCTGCCGCCGCTTTCGCCTGCTGCGGTCCTGCTCCGACGAACTGGTCGGGATGCGATGCCCGTGCCCTGCGCTTGTACGCGGCGTCGATTTGCGCGGGTGACGCGTCGAGCGTCACCCCGAGCACGGCGGCGGCGTCGGCGGGGGTCACATCGCGACTGTACGTCCGATCCGGGCGGGGACGGTAGGGGTGGTCGTAGCGCTGGCGCTACCAGTGCCGACCGGCGCGCGCGATTCAGGAACGCAGCGCGAGCGCGAACGGCAGCACGCCGAGCGCCCCGCCCTGCAGCAGTAGTCGCGTGGCGACGGTGAGGGTCCAGCGACTGTCGGCCAGGTCGTCGACGAGCAGCACGGGCCCCGTGGCCTCGCTCAGCGCCTGCGCCAGCTGCGGGCCGACGGCGAACCGGTTCCAGACCGACCCGAGCCGGTAGGCGCTGTTGCCGCCCGACTCGCTCGGTGCGTCGTCGACCAGGTCGAGCGCACCGAGAAACGGCAGCCGCCCGACCCGCGACAGCTCCTGGGCCACGGAATCGACGAGCAGCGGATGCTTCACCGACGGCATCGAGACCACGCCGACCGGGCGTTCCGTCCAGCCCCATTCCGCCAGCACCCGCACGCAGGCGGCGAGCATCGCCGGGCTGGCCGTCGCATCCGGCGCGTTCGGGGCGAAGGTGGCGCGCAGGGTGTTGCCCCAGCCGAGGTCGGTGAGGCGGGCGAGCGCCCGGCCCTCGAGCATCCGTTCGGCGGGCTTGATGTTTCCCTTGACCGTCACACCGAGTCGGTCGGCTCCCGCGGGCCACTGGGCGCGGGGTTCGAGTGCGACTCCCACCCGCTCCAGCGAGTCTGCGGCGGCCTGGGCCGCATCCGTCGCTACGTCGATCGGGTACCAGACCCCGGCGCAGTTGTCGCAACGACCGCAGGGCACCGCGGTGTCGTCGTCGAGCGACCGCTGCAGGTATTCCATTCGACAGCCGGTCGTGGTCTCGTAGTCGAGCATGTGCTGCTGTTCGGCCACCCGCTCGGCGGCGATGCGCTCGTAACGGTCGCGGTCGTACGTCCACGGCTGCCCGGTGGCCACCCAGCCACCCTGCACCCGCCGCACCGCGCCATCGACGTCGAGCACCTTCAGCAGCAGCTCGAGCGGAGTGCGACGGATGTCGACCCGCGATTCCAGCGCCGGCGTCGACAGTGGGGCCCCGCCGTTGGCCTGCAGCGCCTCCAGCACCGCGGATGCCCGGGCCTCGCTCGGCATCGACGCCGTGGCGAAGTACTGCCAGATGGCCTCGTCTTCGACGCCGGGCATGAGCAGCACATCGGCGTTCGCCGTCGCGCGCCCGGCACGGCCGACCTGCTGGTAGTAGGCGACGGGGGAGGAGGGCGCGCCGAGGTGCAACACGAAACCGAGGTCGGGCTTGTCGAAACCCATGCCGAGCGCACTGGTGGCGACGAGCGCCTTCACCTCGTTGTTCTTCAGCGCGGCCTCGAGTTGCTCCCGCTCGGCCGTGTCGGTCTGCCCGGTATAGGCGTGCACGGCATGCCCGGCCTTCCGCAGTAGCCGGGCGGTGTCTTCGGCGGCAGAGACGGTGAGGGCGTAGATGATGCCGCTCCCGGGCAGCTCATCGAGGTGGCTGAGCAGCCAGCCGAGGCGGCCGCGGGCGTCGGGCAGGCGCAGCACGCCGAGCCGCAGCGAGGCACGGGCGAGCGGGCCGCGGATGGTGACCACCTCGGGCGCGTCGGCAGCCCCCTCCAACTGCTCCGCGACATCCGTCACCACCCGCTCGTTGGCGGTGGCGGTGGTGGCGAGCACCGGCACGCCGGCGGGCATCTGGGCGATCAGGTCGCGCAGGCGGCGGTAGTCGGGGCGGAAGTCGTGGCCCCAGTCGGAGATGCAGTGCGCCTCGTCGACGACGAGCATGCCGATGCGGTCGATCAGGGCCGGGAGCTGATTCTCGCGGAAGCCCGGGTTGTTGAGGCGCTCGGGGGAGACCAGCAGCACGTCGACCTCGTCGGCCGCGAGCATCCGTTGCACCTCTGCCCACTCGTGAGCATTGGTGGAGTTGATGGCGACCGCGCGCACACCAGCGCGAGCGGCCGCGGCGATCTGGTCGCGCATCAGGGCGAGCAGCGGCGAGACGAGGATGGTCGGGCCGGCGCCGCGGCGGCGCAGCAGCAGGGTGGCCACGAAGTACACGGCCGACTTGCCCCACCCGGTGCGCTGCACGACGAGGGCGCGGCTGTGCCGGTCGACGAGGGTCTCGATCGCCTCGAACTGGCCGTCGTGGAAGTCGGCGTCGTCGCGCCCGACGAGCGTGCGCAAGACCTCGACGGCGGCTGTGCGGGTGTCTGATGCCTGCGTGTTCGGGGGAGTTGTGCTCACGCGCTCAAGCATCGCAGCCGCGGCTGACAGTGGCGGTCGCGTCGGGCCCCATCGCCCGGGCGGCGCGCTGTGCAGGAGCGGAGGCCTACCCTGGACCATGCCCTCCACCAGACCGTCCCCGGTGCGCGAGATCGCCGGCGGCATGGCCTACCTCGTCCGCGGCCTCCGGGTCTGGGGTACCTCGCCGCGCCTGATGCTGCTAGGCGCCATCCCGGCCTTCATCGTCGGTATCGTCTATGTGGTCGCCATCGTGTTCTTCGCGCTCAACCTGGTGGCGATCGTCGACTGGCTCAGTCCGTTCGCCGGGAGCTGGGGCGAACCGTGGCGCACGGGCATTCGCGTGGCGATCGGGGTGGCCTTGGTCGCCGGTGTCATTCTGCTGGCCGTCTCCACCTACGCCGCGGTGACCCTCGCGGTCGGCGATCCGTTCTTCGAGCGCATCTGGCACGGGGTCGAGGTGCGCGCGGGCGGTGCGCCGGGCGAGCTCGACGAGTCGGTCTGGCGTTCGCTGCGTCGAGGGGTCGGCAATGGCATCCGTCTGCTCTTCATCACGATTCTGGTGGGCGTACTCGTGTTCGTCGTCGGTCTCATCCCGGTCGTCGGGCCGGTGCTCGGCCCCGTACTGGGCGCGCTCTTCGGCGGCTGGTTTCTCACCCTCGAGCTCAGCGGCTACGCGTTCGATGCCCGCGGACTCAGCCTGAAACAGCGGCGACGGATGCTCGGCGCCCGCCGAGCCCGCACCCTCGGCTTCGGCGTGCTCACCTACCTTCTCTTTCTCGTGCCGCTCGCGGGCCTGGTGCTCATGCCCGCGGCGGTCGCCGGAGCCACGCTGCTCGCGCGCGACGCCGTTGCCGGGGCGAGGCCCGACGGTGGGCGCACCGAGAGCGAATGACGCTGCCGCGGTAGCGGGCCCTCGACATCCGCTCGTCACACTGCTAGACCATGAGCAGTGGCCCGCCACCCGAGGTGTGCCCGCAACGAACGGTGCACCGATGCGTCGACCTCGTGCAATACCCGGTCTGCTTGCCGTGGCGATCGTGGCGCTGACGCTGAGCGGATGCAGCAGTGGGGCGGCCAAGCAGGCCCCGCGGGCGGTCGATGAGCTCGCGCGGGTGCTCGGTCGCACCGAGCCGGAGGTCACCGCGATGCTGAAGCGCGCGGAGCCGGCGACCTCTGCCGAGTCGACCGCGAGTCGGTGGCTGTCGCAGATCGCGAAATACACCGATCCGGCGAAAGACGCGTGCACGGTGACCGCGAAAGTCATCACCTTCGTGCAGAGCCGGCCCACCGTGCCCCCGACCTTCCCGCGGGAGTACACCGAAGAGCTCTACCGCGTCTCGGCTCTCGACGACGAGCATCCGGAGATCTCGCAATTGAACGGCTTCGCCTACCTGTCGCTCACCGCTCGCTCGCCCGCGCTGAAGGCCACCGCCGACGCGGCCCTCGGGCAGCAGATCCTCACGGTCGCCGACGCGGTGTGTTGAGGATCGGCCCCGGAGGACCGGCTAGTTCTGCGGACCGACGGCCACGTGCATCCGCTCTCCCTGCTTGCTGAACAGGGTGAGGAACTCCACGCGCTCGCCGTCGGCGCTGCCCGACCAATGCGGAACTCGGGTGTCGAACTCGGCCACCTCGCCGGGCGTGAGGGTGAGATCGTGCGGCCCAAGCACCAGCCGCAGCCGTCCGCTCAGCACGTAGAGCCACTCGTATCCCTCGTGCGTGCGCGGGGATGGATGCTGCACGACCTTCGACGCCGCGATCACCTGCTTGAAGGCCTGGATCGCCGCCGGCTCACGGCTGAGCGGATACGACGTGACCGTTCCCCGAACCAGCCCCCGCGGATGCACCCGCGGGTCGGGCACGCGCGGCTCGCTCACCAGATCATCGAGCAGGATGCCGTGCGCTCGAGCCAGCGGAAGCAAGAGCTCCAGGGTCGCCTTCCGCTGGCCCGACTCCAGTCGTGACAGCGTGCTGACCGAGATGCCCGTGGTCGCGGCGAGATCGGCGAGGGTGAGCGCGCGGTCGGTACGAAGCGCACGGAGGCGCGTGCCGACGGATTCGAGTGTCATGCGGCCATTCTTGCCGAAATGGCAAACATATTTGCTCATCGGGTCGTTCGGGTCGAGTCTGATGACATGACAGATCTCGATTACGACGCCATCGTCGTCGGCGGCGGCGTCGCCGGCCTCGCGGCCACCATGGTCTTGGCCCGCGCCCGCCGTCGCGTGCTGCTCGTCGATGCCCACCAGCAGAACAACCTGCGGACCACCCACGCGGGCGGTGTCTTCCTGCACGACGGGGAGGCGCCATCGGCTCTGTACGCTCGCGGACGCGAGCAGCTGACGCCCTACCCGACGGTCGACTACCGCGATGGCGTCGTCGAACGTGCCGAGGTGATCGACGGCGGGTTTCGCGTGGACGGCGTGGGCACGCGCACCGTCGTGCTCGCGCAGGGCGTCCAGTTCGCGCCATCCGCCATTCCCGGAGCGGACGAGCTCTGGGGCCGCAGCGTCGTGCACTGCCCGTTCTGCGATGGCTACGAGTCGCGCGACCTGCGTGTGCTCGTCGCCGGAACCGACGACTACCTCGCGCATATGCGCGCGATGCTGCCGTTCTGGGTCGATGACCTCACCTTCGTCGAGCAGTCCGCCATCGCCCGATTCGATCCGGCCGCCACGGGGTTGCGGGTCACCTTCGTCGACGGGCGGATGGAGCAGTTCGGCCGAGCGTTCGTTCAGCAGCCGTTCTCGCAGCGCACCGGCCTCGCCGACCTGCTCGGATGCGCCCGGGTCGACGCGGGACCACTCACCGTCGATGACATGGGGCAGACATCTGTGCCCGGCGTCTTCGCGGCTGGTGACCAGACCGGCATGGCCATGGCCGTGAACCTCGCGGTCGGCGCCGGACATCTGGCCGGCGTCGGGGCGGTGTTCGCACTCATGCAGCACTGACAACAGGAGGTGCGCCTCTGACCCCGGTGGCGCGCCTCCCACGTTTGCCCGAATATGCAGACTTCGGGTGCCGGAACATTGCACATTCGGGCAAACGTGGGCTCGGAGTGGTGCGATTTCGGGCCACGCGGCTCGATGCAGTGCTTGACTGGCGCGATGACGGATGCGCGCGCGGGCTTCGCTGAAGCGGTGGCCGCGTGGGCGGCGGGTGGCGAACGCGTGGTGGCGCCGCCCGCCGTGCGCTCCGCGATCCTCGTCGAGGGGGAGAGCGACCGGGCTGCGGTCGAGGCGCTGGCGGAGAAGCTCGCGCGCGACCTCGCCTCGGCACCGGTCATCCCCATGGGCGGGGTGACGAATGCCCGCACGTTCGTGCACGTGCTGGGGCCCGAGGGGCTCGGCCTGCACCTCACCGGGCTGTGCGACGCACGCGAGGAACGGTTCTTCCGCCGGGCGTTCCCGTCCGGCGACCGGTATTTCGTCTGCGACGCCGACCTCGAAGACGAGCTGATCCGGGCCCACGGCATCGACGGCACCGAGCGGGTGATCGAGTCGCTCGGCGACCTGCCCGCGTTCCGCACCTTCCAGAATCAGCCGGCCCAGCGCATCCGTGCGGTCGAAGCGCAGCTGCACCGCTTCATGGGTACGCTCGGCGGTCGCAAGATCCGCTACGGCCGCGCGCTCGTCGAGCAGCTCTGCATCGAGCGGATGCCGTCGCCGTTGATCGCCCTGCTGGATCGGGCCCAGTCGCGCTAGCGGGTCTCGCCGGCGGGTGGGTCTAGTAGGTATCTCCGCTGATGACGGCCGGTGCGCTGCCGGCCTCCTCGGCGAGCACCTGGCGAGAGCCGGAGACGCCGAGGCGGGTGGCCCCGGCGGCGACCATCGCCTGCGCAGTCTCGAAGGTGCGGATGCCGCCGCTCGCCTTCAC
>Ga0247732_10000984_pt1 | contig 11943 bp, 13 predicted proteins | sample UWRJL163409C2_FD_180940 | JGI IMG/M metagenome (GOLD analysis project Ga0247732, IMG submission 180940) | Plant litter microbial communities from Arlington Agricultural Research Station in Wisconsin, United States - UWRJ-L163-409C-2 | ecosystem: Environmental > Terrestrial > Plant litter >...
GTGTAAGTTTGCGCCATCCATTCTGCACGGCGTTTGCTCACTCCCGTTCTCTAGCAACAAATATCAACGGGGCTGCTGAAACGCTTTTTGGTGGATCGGCACTCGTAATTAAGATCGAACGCCATGGCGGCAGGACCGAATGCCCATGTGATTTCACCCAGGACGAAAACAGCAAAGAATGGTTGGAGGGGACGCTGTTCCAGCAAATGGAGGACTTTGAGGCAGTCGTGTTGGCATTGGAGCAGTTCCCACCTCAACATGCAGCCTGGATTCAGGATCGGACGCTGGACACTTACACCTTCACATCGATTCCAGCTCGGTCTTTGGTGCTGATGTATCAGAAAATGTGCAAAGTCGCACGTCATGACAATTCGCTCAAGGTGCTGACGAGGTTCCTTCATCCCGGGTGGGACGCCCTTACCCCCACTCCGCAACCTCCGCACCGTCCTCTTGCAGAATTTCCTGCTTTTCTTGAAGGCGCCGGTTTCACCACGCCGCTCGATAATACTAGCCTCCTTCTAGTCCAGGACGCTCTTACCTGTGATACTGGCTGCGATCGCACCATCACGCTGGACCGGACCTATGTGGCGGCAAAACCTTATGAAGCTCCGGGCCATATAGCCAATATTGATGGCGTCAGGGACACCATTTGCACCACCATCACCAATGATCCTCTCTTCCTGCACTTGATGAGGATGGCAAACCCACCCTTTATGGTGGCGAAACGTTATGTTACTCGAAAAGGTCCACTAGATACACGGATCACCGACTGGGACTCAGACCGCAACAAGCGCATCGTTTCCCACAAGGCGGCGCGCTTGAAGTCTTCGGGAGGCGAGTGTCCGGACCTGTTCTCTGAAACCGATGATACCTTATTCCAACTCGAAACTTTCTTACCCGCCAGGCAGTAAGATTAGATTAAATGGGCTGCATATTATGTACTGGATTTTTTCGTTCTGTAGCAATTCTGTAGCCAATGTTGAGACAAAGTGATCTTTGCGCGCCACCATTGCTAGTGGTCTCTTCTTTGACGAACGCACCCTTTACTATGATGGCAGAACTTTGTAAAAAAAAAAGAGGAAACCGACGGAGACGAAGACGGAGACTGCTAAGTTTTGACCTATGATTTTCATATCTTACCAGTACTTACGTCGTCTAGACCCCCGTACTTCTCTTCTCCTCTTCCCTCTGCTTTCGTTTTTCCGTTTTAAATTCAGTCGGCCAAGGAAGTCGAAGCACGACCCCGACTACCAACCAGCCGGCGTATAAAATGGGCTCGCTTCATTGAAACTCCAGTAATATTCGTACTAGTAATCGTAGAACTGGTCACGGCTATGATGGCGATAGCAGAGACACTACACCGAGGGTGCTTCCACACCGTTCGCAGACCCTTTGCGCAGTTCTCCGATGCAATGATGTCGAATTCACCGGTCACACTGTCAGTGGCATCAACGCAGACAATGGCATCAAGATGCATCTGGGCGCTGGATAGCGCTGGGAGCGTATCCAATAGCTTCTCATATTCTCTCCATCTGCGACATTCGTAGATTTGCTCATCGGGTGTGGCTCCCCGTGGCAGCGTCAAGAACCATGAGATCGTAACTTTCTCGATGCGATGATGGTTTTGGAGCCGCTGGAGCCAATGAGTTGCTTCGGCGATCCAATGGGTGGTGTCTGGGTCTTGAGGGTAGTCCTTCACTAAAGAAAATTGGATTTCACGAAGGTGGGTAAGCGGTCCATTGGAAAGAGCGCCCTGTTCCAACGATCATCTGCTATCGAGAATGTCAGTGAATTATCATCATTCAGCGGTAAGATGGCTAACCGAAAGCGAGTAGATCGATGGCAATGTTGACAATCAACTTTTCGATATTTGCGCACTCGTCTGCAACCATTTGTCTCGAATCATGCAGGTCTGGCCGGTCGAGATCTCCATAGATGTCATCCGCTAGGGCAGAGAAGGTGCGATAGTGCAGGACCTTAAGTCGTGCAAACGCTGGCTGGCGTCCGCCCATACGCTGATGCACCTCTTGCAGGTACTCATAGAAAGGGAGGATGGGATAGAGGTCGGCGTGAGTCACTGCGTGAAAGGGAGGCGTCTCTGTGAGATTGAATGTGTTGAGATGGGATTGGACGCGAAAGACGCTGTCCCAATCCACCCTGGCATTCCTGAAGGATGTCGAGAGTGGGCCTTGCGTTGGAATTCCAAGTCCCTTACAATTCGCCTCCGACTTTTCAATAATAAAGGTCCCGCGGTTGACAGACGGGGAAATGACCCCATCGAGACCTGGATGCCCAATGACAAGCGCCACTGGTGGGTCTTGAAGACCAATGAGCTGCAGGCGCCTCAGCGAGGGCATGAACCGAAGGGCGACCAGGGCCGTCATAATGTCCTGTGCAATGTGTCGCAATGGCAGGTTATCACCTCGATCCTTCCTTACCACAAGCTCCTCCATTCGCGGCGCGTGCGTCATGGTCAGAAGGAGCTCGGTGACCTCCTGGTGGTCAAAGGAGTGCGAATCCAGCACGACATAATCTTCGGGTGCTTCATATCCCCACATCCGGGGTCCGAAACCCATTGTTAAGTTCACATTGAGGGAGCGAATCCAGTTGAGAATATGAGGTTTGCGTTGGAGCATATCGTTTAGGACCTCGCATCGTTTGTTGGTGTAAATCGGTGGGCTATGCAAGGTGATACTGATGGACTGATAAAGAAGTCGAGACGCTGCTTGGTTAAAGGCCCGAGACAGAAGCCTACAAGAGTAAAGGTCTCTCCCCTTGTAGACGTAATATACAATGGGGTCGAGCAGCTCGGCGGGAAGTGGGAATGGGTCCATGGTCAAAGGCACCTTGTGGTTTTTGGTAAAGCGGCAATACTGGCAAGTACCTGCCCCGTTTTGGTTATCCCCCGGCTAATACCGAGCAGTGCCTTTGAAAGTAAACAGAAGCAATCGACGACGACCAACTTCAATAATTCTTCCAGTTGGAAGATTTTGCCAACATATTTCGCACCACCGATGCTAGTGGCTCCCTTTCTCAGCTGATGAGAATGACGAGTCGATCTTTCTAAAAAATCAGGAAGTCGACAAAGACGAAGACCTACTTGGTTTTGGGATGTGACCTTCATGCCATGCCATCAAACTTACCAGTACTTTGAAGGTTCAATATTATAGCTCGCTTTCCGAGTCGCTTCGCCAATAATACCTATACTCCTCCTTGACGTGGTTCGGAATGCTCTCTCCAGGTCCACTTGACCTCAAGCGATAACATGACTATGACGATTTTGTCCGCCTGACGTATATCGTCACGATGGTATATCCTTCTATCAGGATATCAGCAGGACCAGCCGAGACTCGCCATCGTTCAACCGACTGAAATTTATGGGATAGATCATACCACTTCTAAAAAGATCCTTTCCTATGTGAAGCTTCAGAATTCGATTCGGAAGTTTACTACTCTGACAGTTCTAGGGTACGTTTGGGGACCATCAGTCTCGTTATTGTCGATTCGTCGAGGACTGCACACCCTGGGTTCTCAGACGGTGATCAAGGCCGCACATCCCTGATTCTGTCAACCCTATTACTAAGTGCCATGGAGGTCGTGGACCACGCTCAAAAAGTGACATGGGGACATGGGGACTGTCCGCTTAATTCCAATCTAGACGTTTGAACGTAAAGCACTCTGAACCCATGAGAGGCCGATTCGAGGACACATGCGACAGACTTATGTGATGCCCAGCTCTTTTTCTCAAACCTTTCCATTCAGTTAAATTTAAAACAAGCTAAAGTACTCAGTGGTCGCACACACGTTCAACTCGATATCTCCTTTGAATCCGTCCCAGCTCTCGAGCCCCTGACGATGCAGATGGACCCCAATCAGAGTCGTGCTGCTTTTTTTGATCTAATCAATTCCCCATTTGGAGCAATAACCTAATCGCGTGAAAAAAAATAAAATGAAGCTGGTCTCGAGCGACGCTGTGTTTTCTCCGCTCCCGCTACGTCGACTGGCTGTCCTCTTTTTTCTCTTTTATCCCTTATATTTTAAAGCACTACTACGCAGAGACTGGAGAAACCTCGCCATAGAGATTGATTCTGCAGCAACGACGTTCAAAACTACGCCGAAACCAACGTTTGGCCTGCCTTTGATCTCCCAAACCTACAACATCACCGACAAGAGAGCGCATCCCCGCTAAACGGACAACTTGTCGAATACCATACTTAAAAATGGACAAGCCAACGATCCCCTCCCGCAGACGACGCCACTCCGGGTCGATGGACCTCTCTGACATCTCGCGACACTCGCACTCCAACGGACACCACCACCACCAGGGGCATGGACACGGAGGCCACGGATACGGAAATGGACTCGCTTCGGTGCGAGGATCGAGGGGTGGGGGAGACGAGCTCGATGAAAACGATCCTATTCCAAGACCGAAGAGCACGCCTGGAGAACGGGAGAAGAAGCAACGACGGGTGCGGAGCCCTACACCCGAGCCTCAAGCGGAGTCTTTGGAGGATGATCAAACAGCTGCAGTCCAAACCGACGAAGGAAAAGACTCCGCCCAGAAGGACAGGCCGACGAAGCCGTTGCCTACACGTGGTGCAGCTCATCTGGATCCATCATCACTGCACAAACCATCGCCTATCCTAATGTCCAATCCATCGATGCTCCCTGTCCAAGCAACAGTGAACAAAGGTCCGACAGGCCGTCGACTCTTCGTCATCCTCGAACAAGCCTGCTTGGAGGCCTATAAAGTCTCGTCTGGGTCCTCTTCCAAACGCCCAGGCGATCGACACGGCGGAGGGGACGCAAAGTACACCTTGCTCAACTGCGACGACCATCAGGGCATCCTGGCCAAGACAGGCCGCGATATTGCCGATGCGCGTCCGGATATCACGCACCAGTGTCTGTTGACGCTCTTGGATTCGCCTTTGAACAAGGCGGGGTTGTTGCAGGTGTACATTCACACTGCGAAGGGTGTCCTGATTGAAGTCAATCCTTCTGTGAGGATTCCGAGGACGTTCAAGAGGTTTAGTGGGCTTATGGGTGCGTTCTCTACCTTTATAGATTCCAGGGCATTGACTGATGCTTTTCTTTCGCGACTAGTGCAATTGTTGCACAAACTTTCTATACGTGGTGTGAACGGACCTGAGAAGCTTCTCAAAGTTATCAAGGTATGTATAGTAGTCAAGAATTCTAACCCTCACTGAACCTCTCCTGTCAGAACCCCGTAGTGGATCATCTTCCACCCAATACCATCAAACTCAGTGAGTCTTCTTTTCTTTGATGTCGGACGGTGCCCAATCGTTTCGTCTAGCCTTGTCTGGAGACGCCGAGACGATCCGTCTCTCCAAATACCTTCCAACGCTCCCAACAACGCACAACGTCGCTGTCTTCGTCGGAGCGATGGCCCGCGGGCGGGATGATTTCGCGGATGCTTACGTCGATCACAAAATTTCGATCAGCGAGTATCCACTCAGTGCGAGTGTGGCTTGTGGAAAAGTGCGTTTTCTTTCTTTCGTCTGGTCCATTACGGATGCTGATGGATGCACTCTAGTTCTGCTGTGCGCTTGAAGAGCTGTGGGATATTGTATAATAGCACAGTACTGGAATTCCGTTCCGTCCTAATATTGACATGAATCTGCTGTGGTAAGAAAGTGCGACCGAGTGGTTTGGTTGGTGTCAGCATGCAGGTGTAGCTTGACGTTTGGCTTTCTGCAGACGCTCTGTGTTGAAAAAAGCAGGAGTATGCCAGTTGATTCTCGGTTCTGCTCTGGATCTGACTATACGGTGACTTGATAAATAAATAACATTGGCTCGGGTCCTAGCAAAGGCGGTGATTCAGAAAGTAGCAACACGGACGTAGTACGTGGTCGATGTCCGTAGCATAATTCAGCATAGCTAGGTGGTATATTATAAATCTAACTTATTGCATCATAAGCAGAACCCCCAGCTTCCCGAAAGACAAACGGTGCCGCAGCCTTCTTTCCCGAGGTGTACGCGTCGGATCGCTCCAGCAACACTTTGACCATTGTTGCAGTCGCTCTCCAGGATTGCCGACGTGGAATCGGAGAGCTGTTTCCAGGTAGGTATACGGAAAGGCCCTCCAGCGTCTTCGCTGTACGGATATCCATATGTCAAGCAACAGTCCACGTTGCACATGGGTTGGCCGACTAGATAACGGTGGTAAACCTCTCCATTGCGAACCTTCTCCTGGACGTTTTCGTGGAGCTCTTTGCAGTGTCTTATATATCCGCGTTCCCCTCCCTCAATGCAAACGGGGGTACGGTTCGTTTCCGAAGAGCATCGAAAGCTCTCTCGTGCCTCTAGAGCGTCCAGGGAATCGGTGCCGTTGATGGTGGGTACCGATGACTGCGAGCGAGGAGCGGGCGACGCGAATATCGCAGGGATAAGTGCCAATACCATCATGGCTGACAGGAGGATGGTACGGGAGAATGTAGGAGACATGGTGTTATATTGAGATGTACTAACTGCGGGAGATTAGAGGGTGCCTCTTACAGAGAGATACTGAGATACTCACAAGATGTTGATGCTTTAGGTTGTTGGATGGAGTCGGGAATTTGGATTGTTTCTGAGAAGGAGAGAGCGACGCAGAGGGAGTATTTATACTATCAGCCTCTGCCCAAGCAGTGCAACGGTCCTACTTGGGTCCTACTTGAGGAAATGACTCTTGCTGGCAGCTGAGTATTATTCAAAATATGCGAGTTTCAAGCATTCAACCCGATCATTTCAACGGGACGGTCATAGAGTGTACTGGCTCAGTGCGGGAAGGACCCTGCAGAGGTACAGCCCAATTCCCGTCCATGTGTATTGAGACACATTTGAGCTTCACTCGAGATACATCATTCGTAAATTGAGATTTTTGGCCTACTTTGCAGCAGAAACCCGTGAAATTCGAGATGCATCTCAAAAGATACACTTGAGATCCTCTCAAAAAATCTCAAAAAATCTTGAATCTCAAAAGTCTCCAGGCCCGAGTCTGGCCAACAGCCTTGATTCGGTGCCAGAAAGGGCGATGTAGTAGTGGTGGCCATGATTGAGACATCTGTTTTATTCCGGGAGACCTTCATCTTCTCGAAAATGTCGGCGACTCGGAGGGGAAAAGAATCTGTGACTGCAAGTCGTTTCTCAAACAAAGGGTCAAACAACCAGTTGGCGATTTTTCTCACTTTTGGCAAATATTCCTTAATGAGAGAGTTGGCAAGCAGTAAGGACAATTCAGAGAGAAACGTAATCAAGAAATTGAAACTGCAGTGGCTATGCAGTGCAGCCCCTGACCGGGACCGGCGACCTGATGCGTTTGGCGTCGTCGGACCCAATACCTTTGTTTCTTGTGACTCCACCACCAACAGCCTTTTGCCAGTGCTGGATCTCGGTCTCAGAAAGTGCGGTAGTAGAATCTTCTTAAACTTTGACTGGCTTATCTCACAGATCGACGCATACAGTCTTCTTCGATTACAAACTTTCAAGAATGTCGATTGCACAGAACCTACCGTACGACGTCCTCGAGTGGATCTTTACCTGCTGTTGGAGGATCAAGAAGTCTGGGGACCGGGCGCTCATTGAAAAAACGGACTTTCCGATCCTCCTCCTCCGCATTTGTTCGTCATGGAGGAGCGCCGCCCTATCCACTCCCATCCTGTGGTCCATTCTCTCGCTCAGCTTTGGAGACTCGACGGGCGACCTCACGAGCTTCGACGGAGTGATGGATCGATCAAGGATACTCGATCCTTGGCTGGAGCTCATAGGACGCGGTCCAAAGTGCCTTGAACTTAAGTTCAATTGGGGCGGTGGGCCGGTGTACGATTTCATGCTCCCCGAGGCATCATGCGAGGACATACAACATCTCATACTTTTCTGCAGCCCTCCCATTGTCCACCTACTTCCTGAAGGGTCCAGTCTTCCACGGCTTGAAACGTTGGTTCTTTTCCTGACAAAAGAGGCAGATGTCAGGGAGTACATTCTGGCCCCACATTCGGCATCCCAGCTCCGCAAGCTTTGGCTTCAGGGTGTAGAATTTCCCCAGGGCTTCATGAATCAAAGGCAGTCCTGGACCCACCTCACGCACCTCATACTCGAGGACGCTGTCTCTTCCCTTTCCCCTATTTTCCACTCTTGCCCGCAGTTGGAAGAAGCCGTCCTTACCACCTGTGGTTACTTGGACCCCTGGCAGATTATGGCTAACCCTCCAACGCCAGCCATCCATCACTCTATCACAAAGCTTACTCTCTACGCAATGTTCGACCCACGGGCGACTTACCCCGGCGACATTGTATCCTACTTCCACGGATGGTACTTCCCAGTGCTCGTCTTGTTTCATGTCAACGCGATCGTGATAAACCAAAACATCTTTCGGGACTGGCCAGCGTTGATGAAATGCATGCCAAGCCTTCGGGAGGTATGCCTTAGCCCTGGGGAATACCATCAATCCGTGAACGAAAAGGAGATCTACGACGCATTCAATGCGTTCAATCCTCTTCTCGATACCTTAATTCTGGACCAGTCAGGATGTTCATATCTCTCCCCAATGTATGCCCATCCCTTCTCATCTGTAACCTTGCTCCGTAACTTTCTCTTGACAAGGAGCACTTCCCGAGGGTCCCTCACGCCCATCAAGAAGCTTATCGTGCCACTCTGTAATAGTAACGAGAGAGTTATCGAAATCTCTCAGTCACTTTTGGAGAGCTTGGAGACGAATTTGGACTTTTTGGTTACTGGAGATGAACATGGTGGTGGTGGTGGACTCGAGTTGGAGCTGTCGTTGGCAGGAAAGCCATATCTAACTATGTTTACTCCTTGTATCTGGCACCACAGTACTGCTAGATGGAGAGAGGATCTTTGGCAACAGCTTATGAAAGAGTGCTCGACGTACTGTGCGTTTTCCGTAGAGTAGTAGCCTCTTTATACTTTCCAGCCGACATATTCAATGCTGATAATGACATTGGGAACTTCAAAAAAGGACCTGAGGGCCCTGCGGTGGCTGTGCGATTATTGTGACCACTGGCTTGACGCGCGCGCCACTAGCCACTGACCGATCCCTTTGATTCTTTCCACCAACATAGTTTTTCCAGAGCCCCGAAGGTTTGTTGTAGACTTTTCATTCCTCCTGACTGACTTGTATTACAGGTCAACCTTAACCCGTACAGCCTTGGTCGAGAACAACCATGCAGGAAACGATGTCGATCGCGCAGCGCCTACCATATGACATCCTCTATTTTATTTTCACTTACTGTTGGAGGATCAAGAAGTCTGAAAAATGGGCGCTCATCGACCGGACGGACTTTCCTATCCTTCTCCTACACGTCTGTTCATCCTGGAGGAAAGCCGCCCTATCCACTCCCGTCCTCTGGTCCAATCTCGCGCTCACCTTTGGAAAGGCGACAGGAATGAGCGTTGAAAAAGTCGAAAATCGAGCTAGGATACTTGATGATTGGGTCGACCTTGTAGGACACGGTCCCAAGTCCCTTTCCCTCGCATTCGATGACAATCGGTCGTTTTACGACTTCGAACTCCCGGAGGCGTCCTGCGCAGGAATTCGACATCTCTGGCTTTTCCGCAGCCCTCACATTGTCGATCTACTCCCTGAAGGATTCAGTCTTCCGCGGCTTGAAACGTTGGTCCTCTTCGCGCGACATGAGACAGCACTGGACGGAAGGCCATATATGCTACCTTCACTTTTGGCATCTCAGCTCCGCAAGCTTTGGCTCCACGATGTAGACCCCATCGCATTCCTGGACAAGAGGCATTCCTGGATCCACCTCACGCACCTCATACTCGAGGATAGTGTTCCTTCCCTTTCCAGCATCTTCCACTCCTGTCCGCAGCTGGAAGAAGCTGTCATTTTCCTCGAACCCGAATGCCTCCCGGACTCTTCCATCGCTGTGGTTGACGACTTGGAACCCCCATTTTCCCATCGCTCTCTTACCGAGCTCGTTCTCTACACGTTCTTCAGGACCGAGACGCGTCTCCCCTCGATTGCATCCTGCTTTCGTGAATGGCACCTTCCAGCGCTCGCCTCGTTTCAAATTAGCCCAACCATGCACACTTTTGAAGTCTTTCGGAACTGGGCGGCGTTGATGAAACGTATGCCGAATCTCCGGGAGGCATACTTGGGTCCTGATCTAAGTTTTAGTGCTCTTGCAAACGAAGCGGAGATCTACGATGCGTTCAATACGTTCAACCCCCTTCTCGACACGTTGATCCTGGACCAATCTGACAAACCGACACACCCCAATGACCCATATCACGCCCATCCCTTCTCAACTGTTGACCTGCTGCGTCGATTCCTGTTGTCAAGGATCACTTCAAGTGGGGCCCTTGTACCCATCAAGAAACTTGTCATCTTGATCACGGATCTAGACGATATTTTTGAAATCTCTAAAACGCTCCTGTTGGACATCGAGGACAGTTTGGGCCCTTTGTTGGCTGGTGGTAAACGCGGTAGTGGTAGACTCGAGCTGGAGCTGGAGCTGACCTCGATTCCTTACCGATCTTGTTTAACTTTCCACGGTCGCTGCGCTATGTCTCACCAAGTAGGAAGTTATGTGGAAGAGGTTATGAAAGATTACTCGACGTACCGTGCGTTTGCCGTAGAGTAGCCTCAAGTACATGTTTCGCGATACATGTCTGAGTGTGTGTCTCTATTCTTTGCAGCTAGTCTTGATGCTGACAATGACAATGGGACTTCAAACGAACTCGAAGGTACAGTGGCTGTGCAATCAGTGTAGCCGCGCGGATCAGCCGGATGTGCCACCACTGGCAGTCGTCGGACCCGATCCCTTTGCTTCTTTCCACCAACAGCGTTTTGCTTGAGTCTCGAAAGGTCCGTTTTAAAACCTCCATAAGTTTTGACTGATTTGTATCGCAGGTAGACACATACAGCCTTGATCGAGAATAGCCATTCAAGCAGACACGATGTCGATCGCGCAGCGTCTACCGTACGACATCCTCGAGCTGATTTTCACATACTGTTGGCGGATCAAGAGCTCTGGAAAATGGGCGGTTATCGACCGAACGGACTTTCCGATCCTCCTACTACACGTCTGTTCGTCCTGGAGGAAAGCCGCCCTCTCCACATCCATCCTCTGGTCCAATCTGGCGCTCGCCTTTGGAGAGTCGACAGGCGATCTCATGAGCTTTGATGGAGTCGTGGATCGATCAAGAATACTTGATCCTTGGGTGGAAGTCGTAGGACGCGGACCCAAGTCTCTTTCTCTCACATTCAATTGGGAGAGTGAGCCGGTCTACGACTTCGTGCTCCCGGAGGCGTCCTGCGAGGGGATTCAAAATCTCTGGCTTTTCCGCAGCCCTCACGTTATCGAACTACTCCCTGAAGGATCGACTCTTCCACGGCTTGAAACGCTGGTCCTCTTCACGGTACAAGGGGTAGCAGATGGAAGGACGTACGCTCTACCTCCACAATCGGCATCTCAGCTCCGCAAGCTTTGGCTCCAGGGTGTAGACCCCACTGCATTCTTGGACCAGAGGCAGACCTGGACCCATCTAACGCACCTCATACTCGAGGAGCGTGTCTCTTCCCTTTCCCACATCTTCCACTCTTGTCCACAGCTAGAAGAAGCCGTCATTTTTCTCAAATCCGACTCGGACTCCTCCATCGCTGCGGTTGACGACTCAAAATTATCCTTCACCCATCGCTCTCTCGCCAAGCTCGTTCTCTACACATTCTTCAGTACCTGGCCAGCTTTCCCCGCCATCCCATCCTACTTTCGTGGATGGCACCTTCCAGCACTCGCCTCGTTTCAAGTTAGCACAGCCATGCAGAGCAATAAAGTGCTTCGGGACTGGCCGACGTTGATGAAACGTATGCCTAATCTCCGGGAGGTATATCTGGGTCCTGAGCTAAACTATAGTCGTGTAAACGAAGAGGAGATCTACGATGCATTCAATGCGTTCAACCCCCTTCTC
>Ga0247732_10000987_pt1 | contig 11917 bp, 7 predicted proteins | sample UWRJL163409C2_FD_180940 | JGI IMG/M metagenome (GOLD analysis project Ga0247732, IMG submission 180940) | Plant litter microbial communities from Arlington Agricultural Research Station in Wisconsin, United States - UWRJ-L163-409C-2 | ecosystem: Environmental > Terrestrial > Plant litter >...
GTGCTATGTGGCCGATACACAGTCCGGTTGTGCCGCCTGAGAATCTGCCGTCCGTCAAGAGTAGTACATCCTTGCCGAGTCCGGCGCCCTTGATGGCGGCGGTGATGGCGAGCATCTCGCGCATGCCGGGGCCGCCCTTCGGGCCCTCGTAGGTGATGACGACGATGTCGCCCTTCTGGATCTTGCCCTCGGTGAGGGCGTCCATCGCCTCGCGCTCGCGCTCGAACACGCGGGCCGGGCCCTGGAAGACGTCGGCGTCGAAGCCGGCCGTCTTCACGACCGCACCGCCGGGGGCGAGCGAACCCTTGAGGATGGTGAGGCCGCCGGTCTTGTGGATAGGGTTGTCCATCTTTCGCAGCACCGTGCCGTCGAGCGGGTCGGGGTGCAGCTCGGCGAGGTTCTCGGCGACGGTCTTACCGGTCACGGTGAGGCAGTCGCCGTGCAGCAGCCCGGCCTCGAGCAATGCCTGCATCAGCACCGGGATGCCGCCGTGGCGATCGATGTCGGCCATCACGAAGCGGCCGAAGGGCTTCATGTCGGCGAGGTGCGGGACCTTGTCGCCGATGCGGTTGAAGTCGTCGATGGTGAGGTCGACCTCGGCCTCGTGCGCGATGGCGAGCAGGTGCAGCACCACGTTGGTCGACCCGCCGAGCGCCATGGCGACGGTGATGGCGTTCTCGAAGGCCTTCTTGGTGAGGATGTCGCGGGTGGTGATTCCGAGGCGCAGCATGTTCACCACAGCCTCGCCCGAGCGGTGCGCGAAGTAGTCGCGCCGGCGGTCGGCGCTGGCCGGACTCGTGGAGCCCGGCAGCGACATCCCGAGCGCCTCGGCGACGCTGGCCATGGTGTTCGCGGTGTACATGCCTCCGCAGGCACCCTCGCCCGGAGCGAAGGCGCACTCGATGCGGTGCGCGTCTTCTGCGCTCATCGTGCCGGCCTTGAGGCCACCGACAGCCTCGAACGAGTCGATGATCGTGATCTCCTTCTCGGTGCCGTCGGTGAGCTTGACCCAGCCCGGTGCGATCGAGCCGGCGTAGAGGAAGACGGATGCCAGGTTCAGTCGGGCGGCAGCCATGAGCATGCCGGGCAGCGACTTGTCACAGCCGGCCAGCAGCACCGAGCCGTCGAGGCGCTCGGCCTCCATGACCACCTCGACGGAGTCTGCGATGACCTCGCGACTGACCAGCGAGAAGTGCATGCCGACGTGGCCCATGGAGATGCCGTCGCTGACGGAGATGGTGCCGAATTGCAGCGGGTAGCCGCCGCCGGAGTGCACACCCTCCTTCGACGCCTGCGCGAGGCGATCGAGAGAGAGGTTGCAGGGGGTGATCTCGTTCCACGAGCTGGCGATGCCGATCTGCGGCTTCTCCCAGTCGGCGTCGCCCATTCCGACCGCGCGAAGCATCCCGCGGCTGGTGGTGGCTTCGATTCCGTCGGTGACGACGCGAGAACGGGGCTTCCAGTCAACTGTTTCCGGCATGTAACGAGTTTAGGGGCGCGCGGGGTATGCTCCGGCTACTGCTCGTGGACGTCGCCGTCGCGCAGATCCGCGAGCAGGGCGAGCGCACGGGCGACGTCTTTCGGGCCGGGCACACGGAAGTTGGCCAGAGTCGCACCCTCGCCACTCTTGAGGCCGACATCATCCGCCCCCAAGGCCTCGAAGGCGTCTTCGTCGGTCACGTCGTCGCCGGCGTAGAAGACCGCGGTGGCGGCCGTGTACTCGCGCAGGTGCTGCACGGCCTCGCCCTTTGTGGTGGACCGCACCGAGAACTCGAGCACGTTCTTGCCGTCACGCACCGTGAGCCCGCTGACCTCGGCCGCGGTCTCGCTGCGGGCGACGAGGTGGGCGATGCGGGAGTTGTGCTCCGTCGCCAGGCGGGTGTGTAGGGCGAACCCGGCCGGCTTCGGCTCGAGCCAGACCTGGTCGAAGGAGTCGGCCACCTCGCTGAGCACATTCTTCAGCGTGTCGACCCGCTCGAGCTCTGCGGTGTCGAGCAGCACGGAGTCCTTGGGGTCGTCGAGGCGCAGCTCGATGCCGTGCGAGCCGACGAGCAGCACCGTGTCGGGCACGTCGGCCACGTGGATGAGACTCTTCAGCGCTCGGCCCGAGACGAGGGCGACACGGGTGTTCGGCATTGCGGCCAAGCGCAGTACCGCGGCACGGGCCTCGGGAAGGGCGCGGGCCTTCTCCGGGTCGTCGACCTCGGGGGCGAGCGTGCCGTCGAAGTCGAGGGCGACCAGCAGGCGCCTGGTACGGGCGAGTTCACGCAGCGCGCCGATGAAGGGCTCGGGCAGTCGGGAGAAGGCGGGAGGGGTATCGACGTCGACCATCAGCGGAGTTCGTGGCCCGCGGATCCGTGGTGGGCATAGCTGCTCAGCACCTCGAGGAACTCGTTCGACCAGCGGGAGACGTCGTGCTCGAGTACCCGTTTGCGCAGCGAACGCATCCGCGCGCGACGGTCGCGCTTGGGCATGGTTATCGCCTGCATGATGACCTCTTTGAGGCCCTCGATGTCGTGCGGATTGATGAGAAGCGCCCGTTTCAGCTCGTCGGAGGCGCCGGCGAACTCGCTGAGTACCAGCACGCCGTCGTCGTCGAATCGGCAGGCCACGTACTCCTTGGCGACGAGGTTCATGCCGTCGCGCAGTGCCGTGACCAGCATCACATCGGCCGCCAGATACAGCGCAACCATCTCGTCGCGCGGGAAGCCGTGGTGCTGGTAGCTGATCGGTGCGTGCGCGATGGTGCCGTAGTCACCATTGATACGCCCCACGGTGAGCTCGATCTCGTCACGCAGCTCCATGTAGGCCTGCACTCGCTCACGGCTGGGGTTGGCGACCTGCACCAGAGTGACGTCTTCGGCGTTGAGCTTGCCCTCGGCGAGCAGCTCGCCGTAGGCCTTGAGGCGGTGGCCGATGCCCTTGGTGTAGTCGAGACGGTCGACGCCGAGCATGACCGTCTTCGGGTTGCCGAGGTCTTCGCGGATCTGCCGCGCGCGCTCCTGAACCGAGGCGCTGCGGGCCAGCTCCTCGAAACTCTCCGAGTCGATCGAGATCGGGAACGCGCGGGCGATCACCGTGCGGAAGCTGCCCTGGCGCTTGATCGGACCGAACACCCGCACGCCGGGCGTCTGGTCGACGAGCGGCACCTCCACCTGCGTGCCCTTGGTGACATAGCCCTTGAGGCGACGTACAGCGCGCTGGAAGTTACTGGCGTCGGCGACCCGCTGGAAGCCGATCACGTCGGCGCCGAGCAGACCTTCGACGATCTGCGCGCGCCACGGTAACTGCGAGTAGATGCCGTAGGGCGGGAACGGGATGTGGTTGAAGAAACCGATCGTGAGGTCGGGGCGCAGCTCGCGAAGCATCTTCGGCACCAGTTGTAGCTGATAGTCCTGCACCCAGACGATCGCACCCTCGGCAGCGGCCTCCGCCGCCGCCCGGGCGAAGCGCTGATTGACCTCGACGTAGGTCTCCCACCATTCGCGGTGATAGCTCGGCGGCGCGATCACGTCGTGGTACAGCGGCCACAGGGTGTCGTTCGAGAAGCCCTCGTAGTAGTTCTCGATGTCCTCGGCGCTGAGCGGCACCGGAATGACACGGATGCCGTCATTGTCGAACGGCTCGAACTCCAGATCGGGCTGCCCGCCCCACCCGATCCACGCACCCTCGTTCTTGCGCATGACCGGTTCGAGCGCCGTCACCAGGCCGCCGGGAGACCCCGCCCAGCTGGCGTTGCCGTCGGCGTCGATCACGCGGTCGACGGGAAGGCGGTTCGACACGACGATGAAGCTGTACTCGCCCGCGACGATCGGACCCGCGTCGGCGGGGCTCGGGTCGGCGGCGGCGACGTCGGTATGTTCAGGTGTAGTCATGAATGTGCTTGCTCTCTCCGGGGTATTGCGGCACACCCTCGTTGGTAAGCAAACCCCAGATTAGCAAAGCGGGTCGGGATAGCATTGCGCCCATGGTCACCACCCGCCTCTACTGCGATGGTGTGCTCACCACCAAGGACTTCCCGGTCGCCGACATCTCCGATCATCTCGGGGAGCAGGACACGGCGGTCTGGGCCGACTTTCAGTCGCCCACCGCGCAGGATCTGGCGGCCATCGAACAGGAGCTGTCGCTGCATCCGCTGGCCGTCGAAGACGCGGTCAACGCACACCAGCGACCGAAGGTGGACCGCTACGACACGCACCTGTTCGTCGCGGTGTACGCGGTGCGGTTCGACGCGAAGACCAGCCGACTGATCAAGTCCGAGGTGCGCGCGTTTATCACCCCGCACGCCCTGGTGACCGTGCACGAGGCCGCCTTCGACATGACTGCGGTGACGAAACGCTGGGACGAGAACAAAGACCTCGCGAAGTACGGTGTCGCCTTTCTGCTCTGGGGACTTCTCGACGTGATCGTGGACGGCCAGCTGGATGCCGTGCAGCAGCTCGATACCGCCATCGATGGGCTTGAAGACACCCTGTTCGAACCGCCGCCCCGCGCCGAATCGGTGGTGCGCACGTCGTTCGAGCTGCGCAAGTCCCTCGTGGACCTTCGGCGGGTGGTGCAACCCATGCGCGAGGTGCTGAACGCCTTCATGCAGCGCGACTCCGACAACGTCGCCGCGGAGATGCGCCCGTACTTCCAAGACCTCTATGACCACGCCATCCGTTCGGCAGAGTCGGCGGATGCCCTGCGCGACCTGGTCGCGACCATCCTGGAGACCAACCTCAGCATCCAGAGCAACAACATGAACCTCGTAATGAAGAAGGTCACCAGCTGGGCGGCCATCATCGCCGTGCCGACCGCCATCACCGGCTTCTTCGGTCAGAATCTGCGATTCTTCGGCTTCGGCACGGTCTGGGGCGTCTGGATCTCGCTCGGTCTGATCGCGGGCACCTCGCTGACGCTCTACATCTCCTTCAAGAAGCGCGACTGGCTGTAGCGCTCAGCGCACCAGTGCGGTCGCCGCCCGCAGCCTCGTTCGCGGGGCGATCACCGGGGTGAGACCGAGCGCCGAGGCCCGACGGGTGCGGCGGATCGCGAGCATCGCCACCAGCACGCTGCCGACCCCGAAGGCGAGCAACGCGAGCGTGGACTGCACAACCGCACCGGCGTCGCCGCCCGCGATGATCTCCTGCATCCCCTGCACCCCATAGGTCAGCGGCAGGAACGGGCTGATCAGCTGGAACGGCGTCGCCAACAGCTGCACCGGATACAGCCCACCGGTGGAGGTGATCTGCACGGCCAGCAGGAACAGCGAGACGACGAGCCCTGCGCGCCCGAGGCCGATCGTGAGCAGATAGTGGAAGGCGGTGAACGCCAGCGCCATCACGACCGAGAAACCGAGCACAGCGGGCAGTGCAGCCCACGACACCCCCACGGCGAAGTGCACCAGAGCGGTGAGCAGCAGGGCCTGACCGACCGTAACTGCTCCCGCTCGCGCGATCGTCGAGAGCACGAGCCTGCCGTTGCCTGCGGTGGAGACGAGCGCACGGCGGGTCAGCGGTCGAAGCACCAGGAAGACCGCGAGCGCCCCGATCCAGAGCCCGAGCGGCACGAAGAACACCGCGATGACCTGCCCGATGTCCTTGATCGGGTTGTCGCGCACGATGTTCACGCCGATCGGGTCTGCAGCGACGGCAGCGGCCTTCTTCGCCGCGGCCGCGTCTGTGGTGGGGAGTTGCGCCACGCCGGCCCTCAGACCGTCCGCGAGCTGCGTCGCCCCGCTGCTCAGCTGGGTCGCCCCGGACTGAGCGGATGTCGCCCCACCCGCGAGCGAACCGAGCCCGGTCGCGAGACCACTGGCCCCCGTTCGCAGCCCCGCTGAGCCGCCCGAGAGCTGTGCCGCACCGGAGGCGCTCTGCGCGACACCCGACGCGATACCGGCGGAGAGTTGCGCGTTCTGCGCGGTGAGAGCCGACAGTTGCGCGGATGCCGCGGCGAGCGCGGGCGGGATGCTGGGGTCAAGCGGATTGGCCGTGAGCGCGGCCGAGAGCTGAGCGACGGCGGCCGACGCCGACGAGATGCCCTGGCTGAGCGGAGTGAGGTTCGACGCGTTAGAGCTCAGTGTGCCGAGGCCCGAGCTGAGAGCATCCACACCCCTGGTGTATTTGGTGACGCCGCCCGACAGCTGGGTCGCCCCGGACTGCGCGGACGTGGCTCCGTCGGCGAGCGAGGAGAGACCGGTGCTGAGACCGGTGGCCCCACTGGCCAGCCCGGCCGCGCCATCCGCCGCACTGCTCAGGGAGGTGCCGAGGGTGCCGACACCGCTGGAGAGCCCCGCGATGTACTGCTCGGTGATCGTCTTGCCGAAGGCGCTGGTGAGACTGGAGCCGACGATCTGCGCGACCGCGCCGGTGAGGTAGCTGTGCGCGTCGTCGGTGTGGATCGACAGCTCGCCCTTGACGGGGTTGGCCGAGTTCAGCGACAGGATCGACTTCGAGAAGTCTTTCGGCACGGTGAGCACGGCATCGACGGTGCCGTCCTTGAGGGCTTTGGCGGCGTCTGCCTTGTTCGAGATCGTCCAGTCGAAGCCGGCCTTGCCGCCGGTGAGCTCTGTCACGAGCTGGCGACCGGCGAACACGGGCGTCTTGGTGCCGTCGGCAGCGGTCTGGTAGACGAGCGTGTCGTCGTTCACCACGGCGGCCGGGATGCGGTCGACCGAGGTGGTGGTCTGCGAGAGCGCGCCGACGAAGAGTCCGGCGAAGGCGAGCGGCACCAGCACCACCGCAGCGATGGCGATGCGCCGCAGCCAGCGGCTGCGGGTGGCGGGTGCGGGGGTCTGCTGGCTCACAGCGCTGCTCCTGACATTGCGGTTCCGGCATTGCTCGTGTTCTCGAAGAGATCCACACCGACGACGGCGCGCCCGTCGCTGGTGCTGAGGGAGGCCACGCGCACCGGCATCGGGGTGCTCAGCACGATGGTGGTCTCGGGCAGGGCGAGTCGGCAGACCGCCCGGATGAATGCGGTCTCGTCGTCTTCGACGGCGAAGGTGTCGAGCTGGTCGAGCACCACGACCGGCGTTCCCTCGGCCAGTGCGACCGAGGCGAGCGCGACGGCGCGCTCGCGCTGCGGCAGCGCGTCGAGGGTCGTGGCAGCGGTCACTCCCTGGCTGTGCGGATCGACGGCGATCAGCGCCGCGTTGATGCGTGCGATCCAGCGCTGAACCCGGCGGCCGACTCTGACGCCGCGGTACCAGGGTTGCGTGAGGCGCAGACGCTCCTCCAGCAGCTGACCGAGCGACAGGGTCGAGTCCGCGCGCTCGAGCCCCGCGACATCCGCCATCGCGACCAGGCGCGAAACGGCGCCTGCCTCGGAGGGCAGCGGATGTCCGGCCACCTGGGCGCGCCCGGCCAGCACCTCGAGACGACCGGCCAGCGTCGCGGTCAGCAGCCTACGGTCGGTGGTCTCACCGCTGACCAGCAGCAGCCCGCCCGGCGGAACGGCCAGGTCGAGCGGCCGAACGGCGTACTCCTCGGTGCCGGCCCGCAGCGCTTCGGCGCTGACGGCGGAGCCGCGCTGGTCGAGTGCCCAGCCCACCGCTTCACGGTGCTCGCGCAGGTGCTCGCCCTCGATGTCCATGTTCGGCAGCAGCTTCTGCAGCCACTTCGGCATCCACCATGCGGCCTTGCCGAGCAGGGTCATCACGGCGGGAACCAGCGTCATGCGCACCAGGAAGGCATCGAAGGCGACGCCGGTGGCGAGGCCGAGCGCGATCGGCTTGATCGTGCCGGACCCGTCGGGCACGAAGGCGATGAAGACGAAGAACATGATCAGCGCGGCGGCGGTCACCACCCGCGCCCCGTTCGCGAAGCCCTTGCTCACCGCCTCGTGGGCGTTGCCGCTGTGCACGTAGGCCTCGCGCATGCCGGAGACGAGGAAGACCTCGTAGTCCATGGCGAGACCGAACAGCACGGCCATGAGCAGGATCGGCATGAAGCTCAGGATCGGTCCGGGGTTCTCGACGTTGAAGACATCCGCGAACCACCCCCACTGGAAGATCGCGACGACGACGCCGAAGGAGGCGAGCACCGAGAGCAGGAAGCCGACCGCCGCCTTGATCGGCACCAGCACCGAGCGGAACACCATCATCAGCAGGATGATCGAGAGCCCCACCACGATCGCCCCGAAGGGCAGCAGTGCTGCGCTCAGCCGGTTGGAGATATCGATGCCGACGGCGGTCGCACCGGTCACCGAGATGGGGGTGTCGTAGGTCTTCTCGATCGCCGGTTGCAGGTCGCGGATCGACTGCACCAGGGCCTTGGTCGCGGGTGCATCTGGCGCGCTGGACGGCGTGACCTGGATGATCGCGGTGTCGAGGGTCGCGTCGGGAATGCCCTGACTCACCATCTCCACATCGGGCAGGGTCTTCAGCTCGTCGGCGATGCCGGCGAGATCCTTCTCGATGTCCGTCGTCTGGGTGATGTCGACGGCCACGATCAGCGGGCCGTTGTAGCCGGCGCCGAAACCCTCTTTGATCATCTCGTAGGCCTGGCGCTGCGTGGAGCCCTTCGGCTCCGAGGCGCCGTCGGGCAGACTCAGATCGAGCTTGAGGGCGGGGATGGCGAGCACTCCGAGCACCGCGACGACGGCGACCACGGCGAAGATCGGGCGCTTCATCACTCCGCGCACCCAGCGCAGGCCGAGGGTGGGCTTGCTGCCCTCGTCGTGCACATTGGCACGCATGAACGCCCGCGAGCCCGGCTTGGGTGTGAGGCGCCCCTTAGCCAACCCCAGCAGGGCGGGAACCAGCGTGGTTGCTACGCCGATCGCGATCAGCACGGCGAAGGCCGCGCCGACACCCATGACGCTGAGGAACGGGATGCCGACCACGAGCAGTCCGAGCAGGGCGATGATGACGGTCACACCGGCGAATACCACCGCACTCCCGGCGGTGCCGACGGCGGTCGCGGCGGACTCCTCCGGCTCGACCCCCTGGGCGAGCTGATTTCGATGCCGCGACAGGATGAACAGGCAGTAGTCGATCCCGACGGCCAACCCGATCATCAGGGCGAGCAGCGGTGCCGAGCTCGACACGGTGGTGAAGGCACTGATGACGCTGATGCCGCCGGTGACGATGCCGACACCGAGGAGGGCACTGAGCAGCGGCATCCCCGCCGCGATGAGGGAACCGAAGGTGATCAGCAGCACGATGCCGGCGAAGACCACGCCGATCACCTCGGTCACGCTGATGCCGACCGTATTGTCAGAGAAGACCTGACCTCCGAAGGCGACGGTGAGCCCGGCATCCTCTCCGATCTTCGCGGTCGCCCTGAGCTCGGTCAGCGTCTCGGGTTTCACATCGGCGGCGGTGCCGTCCAGCTGGATCTGCGAGCGCGCGTACTGGCCATCGGTCGAGATGGCGCCGGTGGCGTACTCCGAGAAGGGGCTGAGCACCGAACTGACACCGTCGATCTTCGCGATCTTGTCATCCATCGCGGTGATCGCGGCCTTGTAGGCGGGGTCGGAGACGGATGCCCCGTCCGGAGCCTCCACGACCGCCTGAGCACTGGCGCCCGCCACCGACGGGAACACGGCGTCGAGCCGGTCGAGGGCCGCCTGTGATTCGGTGCCGGGGATGGCGAAGGACTCCTGCGTCTGACCGCCGAGGGCGACGCCGCCGCCGATGACGCCGACGGCCAGCAGCAGCCACACGCCGATCACCAGCCAGGGGCGACGGAAGGAGAAACGGCCGAGCCGGTAGAGGAGAGTAGCCACGGGAGCTCCTGGGTCAGACGGTGATGCGGGGATTGGATGCGGTAGCGATCGGCGCGAGCAACTCGCTGAGGATCGTGATGAGTGCGGCCCGCGTCTCGGCGACCGGGATCTCGTAGCCGAAGGAGTCCTGCGAGCAGAGCGTGTACGCGGCACCACCCAGGGCGATACCGAAGCGCATCTTGTCTTCGACAGACCCCGTCGTCGCCTGGAAGTATTCGGCCAGGGTGATCACGAGCTCGTTGGCCCGGTCGATCACCGGCACGTCGACCAGTGAGGGCCCCTGGTTGATGAACAGGTTGACCTCGCGGCGGTACTGCAGGATGAAGTCGACGAACTCGGTGAGGAAGGCCGACCGGCGCTCCGGTGTGAACGGCCCGGATGCAAGCTCGTCGAGGATCTCGGCCATCCGATGGATCGCCGGGGCCACGGCCGCCTCGAGCAGCACCTCCTTCGAGGCAAAGTGATACAGCACGCTCGATTTGGAGAGTCCGGCGAGCTCGGCGATGCGGTGCAGCGACGTCGCGGAGTAGCCGGAGGCGGTGAATTCGGCGAGCGCGATGGCGCGCAGATCATCGGAGGAGGTCGACATGACCCCAGGCTATTCTGACCGATCGGTCAGAAACTGTCCGATCGGTCAGTTTGCCAGCCGGTTGCCAGCGGTCGCCCAGGTTCGACCGTCGGCGACTCAGCTCGCAGCCGGAGTGCCCGGGTGGATGCCGACCCGGTCACGACGCCGCTCGCTCACGATGAAGACGATGAGCAGCACGGCCCCGGTGGCGATGATGAGGTAGGTGCTCAGTGAGGCCAGGATGCTGAGGGGGTTTCCCGCGGCCGGATGCGCGGCGAAGAGGGACACGGTCGGATCAGTCGAGGCGTGCAGCAGGATCGGCCAGATCAGCCGCCCGGTCAGCCGCAGCGCGAGATACATGATGAACCCGAAGAAGAACGTATAGACGACCTGCGTCGCCGTCGTCGAGAGGCCCTGGTCGGTGGTGAAGAAGTTGCCGGCATGGAGCGCCGCGAAGAAGGCGGACGACACCAGCGCCACCGCGATCTCGCCCTGGCCGGCTTTGCGCATCAGGTTCACGACGAGCCCGCGGGTGAGCAGCTCCTCGGCCAGTCCGACGAACAGGCCGGTGAGCAGCCACGAGGCGACGAGCGCGAATCCCGCGGATCGGAAGTCGATCGACAGGAACGCCGACACGTCGATGACGAGCACGACCGCGATGCCGACCCACATCCACCCCCACCCACGTACGGGTTGCGGGCCGAACAGCTCGCGCAGCCAGCCGAGCGACGCGGAGAAGGCCAGCAGCACGATCGCGCCGAGGAGGATCGGGAGACCGGTGCCGATGAACACGTCCAACGCGCCGTTCTTGGCGCCGCGTAGCCCGCCCTCGGTACCGAACACGGCGCCGACGAGCAGCGAGAGCAATTGATAGACGCCGTAGTAGACGGCAACCAGGATGAGCGCGCGCCACCAGCCGCCCCGGTTCCAGAAGCGCCGCCAGGGCCCCTCCGCATCGGTCTGGAGGTTCGGGGTGTTGTTCATGAGCGGACCTTCGCGTGGGGAGCTGGTGACACGGTCAACGCTATCCTGGCGATGGCCGAATCAGAGCGCGGCGAATATCAGGTGCATCGTCCGTGCCTCCGGCCGCAGCAGCGCGTCGGGCCAGACGTCCGGCCCGCAGGCGCGAGAGCCTAGGCCGTTCTGACCGACGTCGAGGTAGAGGTGGGTCGCGGTCGGCGCCGGCAACTCGTGCTGATGCTTCGCCCGATCGACCTGCTGCGCGGTGTGGCGCGCGAGGGTGAAACCGGGGCGACGACCGCGGCTGTCTGCCTCGGCATCGATCCGCAGCCATCCGTCGCCACCGGAGCGCAGATCGAGGCTGCGCAGATCGCTGCGGTGCCCGCTCTCCTGCGGCCAGGCATAGGGGAAGGTCAGCTCGTCGATTCCTGCTCGGAACCGACCGACCCGCACACCGCGGCGGGAGTCGGGGTACGACTCCCCCGGCCCGGTGCCGAACCAGTCCACCCCGTCGAGGCCGACCGGCAGGTCGAAGCGCACGCCGAAGCGCGGCCAGATGACGTTCCAGCGCGCGGTCGGAACCAGCTGCAGGTCGAGCGATATCGCGTCGCCGTCGAGCTGCCAACGCTCCTCGAGGATGACCGCTTCTCGCGTGTCCGCGGCAGCCCACCGGGTTCG
>Ga0247732_10000988_pt1 | contig 11917 bp, 13 predicted proteins | sample UWRJL163409C2_FD_180940 | JGI IMG/M metagenome (GOLD analysis project Ga0247732, IMG submission 180940) | Plant litter microbial communities from Arlington Agricultural Research Station in Wisconsin, United States - UWRJ-L163-409C-2 | ecosystem: Environmental > Terrestrial > Plant litter >...
CGGGGTCGACTGCCGGGGTCGGGTCGACGGCCAGCGCCTCCTGCACGATGCGTCGCGGGTCGTACTGCCGGGGGTCGAGCTTCCTCCACTCGGCCGGATCGAACTCGGGGCCGAGCTCCTCCGCGGCCCGAGTCTTCGCACTGTCGAGGAACGCGCGAACGGTCGTGACGAGCGTGGCGAGCTTCTCGGCGTAGCGGGGCAGGCGCTCGGGTCCGATGATGATCGCGGCGATGATGCTGATCACGATCAGCTTGTCGAGGGTGAGTCCGAACACGGGTGCTCCTTTCGGGCGGGCGGGCGGCGGGGCGGGCTGGAGTCGGCGCCTGTCAGGCGTCGATGAGTTCGCGTTCGAGTTCGCGGTCTTGTACGGCATCGCCGGTCAGCAGTCGAGCGCGTCGCTTGGCGGCGACGCGGTCGTGCAGCACCGCGATCACCGCTGCGGCGGCGAACAGGGCGGCCATGGGAACGGCCAGCAGGAACATCGTGGCGATGTCGGCGGAGGGTGTGGCGATGGCGCTGAACACCAGGATGCCGAGGATCACGACCCGCCAGCTCGACACCACGGTCCTGCCGGGAAGCACGCCGACCGCGTTGAGCAGCACCACGAACACGGGCAGAACGAAGGCCACGCCCACGGCGAGAACGAGCTTCATCACGAAGTCCACGTAGTACGTGGCTACGAGCACCGTGCTGTCGTCGGTCGAGGCGATGCCGGCCAGCAATTCGACGACGTGCGGGAACAGGAGGAAGCCCGTGACGCATCCGATGACGAAGAGCGGCACGGCCGCGACGAAGAAGCCCAGCGTGTAGTTCTTCTCGCGGCGGGTGAGCCCGGGCAGGAAGAAGGCGAAGACCTGATGCAGCCAGACCGGACTCGACAGGGCCGCCCCGGCGAAGAGGGCGATGCGCAGCTTCAGGTCGAAGGCCGCGCTGATGCTGTCGTAGTTCAGGCTGGCGTGGCGCGAGAGGGCCAGCGCCTCGATGGGCGTGCGCAGGATCTCGAGGATCTGGTCGCTGAGAAGGTATCCCGCGGCTGCTCCGACGAGCAGCGCAAGCAGGATGCGGAACAGACGCGTGCGCGCCTCCCGCAGATGCTCGACGAGCGTCATCCGGCCTCTCTCGGCACGGCCGACCCGGCGCGCCTTGCTGCCGCGTGAGCGGCGTGAGCCGCGCACGGTCAGAGCCGGTCTGCGGGAACGGGCGCATCCACGGTCGTCGCCGAGGTCGCAGGCGCATCGGCGGTGTCTGCGGCGGCGGACCCGTCGCGGGATTCGGACTTGAGGATGCGGGCGGACTGCCCGACGCTCTTCGCGAGCGCGGGCAGTTTGCTGGCTCCGAAGAAAAGCAGCACGACGGCGAGGAGGATGAGCGCGTGCCATCCGGTGAGGTTCTGGAGCAGTCCCATGTGAGGGCCTTCTTTCGTCTATGAGGTGGAGGGTGCGAGCGTCCGCGCGCGCTGGGTGCATGTGCGCCCGGTCGAGGGGCGGCGGATGCGCCGAACGGGCGCGTATTTGGCTAGTTCGCCGGGCCGCCGCCACCGCCGCCGCTGGGCGCGGCGCCCGCGGTGGAGGTGTCGACGCGAACGGTGAGCGCGACCTGGTAGCCGTTCGTCGCATCCCCCGTCACGGTCGCGAGCTGCAGTGCGCCGCCGTCGTCGCCGAACACGGTGTCGCTGTCGAGGCTGACCTTCGACAGGTTCGAGCTCGAGCCGTCGTAGCCCGAGAGCGCGTACACGGTGTCGCACACGTCGTGCGGCAGGGCGACCTGCGAGGTCGCGATGGCGTTGGCCGAGTCGGTGATGTCGCCGATCGCGGGGTAGACCTCGAAGTGGATGTGGGGCCAGCGGCCTGAGTAGCAGGCGGGGAAGATCGAGGTGTACGAGACGGTTCCGTTGCCGTCGGCGACCTGCACGCCGCGCAGGTACGTCTCGTTCTCGACGCCCGACGAGTACATCGAGTAATTGCCGTCGGCGTCGCAGTGCCAGACGTAGACTGCGGCGTTCGCGAACGGGGCGTCGTTGTTCGCCATGTCGAGGATGGTCAGGCTGAGCGCGATGGGAACGCCGGCGGCGGTGGTGCCGCTGCCGAGGCTCGAGCGGATGTCGCTGCGCACGATGCCCGACTGCTCGAGCACGTCGGCCCCGTTCGAGCCGTCGCCTGGGTAGGGCCCGGCGGTCTCGTCGGGGATCTCGCCGGCGGGCACCGCGGTTGTGGATGCCGCGGCCGTGCCGCTCGAGGTGGGCGTGGTCGTCGGGGTGGCGGTGGCGGTGGCCGCCGCAGTGCCTGCCGCGGTCGAGCCGGAGCCGCCCGTGGAGCAGGCCGCGAGGGCGACGGCTCCTGCGCCGAGGCCGAGCATGCTCAGAACGACGCGGCGGCTGACGAGCGTGCGGATGTCGAAGGCGACGCCCTGGTCGACGACCTCCTCGTCGGCGCGGTCGAGGAGTCGGCCCTCGTAGGCCGGCCCCTGCGGGGTGAGTTCTGGTTCGGGGATCCTGCTCATGACTGCCTCTCGGGGTGACGTTCGGTTCGTTCTGAGACGTCAGTCTTCGGGGCGGTGCTATGCGATTCCTCTGAGCCGCCTACGGGGCGGGTATGAGCTGAAGTCAGTGCAGGTCGCTGCTCGGCACGACGGTGGCGAAGCTGCCGTCGAGGGCGGCCATGAACGACGCGTGCACCGTGGCGCCCGGAACGACGGTGTCGCCGAAGGTGAGATCGGGCGCGGTGCACGCGTCGCTCACCACCGTGACCTCGAAGCCCAGTTCGCTGGCGGCGCGTGTCGTCGAGTCGATGCACATGCTGCTCATCATGCCCACGATCACGAGCTCGGTGACGCCCTCGTCGACGAGCAGCTCCTGAAGGCCGGTTCCGATGAAGCTGTTGGGTTCGTGCTTCTCGAGCACGATCTCGTCGCCGCTCGGCGCGACGAGCGGGTGGATGCCGATGCCCGGCGTGCCCGGGCGGAAGAAGGTGGCGTCGGGGTCGGTCGACACGTGGAAGATGTGCACGACGGTCTCGCCGGATGCGCGGAAGCCGTCGAGTACGGTGCGCGCGACGGCGGCCGCGGCATCCGGTTCGACGAGCGGAAAGGCGCCCCCGGGGAAGTAGTCGAGCTGGATGTCCACGATGAGCAGTGCGCGAGTCATGGTTCCAGTATCGCGCTCGCGGCGGGCTGCTTCTCCATCAGCCGCCACGGGCCTCCGAGCAGGGGGCTCAGAGTGACGATCGTGTACACGACGGCGATGATTCCGAACGCCCAGGAGAGCCCGATGGTGTCGGCCGCGATTCCTCCGAGCAGCGCTCCGAAGGGCACGCCCGCCCAGGCCCCGGCGTTGACGAGGCCGAACACACGACCGCGCATGTGCTCGGGAACGCGCTCGAGCTCGACCGTTCCGAGGATCGGATTGAGCGAGCCCGCGGCGAGCCCGGCCAGGGCGGTGACCCCGATCAGCACGGGCAGGGGAGCCCCGAGCGCGAAGGCGGCGCTCGACGGCCCGCCCGCGATCGCGAAGCACACCGCCAGGGTGACCCGACGCCCGACGCGATGCGCCACGAATCCGAAGGCGATGTTGCCGAGCAGCGCGCATCCGCCCATCACCGCGACGAGCACGCCCAGTGCGGCGGCGCCGCCCAGCCGGTCGTTCGCATACAGGGGCAGCAGGGTCGAGCCGCGCGCGGCATCCATCAGGTTCGTGATCAGCACGAGGCCGACGATCAGACGCATCAGCGGGTCGTGGATGACGAACCGCAGCCCCGCGGCCAGGTCGCGCCAGTAGCCGCTCGGCTCGTCGGGCGACTGCGCATCGGCCGGCGAGGCACCGGCAGCAGCAGCAGCGGGTGCCGCCGCGACGAAGAGCCAGGTGAGCAGGGCGGAGACGGCGAAGGTGGCGGCGTTCACGAAGAGGGCCGCGATCGGGCCCATGAGTGCGACGAGCAGTCCGGCGACCGTGGCGCCGATCATGCGGGCGAGCCGCTCCGAGCCGTCGAGCAGGCCGACGCTGCGCTCGAGCCGGATGCCGGCCCGCTCGGTGAGTCGCGGCAGCATCACGCGGCGCGCGGTCTGGCCGGGTGTGTCGAGCAGGCCTCCGGCGAAGACCAGCAGCAGCAGAGCCCAGAACGGCAGGCCGACGGTGAGGGCCAGCACCGGGATCGACAGCACCGTCGCCCCGCTGATGATGTCGGCGACGATCGCCGCGCGTCGGGGTCCGACCCGGTCGACGACAACGCCTCCCAGAGCGCCGCCCACGACGACCGGAACGGTGGAGAAGAACGCCGCGATTCCGACCTCGACGCCCGTGCCGCCGAGGCCGAGCACGTAGAACGGGATGGCGAACGCCGTGATCACGTTGCCCGTCTGCGAGATGGCGTGGGCGGCGAGCAGGGCGGAGAGCGAGCCGATGGCGCGGCGCTTCTCGGTGGTCGCGGTCGTCACGGCCGACGGTAGGTCTGATAGACGACCGACACGGGCTCGGCGCCGCGGTCCGTGGATGCGCCGCGCGCCTCGCTCACGCCGGCATAGCGGGCGACGACCGCTTCGAGCTCGGCCGTCAGGGCGGCGAGTTCGTCGACCGTGAGGTTCAGCATTCGGTCGCTGCTCGTGCCGGCTTCGACCCACGCGCGCGGCAGTGAGGGCAGCGAGTCGACGTAGTCGGAGAAGCGTGCGGCGTAGGCCTGGCCGACCGATTTCTGCAGCGCCGACGAGGCCGCCGCCTTGTCGGGGTCGTCGAGCAGCTCGGCCGCGTTCCAGCTGGTGAGCGGCGTCGTGGCCTTCCACCACCGCTCGCGCCGGTCGCGCGTCTGCGGCTCGGCCGGTTCGATCAGATCGATGGATGCCAGCTTGGCGAGGTGGTAGCTCACGGTGCCCGGTGCCTCGTCGACGACATCTCCGAGCTGGGCCGCGGTCTGCGGGCCGCGCTCGCGCAGAAGGCCGAGCAGCCTCAGGCGGGTCGGATGCGCCAGCACCCGCATCGAGGCGGCGGACGTGAGCGTGCTGCGGGTGGGGTCGGTCGGGGTCACAACCTCAGACTATAAACACAAGAACCATTGCGCAACAGTTCTTGTGCTTACGTCAGGATGCCGAGTTCAGGGCAAGCAGGCGACGCTCGATCTCGAAGCGGTAGTCCTCGAGGGCGCGACGCACGTGGTGGGCGGCGCGCTCGCCCGCGCTCTGGGAGTCGCCCTCCCGGATCGCGTCGAGGATGTCCGCGTGCTCGCGGATGGCGCGTTCGGCGTCGTGCACCTCCTGACCGAGTTCCAGAAAGCTCACCTGGGCCTGCAGTTCGCGGATGCGCACGACGGCATCGACGAAGAAGATGTTGTGCGAGCTCTCGGCGAGAGTCGTGTGGAATTTCTCGTCGGCTCGGCTGAATGCCTCCCAGTCGCGATTCGCGGCAGACGTGCGGCCGAATTCGACGGCCTCGTCGAGCGCCATGACCTCTTTGGGAGTGGCGTGCTGGGCGGCGAGGGTGGCCGACTCGCGCTCCTGCACCGCGCGGAAGCGGAACAGCGCGGCTATCTGGTCCATATCCGTCGGCCGGAACGGCACGGGGTGCGCGCCCCGGAGCGACTCTGTGCCGCGCCCGACGAAGAGGCCCCGTCCGCGCTCGGCCTTGACGCGGCCGATCGCCGAGAGCATCTTCAACGCCTCGCGCACGGTTCTCTGACTCGTGCCGAGCTCCTTGGCCAGCTCGGTCTCGGTCGGCAGCCGGTCGCCCGGCTTCAGATCGCGAGTCGAGATCAGAACGATGATCTCGTCGACCACCCGCTCATACGCGGGACGGTATTCCTCTTGAGTCGACACGAGCACTCCTTACAGCTGATTGATGGATTGTCCCACGCAGCATGCCGAACAGGGATTCCTGCGGCGACGACGTGAAGGTCATCGGCGCACCGGTTCCCGGTCGGTCTCATCGATCGACCATCCGGCCACGCCCTCCCAGTCGCCGGCGTGCCGGCAGGCTGCCGCCCCGAGCTGCGACGCGAGCCTCAGGCACCCGTCGACATCGTCGCCCCGGCTCAACCCCACGAGGTAGCCGCCGACGAACGCGTCACCGGCCCCGACCGTGTCGACGACGGCGACGGGCACGGCCGAGCCGAGCGTCGTCGTGTCGTCTATGCGGGCTGCGGATCCGCGGGCGCCATCGGTGACGACCACATGGCGGTGGCCAGCCGCGTCAAGGGCGTCGGCGGCCTCGGCGGCCGTCGCCCCCTCGCCGTGCCAGCCGGGCAGCAGGAGGCCGACCTCGTCGACACTCGAGAAGACGATGTCGGCTCGGTGGGCGAGGTGCCGGTAGACGGTGCTCGCGGTGCGCGTCGACCAGAGTCGGCTGCGGTGGTTGACGTCGAACGAGACTGTGCACTCGGCCTCGCCGGCCCGATCGAGCAGGCGGTCGATCGCCTCGTGCGCAGACGTCGACAGGCCGACGGTGATGCCGGTGACGTGAACGAGCGTATGGGCCGTGAGCTCGAGCTGCTCCACATCCGCCGCGCACAGGGTGCTGCCGGCGCTGAGCGATCGGTAGTAGCCGACGTCGGTTCGCCCCGCCGACGTGATCTGCTTCACGAGCAGTCCGGTCGGATGCCCGGGCTCGACGATGGCGTGCACCTCGACGCCCTCTGCCCGGAGCTCCCTCGTCACGCGCTCGCCGATCCCGTCGGCCCCGACGCGTCCCAGCCAGACCGCGGGCAGGCCGAGTCGGGCTACAGCCATCGCCACGTTCCCCTCGGCTCCTCCCGTGCTCACCGTGACATCGGCAGCACGACGCAGACCGTCGGGGGAGTCGGTGCGGAAGACCCCCAGTCCCTCGCCGACAGTCACCAGTCGGTCGATCATCGGGCGACCTCGTGCCGGAACCGGCGGGCACGCTCGGTCACCGCGTCGAAGCCGTCCGCGCTGATCTCCGAGCGCGGAGCTATCCAGCTGGTGCTCACCGACGCCACGCCGTCGATGGCGAATGACGCCGCGTTGCCGATGCCGATGCCCCCGCTGGGAACGAACTCGACATCGCCGAACGGACCGCGCAGCGCGGAGATCATCGCCGCGGCCCCCAGCTGCGCTGCGGGGAAGAGCTTGAGCGTGCGGAGACCCTCGTCTCGAGCGACCATCACCTCTGTGGGCGTCGAGACTCCGGGCACGCAGGCGACGCCGAGCGCCGCGGCCGAGCGGATGACCCGGGTCGAGGTACCCGGACTGACGAGGAAGCGGGCGCCTCGCGCCACGGATTCCTCGGCCTGCCCTTCGGACAGGACGGTGCCGGCACCGACCAGAAAGCCGGTAACCGTCGACATCAGCTCCAGCGCCTCCAGCGCGCGAGGCGTGCGAAGCGTGATCTCAGCACACGCCACGCCGCCGGCCAGCAGTGCTTCGGCGAGGGGCACGGCGTGGGCGGGATCGTCGATCACGACGACGGGCAGAACCCGGATGGCGGCCAGCTCGTCGAGCACGTCGCTCGCGGTCGAGGTCATCGGGCGAGCCACCCTCCGTCGACGGGCAGCACGATTCCCGTGACGTAGTCGGACGCTCGCGAAGACAGGAAGACGGCGGCGCCCCCGAGATCGGAAGCGTCGCCCCAGCGCCCCGAGGGGATGCGCTCGAGGATCGACCGCGACCGCTGCTCGTCGTTTCGCAGCGCCTCGGTGTTGTCGGTGCTGATGTAGCCCGGCGCGATCGCGTTCACCTGCACGCCGGATGCCGCCCATTCGTTGGAGAGGGCTCGCGTGAGTCCGAGGATGCCCGACTTCGCGGCTGCATACCCGGGAACGGTGATTCCGCCCTGGAAGCTCAGCAGGCTCGCGGTGAAGACGATCTTGCCCGAGCCGCGGGCGAGCATGGGCCTCGCCACGGCCTGCGAGAGCACGAAGTGGCTCGACAGGTCGACCTCGATGACCCTGTCCCACGACGACAGCGGGTGGTCGATGGCGGGCGCTCGTTCGATGGTTCCCGCATTGTTGACGAGGATGTCCGGTGCGCGTTGCGCCAGGTGCTCGCCCAACGCGACGACGGCGGCCCGGTCGCTGAAGTCGACCGTGCGGGCGTCGAAACGGCGGCCGAGGGCCTCGATCTCGCCGGCGACGGCGTCGTCGGGCGAGGCGTTCGCGCTGACTCCGATGACGTCGGCTCCCGCCTCGGCGAGCGCGAGCGCCATGGATCGGCCGATTCCTCGCCGAGCGCCCGTGACGACCGCGAGCTTTCCCGAGAGGTCGAAGAGACCGGTCATGCCGGCGCCCCCTCCGCTGACGCCACATCGACCAGGATCTTGAGAGCAGCGCCCGACGCCAGCTCGTCGATGGCTCGGCCCGTCTGCTCGAGCGGCACGACCGAGGTCACCAGCGCATCGACGGGAATCACTCCGGTCGCGAGCAGCTCGACCGCCCGCTCGAAGTCGGCCCGCTGGTACACGCGGGCGCCGAGGATGCGCAGTTCGCGCCAGAAGACCCGCTGCAGATCGACCTCGCGAGGGGTCGAGTGGATGGCGACGACCACAAGAGTGCCTCGCACTTTAAGAAGCGCAGTGGCCTGTCGCACGGCGGCGGCCGCGCCGGACACCTCGAAGACCACATCGGCGCCGTTGCCGCCGGTGAGGTCGGCGACCGTCGCCTCGATGTCTTTCGGGGCGACCGCCTCGAAGCCGAGAGCGGCGACGCGGTCGCGGCGCGCGGCATCCAGTTCGACGACGACGACCCGTGCGCCGGCATGCCGGGCGACGGTCGCGATGAGCACGCCGATCGGCCCGCCGCCGAGCACGACGACGGCGTCGCCGACCTGCAGTTCGGAGCGGCGCACGTCGTGCACCGCGACCGCGGTCGGTTCGACCAGGGCGGCGTCGCGCAGGTCCATGTCGTCGGGGAGGCGCACCAGGGTGGAGGCGGGAACGGTCCAGCTCTCCTGCAGCGCGCCCGGCGAGTCGATGCCCACGAAGGTGAGGTTCTGGCAGATGTGCTGGTTGCCGGCGAGGCATGCGGCGCACGTGTTGTCCCAGAGCAGGGGCATGACCGTGACCCGGTCGCCGACCTGCCAGTCGTCGACTCCGTCGCCGACGGCGTCGATGGTGCCGGATGCCTCGTGGCCGAACACGAGCGGGGTCGTCACCCGCGCATCCATGTTGCCGTGCGCGATATGGAGGTCGGTTCCGCAGAGGCCGCTGTAGGCCACACGGATGCGGGTTTCGCCCGGACCCGGATCGACCTGCTCGGTTGTGATCGTCTCGATTCGGCCATCGCCGACGTATGCAGCACCCCTCATTGGGTTCTCACTCTCCTGCGTGGAATATCCACGGTTGATAAACGGGTCGTCATTCATTATGTTGCACCTGACGGAAATGATCGTCAATCAAAACTGACAAATGAAGTACATCGATGTCCTCCACCACATGAATCGGGAAAGCGCAGGCTGCCCGTCATTGTGCATAGGTCACATGTATGATCTAATTCCGTCAGGGCCGCGCACCGCGGCTCGTCGTCAACGTCGTCGACCAGACAGGACTCGAAATGGCTACACAGCAACGCCGCTTCACTCGTTTCGCCCGGACCATCGCAGTCGCGGTATCCGCCACTGCGCTCATCGCTCTGTCCGCGTGCAGCGCGGGAGGAGGTGGAGGCGCAGGGGATTCGGACCTCGGATTCACTCCCGCCGAACAGGTCAAGGACAGCCCCATCACCGTGTGGGTCGACGCGTCCCGTGAGCCGGCGGTCGAGGCCTTCCAGGCGAAGTACCCCGATATCGAGCTCAATGTCGAGACGTATGACGGCAACGCCAGCGGCTCGGGCAGCTTCCAGACCAAGATCTCGCTCTTCGACCAGGCGGGCGAGGGATGGCCCGACGTCGTCTTCTCTACGCAGAACAACGACGCGTCGTGGGCTTCCAAGGAGACCAACGGCCAGCAGGCCTTCGCGGCCCCGGTCAACAAGGGGTGGTTCGAGCAGGACTTCCTCGACGGCTTCACGCCGGGCTCGCTCGACCCGCTCACGGTCGACGGCACGGTGTACGGCCTGCGCAACGACCTGGCCCAGTCGGTGTTCTGGTACGACCAGACGCTGTTCGACCAGTTCGGGTACGAGATCCCCACGACCTGGGAGGAATACGAGCAGCTGAGTGACAAGCTCGCTGCCGAGCACCCCGGTTACATCCTCGGCTCTGTGGGCGACGCCTTCCTCGGCATGCTCGTCTACTACTGGGGTGCGCAGGCTCCCGTCTTCCAGCTCGACGGCGACACGTTCAGCAGTGACACCTCGGCTGAGAACTCGAAGAAGATGACCGAACTGCTCGACCACATGGTCGCCAACGGCACCCTGACCACGGACAGCGTCTTCAGCTCGGACTTCGTGCAGAAGTACCAGGGCAAGGCCCTGGGCATGCCGGGACCGGTCTGGTTCATCGGTGCGCTCTTCCAGAACCCCGACAGCCTCAACGTTCCCGCGGGTCAGCTCGGCGCCGGCGCGCCTCTGGCATGGGATGGCGAGGATATCGGAACCGGCAACGTCGGTGGCGGCACCTGGTTCGCATCGAGCCACACGAAGAACCTCGACGCGGTGAAGACCCTGATGGAGTTCGTGACGAGTGCGGACGAGTACCAGGTGGAGCTGGCCGGCGGATACCCCGCCTACTCCGAAGCCGCTGAGAAGTGGATCGCGAAGCAGGCCACCGGCGGGTACTTCGTCGGCGACTTCGAGCAGACGGTGGTGGATGCGTCGAGCCAGGTGTGGACCGGCTGGGGCTACCCCAGCTTCAGCGCCGAGACCGCGTACTCGAAGGTCGTCCTGCCCGCGCTGGCCGCCGGTGACACGATCGAATCGGTCGCGCCCGAGTGGCAGAAGGAGATGGAGAACGAGGCACAGGTTCAGGGCTACACCGTGGCCAAGTAACGACCGCTCATCACTGAAAGAAGAAGCTCATCGCACTCTCCACCGCGGAGGCTCCCGCCGTCGGCCAGTTGACTGGCCGGCGGCCGGAGCCGCGCTCCAGACGTAAGAACCCGAACCGCGCACAGTCGCGAATGGGGTACACCTTCAGCGCGGGATACGGCATCCTGCTGCTCCTCTTCGGCCTGCTCCCTGCGCTCTACGCCGTCTTCCTGGCGTTCACCAGCGAAGGCGCCTTCGCCGGTATCGACAACTTCGTGAAGGTGTTCGACGACTATCGGTTCTGGCCCGCCGTGCAGCACGTCGCGGTGTACCTGGTCATCTGGTTGACCTTCCAGACGATCTTCGTCGTCCTCCTCGCCCTGATCGTGCATGCGTTCGGTGCCCGGTGGTTGTCGATCTCGACGCGGTTCCTGTACTACATCCCCGGCGCCCTGGCCGGCGCGTCCAGCGTGATGCTGTGGCTCTTCCTGCTCGACCCCTCCGTCAGTCCGGTCTCCGGCATCCTGCGCGCCCTCGGCATGGACAGTTTCGTCGAGACCGTCGCGCTCGAGAATCTGCCGGTGATCTTCACGATCATCGCCTTCTGGACCGGCGCCGGCGGGTGGATCGTCATCATGTACGGAGCGCTCAACAACATCAGCCAGGAAGTGATGGAGGCGGCGCGTGTCGACGGTGCCGGTACGGTCAAGACCGCCCTGTACATCCAACTTCCCCTGCTGCGCAAATGGATCTCGTACATGGGAATCATGACGCTTGCGGCCGGAACGCAGCTCTTCGTCGAGCCGCGCATCCTGTCGCAAGCCAGCAAGGGCGTCGTGCCCGGCGACTACTCACTCAACCAGCTCGCCTACCTGTACGCGTTCCGACAGAACGACTTCAACGGGTCTGCGGCGATTTCACTCATTCTTCTCGTGGTCGCTCTCGGACTGGCCGCGTTCTTCGTCTTCCGTGGAGGTCTCTTTGAGCGCGACTGATGCAGTACTGACCCGCGATCGCCGAACGGCGAGTTCGCCACGCGGCTGGATCGGCCGCGCTCTCGCCATCGTCGTCGCCCTGGTCTT
>Ga0247732_10000990_pt1 | contig 11916 bp, 15 predicted proteins | sample UWRJL163409C2_FD_180940 | JGI IMG/M metagenome (GOLD analysis project Ga0247732, IMG submission 180940) | Plant litter microbial communities from Arlington Agricultural Research Station in Wisconsin, United States - UWRJ-L163-409C-2 | ecosystem: Environmental > Terrestrial > Plant litter >...
GATCGTCAGGACTGATACCTGGTTTGTTTATCTGTTTACCATTATCCCGGTGATCATCTGGCATTTGGAAGGTCCAAAGAATTTTGTCTGGTTTACTGCAAAAGATTTCATTTTTGTTGATTTACCACTGATGGCTTACCTTTTCAAAGGTATATTGATCTTATTGTTTGCAGGTCTCGGTATTTCCTTCCTGATTCAATGGAAAAACCAGCTTTTCAATTTGCCGAAAAACCTGATTTTATTAGCCACTGCGCTCAATTGGTCGATTGGGATCGTTTTGCTGAATGGCGACCTGTCATTTACTTTACTGAATGTCGTTGCACATGGAATTCCTTACATGGCGTTGGTGTGGATCCATGGGAATAAAAGCCATACTGAATCATCCATTGTGAAATGGATCTTTTCTGCAAAAGGCTGGATCGTCATCATTGGTGCATGTATTTTGTTTGCTTTCATTGAAGAAGGACTGTGGGACCGGTTTATCTGGCAGGACCACGGAAGTTTATTCAGCTTCTTTACTTTTCTCAGCCCGGTAGATTCGAGGCTTCTCAGATCTGTATTGATTCCATTATTAGCTTTGCCACAGATTACGCATTATGTCATTGACGGGTTTATCTGGCGGAAATCAACCGCACATACGTTTTGGAAGGAGCCTCAAAAGTAGGGTGCTACTTCCGCTGATATTTCCAGTGTCTCGTTTTGCCTTCTGAAACCCACTCGAGCATCGTCTCGATCCGTTTGATTTTAGTAGCAGTTGTTTTGGCTTCAGAGATCCATTCGCAATATTCTTTGCGTTGACTCGGCGAAAAGCGGTTGAAATGTTCTGATGCAGCTGGATTGTGCTTAAGGACTTCGGTGATTTCTGTGGGGATTTCCAGGGCGGATTTGGCAGCCGGAGCCGTTTTTTTAATAGTCATTCCTGCATCTATCAGTCCCATAGCTTCCTGGATGATTTCCTGAAAGACTTTTTCATCCGGAAGGTCTTCCAGTTGATGAATTTTCCCCATGTGTCCCATGCCTTCTCGATTAAACTTGCGCTTTTCCATGAGCGAAGCGAGCCAGAACCCGAAGCTGCAATGATTTTTAAAGGATGCCATGCTACAAAGGATTTTTCCTTTGTACATGAAATTTGGGAATTGCCATTTCATGGTTTCTACCACATCTGGGCAGTAGGTGTGAACCATATGTCTTAACTGTTTTAGAATGGGAATGGCAAAAGGACTGGATTTTTCAATGTAAGCATCTACGCGCGCATCTCGTTCCATGGCATTTTATTATTATAGGATTCGGCACCGATTGGATAAAAAAAAAGAACTACCAAAAATGATAGTTCTTTCCAATCGGTTTAAAGCGATATTATTTTTTCTCTCCGGCAGCGCAGGATTTTTTCTCGCCTGCAGCACATGATTTTGTTTCACCAGCTTTAGCTGCACAGCAGGAAGCACCTTTCTGAGATTTTTTCTTTTTCTTCTTATCGTCGTTTTTCTTGATCTCGGTAGTATTACCGTTTCCTGCAGCCATAGCCGTAGTTGTGATAGATCCTGTGAACAACATTAATGACAGTATAACAAACGCTTTTTTCATAATAAATCAATTTTTATAGGATAAATTTACAATTATTTATTTTAGTTCTGCAAGTTTTGTCAGTTTTCCTTGAACAACGTCGCCTATTTTAACTGAAATTTCACAATCCAGCGGAAGAAAAACATCGATCCTGGATCCGAATTTAATAAAGCCAAACTCTTCTCCTGTAACAACCTGCTGTCCCGGTTGAATGTAATAGCAGATCCTTCTTGCAACAGCTCCGGCAACCTGGCGGAAAAGTACTTCCTGCCCGTTGGGATGCTCTATTACAAACGTACTCCTTTCGTTATCGGTACTGCTCTTTGGGTGCCATGCCACCAGGAACAGGCCCGGGTGATATTTTACATACTTCACGATCCCGGAGATTGGGTTGAAATTGGCATGTACGTTCAGAGGAGACATAAATATGGATACCTGTATCCTTTTGCCGCTGAAATATTCATTTTCTTCTACTTCTTCGATCACCACAACTTTACCGTCTGCAGGACACATTACATCGTTAGGTGCAAATTTGGAAGTCCTGTTCGGAACCCTGAAGAATTGTATGATGAGGTAAGTCATTACCAGGACACCAGCGGTCAGCAGGATAAATAGCCAGAGCCATCCTGTGAAAGTGTATAAAAAGTAGTTTCCTGTCTGTATCAGGGCAAGAATTCCGAGCCCTATAGCAATAATTAAATAACCTTCTCTGTGTATTTTCATAAGTGAATAATTTTTGAAACCTGATAATTGAGGTTAACAAACCGTTCTTTCAAAAGAGGTTTTAACATCGATTATATTCTTTCTGAATAAAAATTCGTGTCAAAAATAGACATAAAACAGCCACCAGCAAAGGAAAAAAGGTGCGGTGAACAATGCAGCGTCAAATCTGTCCAGGATTCCGCCGTGTCCGGGCATGATTTTTCCTGAATCTTTCACCTGGAGACTGCGCTTGAAAAGTGATTCCAGCAAGTCGCCTAATATCGCGCAGGGAGCAATGATGAGTGCGGCAGGGATCCAGAAGCCAATACCGCTTTGCGGGTCTATGTATGTGCCGGTAATCCATGCGAGGGCAATGGTGAATACCGCTCCGCCGATCGTCCCTTCCCAGGTCTTTTTAGGAGAGATGCGCTCGAATAATTTTGTCCGGCCGAGAAACCTTCCAGATAAATAGGCAAAAGTATCATTGGTCCAGATCAGGAGAAACATGCATACCAGCAACGGTTGTTCATCGTCACTGATGAAACTGAGCTGAGACATGACTGCAAAAGGCACCACAAGGTAAAGAGATGCCAGGGAATGAATCCCAAGGTTGAGCATGGGATGTTTTTGCTTGCGCCACAATTCTGTAAGCATCAAGATAAAAAGCAATGGAAAAACAAGTGCAATAAAGGGGAGAGGAAGCAGTTCCAACATGAACCCAACGGTTAATCCGTAGATCACCAGGTTAATCACAGTAGGGAAGTACCAGCGAACCGAGATGATTTCGTGCTTTTTGAAAAACCTGTAGAATTCCATCAGGGAAAGTGCCAGCAGGACAGTAAAAAGCCCTACTGTAGTGTAGGGGCCGTACCAAATGGAAAAAATGACTGTTGCAACAAAAATTCCGCCTGTCAGAGACCTGAGTAAAATATCATTCATGCTTTTTCAATAATTGCTTTGGCTTCTACGTTCCAGCATGGAATAATATAGTGGCCGGCCAAAGGGACGATCATGAGATCTCCACTGACCGAAAACCTCATGAACTTCCTGTTTTATGCTTTACAGATTTTTATCTCCTTCTTCCGGTTCGGAAGCTGGATTATGATCTGTGGTATTATCAGTTTCCGGATTGTTGTTCGAAACATGATCTTCATGAGCTGGTTCTTCGTGAGCCAGTTCTGATTTAATTTCAAGTGCTACGTTTTCGCTTGGTTCCCAGGCACGTTTTCCAAAGATCGTTTCAAGGTCTTCTTTGAAGATCACTTCTGTTTCCAGCAGTTTTTCCGCCAGCGCAGTAAGTTTGTCCTTGTTATCTCTCAGGATCTGCAAAGCACGCTGATATTGCGTTTCGATCAGCAGGCTTACTTCTTCATCGATCATCCTGGCAGTTTGCTCGGAATAAGGCTTGGTGAATGTATCTCTGCCTTGTGAATCATAGAAGGAGATGTTTCCGACACGCTTGTTCAATCCGTAAATGCTCACCATGGCGTATGCCTGTTTGGTTACTTTTTCAAGATCGCTCAATGCTCCGGTGGAAATTTTGCCGAAGATCAGTTCTTCTGCTGCCCTTCCTCCAAGTGCGGAACACATTTCATCCGAGATCTGCTCAGTAGTGGTAATACTTCTTTCTTCAGGAAGATACCAGGCTGCACCAAGGGATTGTCCGCGTGGTACAATCGTTACTTTTACCAGTGGATGCGCATGCTCCAGCAACCATGAAGTAGTCGCGTGGCCTGCTTCGTGGAATGCAATCGCTCTTTTCTCATCTTTGGTGATGATCTTATTTTTCTTTTCAAGTCCACCAACGATCCTGTCGACAGCATCGAGGAAATCTTGTTTTTCAACTTGTTTCTTCGCTTTACGGGCTGCGATCAGCGCCGATTCGTTACAAAGGTTGGCAATATCTGCTCCGGAGAAACCTGGCGTTTGCTTGGCGAGGAAATCGATATCGATAGAGCTATCCAGCTTCAATGGCTTCAGGTGAACTTTGAAGATTTCCTTGCGCTCATTGATGTCCGGCATGTCTACATAGATCTGCCTGTCGAAACGACCTGCACGCATCAGTGCGTTGTCCAGTACGTCTGCACGGTTCGTCGCAGCAAGGATGATTACTCCTGAGTTGGTACCGAAACCATCCATTTCTGTAAGCAGCTGGTTGAGAGTGTTTTCTCTTTCGTCATTGGAGCCCATTCCATTGTTCCTACCACGGGCACGCCCGATCGCGTCAATCTCATCGATGAAGATGATGGCCGGCGCTTTTTCCTTAGCTTGCTTGAAAAGGTCTCTTACACGGGATGCACCGACTCCGACGAACATTTCAACGAAATCAGAACCTGAAAGAGAGAAGAAAGGTACTTTCGCTTCACCTGCAACGGCTTTTGCTAAAAGGGTCTTCCCGGTTCCCGGAGGTCCTACGAGCAATGCGCCTTTCGGGATTTTAGCTCCGAGCTCAGTATATTTTTTAGAGTTTTTCAGGAATTCAACGATTTCCTGGATTTCTTCTTTCGCACCGTGAAGCCCGGCTACGTCCTGGAAAGTCACATTCGTGGATTTTCCTTTTTCGTATACCTGTGCCCTCGATTTACCGATGTTGAAGATCTGGCCGCCTGCGCCGCCGCCTGCACCGCCTGACATTCTGCGCATCACAAACATCCAGATCACGATCAGGATAATGATAGGCAGCAGGAAGCTGATGATGTTGCCGAGGTAGTTTACTTCTTCCTTAGGCTCGTGGCTGATCGTTGGTTTTCCTTTCGCAGCCAGGATTTTATTCTTTTCGTCCAGCCTGTCGAGGAAATTCCCCGCATCGGCGATCTCAAACTGGAAAGTCGGGTTTTCCATAGACCTGCCGGTACCTTTGGTATTCAATGCTTTTTGAAGTGATTCAAAACGGCCGTTTTGGTTGTCAAGGACAAACTTTTTACCTTCTTCGGTGATCTTGAAATCAACGCGCTGGCGATTTACAAGCGCTACGTTAGAAACGTAGCTGGAATCTGCCAGGGCAAAGAAAGTATCTGATTTGACCTTTACATCGTTTCCTCCGCTCATAAAGAGCTGAAGTCCTATCACGGCAATTCCGATCAGTGCGTAGATCCAATATACGCTGAACGGACTTTTCTTCTTATTTTCTTGGTTTTCAGACATGAATTCTATTTGATAATGTTAATCCAAATTGGGAATATCTGTTCTTTTTGCATCCGCCCAGAGATCCTCCAGATCGTAAAAATGACGGGCGTCCTTGTAAAAAATATGTGCAACCACGTTGACATAGTCCAGCAAAACCCACTCAGAATTGCCTTTCCCTTCCTGGTGCCACGGCCTTTCCTGTAATTCTTTCCTTGTATGCCTCATGACTGAGTTATTGATACCGTCTACCTGTGTAGTGGATTCACCTGAACAAATGACAAAAAAATCGGTCACCGAGTTCTTTACTTCACGCAGGTCGAGTACTACGATATCTTTTGCTTTGTTTTCCTGCATTCCTTCAACGATGCTGTTGCAAAGCGTCTGAGAATCTATGTCTTTTATCGTTTTATACATTCTGATTTTTATGTTCTCACAAAATTAATTTAATATTTTAATTTTACACGTTGTAAATACGTATAAGTACGCGATTAAGTTCAAATATGATCGGTCGAAAAATCATTTTTAAAGAAACGCTTGATTCAACCAACAATTATGCTGCCAATTTGCTTGAAAGAGGGGAATTGGCGCATGGAACGGTAATAATGTCAGGTGAGCAGACAGCGGGAAGAGGGCAGAGAGGCGCCTCCTGGCTGGCTGAACCATACAAAAACCTTATTTTCACCTGTTTCCTCGAGTATGATAATTTGTCAGTACTGCATCAGCAATCCGTTACCCATTTAGTCAGTCTTGCAATCGTTGATTTGCTTGCTGAAAAGGGAATGGAGGCACAGATCAAGTGGCCGAATGATATCCTTTCAGGAACTGCTAAAATAGCAGGAGTGCTCATAGAGAACCAGATTTCTGCACAACAATTGAAAAGTAGTATTATCGGGATCGGACTGAATGTCAATCAAACTGAATTCGGCGATTTTAACGCAACGAGCATGCAGCTGCTCAGTGGGGAATTTTTTTCCCTGGAATCGGTTTCCTGGTTGCTGATAGAGAAATTACAGCGATACCTGGATATGTTGCGCGCGGGTGAGCTTACGGCATTAAAAGCTACTTATCTTGAGAAATTATGGCTCAAGGATATGCCTGCGCCCTTTGAGGATGCCGGAGGAACCTTTGAAGGGATCATCAGGGGAACGGATGCTTCAGGAAAGCTGATCGTTGAAAAAGATGACCAGCTTACGGCTTATGATCTGAAGGAGATAAAATTCCTTATGCGTAATGCTCCTTCAGCTTAGTAGACATGTAGTTGAACAGGTTCGTGAGTGGCTTGTCAACCATCATTTTCAGGAACATATTTACTTCTCCGTCAAAAGCGATATAACCCTCTGTTTCCGCACCTTTGGATTCCAGGTGTACAGTCAGTGTGAAGGGAAAAGGAGATTTTTCTCCTGATTGCATCACCAGCTTTGTAGGTGCTTCTGAGGATTTATGTTTCAGAGAAATAGTTACACCACCTTGTATTTTGAACGAGCAGCTTGTGCTGTCTGCTTTCCAGTCGGAGATTTTGTCCTGCGGAAGGATGTGGTATAAGTTTTCAGTGTTGGTCAGGAAATCAAAAACTGTTTGTATTTCTGCGTTTACAACCACTTTGGTACTTTCAATTTTCATATGCTCTTGATTGCAGATCAGGCCGGAAATGTACCGACGCCGGTCTCAGATTATTATTTATTCCATGCGGAAGGATCGTTCCTCCATGCTTTCAGCGAATCCAGGTCGCTTTCATTAATGTATTCCTGGTGGATCGCCTGTTCAATCAGGAAATCGTAATTGGTCAGTGTTTCGTAAGGACAGTTTGCATTAGAGAAGTTCTCTTTTGCAATGGCGAAATCGTAAGTAAATATCGCTACCAGCCCTTTTACTTCACATCCTGCATTCCTTAGTGCGTCTACTGCCTGCAGGCTGCTTCCCCCGGTAGAAATGAGGTCCTCGATGACTACGACTTTCTGTCCGGCTTCAAAATCACCTTCGATCTGGTTACCCAGTCCGTGGCCTTTCGCGGAGCTTCTGACATATACAAAAGGAATTCCCAGTTCCTGGGCAACGAGCGCTCCCTGTGCGATTCCTCCGGTAGCTACACCTGCGATAAAATCAGGCTTGCCGTATTTTTCCAGGATCACTTCTGCGTATGCCTGGCGGATAAAAGTCCGGATGGAAGGGTAAGAAAGCGTTTTGCGGTTGTCGCAGTATATAGGGGATTTCCAGCCGGAAGCCCATGTGAACGGATTTGCAGGCTGCAATTTAATTGCTTTAATTTGTAACAAAAATTCGGCAACCTTGAGTGCCCTGTCGTTATTTAAAATCATGATTGCAAATGTACAAAGTTTTTATTCAAGATAAACCGATATTTTTTATCTCTCCGGATGAAATTACCAACAATGACGGTATTTTTATTCGTTCTGAATTAGCCCGTCAGCACCAGGATTATGTGTTCAGGATGGTGGCGAAGCTCCCGGCGGGCGTTGCGCTTTATATCCTTTCTGAGGATCCTTCTGCTGAGATCGGCGCTTTTTTCTCGGATTACCAAATGGTTGAAGCTGCCGGTGGGATCGTGAAGAGAAAAGATGAGTTCCTGTTCATCAAACGCAATGGATTGTGGGACTTGCCAAAAGGGAAAATGGAAGATGGTGAAAGTCCTGAAGTATGCGCCAAACGCGAGATAGAAGAGGAGTGCGGCATCGAGGGGCCAGAGGTAAAAGAGCTGGTACTGATTACTTATCATACATATGCTTACAAAGATATTCCAACGATCAAAAAGACTTATTGGTATGCTTTGACGTATGACGGCCCCAAAAAAGGTACGCCGCAGCTGGAAGAAGGAATTACGCGGGTGAGCTGGAAGAAGGAAGAGAAAATGGATAAAGCGCTCCAGAAAACATACGCTTCTATTGTAGATGTGGTACGTACTTATTTCAAGTCCTGAAGATATTGCTTCAGATCAATCTCTGCCGGACAGCTTTGCGAATAGCTTCCACTTTATTATGTACCTGTAACTTCTGATATATATTTTCTATGTGCTTTCGGACGGTAGAGGGGGAAATATTCAGGTTTTCAGCGATTTGCTTGTAATCAAACCCCTTGCTGAGATGTTGGAGTACTTCTGTTTCTCTCAGCGAAAGCACGGATGCTTCTTCATTGTCTGTCTCCTGGTTACTTGGTGCTTCCAACGGATTGCGGAGCATTTTCAAGGCTTTCAGTGCGATTCCGGCAGACATCGGGGCACCGCCTTGCAGAATTTCCTTGATCCCGGCAAATAGTTTCTGCGGAGGCTCGTCTTTTAAGATATATCCGTTTGCCCCGGCCTGTATGGCCTGGAAAATGTGGTTTTCGTCATCTAATACGGTCAGCATGATCACGCGGATGTGCGGATAGCGCTCTGTAATGATCCCTGTGGCTTCTATGCCATTCATTTCAGGCATCTGTATGTCCATCAGGATAACATCGACGTTGGAATCTTCTGCGAGCTTGTCCAAAAGGTCCCGGCCATTGATCCCCCTGAATTTGAATCGCAGCTCATTGTCGAAAAAACCGATTTTTTCCTGGATGCTTTTAGCTAATAATGCGTTGTCTTCTGCGATGGATATTTTGATCATGCCTTAACTGTTTTTAGGAGAAAACAAATGTATATAATTATACCTCCGTTGCCCATACGGCAATTGTCGTATTGTATTCTGCATGCGGCGGATAACACAGATTTTTGAATTGTAAAGCCGCTGTGCTGTTTGCGTGATTAATTTTTTGTTAATTTAGTCTCTGCAATTTACATAAAATTGTAATCTTGTATAAAAAATAATATATAAACTATGAAATCAATTGTAACAATGTTCGTACTCGCAGCCCTGAGCTTTTCTGTTGCTGCACAAGATGGCCAGAAGCCAGCAAAAACTAAGACTGAAACCAAACAGGCACAGCCGATCACGTTCAAGACGCTGACCATCGACAGGCCTAATATCGCTTATGGTGCGGATGAGACTTTCACTTTCGACTTTAAGAATACAGGAAAAACTCCGATCATTGTCAGCAACGTTCAGACAAGCTGCGGATGTACTACTGCAGACAAGCCGACAGAGCCTGTACAACCAGGAAAAAGCTCTAAGATCTCTGTAAAATACGATACAAAAAGAGTAGGTGAGTTCACAAAAACGATCACGGTTACTACAAACGTTGGTGATCCTGTTGTTTTGACTATCAAAGGAAAAGTTGCTCCGGATCCGGCTACAGCAACTCCTGCGACGCCAGAATCACCAAAAACGATACACAATCACAATCATTAATGTTTTCCTCCCTGGAGGAGGATCTATGTGGGGATAATATTTCATCCCTTCGTTAGTGAAAAGCATAAAAAATCCGCTTCATCTCTGGAGCGGATTTTTTTATGTCTGAAATATTCCTTTGCACACTAAAAAGTATCTACAAAGGATGAAGCAATTTGGGAACAGTAACTTGTCTTAGTGATCTCACTGAACAAAATGAAACAATCTCACGTCCCCGCCAAAGTAGAAACCTCATAGTTAAACAGCCTTGAAATACACTCAGACTTACATTCCAGCACGAAGTGTCTCTCTGTTTAAGCTGAGATAATTTAATCTAACTTCAATCATATTTCAATGCATGTAAAATCTAAATTCTTTACATGACTGGTTATTATGTGAGCCTTTTTATTGGTTCCTGGCTTAGCATGGTAAAATCTGGCGGCAAAAAAAAGCCACCTGCGGGTGCAGATGGCTTTGGAATTAAATGTTGTTGTGATTAAAGATCTTCAGGCAGCTGTACTGCTTTGTAAGATTTTGCTTTAGGCTTCAGCTTTTCGATAAAAACTACTCTGAATTTCTCTCCGTCTGAAGTAACAATCATTTCTGAAATGCCGTTGTTGATGGTCGGCGCCTGTTTTTTCAGGCTATAGAATTTTTTGTCCATCAGTTCGTAAGTATCATCTTTGTATTGCAGGAATACAGAGACGATGGTCCCATTTTCAACACGTACTTTACCTACGACGCAATTTGTATTTTCTCCTTCAAAAAAGCTGATAATGACATTTCTATGCATGTCATCAGCGATGGTGTACGCCCCTCTTTTGGTAAATGCTTCTTCCAGTTTTTTGAAACAATCATCCGTTTGCGCAAATGCTCCGACAAACAAAAAAAATGAAAGTCCAAAAAGTAAACTTTTTTTCATAGTGTTGTTGTTTTATGAGTTTCCTCAGTTCCAAATATAGCAAGTTTGATTTAAATGAAGTCTGACAAAACGAAATTAATTATTTTTGACGAAAATCAAACATGATGGGCACAAACCAAATTGCAAGCCATTTTTCTGAGGCTATAGAAATTTTGCTAAAATTTAACAATCCTTCGAATATGGAGCTTATCCGGAAGGCCGGAGAGCTCATGACAGAGGCGCTGAATGGAGGCGGAAAGATAATCAGTTGCGGCAATGGAGGTTCCATGTGTGACTCGATGCATTTTGCCGAAGAGCTGACGGGGAGGTACAGAGATAACCGCAAGGCAATTGCTGCAATTTCTATCTCGGACCCGAGCTATTTGTCTTGTGTTTCCAACGACTACGGCTACGAGCATGTTTTTTCCAGGTTTGTCGAAGGGTTAGGACAGCCGGGCGATGTACTTCTCGGGATCTCTACTTCTGGTAATTCTGCCAATGTGCTCAGGGCGATCGAGGCTGCCAAAGCAAAAGGAATGAAGGTTGTCGGGCTGACCGGGAAAGACGGTGGCGCTATGGCAGGCTTGTGTGACGTGGAGATCCGTGCGCCGCATTCGCCATATGCTGATCGTGCGCAGGAAATTCACATCAAGGTCATTCACAGCCTGATCGATTTTATAGAAGGAAACATGGAAGGCCTTTAATGACTCACTGTTGATTGCTGCCCCGACAGAATTATTCTTTGGCTGGCGGTACGGCTACAGGGCGCTCTTTGAGCAGGTCCTCCACGCTTTTCGGCCTCAATACAGGGTTCCAGGAGAATCCTTGTACGAATTGTTCTTCTTTGTTGATTTGTTTGATCGGGTAAAATACACCGTCGGGCTTGTCTAAATAAGTGATCCCTGAAATGTCCCCGCTGTCGAGGTAAACGATCAGGTCGCTGGAATAGAGCCTTGACATTCCGGAACGTTTTATTTCCACCAGTGTATCACTGTCTTTGGTTTCTTCCGGATAATATACAGTCTGGGCATTTCCTTTGACATCCAGCCTGTGCAGCTCATTGTCCTTGAAATACGCAAACATATTCCGCCCGCCGACCTGGTTGTAAAACTGCCCGGAGTCTATTTCCATGACAGCAGTTGATTTCTCCTGGATCTCTACGCGATTGATGAGTGTATCCCGCAGGTAAACCACCATGAAATTTCCTTTCAGCTCTGCATTTTTCGTCCATACAACCGGCGCCTGGAACATTTCCAGCTTGTCTGTAGCTTTTACATAGCTCAGGCTATCACATTTGCCCTGGAAATCCCTGCTGAAAAACCGGACATCCGAATATCCAAGCACAGATTTCAGCTCGTCAAG
>Ga0247732_10000992_pt1 | contig 11908 bp, 6 predicted proteins | sample UWRJL163409C2_FD_180940 | JGI IMG/M metagenome (GOLD analysis project Ga0247732, IMG submission 180940) | Plant litter microbial communities from Arlington Agricultural Research Station in Wisconsin, United States - UWRJ-L163-409C-2 | ecosystem: Environmental > Terrestrial > Plant litter >...
ACCGTACGCCAACGGCGTCGCCTGGAGCAGATGGGCGTTCATGGTGAACGTCGTGTAGCCGGGGTCGGGCACGAGAACCTCGTCGCCTGCGGCGAGGGCGAGCGTCATCGCCTGATGCAGTGCCTGAGTGCCGCCGACGGTGACCCAGATCTGCTCGACCTCGACGTCGAGGCCGTTCTCGCGGAAGAGCTTGCGCGCGATCGCCTCGCGCAGAGGACGGATGCCGCCGTTGGGCGTGTAGCGGACGTCGCCTCGCTCCCACGCCGCGGCTGCAGACGCACGGATCTCGTCGGCGACAGACGCCCCGGGCTCTCCGACGGCCAAGATGATGGTGCCCGGCCGCTGGAGCGCGACCTCGAGGATCCGACGAACGCCGGACCCCGCCATCTCAGCGACATGAGGGGGGATTCGAGGCACTCGGTCATCATATTTCGAGCCCGCGCGCACCCCATCGTGACGACGGCGTTACCGGACGTTTACCTCGACGACACGCGCGTGTCCGTGGCATCGTTGAGTATCGAAACAGGTCCCCCCGACCTCCGAACGGCCGTCGTCCCGGCCGCTGTTCGTCGTGCGCCCAAACCCTGGAGAAGAGTCTGTGACGTCGCATCCCCCCACCTCTGATCGGTCCGAGACCACGAGAGGAGGAAAGGGCCGGGCGTTCGCCGCAAGTGCTGTCGTCGCGGCCCTCGCGGCGAGTTCCTTCGCCGTCGGAGCGCTGCCGGCGACGGCTGCCGTCAGCACCGACGCGCCCGTCGTGATCAGCGAGGTCTACGGCGGAGGCGGCAACAACGGCGCCGTCTTGAACCGGGACTTCATCGAGCTCCTCAACACGAGCGACGTCGCCGTCGATCTCGACGGGTGGAGCGTTCAGTACGCCTCCGCGTCGGGAACCTCGTGGCAGGTCACTCCGCTCGGCGACATCTCGCTCGAGGCGGGCGCCCACCTCCTCGTGGGACAGGCATTCGGCACGAACACCGGGCTTCCCGGTTTCGAGGCGGACGTCGACGGCTCGATCCCCATGCAGGCCTCCAACGCCAAGGTCGCGCTGGTCGACACCATCACCCCTCTCGCCGTCGGTACCGGTGTAGCGGCCCTCCCTCAGGTCGTCGATTACGTCGGCTACGGGTCTGCCAACGACTTCGCGGTCGCACCGGCACCTGCCACGAGCGTGACCCAATCGGCCTCGCGCGATGCCGCCGGGACGAACACCGGAAACAACTCCGCCGACTTCGCACTCGGCGCACCGACGCCCACGGGCAGCGGCACGGGGACGACTCCCACCCCCGAACCGACGACGACCACGTCGCCGTCGCCGTCTCCCTCCCCCAGCCAGCCGACCACTCCGGGCACCGTCGTACCGATCGCCGAGATCCAGGGCACCGGTGCCGCGTCGCCTCTCGCCGGACAGACGGTCACCACCGAGGGTGTCGTCACGGCGCACTACCCGACCGGCGGCTTCAACGGGTACGTCATCCAGACCGCCGGGACGGGCGGGCCGCTCGATCTCGCGACCCACACCGCGTCTGACGCGATCTTCGTCTACTCCCCCGCGGCCGTCGACGCCGTCGCCCTGGGCGACACCGTTCGCGTGACGGGTCCCGTGAGCGAGTTCAACGGGCTCACTCAGATCACCGCGGGCGTCGGAGCGGCCTCGAAGATCGACCCCGCCGCAGCGCCGACCTTCTCGACCGTCGCCTGGCCGACCACCGATGCGCAGCGCGAGTCGCTCGAGTCGATGCTGGTCCAGCTGACCGACGACTTCACGGTGTCGAACACCTACTCGACCAACCAGTACGGCGAGGTCGGTCTCGCCGTCGGATCCACTCCCCTTCGTCAGCCTACCGATGCCGCCCGACCGGGCACGCCGGAGGCTGCCGCCGTGGCCGCCGACAACGCGGCCCGGGCGCTCACGGTCGACGACGGGGCATCGACGAACTTCCTGAACGTCTCCAACAGCACGCTGACCCCCGCGTACGTCTCGCTCCTCGAGCCCGTCGTCGTCGGCGGGCAGGCCGAGCTCAGCGGTTCGTTCATCGTCGACTACCGCAACAACACGTGGAAGATCAACCCGACGCAGCCGCTCGTCGCGGACGGCAGCGGCAGCGACCAGGTCGCGTTCTCGAACCCGCGCACGGAAGCCCCCCAGCCCGTCGGCGGTGACCTCAGTGTGGCGTCGTTCAATGTCTTGAACTACTTCACGACGCTCGGCGAGACCACCACGGGCTGCCAGACCTACACTCCGCTCCCGAACGGCCAGGCGAACTCCGTGCGAACCGGTTGCGACGTGCGCGGCGCGTGGGATGCGGCGGACTTCGCCCGTCAGCAGTCGAAGATCGTGACCGCCATCGAAGACCTCGACGCCTCTGTCGTCGGTCTGATGGAGATCGAGAACTCCGAGGCACTCGGCGAGACGAAGGACGAGGCCGTCGGGTCGCTCGTCGCCGCGCTGAATGCGGCTTCGACCCCGGGCAAGTGGGCGTTCGTCCCGACCGCCGACTCGCTCGCCGACGTCGACCGCGACGTCATCACGAACGCGATCATCTATCAGACCGCGCTCGTGGAGCCCGCGGGGGCGTCGGTCGCGCTGGCCACGCAGAGCGGGAACGGTCAGGCCTTCGCCAACGCGCGCGAGCCGATCGGACAGTTCTTCACGCCCGCAGACGGCGGGGAGAAGTTCTTCGTCGCCGTGAACCACTTCAAGTCGAAGGGCTCCGGTGAGGGCGTCGACGCCGACCAGAACGACGGGCAGGGTGCATCCAACAACTCGCGCGTTCGTCAGGCGACGGCGCTGACGGCGTGGGTCGACGAGGTCACGACCGACGAAGACGCCGTCTTCCTCGTGGGCGACTTCAACTCCTACACGCAGGAAGACCCCATGCAGGTGCTTTACGGCGCAGGCTACGTCAACGCCGAGTCGGAGTTCGAGCTGGGCTCGTCGAGCTACTCGTTCTCGGGTCTGTCGGGTTCGCTTGATCACGTCCTCCTCAACGAGGTCGCCCTCCAGCGCGCCACCGGCGCCGACATCTGGAACATCAACTCCGGAGAGTCGATCGCCCTCGAATACAGCCGATACGGCTACCACGGCACGAACTTCTGGGAGGACGGAACGCCCTACCGGTCGTCGGACCACGACCCCGTGAAGGTCGGCCTGTCGGCAAGCGCGACGGCCCCGATCGAGCTGACCCTCCTTGGGATCAACGACTTCCACGGCCGCATCGACAGCAACACGGTGAAGTTCGCGGGCACGATCGAGCAGCTCCGCGACCAGGCGCGGGGCGAGAGCCTGTTCCTGTCGGCGGGTGACAACATCGGTGCGTCGCTCTTCGCGTCGAGCTACTTCGACGACGAACCGACCATTGAGGTGCTGAACGCGCTCGATCTCGAGACGAGTGCCGTCGGCAACCACGAGTTCGACAAGGGCTTCGACGACCTGAGCGGTCGTGTCGAGGAGTCGGCCGACTTCTCGTACCTCGGAGCGAACGTCTACGAGAAGGGCACGACCACCCCCGCGCTGCAGGAGTACCAGCTCATCGAGGTCGACGGCCTCACTGTCGCCGTGGTCGGAGCGATCACCGAGGAGACGAGCACCCTGGTCTCCCCGGGCGGCATCGCCGACCTCGAGTTCGGCGACCCGGTCGAGGCGGTCAACCGCGTCGCCGGCCAGCTGTCCGACGGCGACTCCGCCAACGGCGAGGCCGACGTGATCATCGCGATGTACCACGAAGGGGCCGCGGGCGGCGTCGCCGAGGGCACGTCCCTCGAGGCGGAACTCGCCGACAGCCCGGTCTTCGCTTCGATCGTCAACGACACCTCGGCGAAGGTCGACGCGATCTACACCGGCCACACGCACAAGGAGTACGCGTGGTCGGCGCCGGTCCCCGGTGTCGAGGGTGCGACGCGCCCGATCGTGCAGACCGGATCGTACGGCGCGAAGATCGGCAAGATCGTTCTCACGCTGGACGCCGACACCGGCGACCTGATCTCGCACACCGAGGAGAACGTCGCGAGGACGACGGCGGACGACGCGGCCCTGGTCGCGCAGTACCCCCGCGTCGCCGAGGTCAAGGAAATCGTCGACCTCACGCTCGCTGCGGCGGCCGAGGTCGGCAACACGAAGGTCGGCGAGGTGTCGGGAGACATCACGACGGCGTTCGGCGGGGGTTCGTTCGTTGGCGGCGTCTGGGCGGGCGGGTCGCGTGACGACCGCGCGTCCGAGTCGGCGCTGGGCAACCTGGTTGCAGGCGCACTGCGCGACTCCATGGCCGACCTCCCGAACGGCGCCCAGATCGGTGTGACCAACTCGGGTGGTCTGCGTGCGGACCTGTGGGACACGCAGGCGGAGTTCGGGGCGAACGCCGTCGCCGGACTCGCAGACGGAGACATCTCCTTCTCGCAGGCTCTCGCGGTGCTCCCGTTCAACAACACCACCACCCTCGTGACGATGACCGGTGAGCAGTTCACCGATCTGCTCGAGCAGCAGTGGCAGCGCGCAGCGGACGGCACCGTGCCTTCCCGGGCGTACCTGCAGCTGGGACTGTCGGACAACGTGACCTACACCTTCGACGCCACGCTGCCGGAGGGTTCGCGAATCACCTCGGTGACGGTCGACGGCGCGCCGATCGACCCCGCTGCGGATTACCGCATCGGCACCCTGTCGTTCCTCGCGGACGGGGGCGACAACTTCCGCGAGTTCGCGGAGGCGACCGATCGTCAGGACACGGGCAACGTGGACTACCAGGCGTGGGTCGACTTCCTGGCCGCTGAGTCGCCGGTGGCGGCTCCCTACGCCAAGCACGCCGTGTCGGTGAAGGGCGCTCCGGAGTCTGCGGCTGCGGGGTCGAACGTGGCCTTCCAGGTGTCGACGCTCAACATGACGAGCCGGGGCACGCCCGAGGCTCGCGAGCTCACGGTGAGCCTGGGTGACGAGGTGCTCGGAACGTTCCCGATCGTGGGCGGTGCGGCGGACGTCGCGATCTCCCTTCCGACCGATGCGGTCGAGGGAGCAGCGGCGCTGACGCTCACGACCGACGTCGCCGGCACGGTCGTGACGCTCCCCGTCACGATCACCGCGGCCGGCACGGGCGAGCCCGGCACCGAGGCGCCGAATGGCAGCTGGGCCACCGTGACGCTCAACGACCGCGTCGAGCAGGGCGGCGTGCTCAACGTCACCGTGACGGGCCTGAAGCCGGGCCAGCTGATCGGCGCGACGCTGTTCAGCGAACCGATCGTGGTGACGGGGATCCCCGTCGCCGATGCGTCGGGACGCACATCGTTCTCGATCGCGATCCCGTCGGACTTCGCGCTCGGTGCCCACGAGCTCGTGGTCACCACCGCGGGTGAGAGCCCGATCCGCGTCGGGGTCACCGTGCTCGCCGGCGGTCAGCTGGCCGTCACCGGGTCCGAGCTGCCGCTCGGTATCGCTCTCGCCGCGGGCTTCCTGCTCGTCGCGGGCGGTCTGACCTACGCCCTGCGGCGTCGGTCGCCCGTGACTCGCTAGTCGCAGACGTACGCGCCCCCTGCTCGGCTTCGGTCGGGCAGGGGGCGCGTCGTATGTTGGAGGCATGTCGGTCGGAGTGGTGTTCGTCCACGGCATCCGCACGTCTGCGAGCATGTGGCGGCCCCAGCTCGAGTACCTCGCCGCGCGTGGCAACGCGGCGACAGCGGTCGACCTCCCCGGACACGGTGCCCGGATGTCGGAGGACTTCACCATCGAGGGGGCCTTCGCCACCATCGACCGGGCCGTCAGGGATGCCGCATCCCAGGGCCCGGTTCTGCTGGTCGGTCATTCGATGGGCGGCCTCCTCTCGCTCGAGTACGCGGGGTCGGAGGAGCCCCCTCCGCTGGCGGCGGTCGTCGGCGCGGGCTGCACCGCGATCCCCCGGGGGGCAGCCCTGCGGGCGTACCGCCTCTTCCTTCGGGGCTTCGACGCGCTTCCCGACCGTGGCGCGGCCATCACCGACTACGTGCTCGCCCGCACGCTTCCCGAGGAGACCCGCGACGACTTCGGCGCGGGCGGCTACGCATTCGACACGCAGCACACCGCTCTGGCGAGCCTCTCGGTGCTCGACCTCATGCGGGCGCTGCGCAGCATCCGTGTGCCCCTGTGGTTCGTGAACGGGCAGTTCGACCAGCTCCGCATCAACGAAACGTTGTTCACGCGGACGGTTCCCGAGGCCGAGCTGATCATCGTGCCGAAGACCACCCATCTCGTCACCTCGATGCGCCCCGGCGTGTTCAACGCCGTGCTCAATCTCGCGATAACGACGGTGGAGCAGACCTGATAGACTCGGTGTTTGGCTTGCGTGTGGGTTTTCCCACCCTCACGACCGCCGTGCGACAGCCCTCTTCTGTCAACCGGCAACTGACCGAATCCTCCGAACGAAAGACCGTCGAACGTGGCGAATATCAAGTCGCAGATCAAGCGCAACAAGACCAACGCGAAGGCTAACGAGCGCAACAAGGCTGTCAAGAGCGGCCTGCGCACCGAGATCCGTCGCACCCGTGAAGCCATCGCCGCAGGCGACAAGGCCACGGCCGAGAAGGCTCTCATCACGGCGACCAAGAAGCTCGACAAGGCCGTGAGCAAGGGTGTCATCCACCAGAACCAGGCGGCGAACCGCAAGTCGGCCATCGCCAAGCAGGTCGCCGCTCTCTGAGCCGCACCTCGTGAAAAGCCCGTCCCGTTCGCGGGGCGGGCTTTCGCGTTTCCGCCGTGAAACACCGGAATCGGCCGACACACGCGGCCTGGCGGTGCGTCTCAGCCGATCGCGGTGTCTCGCCGGGCCGCAGCTGGTCAGTCGCCGAACGGCGTGCGCGTCGCGATCACGGTGATCATGCGCTCGAGCGCGAACACGGGGTCGCGTGATGCGCCTTTCACCTCGGAGTCGGCCCGCGCCACGGCGTGGATCGCCATGCCCAGCGTGGTCTGCGACCAGCCGACGAGGTCGCGCCGGGCCCGGTCGACCTGCCAGTCCTTCATGCCCAGCCGGGCGGCCAGCGCCCCCGATGACTCGCGACTGCCCGCGACGCGGGCCATCGTGCGCACCTTCATCGCCACGGCGGCCACGAGCGGCACCGGGTCGGCACCCGAGGCGAGCGCGTGCCGGAGAGCGATCAGGGCATCGCCATATCGACCGGCGATCGCGGTGTCGGCGACGGTGAACGCCGACGTCTCGACCCGGCCGCCGTAGTAGCGCTCGACGATCCGGTCGTCGATGTCTCCTGCGACGTCGGAGATCAGCTGCTGGCACGCCGCCGCGAGCTCGGTCACGTCATCCGAGAAGGCCGAGACGAGCGCGCGGAGCGCGGTGGGGGCGATGCGCTTACGCGCGGCGGAGAACTCGCCCGCGGCGAAGTCGTACTTGTCGCTGTCGCGCTTGATCGCCAGGCACGGGATCTCGATGCCGCTCCCCTGCCCCGCGCGCACCGCGTCGAGCAGCTTCTTTCCGCGGACGCTCGCACCGTTGTGCCGCAGCACGATCGTTGCGCCCTCCTGCGGGTGCTCGAGGTAGGCGAGCGCCTCGAGCAAGAAGGTGTCGGATGCTTTCTCGACGCCGCCGATGCGGACCAGACGCGGTTCGCCGAAGAGCGAAGGAGAACTGACGCCGAGCAGGGTGCCGGCGGCGTAGTCGTCGGCACGGACGTCGGTCACCTCGAGGCTCGGGTCCTCGGCGCGCAGGTAGTCGCGGATGCCCGCGATCGCACGCTCGGCGCAGACCTCTTCGGGGCCGGAGACCAGCACCACAGGCGCCGGTCTGGGCTCGCGCCACGAGATCTGCGGGATCGCCGATTTCGCCTTCGCCGGAGCGGAACGACGGGGAGCGGCGGCCATGACCACCAGCCTAACGAGCCCCGCCGACGTCGCGCTCCCGCCAGAGGACGAGCTCGTCGTCGTCACCCCGCCACACGGCGACGATGCCCTCCTGATCGGTACGTGCGACGGTCGCCCCCACCGAGGCCAACGTCGACAGGATCGAATCCCGGGGGTGGCCGTAGTCGTTGTCGGCGCCGACCGTGATGAGCGCGAGCGTCGGCGACGCCGCGCTGTAGAGCCGTGCGTCCTGGTCGGCGCTGCCGTGGTGCGCGACCTTCACCACGTCGAACTCCCCCACCGGCTCGTTCCGCTGCATCGCCTGCTGCGCCTCGGCTGACAGATCGCCGAGCAGAAGAGTGTCGGGGATGCCCCCGCCGCGCACGTCGAGCACGACGCTGGCGTCGTTTCCCGCGGCGACCGCCGAGGGCGGCCAGAGCACCCGCCACCGTGCACCGCCGAGGATCCCCTGCATGCCCGGGTGGGCGACCTCCGTGCGGGCTCCTCCCTGCCGCAGGTCGGCGAGCAGTCGGTCGGCGGCGCCGCCGTCTGAGAATCCGTGGACCACCAGGTCGACGCGACCGTGCAGCGCCGAGGCACCGCCCCGGTGATCGGCGTCGAAGTGGGTGATGACGAGCAGATCGACTCGAGAGATCGCGAAGCGACGGAGACACGCCTCCAGCGGCGCCGGGTCGGGCCCGGTGTCGATCAGTGCGACGGCACCCTCCGATCTCAGCAGCACGGCGTCGCCCTGACCGACGTCGCACGCGGCGATCGCCCAGGTGCTGGGCACCGTCCACGGCCCCACCACCGTACGGAGGGCCGTCTGTCCTCCGCCGATCCCGATGACCCCGCAGACCACCACGATCGCGACGCCGCGCAGCATGCGCCGATTCGTCCCCGGTCGAGCGAGCACGACGACGGCGACGCACACCGACACGACCGCGAGAGTGGCGAGTCCGCCGAGTCCGCTCCACCAAGGGAGCTGCTGGCCGGGCAGTGAGCCGACCACGTGGGCGATCGCGGCGATCCAGCTCGCAGGCAGCCACGCGATGGCCGTCAGGCCGTCCTGCAGCCACGGGATCGATGCCGTCAGGCACGCGGCGAGCCCCGCGAGGGTGGCGACGGGGGCGGCAGGCGCTGCGAGCAGATTCGCGGCGACCCCGAGCACAGGAACGCGAGGGTCGACGAGCACCAGCAGCGGCCCGCAGGCGAGCTGGGCCGCGAGCGGTATCGACAGGCCGAGGGCGAGCGGTCGCGGCATCCAACGACCGAGCCCGTGCGCCAGCGGACGAGCGAGCACCAGGAGTGACGCCGTCGCGACGGTCGAGAGTGCGAATCCGAGCGAGAGGGCGAGCCAGGGGTCGACGGCGAGCAGCAGCACGACGGCGAGGCAGAGCACGCTGAGCCCCGCACCCGCGCGACCGAGTGCGAGGGCGAGCATCGCGATGGCGGCCATCGCTCCGGCTCGCACCACGCTCGGTTCGGGGGTGACGAGGACGATGAATCCCCCGAGCGCCAAGAGTCCGGCGGCGATACGCACGCCCCGCCGTGCGCCGACGAGCGCTGCGGCACCGTAGGCCACGCCCACAACGAGGGCGCAGTTCGCACCCGACACCGCCGTCAGGTGCGACAGCGACGACGCTTTCATGCTCTCGTCCAGCGACGCCGGGACCGCTCGCGTCTCGCCCACGGCAAGGCCGGGCACGAGTGCCGCACCGGGGCCCGGCAGCCCCGCGGCCGACTCGACGAGACCGCCACGCAGATCGGATGCGGCGGCCAGCACCGCGATGGGCCGATCGGCGCGCACGATCACTTCCTGCGCGCGGAGCACGAGCACGGCCCGGTCGCCCGTACCCACGGGGATGGTGGCACCTCGAACGGTGACCTCACTGCCGATGTCGACGCCGTCGAGCCCGGCGACCGCGTCGGCCGCAACCCCGACGCGTACGGGCAACGCGCCACCGGTGACGGCACGATCACCGGCCGTGATGCGGTCGGCAAGGGCGTCGAACCAGATGTCGCCGGAGCTGTTCGGGTCGAGTTTCCCCGAGATCGTCGCGTCGACGACCAGCGCGCGGCCACCACCCGTGGCGAGGTCGTCCACGCTCGTGCGGGCGGGCTGCGCGAGCGCCACGTGCGACATACCCACGGCGGCACCGACCGCCGCCACCGTGATCACCGCGCGCACCGGCGACGGATGCCGCCACAGCAGGGCTCCGCCCACGGCCGCGACCGCCCAGAGTGCCGCCGAACCCCACACCGCTGCCTCGGGGAGGCAGACCGCGAGGGCGGCCCCCGCCCACGACGCCGCAGCCGCCGGGACGAGCCGCGCCGCACGGCGGCGCCGACGCGCGGCGCTCATACCCTGACGAGATCGCGCAGGCCGTCGACGATCTTCTCTCCGATCCCGGGGATGCTGAGCAGATCGTCGACGCTCGTGAACCGACCGTTGTCCTCGCGCCAGGCGACGATCCGCTCCGCCAGCGCCGGGCCGATCCGCGGCAGCGTATCGAGCACCGAGGCGTCGGCCCTGTTCAGGTCGACGAGTCCGCCGACAGTCCCGGTCGCAGCATCCGACGACCCCTGCGCCGGCTCCTCGGCGGTCGCCCCGATCACCGGGACGACGAGCTGTTCGCCATCGGTCACCGGGCGTGCAAGATTCACCGACCCCCGGTCGGCATCCTCGGCGAATCCGCCCGCCGCCCCGACCGCGTCGACGACGCGTGCCCCGACGGTCAGGCGGTAGAGGCCGGGTGCGGCGACCGCGCCGGTGACGTGGACGTAGAGCGCGCCGTCCGTCGGGGCCCCCGGCGACGCCGTCGACGAGGGGGTCACCGTCGTCGTCCCTGCACCTCCCGCGCCGCGAGCGATCCCGATGCCGACCGTGATGACCAGACCCGCCAGTACGAGCACGACGACCGCGCCGACGCCCAGACGTCGCGAGGCGGTGCGGTCGTGGTCGTCTGGCACCCGGGCGACGCTACGTGGCACCGACCCGCATCAGGAAGCGCCGGCTCACGGCCGTGGAAGGATCACGACGGACCGCGGCCTGGGGAGGGGCGGATGCTGCGCCCCTCCCCGGCCGGGCGCTGCTACTTGGTCGAGAAGCTGACGACCTTCGGCGGACGCACCACCGCGCGGACGATCTCGCGATCGCCGAGAGCACGGCGCACCTTCTCGTCGGCGCGCGCACGGGCCTCGAGGTCGGCGGCATCGATCCTCGCCGAGACCTCCAGCGTCGCGCGCACCTTGCCGTCGACCTGCACGACCGCGGTGACCGATTCCTCCACCAGGAGGGTCGGGTCGGGCTGACGCCAGACGGCCAGACCGACGAAGGGCTCGTACCCGAGCACCTCCCACATCTCCTCCGCGGTGTGCGGAGCGAAGAGGTCGAGGATCATCGCAATCGCTTCGGCCGCCTCGCGGACGGCGGGATCGCCGGCCCCGGCCCCGGTGTCGATCGCCTTGCGGGTCGCGTTGACGAGCTCCATGAGCCGGGCGACCACGACGTTGAACTTCGTCTGCTCGATGAGTCCAGGGGCATCGGCCCACAGTCGGTGCGTGACCCGCCGCAGAGCCGCGTCGCCCTCGGCCCATACGACATCGGTCTCGCTGTCGACGTCGTGGGCGATACGCAGCGCTCGCGCGAGGAACTTGGTCGCGCCCGTCGTGGAGACGTCGTCCCAGTCCTTGTCGTCCTCCACCGGGCCCGCGAACCCGAGGGCGACCCGGAGAGCGTCGGCGCCGTGCGCGTCGAGCTCCTCCTGGAAGAGCACGAGGTTGCCCTTGCTCTTCGACATCTTGGTGCCGCCGAGGATGACCATGCCCTGGTTGATCAGGTGCGTGAACGGCTCGGTGAACTCGACCATCCCCATGTCGAACATCGCCTTCGTGACGAAGCGCGCGTAGAGCAGATGGAGGATCGCGTGCTCGACGCCGCCGATGTAGAAGTCGACCGGGCCCCATTTGTCGGCCTCACGCGAGGAGAACGGCTGCGTCGTGTCTCCGGGCGAGAGGAAGCGCATGTAGTACCAGGAGCTGTCGACGAACGTATCCATCGTGTCGGGATCACGTCGCGCGGGCGCTCCGGTC
>Ga0247732_10000993_pt1 | contig 11900 bp, 12 predicted proteins | sample UWRJL163409C2_FD_180940 | JGI IMG/M metagenome (GOLD analysis project Ga0247732, IMG submission 180940) | Plant litter microbial communities from Arlington Agricultural Research Station in Wisconsin, United States - UWRJ-L163-409C-2 | ecosystem: Environmental > Terrestrial > Plant litter >...
CAGTTGTAGCGTTATGAGGCTGTGCCCCGGGGTTGGGGTGGCATCCCGCCAAACGTAGGGTTTCATACGTGATCGACCTGAAGCTGCTACGTGAAGATCCCGACCGGGTTCGCACGTCGCAACGGGCGCGGGGTGAGGATCCCGCCCTCGTAGACGTGTTGCTCGACGCCGACGCGACGAGGCGATCGATGATCTCCGCCGCCGACGACCTGAGGGCTGAACAGAAGGCGGCCAGCAAGTCCGTCGGAGCGGCATCCGCCGACGAGCGACCCGTCCTCTTGGCGCGTGCCAAGCAGCTCGCCGAAGCGGTCAAGGCCGCCGAGGTGGAGCAGGCCGCGGCCGAGGCGGCCTTCACCGCGGCGCACATGGCGATTCCGAACGTCATCCTCGACGGTGTCCCTGCAGGCGGCGAAAGCGACTTCGTGGTGCTCGACACCGTCGGCGAACCGCCTGCGATCGAAAATCCGAAGGACCACCTGGAACTCGGCGAAGCACTGGGCCTGCTGGACATGGAGCGCGGCGCAAAGGTGTCCGGCTCGCGCTTCTACTTCCTGACCGGTTACGGCGCGCTGCTTCAGCTCGGAGTCATGCAGCTCGCGGTGAAGCTCGCCACCGAGAACGACCACACCCTCGTCATCCCGCCCGTCCTGGTACGCCCCGAGGTGATGTCCGGCACCGGATTCCTCGGCGCGCACGCCGACGAGATCTACCACCTCGAGGCCGACGACATGTACCTCGTCGGCACGTCGGAGGTCCCGCTGGCCGGCTACCACGCCGACGAGATCCTCGACCTCTCCGAAGGTCCGCGACGCTACGCGGGATGGTCGTCGTGCTTCCGCCGCGAGGCAGGCAGCTACGGCAAGGACACCCGCGGCATCATCCGCGTTCACCAGTTCGACAAGGTTGAGGCCTTCGTCTACTGCAAGCCGGAGGACGCCGAGGCCGAGCACCAGCGACTGCTGGACCTCGAGCGTCGGATGCTGGCCTTGATCGAGGTGCCCTACCGGGTAATCGACACCGCTGCAGGCGATTTGGGCTCCTCGGCGGCCCGCAAGTTCGACTGCGAGGCCTGGGTGCCGACGCAGAAGACCTACCGCGAACTGACGTCGACGTCGAACTGCACCACGTTCCAGGCGCGTCGCCTGTCCACCCGCTATCGCGACGAGAACGGCAAGCCGCAGATCGCCGCGACGCTCAACGGAACGCTGGGTACGACCCGCTGGCTCGTCGCCATATTGGAGAATCACCAGCAGCCGGACGGCAGCGTCCGCGTCCCGGACGCGTTGGTGCCCTACGTCGGAAAGTCGGTACTCACGCCATGAGTCAGGGTGTCCCGGAACTCAAGACGATCGACCTCGACCTCGAGGAATTGCGGTCCTGGTTTGGATTCGGGGTGGCTGGCAACTTCGCCGGGCACCTCGAGCAGGCAGGCGAGGCCGCGGACTTCGTGAACGTCTCAAGCGAAGGGGTGGCGCCCAAGGGCATCTTCCCTTGGTACGCACCGGGTTACGACGGCTTCCTCGGTGACTTTCCGCTGTCCAACGACAGCATTCTGTTGCCCGAGAGTGACACGCCGCTGAACCTGCAGATCGAACCCGAGGTCGGGCTGGCCTGCCACGTGGCGTGGCAGGGCGACACCGTGGTGTCGCTGCAGCCGTTCGCGCTCGGCGCGTTCAACGACTGCTCGATCCGTCGGCCAGGCGCACTGAAGATCAGCCACAAGAAGAACTGGGGCCCGGCGTCCAAGGGGGTGGCCGCCCGATTCTTCGACGTCGGCGATCTGACGCCCGACGGGCCGACGTCCACGCTTCGGCTGGTGTGCAATCTGCTCACCGCCGACGGCGAGGAGCACGGCTACGGCGTCGACAGCCCATTGCTGGGCTACTCGTACTACGGCGAGGTGCTCCTCGACTGGGTCACCGAGCGTCTCGCGAACCAAAAGGGCTCGCCCGAAACGCCTTTGGAAGACGTCGGGGCGCTGATGGTGGCGGCCGGGCATCCGGCGAACGTGCTGATCGGCATCGGTGCGACCCGCTACACCGAGCTGGGCGAATCGACCTTCCTGCAGCCCGGCGACGAGGCGATCGTGCGGGTGTACGACACGGAGTCCGACGTCTATTCCGAATTGCGGCAGGTGGTTTCATCTCGTTAGGAGGTCCGATGGCGGACGTCGCGGTATCCCAGTTGTGGCGGTTCCCGGTGAAGTCCATGGGTGGTCACCGGGTCGACGCGGTCCGCGTCGACCGGCGCGGTGTGCACGCCGACCGACTGTGGGCGGTCCGCGACCTCGAGAACGGTGTCACCGCATCGGCGCGGCGAGTGCCGAAGCTGTTGGGCTGCTCGGCGGCCTACGTGTCCGAGCCAGGCGCCGACGCCGGACCGGGCAACGTGCCGGAGGTGATCGTCACCTTCCCGGACGGTACCGAGTGCTCGAGTTCCGACGACGCGGTGCACGCGCATCTGTCCGGGTTGATCGGCCGTGACGTGCGTCTGGTCGCGCTGCCGCCGGTCGACGACACCAGCCAGCATCGGATGACGATGGCGGACTCGCTGGCGAACTTCCGCGAAGCGCAGGTGCGCAAGGACTTCGGGCTCGACGATGCCGAGGCACTGCCCGACACCTCGGTGTTCAGCACCAAGGACATCATCACGTTGGCCCGGTTCTCAACGCCGCCGGGAACTTTCGTCGACTTGGCGCCCGTGCATCTGATGAGCTCGACGAGCCTGGCGTCGTTGTCGGCGACCGCCGAGGCCTACGACGTGCGGCGGTTCCGGCCCAACGTCCTGGTCGACGTCGACCAGTCGGATGCGGAATTCCCCGAGACGGCGTGGGTGGGCGGCGACGTCGAAATCGGCTCGGCGACAATGCGCGTCACGATCCCGACGATCCGCTGCGTAGTCCCCACCAGGCCGCAGTCGGAGGTCGACCTCGATCGTGGTGTGACACGACAGCTCGCCGACCGGACGAACCGCTTCCTCGGCGTCTACGCCGACGTGACGCGCCCCGGCCTGCTTCGGGTCGGTGACGTGGTCTCGGTGCGGCCTGCCGCCCCGCCCACGGCGCGGCACCGGGTGTGGTCGACGGTGGAAAAGGCGGCCACCCGCCAGGTCCAGCGCCTGCTCGAGGCGACCGTGCTGCGGGAAAAGCATTGACTCAGGTGGCGGTGATCACCGGCGGTGCCGGTGGCATGGGTCTGGCGACGGCCAGAATCGTCGGTCGCGAGCACGCGGTCGTCCTGTGTGACATCCGCCAGGATCGACTCGACGGCGCGGTTGTCACGCTCGAGGGGCTGGGCGTCGCGGTGACGGCGGTGAACTGCGACGTCACCGACCGGGCGGCGGTCACCGAAATGTTCCAGATTGCAACGACTGTAGGGCCGATTGTCTCGGTGATCCACACTGCCGGGGTGAGTCCAAGCATGGGCGACGCCGAGTACGTGACGAGGACCAACGCGCTCGGCACGCTGCGCGTCAACGAGGCCTTTCACGCCGTCGCGCACGAGGGGTCGGCGATCGTCAACGTGGCATCGATGGCGGCGTACCTGATGCCCGAGGAACGCATCCCCACCGCGGCGTTCCCGCTCGCCCTGGACGACGAGGACGCCTTCATGGCGGGCGTGCGCTCGGCGTGCGACGCCATGCCCGAGCCGTCGCGGTCTGCTTTCGCCTATGCGGTGAGCAAGAGCTTCGTCAAGTGGTACAGCGCATCTCAGGCCGAGCGGTTCAACGGACGGGGCCAGCGCATCGTGTCGGTCTCGCCCGGTTCGGTGGACACGGAGATGGGCAAGCTCGAGGAGAGCAACGGTGCGGGCGCGATCGTCGCCGACTTCGCGGTGCCACGCTGGGGCAACGCCGAGGAGATGGCCGAACTGTTCGCCTTCTGCGCCAGTGACAGGGCCGGCTACCTCACCGGAACCGACATCCTCGTCGACGGCGGCGTGGTGGCCTCGATGAGGGAGCGGGCCAGGGTGGCCGCCCAGCAGGTTTAACGCTCCAACAGCTGGTCTAGCACCGCGGTGAACTCGTTGGCGCGCAACGGAGTAAAGGCCGGGCTGGGGCGCGTGCCGGGAACGTCGAGGGTCACCAGCGTCGACTTGACCGGCCGCCAGATGTCAAGCGGCAGCCAGCGACGAAGGTCTGAGCTACCCCAGATGCGAAAGCGGTTGAGCACCAAACCAAGTGGCTCGGCGCGATACCCGCGGACCGTCCGCAGCGGGATCACCTTCGAGGTCCCCGACGGAAAGTGGTAGCGCCGCAGGGTGATGGCGTGCCGATCCAGCAGGACGAGGCCGTCGTCGTAGCTCGGATACGGGGTGGTCACGCCTTGGCGCTCCTGAGCTCGTGTCCCTTCGACGTCAGGCATTTGCCGTTGGTCAAGTTCCACGACCAGCCGTGCAGGTTGCACGTCAACGTCGTGCCGTCGACCACGCCGAACTTCGACAGATCCGCCTTCAGGTGTGGGCAGCGGCGCTGAATCTCCCAGCCGTCCAACGTGATCGACGCGGAATCGTCGTGCGCCTCGGCGAACCACCCGTCCGCGTAGGCGATGCGCTCGTCGGTAAGGCACTTGAAGAACGTGTACAGGTACTCGTTGTAGCCGCCGACTCGCCACGCCTTGAACCGGGTGGACAGAAAGATGGTGTTGACCCAGTCCGGCTCGTCGTCGCGAAGCACCGTCCGGACCAGCTCGGGGGCGATCTCGAAGCCGTAGCGGAACTTTTCGTCGGCAATCGGTTCGCGCACAGTCCGTTTCGGGAAGTCGAGCACCACCGACTCCTGACCCATCCGGAGCTCTACCGGGTAGCCGATGCCGTCGCAGATCTGGTCGCTCTGCAACATGATCGGCTCGAACTTGGCCCGGAGCGGCTCCAATAGCGGGTCACCGTCGGCGGGAGCCCAGCCGGCCTTGGCGGCGGCCAGCACCGGCGCCATCCGCTGCGCGAACGCCTCGATGTAGGCGGCCTTGCCGGTCGTGAAGATCGTCTCGGGCTCGTCAACCGGATGAACCAACGAATTCAGTTCGGAGCCAGTGAATTCCGCGGTGGTACCGGGGATCATCAGGAGTCCGCGGTCGTGGCCATGGGTACGCATCTGGTCGAGGAACACGACCTGGTCGGGGAAGATGTTGGCCGGGTCCCCGTGATCGTCGTTGAGGTCGCGCAGTTCCGGGTCGAGGAAGCACGGGGGGCCTGCGGACGGAACCACCCAGGTGGCACCGACCTGGGCGATGTACTGCCGGCAGCGGTCCATCTGACGCTGACGCTTCTGGATGCCGAACGCCTCCTTGGCCCGCGCCGGCATGTCGTAGACCATCGGGTACCAGATCGCGCCCGAGTACTGCAGCATGTGCACGTCGACGTGCCCGAATTCGGACTCGAGGACGTCTAGGTCGACGGGCCTGGCGTCGTTCATGTTGAACGCGACGGTTTCTCCGTCGGAGACCACCAGTCCCGAGTCGCCGATGGGGCCGTCGGCCGGCGCGCGCAGGGCGATGATCATGACGTCGAGGTCGCCCTTGGGGCCGCTCACCCGATGCTTGGTCGAGTCGGTGGTCTCGAAGAACCGGTGAAAGCCGAGAGCCTCCAGCGCGCGACGCAGGTCCGGCACGGGATAGTCCGGAAGCAGCACCACGGCGTCCTTGTTGACGTGCGCGGCCAGGTGCTCCGGATCGAAGTGGTCCTTGTGCAGGTGGCTGACGTAGAGGTAGTCGCAGTCTCCGAGACGGTCCCAATCCAACTGGCTGTTGTCCGGGAACGGAACCCACGACGCGAAGTAGGCCGGGTTGACCCAGGGATCGCAGAGGATGCTGCCTGCGGCGGTATCGATCCGGAAGCCGGCATGTCCGACACTTGTGACCTGCACGTATTGCCTTCCCTGCGGGGTATTCGTCGCCTCGATCCTACCGGGGCGGGCCAGCCTGCTCCTGCCAGCGGGCGCGGTAGTAGGCGATCCGCTCGTCGTCGGGGTCGATCTCGTACTCGTCGAAGAACTCCGCCTCGAACCCCGGCCCGTAGTTCCAATCGAGTGACATCGTCGCCACCGCAAGATCCGCCCATCGGTCCGCGACCCCGAGGTCGCCGAGATCGACGTTGCCGCTGCACTGGGCGTCCTCGGCGACGACGGTATTGGGCGCGCATGGATCGCCGTGGCAGACCACCAGCCGATCGGCGGGCGGTGCGTCGGCGGGGATCCAGGACGGTGTGCCGAACGGGCACGCCTCGACGGGCGCCGCGTCGTGCAGCAGTCGCAGGCCCTGCGCGATCGCGCGGGTGGCGGTACGTGGACGCCTGACCCAGTCGGGATCGACGGCCGAACGTCCCGGCAGTGCCGCGGTGTGCAGCCAGCCCGGTCCCGTCGACAGAATCGTGGGCACGGAGTGGTACTGGATAGCCCACGTCATCCGCTCCGCCTCGGCGACCAGCAGTGCGGCGTGCTGTTCCGGGTAGACCTTGACGAACTCCTCGCCGGCCAGCGAGAACGTGACGCCGCCGAGGTCGTTGAGCCACACCGCGGTCACCTCGCGATCACCGGCCAAGTCGGCGACGTGCTTCGGAACGGAAAGGGGTTCGGCGGGGCGGGTCACACCGCACACACTTCCACGTGGGACCTTCCAACCTGCGACGAACACGACGGCACTAGGCTGACCGTCGTGGAACCGGTATACGGAACTGTCATCACCCTCGCCCGCTGCGTGTGGCGGCTGCAGGGGCTGAAGTTCACCGTCACCGGTGTCGAGAACCTGCCCGCCACCGGCGGCGCCGTCATCGCAATCAACCACACCAGCTACTTCGACTTCACCTTCGCCGGTTTGCCCGCCTTCAAGCAGGGGCTCGGCCGCAAGGTGCGCTTCATGGCCAAGCGAGAAGTGTTCGACTCCAAGGTCAGCGGCCCCATCATGCGGAGCCTGCGCCACATCCCGGTCGACCGCGACAGCGGAGCGGCGTCGTTTGCCGAGGCCTGTCAGCGGCTCAAGGAGGGCGAGCTCGTCGGCGTCTATCCGGAGGCGACGATCAGCAGAAGCTTCGAGATCAAGGAATTCAAGTCGGGCGCCGCGCGCATGGCGATCGCCGCCGACGTGCCGATCGTCCCGCACATCGTTTGGGGCGCTCAGCGCGTCTGGACCAAGGGACACCCCAAGAACATGCGGCGGCCCAAGGTGCCCATCTCGATTGCCGTCGGCGAACCCATCATGCCGACGTTGCCCGCTGCCGAGCTGACGGCGCTGCTGCACTCACGCATGCAGCATCTCCTCGAGCAGGTGCAGACCTCCTACGGCCGTCACCCGGCCGGCGAGTTCTGGGTTCCGCGCCGGATGGGCGGCGGCGCACCGACTCTCGCCGAGGCCAATCAAATGGACGCCGACGAGGCGGCCGAAAAGGCAGCCAGGCGCGCGCAGCGAAACGAGTCAACGGAATAGCACCATGGAGCCGGTCTTCCGAACCTTGGAGATCACGGCCATGGCCGCCGTGCGAGTCACCGGTGCGCGCATCACCTACCGGGGCATGCAGAACGTCCCGGCTGACGGTGGCGCGGTGATCGCGATCAACCACACCGGCTACCTCGACTGGCTGCCCGCCGCCCTCGGCGTCATGCACCGCCGCCGTCGGCTGCGCTTCATGATCAAGTCGGAGATGCAGCGAGTGACGTTCGTCGACTTCCTGATCCGGCACACCAAGACCATCCCGGTGGATCGGCGGGCGGGTGCGGGGGCGTACGCGGTGGCGGTGACGCGACTGCGGGAGGGCGAACTCGTCGGCGTCTACCCGGAGGCGACCATCAGCCGCAGCTTCGAGCTCAAGGACTTCAAGACCGGAGCGGCGCGGATGGCGTTGGAGGCGCAGGCGCCGATCGTTCCGCTGATCGTCTGGGGTGCGCATCGCGTCTGGACCAAGGACCATCCACGACACCTGGGCCGCAACAAGATTCCGATCACCGTCGCAGCTGGCCCGCCGCTGGCGCCTGCCGGGTCCGCCGAAGAATTGATGCGCCACCTGCGCGCGGAGATGGGCGAACTGCTCGACGAAGTGCAGCGGTCCTACGATCATCCCGAGGGCGCTTACTGGGTGCCTCGCCGCCTCGGTGGAGGCGCCCCGACCATGGAAGAGGCGATAGTGCGCGAAGAAGCCGAGCTTGCCGAACGCGCCCGCCGGGAGTTGGGGGACCACTAGTGCTGCCACTTCTCATCGCCACCGACGTCGACGGCACGCTGCTCGATCAGGACGAGCTCGTCACGCCGCGCACCAGGTCCGCCGTCATGGCCGCGGTCGACGCGGGCACCCAATTCGTGCTCGCCACCGGCCGGCCGCCGCGCTGGATTCCCCCGGTAGTCGAGGCGTTGGGCTTTGCACCCATGGCGGTCTGCGCCAACGGGGCAGTCCTGTACGACTCCGCGACCGACCGCATCCTGTGGTCGAGGACGCTGTCGGTCGAGCTGCTCGCGGAGCTTGCCGAGGTGGCCACCCGCGTCATCCCGGGAGCCGGACTCGCGGTGGAGCGCGTCGGCCGCAGCGCTCACGACGCCGCGACGCCGCAGTTCTTGAGCTCACCGGGGTACGAGCACGCCTGGCTCAACCCCGACAACACCGAGGTCTCGCTCGGCGACGTGCTTGGCGCGCCCGCCGTCAAGCTGTTGATTCGGATGGCGGGGGCTCAGAGCGCGGACATGGCGGCGGCCTTGGCCCCGCACGTCGGACTGCAGGGCGATCTGACGTATTCGACCAACAACGGTCTGATCGAGGTGGTGCCGCTTGGCATCAGCAAGGCGACCGGCGTCGCGGAGGTCGCCCAGCCGCTTGGCATCATGGCCGAGGACATCGTGACGTTCGGGGACATGCCCAACGACATTCCGATGTTGCGCTGGGCCGGGCTCGGCGTCGCCATGGGCAATGCCCATCCTGAGGTCAAGGCGGCGGCCGACGAGGTCACCGCACCCAATACCGACGACGGGCTGGCGCGCGTCCTCGAACGGTGGTGGCTCTAGTCAGGCCTTGTTGCCGATCGGCGTGAAGCGCTCCAGTTGGACGGGCGACTCGCCCTGGTCGAGCGGGATTTCGAGCGCGACGCCGTCGATGACGCGGGTGACGGTGCCGTGTTCGCGGTCGAAGTTCAAGGTGCCGTGTTGGAAGTTCTGCACGATCCACTGCGGTTCCTGGATTTCGCCGCTGGTAGGCAGTCCAAGGGCTCCGCGTTCGAAGCCCAGCTTGCCCCACGCCTCGTAGATGGAGCCGGTGACGGGTTCGGCGCCGCTGTCGGGCGACCAGTACAGCGCACCCCTGTCGAAGGTCACGTAGCGCGACGCGCCGTCGCCGGGCGTTTCCGGTGTCTGCGGGGCGCCCAGCGGGCTGGCCTCGCCGCCCATTGCCGCCCACTTTCCGAAGATCGCCCCGCCGCGCAGGGTGTCGGCGAGATCGCGTGGCCCGATGGGGGTGTTGAAGTGGGCGGCGGTGTCGCGGAGCAGTGGCATCGCCGCGTAGGCGGCGTTCCCAGGGCAGTCGGTGTTGCCAACGTCGCGGTGGGTGAAGATCGTTGGAAGGGGGACGGCCGTGCCCCGTGGGAACTTGGTGAACGATCCGCCTGCCGAGGTGAGGACGACGCTTCCCAGCGGGTCGACGTGGTCGAGGCCGAGGCGCCACCCGAGAAGTCGGCCCGTGGTGCGCAGCTGAATGGGTGTCGGCGGGACCAGGTCGAAGTTCCCTAGCATCGCCACGCCCCAGGTGTCGGTGTTGAAGCCGCCGGTGTGGGCGCCCTCGACGGGACGGTCCATTCCGCCCGCCCGGCCCTCGAACACCTGGCCGTACTTGTCGACCATGGCGTTGTAGGCGATGTCGCACCAGCCGAGCGTGCGGGTGTGATATTCGAAGATGGAGCGGACGATGCCTGCCGAGTCCTCGGGGGTGTAGTCGTTGCTGCCTGCGGTGTGGTGGACGATGCCGGCGCGAACTGCGCTGTCGTACACCGTGTGTCCGCAGACTTCCGACTCGTTGGCGCCCCACTGGGCGCGGCCGATGACGGCGGGTGGCACTCCGGGCGGCGTCGCGGCCTCCGGCGGCAGCGACGAGATGTCCACCGGCGCTTGCGGGGGGCTGATCAACACGGCCTTGAGGTCTTGGCTGAGCGGCCGCTCGACGTTGACGGGGACGTATCCGAGTCCAGGTCCCCGGGGGGCCGGAACGACGGCTGGCCGGGGAGGCGCGGCGCGGTTGACGGCGATTTGGACGTCGGTGGTGTGGCCGACGAAGACCGGTTCGGTGCCGCGCACCAGGCCGCCGTCGGGGCCGACGCCCTCGAGGGTCTCCGCTTCGTACCAGGGTCCCCACGAGCCGTCGGTCTTCTTGGCGCGTACGCGGGCCGACGTTCCGGTCAGATCGTCGGCGGTGAGCGCGACCATGGCGAACGGGGTGTCCTGGTGCAGTTCGCGGAAGGTTTCGCCGGCGCCGACGCCGTCCAGGGGGCGTTCGACGATCAGGGGAGTGGTGGCCAGCGGCGCCTCGGCGGGTTCACCCGGCAGGCCGAACATGGCCAGCGGCATCATGACCGCGGTCGCTGCGACGGCAGAGAACAGCAGCGACGGCAACTGGCGACGACACGGCACGGACCGATGTTACGTATGTGTCAGGTGTTACCAGTGTTTCGACACGGCGTGCTTGGGGGTACATCTCGCGCGCAACGGCACCGCAGAGCTCCCCGGGAGGTCCCGATGGCTTCTGCGGTGCCGTTTCGTCGCAAGAACTAGGCGGCGGGGATGGCTGCCGGTGCTGCCGCCGCGGCGGGGATGGCCGCCGCCGCGCTCTTCTGGATCGCGCCGGTGATCATGGGCATCAGCATGCCCTTGAGCAGGTCGATCGCCTGTCCGGCACCGAGGGAGTCCGCGGCGCTGTTGATGTCACCGAGCAACCCGCCGCCTCCGCTGCTGGCCGCGGGAACGCCGAGGCCGAGCGACGGATCGCCACCGAGGATCGGGTAGGTGCCCGAGGTCGGATCGAGGCCGGCGATCGGAATCTCACCCGCGCCGGGGACGCCGAGGCCGAGGCCGGTGTTGGCCACTGGCGTGGTCAACCCTGGCGTGGTCAGGGCGGGATTCGTCAGACCGGCGTCGGTCAGTCCTGGCGTCGTGAGTCCCGGGGTGGTCAGGCCGGGCGTCGTCAAGCCGGGCGTGGTCAGGCCGGGGGTCGTCAGACCCGGGGTGGTGAGGCCGGGGGTCGTCAGGCCGGGAGCCGTGAGCCCAGGCGTAGTGAGGCCGGGGGTCGTGAGACCCGGCGTCGTGAGCCCAGGCGCTGTCAGGCCGGGTGCGGTGAGACCAGGTGCGGTGAGACCGGGCGCTGTCAGGCCGGGCGCGGTCAACCCTGGGCTGGTCAGCGTCGCCGCCGAAGGAGCGCCGCCACCCATGATGCCGCTCGGCAGGTTGACGCCGAACTGGGAGAGTCCCTGGGACAGGGCCCCGAGCAGCTCGTTGGGCAGGTCGGTGACGAGCGCCGCCTGGACGAACTCGCGGTGCTGTGGCGCTGCGGCGTTGGTGGTGGACATGTCGGACAGTGCGACAACTGCAACTGGACTTGCAACGGCCAGGGCGGCGACTGCGCTCATGGCTGTCGAGAGCTTGCGTCGACGACGGTTAGGCACGGAAGTCTCCTCGTGTTTTCTCGGACCGTGGCTTCTTGGACCGTATAAATGGACTGCGAACGTTCTCGTGGGACGCGTTCGATGGTACGGCTGTGACTGGTGTGTCTAGAGTGACGATGCGCAATCGTGAGCGAATTGCGACCTGCCGCGGCTGGGCGACCGGCCGAGCACGCATTCGGGTCACGACGCATGCGTCGGATACCCTTGCTGCCGATGACAGCTCCTACCTCCCGGGTCGCTGCGCCCCAGCCCACCGGCAGCTTTGACCTCATAATCGTCGG
>Ga0247732_10000995_pt1 | contig 11887 bp, 11 predicted proteins | sample UWRJL163409C2_FD_180940 | JGI IMG/M metagenome (GOLD analysis project Ga0247732, IMG submission 180940) | Plant litter microbial communities from Arlington Agricultural Research Station in Wisconsin, United States - UWRJ-L163-409C-2 | ecosystem: Environmental > Terrestrial > Plant litter >...
CGGGTCGAACGTCTCAACCGAGATTGATTCAGCGAGTCGTACGACCAGCGCCGGATCATTCGCCTCCGCGTCAAGCGCACCCCACAGCGCGTAATAGTCCTCGACCGTGAGAGACGCCGTTCCGCGAGCAAACAGCGCGTGCGACAATCCCGCGCGAGCGAAAACATTCGCGACGGAGAGGCCAAGATCCGACAGAAGCAGTCCGGTCTGCGGCCCGAGAACGAAGTTGGTGCTGACCATCTGTGGCTCCTGAGATTCTTCTGGCCGACGCTGCGCGCTAATACTGGCTCATCACGATCCGGTCGAAGAGCCGGTCGCCGACCAGCCTACGGGCGAGAATCAAGGGGCGAGCCAGGCGTCCCGCCGCATAGCGCGTCTTGGGACGCGTGGTGGAGATCGCCTTCGCAATGACGTTGGCAATAACCTCCGGCGATGAGCCTCCGCCGGACTCGTTGCTTTTCACCGTCGCCGTCGCAACTTTCGCGGTGAACGCGGCATACGCGCTCTTGCCAGACCGAGCCAGCATCGGATCGAGCAGGGAGGAGCCGAATCCGGTGTCTGTGATCCCTGGCTCGATGATGATGACGTCGATGCCGAACTCCTTGAGCTCGAGCCGGAGGCTGTCTGACCAACCCTCGATCGCGTGTTTGGTGGCGTGGTACCAGGAGCCAAGCGGGGTATAGATTTTGCCACCCATCGACGACACGTTGACGATCGTGCCTGCGCCCTTCTGGCGCATGTAGGGGAGCACCAGCTGGGTGAGTCGGGCGACTCCGAACACGTTGACCTCGAACTGGTAGCGCGCGTCGGCGAGGGTGGTGTCTTCCATCGCGCCGTACATACCGAAGCCCGCGTTGTTGACCAACACGTCGACGCCTCCGTGTTGCTCGGTGATCTGTTTGACAGCGGAGACAACCTGCTCGTCGTTGGTGACGTCCATCTCGAGCAGAATCGCTCCCCGCTGTTCGAGGTCACGCATTTGCTCGACACGGCGTGCAGCGGCGTAGACGCGGTGCCCATCCGACAGCAGTTTGAGTGCGGTTGCCTTACCCATTCCCGACGATGCGCCGGTGACAAGAACGGTCTTCATGATGTGATCCCTTCACGGTGACCACCGTGATCGCCTGGGTCCAACGCTAGATACCACGACGCGCACGTCGTTTGCCGATCGCGCCAATGCACTAGCGGATCGCGCCAGTCGAGCAGGTGCCGGCCGCGACACCCAGATCGAAACTTCGAGGGTCTACAGCACCAAGAGGGGAATAAACGACACTGCGATCCGGTGGATTAGGGCATGTCTGACAATGCTCTAGCGTTGAGGTGTGGCTGGTGTAGGGGAAGTGGCGGTAGAAGAGCTGCCCGGGTTCGTGGCTCGCGAGTGGCGCGAGTTTCGCTACGTGCAGGTTGCTGAAGCAGCGGCGTCTTCGCGGGGATGGTTCCATGAGTTCCTCGATGTCACTGAGACTCTGCCACTGCCTGCCGAAGGTGGTTGCGTTGAGGAGCGGGTAGTTGTTCGCACTCCGGATGGCCTGGTGTTTGCCGGACTCTCTTATCGGGGCGATATCGAAGGGTGGCGGCGATACGTTGAGTCGATCGCGCGTCATCGACACTGTTTGGTTGCCCTGATCCAAGGCAACGAGTTGGCATGTAGTGACGGTCGCCGGTATCAACTCGCGGATTGTATCCGGCAGTTTGCATAGTCGCCAGCGCCGGTCTGCCAGGGGTGATGGGGCGTCCGCTTTGGCTAGACCCGAAATTGCGCCGAGGGTAGTCTGGCGACTAATCCTCACAAGCGCGGGACGGAGCTGATCAATGACGAACTCGCTAAACACCAACGCTCAGTGGGAAGCCGCCGCCACGCGTGCGCGAAACGTTGCAGTCCCCAAGAAGCACAGTCGGCGTTGGTGGACCCGGGCGTGGATTGTCTTAGCGGTCGTCAGTGCAGGAGTGCTGGGCTTTTCGCTGACGTCCTGGATCGTGCCCACCGGTGAAAATGGGCGCCTGGAGTTCGTCCCGTCGAGGCTCGCCATGCAGTCGACGCTTACCGCCGTGGTTGTGCTGGTGGTGCTGTACGGAGTGTTCTGGGGGAGCGTCACTGAACGACTCGTCGAGCGATCGAGCACGATTATGAGCGCGCTCAGTCGCACAGAGAAGCGCAGTGTGCGGCGCCAGCTCGCGGGTCGGGAGCCAGTAGACGAGACGCGGCTACCGATCGTCCTGGCCATCGGCCGTCAAAGCCAACGACTCACCGAGGGGTCGCTGCCACTCTTCCTTGCGTACGGTCTCCTCTACGTGACCACGGAGATTGGCCTAGTTGATTCCTCTGCGCCCTACCGGCCGTTTTTCAGCATTGCCCTCGCGTTGCTGTTCGTGGCTTGTGCCGCCTATATGGCCGTCACCTATCTCAAAACGGCTCGGTTCATCCAGGCCCACAGCACGCACCTATCTGCGGCGAATCCCTAGAAACAGAGCGCGACGCGCCTGCGACACCCCGCCGTCAGGAAACGAGGGGCTACGCTGGGCCCCAAGCAAGTGACACGGGGTGCTCCATCTGGAGCTGAGATAACACCCGTTGAACCTGATCTAGTTAGTACTAGCGAAGGGATGTCGCGCATTATGCGCACGCCAAAAAACCTCATTTCGTCCACCTGTTCCGCACTCGACGAGGTGCGCCGTCAGGCGCCCCTTGTTCAGTGCATCACCAATAGCGTTGTGGTGAACTTCACCGCGAATGCCCTGCTGTCGCTCGGTGCGGCCGCCGCAATGGTCGACATTCCTGACGAGGCCGGGCCGTTTGCCCGGATTGCGTCGGGTCTGCTCGTCAACCTCGGCACCCCCACTGCCGAACAACGCGCCGCGATGCTCGAGGCGGTCGCCGCCGCGAACGAGGCAGAAACACCCTGGGTTCTCGACCCCGTCGCAATCGGCTTTCTGCCCGTGCGAACTCCGCTCGCGAAGGCACTTCGGGACCTCCGCCCCACCATCGTGCGGGGCAACGCCTCCGAGATCATTGCACTGGCCGGTGCCGGGAGCGGTGGTCGAGGAGTGGATTCCTCCGACGGGGTTAATGCTGCGCTGCCCGCGGCAACTTCGCTGGCATACTCCACGGGTGCCATCGTCGCAGTCTCGGGATCAGTCGACCTGATCACCGACGGTCGTGACATCGTGCGCATCCACACCGGCCATGCACTTCTTACCAAAGTGACCGGCGGCGGATGCGCCCTCGGCGCAGTGATGGCCGCATTCGCGGCAGTTGACAACGATCGTCTCGCCAGTACGGTCGCCGCCGTCACCGTCTACACCGTCGCGGCAGAGATCGCCGCGGAACACGCTGCGGGCCCCGGCAGCTTCGCGGTCGCCTTTGTCGACGCGCTCGCCAGCATCACTCCGGACGACATCACCCGTCGGGCGGTCATCCGATGAGCGGCGCTGTTTCAACATCCCTCGACCTCTCGCTGTATCTCGTAACCGACTCCGCACAGGCGGCCAAGGCTGGCCACACACTGGTCGACCTGGTCACGCGGGCGGTTGCCGGGGGAGTGACGGCGGTGCAAGTGAGGGAGAAGGATGCGTCGGCGCGCGAGTTTCTCGACACCGTGCTGGGCATCGCCGACGTTCTTCCTGATTACGTCCCGTTGTTGGTGAACGATCGCGTGGACGTGTACCTCGCGGCCGTGAATGCCGGTCGACGGGTGACGGGAGTCCACGTGGGTCAATCGGACCTGCCCGTCGGGCGAGTGCGCGAGCTGGTGGGTGCTGAGGCGGCTATCGGGCTCAGTGCTTCGACGGACGAGCAGCTACGAGCCGCGGCATCCCACCCCGCTCTCATCACCTACGTGGGCATCGGAGCCCTGCACGCCACAGCCACCAAACACGATGCACCCCCGGAGCTGGGGCACACCGAGTTCGCGCGGCTCGTCAGCGTCAGCGTGCTGCCTGCCGTCGCGATCGGCGGGGTGAGCCGTAGCGACCTGACCACACTTCGACAATCGGGGGCGGCGGGTGCGGCGGTGGTATCCGCAATTTGCTCGGCTCCGGACCCCGGATTAGCGGCTCGCGAGCTGCGCGCCGTGTGGGGAGAGACCTCATGACACCGTCGCGCGCACCGGGCAGCACTACTGGTATCCCACGGGTTCTGAGCATCGCCGGCACAGATCCGACCGGGGGAGCCGGGATCCAGGCCGACCTCAAGAGCATCGCGGCCAACGGCGGCTACGGGATGGCGGTGGTGACGGCACTGGTTGCTCAGAACACCCACGGCGTGGGGTCGGTGCACGTTCCACCGGTTGCTTTTCTCCGCGAACAGTTGCTGGCCGTGAGCGACGATGTGCAGATCGACGCGGTGAAGATCGGGATGCTCGCGGATGCGCACGTCATCCGCACAGTGGCCGACTGGCTTCGACAGGTGGCACCCCCGATTGTGGTGCTTGACCCGGTGATGGTCGCTACCAGCGGGGACCGCCTCCTGGACGAAGACGCCGAACAGGCACTTCGCGATGTGATGGGCCTGGTGCAGGTCGTGACGCCGAACATCCCCGAGCTCGCCATCCTTGCGGGAGAGCCCGCGGCCACCACGTGGAAGGGTGTGCTGGCGCAGGCACACCGGGTGTCCGAGAGGTACGGACTGCTGGTGCTGGCCAAGGGAGGCCACTTGGACGGCGACGTTGCTCCCGATGCGCTGGTCGACGGGCAGCACGTGACCGAGTTCATCGGACCCCGGATCGCGACAACCAACACCCACGGCACAGGGTGTTCGTTCTCTTCGGCAATAGCTACCCGGGCGGCATCCCGAGTTCTCTCCCGCGATGCCTCGCCGGGCGGCGCTATGACTGACGACTGGGTCGCGGCGATCCGGGAATCCAAGTCCTGGCTCAGCGAAAGCATTGCGCACGCCGACGAGCTTCACGTTGGATCAGGACACGGACCCATCCACCATTTCGCTGGTCTCTGGGAGCGCGGCGGAATCACCACGCGCCCTACCCCCGGCGAGGTTGCCAAGCTCTGGTGGGACCAGATCCGCGACATTCGCGCCGAAACCGACGCTCTTCCGTTTGTTCGCGGACTCGGCGACGGATCGCTGCCTCGCGCGGCCTTCACCTGGTACCTGGCGCAAGACGCGCTGTATCTGCGTGAATACTCCCGTGTGTTGGCCGAAGCGAGCCGTCTCGCACCCACCGCTAGCGAGCAGGCCTTTTGGGCCGCGAGTGCGCACGGCGCTCTCGAATCAGAGATGCTGCTGCACAACAGTTGGCTGTCCGAAGAGGTGATGGTGGATGCTCGTCCGAGCGACACCACCACCGCGTATCTCAATCACCTTCTCGCGGCGGGTGCGAGCGGCGACTATGGCGTGCTTGTTGCGGCACTGCTCCCGTGCTTCTGGATGTACCAGGATGTCGGCACGCGGCTGCACCCTTTCTCAAGCGCTGCCCATCCCTATCGGTCGTGGCTCGATACCTATGCGGATGAGGCCTTTGCGGAGTCCACGAAACGTGCGATCGCGATCGTCACCTCGGTGGCTGCGCAGTCGGATGGACCCCGACGCGACGCGATGACGGTCGCATTTCACGCGTCAGCGGATCATGAGCGCGCATTTTTTGCGGCACCGCTGGAGTCAGGGCACGCTACCGGGCACCGCACAGACTCGGCGGTGCCAGCGATGCCATAGCGAATCCCGAGACCTTAAACGCGGGATTCGTCGATCCGGTCTGCGAGCAGAGGGTTGAAATAGGGCCCCGGCTGTCTTAACGACTCCACGATCTTGTCGATGACCACCGGTGGCTTGTCCTGACTCATTTTGTTCTTGGCCTCGACACGCTTCACGGTCATACGAAAGCCGACCGTTCCGTGCACAATGCGCTCGGCATACTGCTCGTTTTCGAGGGTCGCACGCATACGGAATGGATGCGGCAACGGGTCTTCGAACCAGTCCACCAGGCGCTCGAGCACAACGAGGTTGTCGGTGTCAGAGAGAAGTTCCGGTGTGCCGTAGGCGTGCACCGTGGCGAAGTTCCAGGTTGGAACACCGGTGGGCAGGTCATACCACCCAGGGGAGACGTAGCCGCTTGGCCCATCGAACACCACCACGATCTCGTGGTCCCCCAACTCGTGGAGTCGCTCATCCGGTCGGCCGACGTGGCTGACCAGAATAATCTCGTCGGTGCCTTCCTCGAGCAGAAACGGGTAGTGCGAAACGACGAGACCCTGAGAGGAGTGGCTGATCATGGTTGCCCAGGGATTGGCCCGGATGAGTGACCTGATCTCGTTGGGGTCAGTGAGGGAGTAATCGGAGTTTGACCGCATCAGTTCACGAGCGCAGGGTCGTTTGCGAAGCCGAACAGGTCTTTCGGGTCGTCCGAGTCCGCGACGAGGTCGAGCTGCTGGGAAAATTCCGTGCCCTCGGTCTGGTCACGTACATAACGCAGCGCGGAGAAGTCTTCGAGAGCGAAACCGACAGAGTCGAACACCGTCACCTGCTCCGGTGACGTGCGGCCCGCGGTCAACCCGGCAAGCACGGCCCACACCTCGGTGACCTCGAACTCGGCATCCAGCTGCTGAATCTCCCCCTCTATGCGTGTCTGCGGGGGATATTCGACAAACACCGATGACCGAGCCAAAATTGCGGGGTCGAGCTCGGTTTTGCCAGGGCAGTCGCCGCCAATGGCGTTGATGTGCATCCCCGGCTCCACTACGGCATCGGAGAGCACAATTGCGTTGGCCTTGTCCGCGGTGCACGTGGTGACGATGTCGGCACCGCGTACCGCGTCTGCTCCGCTTGTCGCTATTTCTATATCGAAGCCGAGGGGCTCCAGGTTGCGGACAAACTTGCGCATACTCTCCGGGTCGGTGTCCCAGATGCGAAGTGTTGAGATGCCCAGAAGCTCGCGGAACGCGATCGCCTGGAACTCCGACTGGCTGCCGGATCCGATCATGGCCATCACCCGCGAGTCGGGACGCGCGACAGCCCGTGCGATGAGCGCTGACGTTGCGGCGGTGCGCAACGCAGTGAGCAGGGTCATTTCCGCGAGGAACACCGGATAACCATTGTGCACGTCGGCAAGTACCCCGAATGCCGTGACCGTCTGGTAGCCGCGCGACGGGTTAAAAGGGTGTCCATTGACGTACTTAAACGCATAGAGTTCTGGGTCGCTGATGGGCATCAGTTCGATCACACCAAACGGCGTGTGGTTGGCCACGCGTTCGCTTTTGTCGAACGACTGCCAGCGGCGAAAATCGGTTTCGAGGTAGCTCGCCATCTCGCGGATAACGGTGTTGGTGCCGCGGCTGGCCACCCAGCGCACCATATTGGTGACGTCGACGAATGCGGTCATGTTCTTGTTGTCCTAAGAGAGTGTGTTGTGAGTGAAGCGGCCGCCGAGAAGGGTTGCGGCGACGGGGAGATCGCGCAACTGCGCGGACGTAACGGTGTGTGGGTCGGCGTCGAGGATGGCAATATCGGCAACGGCCCCGATCTGAACCGTGCTGCTCCCGCGCATGCTGGACTCCAGCGCGACGCTGAGGGGCACGCGCTGCTCCGGATGCCATGGCGTACGCTCATCGCGGCTGCGCGACGTGGCCGCGGCGATCGCGAACCACGGATCCAGTGGTGCGACAGGAGCATCCGAACCGAACCGCAGAGTAGCGCCAGCCTCATAAAGCGAACCGTAGGCGAAGGCACGGGAGGTACGGCCGGCCCAATGCCTGTCGGCGACATCACGATCGTCCATGGCGTGTTCTGGCTGAACACTCGCGACGAGACCGACGTGCGCGAATCGGGCGAAGTCTTCCTTGCTCACAAGCTGCGCATGCTCGATGACGCCTTTGATTCCGAGTTCTTCGAACACGTCGATGACCTCGGAGTTCGCCCGGTCACCGATGGCGTGCACGGCTGCTGCGATGCCTCCCTGGTGTGAACGCTGGAGCAGTTCGCGCAGCACGTCGGGGGACACACTCGCTACGCCGCACCCATGCGGTGCGTGGGCGTCGAGACCGGGATACGGATCCCAGCACAGCGCCGTACGCGTGTTGAGTGACCCGTCGACCACAACCTTGAGGCGTCCCATCGTGACCAAACCGCTCGGGTCGATCGGCTGGCCGGTGCGCAATCCGCGGGTGATGACTGCGTCCAGACGCTCGGGCCACACCGAGGCTTCAACGCGCAGGCTGTCGACACCCGCAGCCACCCGTTCCGGCCATTCCGCGATGTTGTCCGTGACCTCAAAATCCACGATTCCGACGACACCACGGCGTGCTGCCGCTGCCGCAGCCTCGCGGAACATCTGCGTCGTCGGAGGCGTCACGACCCGCTGACCAACCTCAAACCACTCGTTTTCGCTGATGATGCCGGAATCGTCAGGGCGGGTGCCGAGCAGAGCCGCCGCGGCGGAGTTGATCCACGCGCAGTGCAGGTCACCACTGATCAGTACAACGGGCACCGCGCCTGTCGCATCATCCAGCGCGCGCAGGGTAGGGGCGGCCGGCCACGTGCCGTCCCGGAATCCGTACCCGGTCAGGATGGAACCGGCGTGGTGAGTCGGGAGCGCGTCCCGAACGCGAGCGAGCACGTCGTTGGCGTTGTGGGTGCCCGAGAGATCGAGCCGCGACTGTTGGATTGTCCACTGGGTGAAGTGGACATGCTCATCCCACAGCCCGGGAGTGAGAATGCGGCCGTCCAGGTCGATCGCTTTTACGCCCATGCGCGGTGCTGCTCCCGCGGGGACAATGTCTGTGACGTGTCCGGCGTCGATGACGACGTCAAATCGGTCATCGTTACCCAGGAACCGCGCATTGCGGAAGTGGAGCGTGTTCATGGGTGGTTCACTTTCGTTGGTAGGCGTGCAGTGATGTGGGCATGCGGAATGCCCTGTGCGGGGACTGTGATCTCAAGAGCGTCGGACAAAAACGACGCCACGATAGCCGTCGTCTCCCCACGCGATCATTCGGTCGAGTTCTTCGATCGGTATCGGGAGTTCGTGCGCATCAACCCAGGTCTCGCCCCAGGCGCTCGAAATCGTGGGGTCATCGATGATCACAACGCCGTCCTCCACGGAATGCGCGAGAACCCAGTGCGGTGCAGCGAAGCCGTACATCAGTTGGGTGTTGATGAGGAGGAGCGCAAGATCGCCGGCCTGGATGCGCGCGGCAAGCACGTCGATCGCAATCCGTTGCCGGTTCACCGCGATGTCGGAACCGAGCGCTTGGCTCAGCGAACTCGCCTGCAATTCTTCGCGGAATGAGCGGTCGAAGCCAGAAGGATATGCCTCGAGGAGTGCCGGACCCTCGGTATCGAGGAAGACCTCCACCGGCGCCGAGCCTGGGGCGTCGTCCAATGACGATCGCAGTGCCACGGCGAGTCCAATCGGCTCGCAGGCGGGGAAGTTGCTCGCCTGGCGCCAGAACTCGAGCTCCTGGTCGCGGTTATTCTGGGCGGAACCGAATCCGCCAGATCCGCGGATTTCGGAAGCCAGCAACGCTGTAACCGCGCCACAGGTGAACGTGCTGGTCTGGGCGTAATAGGGCGACTCTGTGTGGGTCACCGCGTGGAGCCAATAGATGTACCCCGCAACGCCTTCGGTTCCTGCAGCCGATACATAGGGTGCGCGCATCTCGGTGAATCCTGCGTATGGGGGCGCAGGCTCTCCGTCGCCGGTTTCCCATTTGACTGCAACATCCCCTCGACTTCGGGCATCATCAATCACGTGCTCGACGAGACGGTTGAGCGTTGCATCAGCCTCGGGCACGTCCGTGGCGCGCCACGTCTTCGCAATTTTTGTTGCGGCTGTTGACGGTCGGCGGGTGGTGAGCACTGCGGCTACTGGGCGCCCACCAAGGCGCTCCACCCGGAACTCCGACAGCGAGGGTCCGCGAGGGGTTTGCCACAGTATTGCGACCTCAGCGCCAAGTGCGGCGGCAAGGTCGTCATCGAGGCTGTTGAGGACGGTGCCCTGTGCAGTTGTGGAAGTCATGTCACTCTCGAGGCTGCCTTATGAGTGACGTTGCGACGACTTTCGGCATATACCTGCACGAATGGGTCGCAAAGAGCATCCCGACAGCACGAACTGTTACGAGGTTTGGGGGAGCGGTACCGGCACGTATCGTTCGCGTCGGCCATCACTGTCGAATACCGTGCCCATACGCTTAATCGTGCGCGGCACCATCCACCGATCAGTCACGGCGGCGTCGGGAAACCGGTTTCGGATGCTTTCCTCGATCTCATCGAGGTCGGAGAGTTCGCGCAGCCACAGCGTCGCTACAACGTTCTCCCGACCGAGCGTTGATGCGCACAGCCTGAGAGCGCGATGGCGCGCCAGGTGTGTGGCGAGATCGGCGATGCGGTCTTGAGGCACCGTCATCCATAGATGGACGGAGGCATTCCAACCAACAACGTCGTGAGCGAAATCGGCCCGCATACGAACCCAGTCGGATCGTGCCACGCCCGCAATGCCTCGTCGCGCGAGCGCAACGGAGATTCCCAGTTGCTGCGAGATTTCCGATGCGGAGCGCCGTACGTCTGGTTGAAGCGCACGGATCACATCTTCGATCAGATCATCGTGGCCGGCGGGAGCGACCGCTGATGAATGAAGTCCGAGTGTTTCTACTGCGGCAATCTGGTCGGCGCGCAGGGAATCGAGCGTCCATTCGGAGCCCTCGCGAAAGAACCTCCGAACGAAACTGGTGCTCGTCGAGACGACACCAGGAAGCACGCCGATGTGTTCGGCGACATAACTGTCGATGTCGCGGGGCGTCGATGACGCGACGGTCAGCGACAGGTCGCGACTGCCCGTTGTGCATTCGACATTGATCACCGGACCCTGATTCTCGAGCGCTGACAGTACGAGTTCACGCTGGCCAGGTTCGCAGCGCACCTCAACAACGGCGGTACTCGACCGAAGTTGCTCGCCGGTGGCGGACCGCAACTGCATCCGCTCAGGCAGTACGTAACAGGTGGTCCAGGCAAGGCCCTCCGCCACCATCATCGACCAGCGCCTCGACAGTGTTGACGGATCCGTGCGCAACACCGGCGCCAAGGCGCTCCACGATGCGCGCGGCGCGCGCTGCAGCGCATCAACGAGTTGAAAGTCAAGATCACTCAGCACTTCGGCCTCCCAGTTTGCTCACACCACGCCAATTAGCTCACCAATTGGTCGCCGTCCCATGACGCTTCGTGCACCAACCAACCTTGTGAAGGCTGTTTCGTGCAGGTCGGGACGAGAATCACATCATATTGGGCCGCCAGCGTCAGTCTGTTGATACCAATCACCTTTCGTACATTCACCCATGTCTCGCCCGTTACGTCTGCAACGGGCGTCGCACCGAAGGAGTCCACCCTGATGAAGTACACGAAACCCCTGGGCGCACTTGCGCTCGCCGCCGCGGCGCTCGTTGCCCTCGCGGGCTGTTCTCCGTCTGAGAGCTCGCCCGGCGCGAGTGCAGGAGAGCCGGCCGAAGGCGGCGACCTCGTCTACGCGGTATCACGAGGTTTCGCGAACTTTGACCCCAACGTGACGGCTGCGGCAGCGGACGCGGTCGCTCTACGCCAGATCTACGACTCGCTTGTCGACCTGAAGGACGGCGAGATCGTTCCCTGGCTCGCGACCGACTGGACAATCAGCGAGGACGGTATGACGTATGACTTCACTCTGCGGGATGACGTGACGTTCCAGGACGGAACCCCGTTCGACGCAGCGGCAGTCTGTTACAACTTCGACCGCATCGCCGACCCCGCCACGGGATCCCTCTACGCGATTTCTCTCATTGGCCCCTTCGCATCGTGCGAGGCCACGAGCGCGACCACTGCCGTTGTCACGCTCGCCTCGGCATACACGCCGTTCCTCGCCAACCTGTCCACTCCGTTTCTCGGAATGGTGTCACCGTCAGCCGTCGACGCCGA
>Ga0247732_10000997_pt1 | contig 11870 bp, 6 predicted proteins | sample UWRJL163409C2_FD_180940 | JGI IMG/M metagenome (GOLD analysis project Ga0247732, IMG submission 180940) | Plant litter microbial communities from Arlington Agricultural Research Station in Wisconsin, United States - UWRJ-L163-409C-2 | ecosystem: Environmental > Terrestrial > Plant litter >...
CCAATTCGCTCGCCGGGCACGAGGCGACCACGTCGTGGCCGCGCACCCTGAGCGAATCGGTCGACTACGAGGCGGAGCTGGGCGTGATCATCGGGCGGCCCGCGAAGGACGTCGCCACGGAAGACGCCCTCGACCACGTCTGGGGCTACACGGTGGTCAACGACATCACCGCACGAGACATCCAGTTCTCCGAGGCGCAGTGGTCGCGGTGCAAATCGTTCGACGGGTTCACCCCGACCGGTCCGTTCGTCGTCACCGCAGACGAGATCCCCGATCCGCAGGATCTCCACATCTGGACCGTCGTCGACGGACACACGGTGCAGGACGCGTCCACCGGCCAGATGGTGCGCTCCGTCGCGACGCTCATCTCGCACCTGTCGCAGTCGGTCACGCTGCTGCCGGGGACGCTCATCTCCACCGGCAGCCCGGGCGGGGCGGGCTACTCCCGCGACCCGCAGATCTTCCTCCGCGACCGCTCGACCGTCACGGTCGGGGTCGACGGGGTGGGGGCGCTCACGACCCACTGCCGGATCATCGGCTGACCCGTCGGCCCGCCGCCCCTCTCAATCCTCGGGGGGCGAGACGACGTCGGTCGAGGATCGGATGACGGGGATCGCCTCGGTGATCGCTTCGAGCCCGGACAGGCGCATGGGCGAGATCTGCTTCGTGACCTCGGCTCGCGACATGAGGCCTGCCTCGACGACGAGGTCGGCGACGTTGCGCCCTGTCAGCAGCGCGGTCTTCGCCAGGGCCGCGGCCGCCGCGTAGCCGATGAAGGGCGTGAGAGCGGTGACGACGCCCACCGACGAGCCGACCATCGCGCCGAGTCGTTCCCGATTCGCGGTGATGCCGTCGATGCAGTTCACCCGGAGCGTCCACATCGCGCGCTGCATCCACGTCATCGACTGGAAGATGGAGTGCGCGATCACCGGCTCGAAGGCGTTGAGCTGCAGCTGACCGCCCTCGACCGCCATCGTGACGGTGAGGTCGGCGCCCGCCACCGCGAAGGCGACCTGGTTGACGACTTCGGGGATGACCGGGTTGACCTTCCCCGGCATGATGCTCGAACCCGCCTGGCGGGGCGGCAGGTTGATCTCGCCGAACCCGGCCTGGGGGCCGCTGGAGAGGAGCCGCAGGTCGTTGCAGATCTTCGACAGCTTGATCGCGTTGCGCTTCAGCGATGACGAGAACGACATGAACGAGCCCGTATCGCTCGTCGACTCCACCAGGTCGGTCGCGGTGTCGAGGTCGAGCCCGGTGATCGATCGGAGATGATGCAGCACGGACTTCGCGTAGGTCGAGCGTGCCGTGATCCCCGTACCGATCGCGGTCGCCCCCATGTTGACCTCGGCGAGGAGGTAGGCGTTCTCGGTCAGCCGGTTGTAGTCCTCGCCGAGGGTGGTCGCGAATCCGTGGAACTCCTGCCCGAGCGTCATGGGCACGGCGTCCTGCAGCTGAGTGCGACCGACCTTGAGCACGTCGTGGAACTCCACCGATTTCGCCAGGAACGACTGCCGGAGCAACGACAGCTCGGCCAGCAGGCTCTTGAGGTTGAGCGCGAGCCCGACCTTGATCGCCGTCGGGTACACGTCGTTGGTCGACTGGCTGCGGTTGGTGTGGTCGATCGGCGAGAGGAACCCGTAGTCGCCCTTCGGACGCCCGGCCTCTTCGAGGGCGATGTTGGTCAGCACCTCGTTGGCGTTCATGTTCGTCGACGTGCCGGCACCTCCCTGGATGACGCCCACCACGAACTGGTCGTGGAACTCGCCGTCGATGACCCGCTGGGCCGCGCGATCGATCAGCAGCCCTCGCTCGGTATCGAGGACGCCGATCTCGATGTTCGCGCGGGCCGACGCCTGCTTGACCATCGCCAGAGCCCGGACGAGATCGGGGTAGACCGAGATCGGCCGCTGGGAGATCGGGAAGTTCTCGAGCGCGCGGGCGGTGTGGATGCCCCAATACGCCTCGGCGGGGATCTCCAACGATCCCAGCGAATCGGTCTCCGTGCGGGTGCGCTCGGTGGTGTCCTGGAGCTTCGTCGCGTCCTGTGGCATGTAGATCCTTTTGGGTTACGGCCGGTCGGGGTGCGTCGAGCCTACCCGCGTGGGCCGAGCGCCCCCTTCGACGCCGGGGTGATCGACGGTGGCCCGACGGGACACCGCGTACAGCCCGTCAGGAGCGCTTGCGAGAGAACGCGTCGAGTCGTTCCTCGGGGGTGAGGCGGGCCATGCGCTCGGTCCACTCCGCCGTGAAGTACTCCCCCGTCTGCGGATCGTCCACGACGGGAACGACCGCGTGGGTGATCGTGTCGTCGTAGACGTGGACGAGGTGGAAGGACTGCCCGGCGTCCATCCCGTTCACCTCGACCGCCGGACGGGCGAGATCCATCGTGTAGCAGGTCGCCGCCGCCACGCTCACCGGCACCCCGGCGAACGTGCCGCTGGTCGAATAGTGGAGATGGCCGGCGAGGATGCCGCGCACGTCGGTTCCGGCGACCACCTCGGCGAGAGCGTGCTGGTCGCGGAGCTCGAGGATGTCGAAGAAGGGGATGTGCGTCGGAAGCGGCGGGTGGTGCAGCGCCAGGAGCGTCCCCAGCGGTGCCGGCTCGGCGAGGATGCCGGCGAGCCAGTCCCGTTGCGCCGCATCGATCTCGCCGTGATGCCATCCGGGCACGGTCGAGTCGAGCGCGATCAGCCGCAGGCCGTCGAGGTCCCACACCCCCGTGATCGGCTCCTGCGTCGCCTCCGCATCGAGGAGGTGCTCGCGCATGGCGGGCCGTTCATCGTGGTTTCCCGCCACCCACACCAGCGGCGCGCCCAGTCGCTCGGCGACCGGCTCCACCTCTGCGCGCAGCGCCGCATAGGCCTCGGGTTCGCCCAGATCGGTGAGATCGCCGGTGAAGACGAGCGCGTCGGGGCGGATGCGGAGAGCCTCGACAGCACGCATCGTGCGGGCGAGGCTGGCCGCGACGTCGTACCGGCCGCCCAGCCTGCGGTCGCCGGCGAGGAGGTGCGTGTCGCTCAGATGCACGATCACACGCCGCGCGGGCGGGTGCTGACCGAACTGCGCCGATGCTCCGACCATGCCCCCAGCCTAGAGCGCACATCCGAATCGTCCGCGGCCGCGAATAGGTATCGACCACGACGAGACGGGGAGGCCCAGCCATGGCCGCACGACGCAAGACCTTCACCGCCTGGTCGGCGGTGGCCGGCATCGTCTCGGCCGCCGCGTTCCTCGCGGCCGCCGAACTCGTCGCCCTACTGGTGGCACCCCAGGCGAGTCCGCTGCTGGCGGTGGGCTCGTTCGTGATCGACATCGTGCCTCAGCCGCTCAAGGAGTTCGCGATCTCGACGTTCGGGGAGAACGACAAGATCGCTCTGCTGGTCGGCCTCGGCCTCGCGGTCGTCATCGCCTCGGCGATCGCGGGAATCCTCGAGTACGTGCGTCCGCCTCTGGGCGCCGTCCTGCTCGTCGTCGCGGGCGTGCTCTCCGGCGCGGCGATCCTGACGCGTGCGGGTGCCGGTTTCCTCTCCGCCCTCCCCCCGCTCGCCGGCACGATCGTGGGGGTCGTGCTCATCCTGATGCTGGGACGACGCCTTCGAGCATGGCGCGACGGCGCCACGACCGCCCCCTCGGAGTCGGACTCCGGCGAGGGTGCACCGACCGCGGGGGCGAGCCGGCGCGGATTCTTGGGGATGACGGCGATCGCCGCCCTCGCCTCCGTCGTGGTGGGTGTGGGCTCGCGCGTCATCTCGGCGACGACCTCCTCGATCGCCGCGGTGCGCGACGCCATCCAGCTTCCGGCGGTGCGCTCGACCGTCACGGTTCCCGCCGGCGCCGAGGCCGACGTGGAAGGGCTCTCCCCCCTGTTCACCCCCAACGCCGACTTCTACCGCGTCGACACCGCGCTGACCGTTCCGTCCATCGACCCGTCGACCTGGAGCCTGGTCATCGACGGCATGGTCGATCAGCGCGTAGAGCTCTCCTTCGACGACCTCGTGGGGATGGGACTCGACGAGTACGGCATCACCCTGACCTGCGTCTCGAACGAGGTCGGCGGCGGCCTCGTCGGCAACGCGATCTGGCAGGGCGTCCCCATCCGCGACATCCTGGCGATGGCGGGGCCCCAGGCGGGCGCCGACATGGTGCTGTCCCGCAGCGTCGACGGCTACACCGCGAGCACACCTCTCGACACCCTGACCGACGACAACCGCGACGCGATCTTCGCGGTCGCCATGAACGGCGAGCCCCTTCCGCTCGAGCACGGCTTCCCCGTGCGGATGGTCGTCCCCGGCCTGTACGGCTACGTCTCGGCGACGAAATGGGTCACCGAGCTGAAGGTGACCACGTTCACCGCCGACGAGGCCTATTGGACCCCGCGCGGGTACGCCGCGGAGGCGCCGATCAAGATGTCGTCGCGCATCGACACCCCGCGCTCGGGAACACCGGTCACCGCGGGCACCGTCCCGATCGCCGGCATGGCGTGGGCGCAGACCACCGGCATCCAGAGTGTCGAGGTCTCGATCGACGACGGCGACTGGCAGCAGGCGAACCTCTCCACGCCGGTCAACGCCGACACCTGGGTGCAGTGGTGGCTGGAGTGGCAGGCCGAGGCCGGCACGCACTACGTCACCGTTCGCGCGACCGACAAGAACGGTCAGGTGCAGATCGAGGACCGCGCACCGATCGCCCCCGACGGTTCCTCGGGCTGGCAGCGCACCCTCGTCACCGTGCGCTGACGACCGGCCGAGGGGCGGTGCTCCTCGGCTAGCGTGGGAGCGTGAACGACGCCCAGGCCCTTCCCGATCCCCCCGTCGCCGAGCGCCGCTCGACGATCCGCTCCCACCACGGCGACACCTTCGACGATCCCTACGAGTGGTTCCGCGCGAAGGACGACGCGGCCGTCCTCTCCCACCTCGAGGCCGAGAACGCCTACACCGACGCCCGGACGGCTCATCTCGAGGGACTCCGCGAACAGGTCTTCCAGGAGATCAAGGGCCGCACCCTGGAGACCGACCTGTCCGTCCCCAGCCGCCGCGGCGCCTGGTGGTACTACGGCCGAACCGTGGAGGGCAGCCAGTACGGCATCCAATGCCGTGCTCCCCTCGCCTCGCCCGACGACTGGACGCCCCCGGAGCTCGCTCCGGGCGAGCCCGTCCCCGGCGAGCAGGTGCTCCTCGACGGCAACATCGAGGCCGAGGGCACCGACTTCTTCTCGCTCGGCAGCTTCGAGGTCTCCACCGACGGGCAGCGGATGCTGTACGGCGTCGACGTCGCCGGCGACGAGCGCTACACCCTCCGCGTGCGCGACCTCGCGACCGGTGAGAACCTCGCCGACGAGATCCCCGATACATTCGCTGGGGCCTCATTCTCGCCCGACGGTCGCTACGTCGTCTATACGACCGTCGACGACGCCTGGCGCCCCGACACGGTGTGGCTGCACGAGATCGGCACCCCGATCGACGACGACGTGAAGCTGTTCACCGAGCCCGACGAGCGGTACTGGGTCGGCGCGGGCTTCACCCGCAGCGACCGCTATCTCGTCATCGACGTCGGCTCGTCGATCACCTCCGAGGAGTGGATCCTCGACGCCGACGACCTCCGCGGAGAACCGCGCGTGGTCTGGCCGCGCCGGGAGGGTGTGGAGTACTCCGCGTCCGACGCCGTGGTCGACGGAGAGGACGTGCTCTACGTGCTCCACAACGACGACGCTCTGGACTTCGAGCTCGTGCGGGTCGCCGCATCCGACCCTCAGGGCGAGCGGTCCGTCGTCATCGCGCACCGTCCGGGTCAGCGGCTGCTCGGCGTCGACACGTTCCGCGACTGGGGGGTCGTCGGATACCGCCGCGATGGTCTGCCCCGACTCGGCATGCTCGACTACGCCGACGGCGGGGTGCGAGAGATCGAGTTCGACGAGCCGCTCTACAGCGTCGGCACGGGCGGCAATCCCGAATGGGCGCCGCCTCTCCTGCGAGTCGGCTACGGCTCGTTCGTCACCCCCGGCACGGTCTTCGACTACGAGATCGCCACCGGCGAGCTGCTGCTGCGCAAGCGCCAGCCCGTGCTCGGGGGCTACGACTCCGCCGACTACGGCCAGGCACGCGTCTGGGCCCCCGCGCAGGACGGCACCTTGGTGCCCATCTCCCTGGTGTGGAAGCGCTCGTTCGGCGAGGTCGGCTCGGCCCCGCGTCCGCTGCACCTCTACGGATACGGGTCGTATGAGCACTCGATCGAGCCCGGCTTCTCGGTCGCGAGGTTGTCGGAGCTCGACCGGGGCGTCGTCTTCGCCGTCGCGCACGTGCGCGGGGGCGGCGAGATGGGCCGGCAGTGGTACGAGGACGGGAAGACGCTCGCGAAGCGCAACACGTTCACCGACTTCGTCGACTGCGCACGCCATCTCGTCGAGGCGGGCTACACGACCCCCGACCGGATGGTCGCGGAGGGTGGAAGCGCCGGCGGCCTGCTGATGGGCGCCATCGCGAACCTCGCCCCCGAGCTGTTCGCCGGCGTACTCGCGAGCGTGCCCTTCGTCGACGCGCTCACCACGATCCTCGACCCCTCCCTCCCGCTCACCGTCATCGAGTGGGACGAGTGGGGCGATCCACTGCACGACCCCGACGTCTACGCGTACATGAAGTCGTACTCGCCGTACGAGAACGTGCGCGAGGGCGTCGTCTACCCCCGCATCCTCGCCGTCACGTCCCTCAACGACACGCGCGTCCTCTACGTCGAGCCGGCCAAGTGGGTCGCGCGTCTGCGCGAGGTCGGCGCCGACGCGATGCTCAAGTGCGAGATGGTCGCCGGTCACGGCGGCGTCAGCGGTCGGTACAACTCCTGGCGCGAGCGGGCGTTCGAGCTCGCCTGGCTGCTCGACGTGCTCGGCGTCGCCGACGCGTCCTGACCGCGGCGACCGGCGCCCCGCACCCGGTCTCGTAGGTAGGAGAAGAGCCCGGCGTAGGACGATCTCGATCGGATCGTCCTACGCCGGGCTCTTGTCCTACGCCGGCGACCGCGAGGGATCAGCCGAAGAGCGCCGCGGCCTCTTCGTAGCGGTAGAGCGGCACGGTGTTCAGCTCGCCGAGCGCGTCGGCGAACGGCACGCGCACGATGTCGGTGCCGCGCATGGCCACCATCTGACCCCAGTCCTGCTCGAACAGGGCGTCGGCGGCGTGGAGCCCGAGACGCGTCGCGAGCACGCGGTCGAAGCCCGAGGGCGACCCGCCGCGCTGGATGTGGCCGAGAACCGTCGAGCGGGTCTCGATGCCGGTGATCCGCTCGATCTCGGGGGCGAGCACCTCGCTGATCCCGCCGAGGCGGGGGCGGTTGAACGCGTCGAGGCCCTTGTCGCTGAACGCCTCGTTCATGCCCTTGAGCGTGAAACCCTCCGACACGACGATGAGCGGCGCGCGACCGCGGTCGTGGGCCCGCGTGACCTGGTCGACGATCTCGTCGAGCGACAGCGGCACCTCGGGGATGCAGATGACGTGGGCGCCCGCGGCGATCCCCGCGTGCAGGGCGATCCAGCCGACGTGGCGGCCCATGACCTCGGCGACCATGCAGCGCTGGTGGGAGTCACCGGTCGTGCGCAGACGGTCCATCGCGTCGGTGGCGATGTTGACCGCGGTGTCGAAACCGAACGAGTAGTCGGTCGCGCGCAGGTCGTTGTCGATCGTCTTCGGCACGCCGATGACGTTGATGCCGTCCTTCGACAGGCGGTCGGCGGCGGCGAGCGTCCCCTCGCCGCCGATCGCGACGATGCCGTCGATGCGGTGACCGTACAGGGTCTTGGCGATGTTCTCGGCGCCGCCGCGCACCCCCTCGTAGGGGTTGGTACGGCTCGTGCCGAGGATCGTGCCCCCGACCTTGGACAGGCCCTTCACCTCGTGACGGGTGAGCGGGAAGAAGTCGGCGTCCACGACGCCGCGCCAACCGTCTCGGATGCCTACGAACTCGATGTCGTAATTCGTCGTGCCCTTGAGCACGATTCCGCGGATGACGGCGTTGAGACCGGGGCAGTCGCCGCCGCTCGTCAGGATGCCGATCTTCATAGCTGTGGTCCTCGCTGTGTCGGGTGGGAGAGCCGGCGACGTTGCCACACCGACCCTAGCGTCGGAGGCGATGCGTCAGCCACTCGACGAGCGCGTGGGCGGGTGCGGCGGCCGGTCTCCCGCCGCCGCACCCGCATCACTCGCCGCCGAGAGTGCGTCGCAGCACGTGCATGAGCGCGCTCAGCTGCACCGAGTCGCTCGATCCCGGATCGACGGCTTCGCCGTCGAGGGCGCGGGCGGCGAGGCCCTGCTTGGAGTCGATGAGCTCGGCGATCTTCGTGTCGATCGTGTGCGCCGCGATGATCCGCCACGCGGTCACGGGCTCCTCCTGCCCGATACGGTGCACGCGGTCGATGGCCTGCGTCTGCTCGGCGGCGGTCCAGCTCAGCTCGGCGAGCACGACGTTGGACGCGGCCTGCATGTTGAGCCCCACGCCGGCGGCGGTGAGGGAGCACACCGCGATGCCGACGCCCGGGTCGTTGTTGAACGCGTCGATCGCGAGCTGTCGCGCGGGTGTCGTCTGGTCTCCGCGGATGGAGACGGTGCGAAGACCCGACGCGGCGAAGTGCGACTCCGCAGCATCCATCACGTCGATGTGCTTGGCGAAGAAGACCACCTTGCCGACGGAGCGCTGCAACTGCACCGCGTAATCGGCGGCGAGATGGGCCTTGGCCTGGCCGATCTTGCGCACCATCGTGAAGACGTTCTCGGAGCCCGTGCCCGCGGCCTTCGACTCCTCGAGCTCGTTGTGGGCGACGAGGCGCACGATGTCGTCGTCGATCTCGCCGGGCGCGAGGCCGCGGTCGCCGCGAGCCTCGAGGATGCGACGGTACCGCGCGGCGAGACGTTCGCCGAGCTCGCGCTCGGCCTGACGCACCGACCGACCGAACTCGTCGTCGAGCTCGACGGGGAGGTCGGCGATGAGCTTGTCGGGCAGGTCGGCCGCAACGTCTTTCTTCTTGCGGCGGACGATGCCCATCGAGATGACGGCCTCGCGTGCCTCCGGATAGAACGCCTTGTCGGCCGGGGTGAGGCCGGTCGACTCGAGCTTGTCCATCAGCGCGGCGCCGGGCTTCTCGCCCAGCGTCCAACCGAGGAAGCGCCAGATGGCGTCGAAGTCCTCGACGTCGTTGATCAGCGGCGTACCCGTGAGAGCGAGCATCAGCGGATCGCGGACCTGCTCGCGGATGCGTCCGGCGAGCGCCAGCACGTTCTGCGAGCGCTGCGAGGTGAGGTTCTTGATGAAGTGGGCCTCGTCGACGACCATGCCCTTGAGGCCGATCGAGCCGAGCCACGACAGGTGTCGATCGAGGATCTCGTAGTTGACGATGAAGACGTCGGCGAAGGCGTCGACGTCACGACCGTCGCCGCTGACGACGGTGGCCCGTCGCTGCGGAGTCCATCGGCCGACCTCGCGCAGCCAGTTCATCTTCACGACGTTGGGCACGACGACCAGCAGCGGATAGGCGCCCGCCACCGACGCGGCGAGCACCGACTGAGCGGTCTTGCCGAGGCCGGGCTCGTCGGCGAGGAGGAAACTGCGGTGGCCCTCGCGGACCGACTCGAGGAAACGGGACTGGTGCGCCATGACCTCGAGGCCCTTGGGCGACAGCCGGTCGAACTCGGGCACCTCGGGGAGATCCATGGATGCTGCGGATCCGCCTGCCCCGGTCTCGAAGGCCTTGAACAGCGGACCCATGAGCTCCCAGCCGTCCAGTCGACGGCGGGGCGCGCTCTGGGGCGCGGCCGCGGTCAGGTCGGGTGCGAGGAAGGGGTTCGCCATCTGGCGCGACTCGATCGCGGGCGGCACGACCTGGCGCTCGGCGAGCGCCGCCGGGACGACCGGCTGCGAGACCGGGGCGACATCGGTGATGATGAGCTCGTCCGGCGGCAGCTCGGCGCCCGACTCGATGAGCCAGTCGCGGCGCATGCGGCGCGCCACCGGCGACGTGGCCTGGTCGACCTCGAGCAGCTGGATGAGCGACGTGTCGCGCGCGGCGGTCTTGGCGAGGATGGTCGCCACCCCGTCGAGACGCTTCAGCAGCTCGGCGCGGGCACCGGCGTCGAGCTCGGCCTCGGCCTTCACCCGCGCGCGCTCTTCGCGCACCAGGAACGCGATCACCTGGAACTTGACGCGATTGGTCGGTCCGAGCTTGCCCCGTTGCGCCTTCGCCTCGACCTCGCGCACCTTGCGCGCGAGGATCGGGATGAGGGGTGCTTCGTCGTCGCGGCGTGCCGCGGAAGTCTTTCTGCGCCGCGACGAGTTGTTCTGCGCGGCGGGTGCCGTGGTCGGCATGCTCCTCCTGAGCGTGTCAGCCGGATGACCCGGCGATGACCGGTCGAGCCGGTGTTGTCTACGATCCCGCGGGGGCGGTCAGCCGTCACGCACGCGGGGAGGGACCGTCGAACGGACGCGGATCGGCGTCCTGGCCGATTCGTTCCGGCGAGTGCGGCACATTCCCGCGAGTGGTCCCCGACGTCCAGTCTAGCGTCTGGCGCCGACGCCTCACTCCCCCACGGCGCGAACGCCGTCCACGGGGCCCGGGAGACGCCGCTCGCGCTCAGCAGCCACCGCGGCGCCCCCGGGTCGCCTCACCGTGCGCGTCGCAGACGAAGGCTGTTGAGCACGACGAACACGCTCGAGAACGCCATCGCCGCCCCTGCGAGCATGGGGTTCAGCAGGCCTAGCGCTGCCAGAGGGAGCGCTGCGACGTTGTACGCGAAGGCCCAGAAGAGATTGCCGCGGATGACCCCCATCGTGCGGCGGCTGAGCCGCACGGCGGTGACGATCGCGCGCGGGTCGCTGCGGACGAGCGTCACGTCGCCGGCGTGCATCGCCGCGTCCGCTCCCCCGCCCATCGCTATCCCGAGGTCGGCGGCGGCGAGGGCCGCCGCGTCGTTCACGCCGTCTCCCACCATCGCGACGACGCGACCCTCGGCCCGCAGGCGCTCGATCTCGGCGAGCTTGCCCTCCGGGAGCACCCCCGCGCGCACTGTGCCGATGCCCAGTTCCTGGGCAACCGCCTCGGCGACGCCGGCGTTGTCGCCGGTGAGCAGCACGACGTCCAGGCCCAGGCCGCGCAGCTCGGCGACCGCCCCGGCGCTCTCCGCACGCACCGTGTCGGCGATCTCGAAGACGGCGCGCACCCGCGGGCGCTCCTCGCCGAGAGCCCAGCCGGCGACCACGACGGTTCCCCGGCGCTCACCCGCGGCGACCGCGTCGGCGAGCGTCGGCGAGAGCTCCGCGCGCTGCTCCGCCGCGAAGGCCGGGCGGCCGGCGAAGACGGCGATGCCATCGACCGTGCCGATGACGCCGCGACCCGCGAGCGAGCGCACGTCGTCGGCCACCGGGCCGTCGCCCGCCGCGGAGACGATCGCCCGGGCGACGGGGTGCTCGGAGCCGCGCTCGACGGCAGCGACGAGCGCGAGCGCGTGGGCGGTGTCGGTCGCCTCGTCGGTCACGACCGAGGCCACCGTCATGCGGCCCTCGGTGAGGGTGCCCGTCTTGTCGAGAACGACCGTGTCGATCTTCTCGGCCGACTCGAGCGCCTCGGGACCGGTCACGAGGATCCCCAGCTGCGCGGCGCGACCCGTGCCGACGAGCACGGCGATCGGCGTCGCCAGACCCAGCGCACAGGGGCAGGCGATGATGAGCACGGCGACCGCGGCGGTGAAGCCGGCGGAGAGGGGCTGGCCCGCCAGCATCCACGCGCCCAGGGTTGCGACGGCCAGCACGATCACGATCGGCACGAAGATCGCCGACACGCGATCGGCGAGGCGCTGCACTCGGCTCTTGCCGAGCTGGGCGTCTTCCACGAGCCG
>Ga0247732_10000998_pt1 | contig 11865 bp, 8 predicted proteins | sample UWRJL163409C2_FD_180940 | JGI IMG/M metagenome (GOLD analysis project Ga0247732, IMG submission 180940) | Plant litter microbial communities from Arlington Agricultural Research Station in Wisconsin, United States - UWRJ-L163-409C-2 | ecosystem: Environmental > Terrestrial > Plant litter >...
GTAGTTTTGCGGTGCCTGCGGGTTGCCGCCTTCTTCGATGACGTGTTCTTTGCTGGAAGTTGCCAGCGCGCGGGAAACGGCTTTTTTCAGCGCCTCACTCTGGGTGGTCGCACCGGTAATGGCATCGACGTGCGGGCTGTTGGCGACCAGCATGCGCGTACGCAGGCTTTCGAAGGTGGTCGTGAAATCGACGTCCAGCGAGTCGTCTTTCACCAGCGCGATATCGGTAATACGGTCAGTGTCGAGCGTGACGCTGATTTTCAGTTTCAGCGCTTCGGCTTCGACTTTCTCCTGATACACCCCGGCTTTGTATTTACGGCCGGTGACGCTGGTGTCGCGGATCATGGCGTCAACCAGAGAGAAGCGCCACAGCGGTTCAGGGATGTTCAGTTCTTCGCGTTTATGGCTGTCGATAAACAGCTCAAGATGATCGTTATTGACGATGCGGTCAGCCCAGTCCGGATAAGCAATACAGGCTTTACCCACCGCGATCAGATCAAAACCGTATTCCAGCCCTTTTTCGGCATCAGCTTTATTGATCACGCCGCCGACGCCAATCACCGGCACTTTAGCCAGTGTTTCAGAGCGCATGGCACGGAATTTAGTGATCAGCGGCGTCGGGTCCTGCGTATCGACGATAGAGGGACGCAACAGTTGTCCGACCGAGAAATGCACATAGTCCAGCCCGCGCGCAGCGAGTTTTTCCAGCAGATACATCGTGTCGTCAAAACGGATGCCCGGCACTTCCAGCTCTTCCGGCGAAAAACGGTAGCCGATAATGAAGGAGGCGTCGGCAAAGCGCTCTGCCATTTTGTGGGTGATGTCGAGCACTTCCAGCGGGAAACGGGCGCGTTTGTCGCGGTCTCCGCCCCATTTGTCGGTGCGCTGGTTGGAATTCGGCGAGTAAAATTGCTGGATCAGATAGGTGTTTGCGCCGTGGATTTCCACACCATCGAAACCGGCTTTAATGGCGCGGTTAACGGCATCACCAAATTTGGTGATCATGGTTTCCACTTCTTCGCCGGTCAGTTCTTTTGGCCGGGTCGCGCCTTCACGGGGTGCAGCGATGGCGCTTGGGGCGACAGGCGTACGGCCGCCGATCAGCTCCGGTTCCACCATTCTGCCACCGTGGTAAATCTGTAAAATCGCTTTCGAGCCTTTGGATTTAATGGCATCGGCAATTTTCTTCAGACCGGCAATTTTATTGTCGCTGTCGATAGCGATAGCACCCGGAAACGCCGGGCCCATGCGGTCAATGAAGCAACATTCGACGATGATTGTGCCGATGCTGCCAGCACGGTCACGGTAATATTCCACCAGTTCACTGGTGACGGTACCGTCATAAAAGCCGGTGCAGGTAGTCATCGGGGCCATCAGCAGACGGTTTTTCAGTACCGCACCGTTTGGCAGCGTGAGCGGATTCAGTACCGGTGTCAGCTTATTCATTATGATCAACTCCGAAATCTGTAAGTCTTGAATTTTTCCATGACCGCATTACTTACCGTAAAAAACTACGTTTAATTAAGCAATCCGAAGCAGGCGAATATAGAAATCTGTTAGCTAATTTATTTGCATCAGGCGATGAAATTGGCGTTATAAACGTGCTGAAAACAGGAGTTGTTTATTTATCCGACACAGAAACCCATGCCACCTTCAATTGTTAATGATGAGTTGACAAAAATCAACATTAGAATAACATAAAAAATCTCACCTTCAAAATCATAGAGTTGACTGCTACAACTGGCGTTTACGCAAATTTACTCTACATTCACTTAAACGGATTATTTCGATAAATAAATAACCATACTTATTGTAATGATACCGTATTGATATAAGTGAATGTATTGCGTCATTCAGGCTAAGAATAAAAGTAACATCTTAATTTCGTCACAGTGGACCCGCTGTCATTGCGTACCGCTTAACGCATTTAAGTTCGAAAGAAATTAATGGTTTTCCGAATCAGAATACCATCTTTGATAACCGTGGCGTAACGCTCACACTCAATTACGGGCAGACAAAATTTATGAAACCCACATCGACATTGAATGTTCCCGGCAAGGCCGATCCGGCCTCCGGGGGACTAAAAAAACGTCTGATTATGTTGTTCCTGCCGGTGCTGGTGGCGGTGCTTTTACTGCTGACGCCGGTCCCCGCCGGGCTTGAACCCTATGCGTGGCATTTCTTCGCCATCTTTGTCGGCGTGATTGTCGGCCTGATTTTCGAGCCCTTGCCCGGCGCCGTGATCGGCCTGACCGGCGTGGTGGTGATCGCCCTCTTCAGTCAGTGGCTGTTATTCAGCCCGGCCGAAATCGCCAACCCGAAATTTAAAATGCCCACCGAGGCGTTCAAATGGGCGGTGAGCGGCTTCGGCAACTCGACGGTCTGGCTTATTTTTGGCGCGTTTATGTTTGCCGCAGGATATGACAAAACGCAGTTTGGTCGCCGTCTGGCCCTGATCCTGGTGAAATATCTCGGCCGTCGCAGCCTGACATTAGGTTACGCCATTACCTTTGCGGATCTGTTGCTGGCACCTTTCACGCCGTCCAATACCGCACGCAGCGGCGGAACCATTTACCCGATCATCGCCAACCTGCCGCCGTTATACGGCTCCAAACCCAATGATCCGAGTGCGCGCAAAATCGGTTCTTATCTGATGTGGGTGGCGATTACCGCCGCGTGTATCACCAGTTCGATGTTCCTGTCGGCGCTGGCCCCGAACCTGCTGGCACTGGCGCTGGTGAAAAGTATCACCGGCTTTACGATTTCCTGGGGTATGTGGTTCCTGGCGTTCCTGCCGCTGGGGGTGCTGCTGATCCTGACCATGCCTTTGCTGGCCTACTGGTTCTATCCGCCGGAAGTGAAGATTAATGACGAGGTGCCGCGCTGGGCGAAAAGCGAACTCGACAAACTGGGTAAGCTGTCGCGTAACGAAATCCTGCTGCTGATCTTTGTGTGTTCTGCGCTGCTGATGTGGATTTTTGCCGCTGCGTGGATTGAACCCGCGCTGGCTGCGTTGCTGGTCGTGGTGCTGATGCTGTGGACCGGCGTGCTGAACTGGAACGATATCACCAGTAATAAACCGGCCTGGAACACCTTCGCGTGGTTTGCGACGCTGGTCGCGCTGGCGGATGGTCTGGCCCGCGTTGGTTTTATTGCCTGGCTGGGTAAAGAAGGCGGTCAGTTACTCGACGGATTCGACCCGCAGGTCGCCGCTGTTATGCTGCTGATTGCGTTCTTCCTGCTGCACTACCTGTTCGCCAGTACCACGGCGCATACCACCGCGCTGTTACCGGCGATGCTGACCATTGCGGCGGCTATTCCGGGCATCAATATGCCGGTTTACTGCCTGATGATGGTGACCTCGCTGGGCGTGATGGGGATCATCACCCCGTACGGCACCGGCCCGAGCCCGATTTATTACGGCAGCGGCTATCTGCCAACCAAAGACTACTGGCGCCTCGGTACCATCTTCGGCGCGATTTTCCTCGGCGGCATGATGCTGATTGCCTATCCGTGGATGGTGCTGATGTTCTGATGAACGACCCTGCCAGACTGCGTGTTGCAGTCTGGCAATTCCTCCAGACTCCCGGCAACCGCCCGTCACTCCTGTAGAAAATAATGCTTACCGAGAATGGCTGCGCCGTCATCAATCGATTTGTGGATAAGCTTCACGCAGCGTTTAGCGTCGCCCGCTTCCAGCGCCACCAGCAGTTGATCGTAATTATGCTGGCCCTGCGCCATATGCGGTGACTGCGGATAAAGATAGTTAAAACACGGACCAATCTGCACCCACAACTGCTCAATCAGCGCGGTCAGCGTGGGCATCGCGGCCATTTCATACAGAGTGAAACGAAACTCCCGGTTAGCCTCTAAAGCGTCCTCAACGTTATTTTCCACTTTCGCCGCCATAAATCGGGTATTCAGCGTTTTCAGTAAAGCGAGGTGTTGCGCAGTGATCTGCCCGCAGGCTTGCGATACCGCCAGCCCTTCAAGATTTTTGCGGATAAGGGTGATTTCCTGATACCGCGCCAGCGCAATTTTAGGCACCAGAAAAGCCTGTGCAGGCGTCGCATCAAGCGCGCCCGCCGACACCAGACGCAGCAACGCTTCGCGCACCGGCGTCACGCTGGTACCCAGTTTTTCAGCAATTTCTTTGGTCACCAGCCGCGCGCCCGGTTTGAGTACGCCGACAATTAATGCCCCTTTCAGTTTGGCCTCCACCTGCATGGTGAGGCTGACACGCTGCGCTTTTTCCATCTCAAACATCTGACGTTTTCCTTTAGCAAAATAATGGCTTTTCTTTTGCGGTTTAATCTGTAGCTTGCCAAAAATACATTATATAGGATATATCATGTATTGAGGAATTGAATACTGATTGACCGTTTTTGTGACGCACAACCTTCACGTTAATTCCGTCAACTCTTCTGGCGGCTTCACTTTGGGAATGACCGTAATGAGAATAACTGCCTTTAAACCGGCTTCACTGGCCCTGCTTATCAGCCTGACGACACCGGCTGCTTTCGCCTCTGAACTGGTGATCGCCCAGCCAGCTTCCGCCACGGCGATGGACCCGGGTTTCCTGAAAGAGTCTGCCACACTGGTGGATAACCTCTTTGATACGCTGGTGCTGCGCGACGCCAATATGCAGTTGCAACCGGGGCTGGCGACAAGCTGGAAATCACCCGATGATACCACCTGGGAGTTCACCCTGCGTCAGGGTGTGAAGTTCAGCGACGGCGAGCCGGTCAATGCGCAGGCGGTGAAATTCTCTATCGACCGTATTCTGGATCCTGCGAATCACGCGCCGACCATTTCGTATATCCGCACCATCAAATCCGTGGAAGTTACCGGCGATTATCAGGTGAAAATCCACACCACCGGCCCCGACCCGCTGCTGCCAACCCGCATGAGTCGCTACCCGACCTATATTGTGCCACCGGCGTATGTCACCAAAGTCGGTGCTGCGGAATTTGCCCGCAAACCGGTGGGTTCCGGCGCGTACACCCTCACCGCATTTATTCCCGATGAAAAAGTGGTGATGCAGGCCAATCCGGATTACTGGCGCGGCAAGCCCGCCATCGATACCGTCACCTGGCGTCCGATCCCGGAGGCCACCGGGCGCATCACCGCCCTGCTGACCGGCGAAGTACAACTGGTTGATGGCGTACCGGCCGATCTGGTGCCGGCGCTGAAAAATAAACCGGGCGTGCATCTCGAACAGGTAAAAAATGGCGGACTGACCATTTACCTCGGACTGAAGAACGACCAGAAACCGCTGAATGATGTGCGCGTCCGTCAGGCGTTATCACTGGCGCTGAACCGCACGGCCTATACCCGCGATTTACTGCACGGTTTCGGCACGCCGACCGGCACCATGGCCGGACCGAAAGATTTTGGCTATGAGGCGATCCCTGCACCGGCGCAGGACATCGCCAAAGCCAAAGCGTTACTGGCAGAAGCGGGCTATCCGCAAGGCTTCACCCTGCGCTTCCAGGCACCCCGCCGTTATATTGCCAGTGCAGACGTCGCCCAGGCGATTGTGCAGGATCTGGCAGCCATCGGCGTGAAAGCGCAACTCGAAGTGCCGGAATGGTCGGTCTATACCCAGCAGGTCGCGGCGCAGAAACAGGCACCGATGTACATGCTGGCGTGGGGATCAACACAGACGCTGGACGCCGATGCCGCGCTTTATCCGATCCTGCACTCCGGCGAGCCGTATTCTACGGTGAATTCGCCTGAACTGGATGCCCTGCTGAACAGCAGCCGTACCACGGTCGACCCGGCCAAGCGTGAGAAGATTTTGCAGCAGATACAGCAGGTTGTCGCCAGCCAGCAACCGCTTATCCCGCTGTACAAAGAAGATTCCCTGTATGCCAGTGCCGACAACGTGACCTTCACCGGCCGCGCCGATTCGCGGATCCCGCTGTTTGACCTGAGGATGAAATGATTTCACTGCGTACAACCCTGCAAAGGAAATCCCGCCGCCGGTTTTACGGCGACGGGCTCCTCGGCGGACTGTTGCTGTTACTGGTGATTGTTCCGGCGCTGCTGGCGCCGTGGCTGCCCCTGCCGGATCCGCTGACCAATGATCTGGCTGCGGCCTTTTCCTCGCCGGGCGGCCATCATCTGCTGGGCACCGATCAGCTGGGGCGCGATTTGCTGTCGCGTATTTTATCCGGTACGCGGCTTTCGCTGATGGTGGTGTTGCTGGCAGCGTTAATTGCGGCGGTGACGGGCTCGGCGCTGGGCATGATTGCCGGTTATACCGGCGGCTGGCTCGACGCGCTGATCATGCGCCTGATGGACATCCAGCTGGCGGTGCCGTTCATCCTGCTGATCTTACTGGTGATGGCGCTGTTCGGCGCGTCACTCACCAATATCATTGTGATCATGGGCGTGACCAGTTGGGCGATTTATGCCCGTGTCGCCCGTGCCAAAACGCTGGAAATCCGCGAGCTGGAATTTATTGAATCGGTCAAAGCCATGGGATTTTCCACCCCGCGCATTTTGCTGCGCCATGTGCTGCCCAGTCTGATGACCCCGCTGATCGTGCTGCTGACGCTGGATATTCCGCGCCTGATCGTGCTGGAAGCCTCGATTGGTTTTCTCGGCATGGGCATTCAGCCGCCGACGCCGACGCTCGGTAATCTGATCGGCGAAGGCCGTTCTTATATGCTGCTCGCACAGTGGCTGGTGCTGTACCCGGGGCTGGTGATTGCCGCACTGGTGATTGGCTGCAACCTGCTCGGCGACAGCCTGCTGCGTAAAACCCACACGAGGCTCGACTGATATGCTGCGTTATATCTTGCAACGCCTCGGGCAGTCAGTGCTGGTGATGTTTGGCGTGTCGCTGCTGATTTTTTACAGCCTGCACCTGACCGGCGATCCGGCTGCGGTCATGATGCCGCCGGGCTCCAGCCAGCAGGAAATCGATAATTTCCGCCACAGCATGGGCTTTGACCGTTCTCTGACGTGGCAGTACTGGCATTATCTGACCGGCGTTTTACAGGGCGATCTGGGCGAATCACTGCGCTACAGCCAGCCGGTCACCGAACTCATCGGCCAGCGCGTTCCCGCCACCCTGCTGCTGGCCATTACCGCATTGCTCTGGAGCACCGTCGCCGGTTTGCTGCTCGGCATCGTCAGCGCGTTATATCAGAACACGTTATGGGATCTGGTCTCACGCCTGCTGGCCTTCAGCGGTCAGGCGGTGCCGGTGTTCTGGCTTGGCCTGCTGCTGATCATCGCCTTCAGCCTGAACCTGCGCTGGTTGCCGTCCGGCGGTTATGGCAGCGCCAGTCAGCTGGTGATGCCTGCCATCAGCCTCGGCGCGTATTACATGAGCGCCATTGCGCGGCTGATCCGCGCCAGCCTGATTGACGTTCTGCAACAAGATTACATCCGTACCGCCCGCGCCAAAGGGCTGAGCCGCTGGCGGATTGTGGTTCGCCACGGTTTGCGCAATGCGCTGATCCCGGTCATTACAGTGCAGGGAATGTATTTCGCCTCGCTGCTTGGCGGTGCGCTGGTGACCGAAATCATTTTTGCCTGGCCGGGTATTGGTCGCCTCGCCGTTCAGGCGATCCAGAACCGTGATTTCCCGCTGGTACAGGCCATTGTGCTGCTCGCCGCGCTGGTGTTTGTCGGCATTAACCTGATTATCGATTTGCTCTATGTGGTACTCAATCCGAGGATCCGCCTGTGACACATCCCGTTCCCCCGGCGCTGCAACCGACGCTCGATTTACTCAAGGCGATGACGCCGTTCGCCAGTGTTTCCGGCCAGATCAGCCAGCAGCGCGAACTGGCACAGTGGCTGGAAGACTGGATCCGCCAGAATCTGCACGGCGTGCCGGTATTGCCGGTCAGCCAGCAGAACGACGAAAACACGCCGCCGCTGGTGCACATGCGCATTGAGCGTCAGGCGGCAAAAACGCTGGTGCTGTACAACATGTACGACGTCATGCCCGCCACGGATGAAGGCTGGGAATTCCCGCCCTTTACCGGCGGTATTACCGAATGGCCGGGCACCGGTGCGGTGTATATCGCACGCGGCGCAGAGAACAATAAAGGGCCACTGGCAGGCATGCTGATGGCGATAAAATCGCTGTGTGACGCAGGCGGGCCGGACGTTAATCTCGAGATCATTCTCGAAGGCGAGGAAGAAACGGGCAGTGGCCGGTTACGGCGTTACCTGGCGCAGGAACCCTGTCCGGTGCCGTCCGCCGGGGCGGTATTTTTCCCTTCGCTGTGTGAATACGGCGGCGGCGCACCTCGCGTGTATCTCGGTTTCAGCGGACTGAGCGGCGGCCGTTTACGGGTCAGCGGCGGCGCATGGGGTGGCCCTCACGCGGCTATCCATGCCAGTAACGCCAACTGGATTGCCAATCCCGTCTGGCGGCTGGTTCATGCCCTTCATGCCATTGCACCCGCCGAAAACAGCGGCGTCATGGCCCGTCAGACGGTGGATGAACCGGCAAACCGGCTGCTGCATACCCTGGCGCAACAGTTCAGCATCAGCGATGAACTGCACTTTCGCCGCAGTGAAAAATTATCGGTCAGCGGCGATACGCTGGCCTGCCTGCAACAACTGATCAACGGCGCGGTGCTCAACATTTCAGAAATCTGCAGTGATCCGCAACAGGCGCGGGGCGTGATCCCGCACAGCGCCAGCGCGGAACTCGCGCTGCGCGTACCGCCGGGCATTGACGGTGAAAACCTGCTGGCGGCAATCCGCCAGACGCTCAGCCGGGCGGAATTCGACGGCGTGGAACTTGAGCTGGACGACAGTTACCCCGGCCACCGTTTCCCGCGCAACAGCCCCGGCGTCGATGCCCTGCTCGCCAGCTATCAGGCTCAGGGCGCGCAACCGCAGGTCTGGCCGTGGGCACCCGGCTGCGCACCGGCGTATACCTTTGCCCGCATCGCACCGGCCTTTCTGATTGGCGGCCTCGGCCACGGCGGCAATGCGCACGGCGTGAATGAATTTGTCACCCTGCGCGGGCTGGAACGCTTTCAGCAATCCGTCACCGACTGGATCCGTTTTTACGCCCGCGACACCCCTTTTTCTGCTTTGCCGGAATAATCCGGCGAGGCTTTGCGTCAACATCCGGGAATGTTTTAAAAGATAATCACCAGGAAAATTATGATGAAACAAGCAGATGATTTTGAACGTGTTTCACTGGGATTCTTCCCCACACCGCTCGAACGCCTGAGCACACTCGGCGACTCACTCGGCATCACGCTGGATATCAAACGTGATGATTACACCGGCTTCGGCGGCGGCGGTAATAAAGTCCGCAAACTGGAATATCTGATGGCCGATGCCTGCCGCAAGCAGGTCAATGTGGTTATCACCACCGGCGGGCATCAGTCCAACCATGCCCGGATGGTGGCGGCGGCGGCGCGTAAGTTCGGCATGAAACCGGTGCTGGTGCTGCGCGGCCATCAGCCGGAAACCTATCAGGGCAATCTTCTGCTCGATAAACTGTTCGGCGCGGAGCTGGAGTTTCTCGACCCTGACGGCTATTTCACCCAGATTGAAGGGGCGATGAATGCCCATGCCGACGCGGCACAGGAACGCGGTGAAAAAGCGCTGATTATCCCGCTCGGCGGCGCCACGCCGCTCGGCGCGCTGGGTTATGTGCGCGCTATCGAAGAAATGGACGTCCAGCTTAAAGAACGTCATCAGTTGCCGCCGGACGTGATTGTCGCGCCGACCGGTTCCGGCGGTACGCTGGCCGGGCTGTATGTCGGCGCACGTAAATACTGGCCGGACACCAAAATCGTGGGTATCAGCGTCAGTGCCAAAGCGGAATGGTTCCGGACACGAATTTCCGCCATGGCGCAGGATTGTGCTGATTTGCTGGAATGGCCACAACACTGGACGCCTGACGATATCTGGATTGAAGACGAATTTGTCGGCACCGCCTACGGCGTGCCGTCTGACGGCGGCATTGATGCCATCTACCGTGTTGCGCAGGCCGAAGGTTTGCTGCTGGATCCGGTCTACACCGGCAAAGCCATGCACGGGCTGATCAGTCTGGTGGAGCAAGGCAAAATCAGCGCCGGTTCACGGGTGATTTTCGTGCACTGTGGCGGCTCACCGGCGCTGTATCCGTTTGCACAGACCTTGCTGGAGCACTGAGATGACGCAGGGTTTTCGCTATCTGAATCAGCGGGATGTCATGGCGCTCGGCGGTACGCAGGCGCAGGCCGCGCTGGATGATGTACGTGACGTTGTCACCTTAATGCGCCAGCAACAGACGCAGATGCCAGCGGAAACCCACGTCAGTCTTGCTGGTGCGCGGGGAAAAGCCTACGCGCTCCCCGCCTGCGTAGGCGGTCGTTTCAATGCCGCTGGCGTGAAATGGACGGCACATCGCCCCGATGCCCACGACGGGCTGCCGCAGGCGATGGCGATGACGCTGATTAACCGCGCAGATAACGGTCTGCCACTCGGGCTGGTGGAAAGCGCCGCGCTGACTGCCGCCCGCACAGCTGCCGTCTCGGCGCTGGCGTTACGCCATGCCGCACCGCGTCCCGTACAGCGCATTCTGCTGCTTGGCACCGGCGTGCAGGCCACGGCGCATCTCGATATGCTGCGTCAGCTTTTCCCGGACCTGCAACAGGTCAGCTGGTGGAGCCGCAGCGCATCTGCTTTTGTCCCAGACAGCGACAACCTGCCGTGGCCGCTGGTCCGAATCACCGGTTTACCGCACGCCTGCGCACAAGACATCGACGCCGTAATCACCTGCACCAGCGCCGCCGAACCGCTGCTGGGCGCGGAGGCAATCCGCCCCGGAAGGCTGGTTATTCAGGTGGGTTATCACGAAGTCGCGTTTGAGGCGATTGCCCTCGCCACAAAAGTGGTGGTCGATTTGTGGGGAGATTTCTGCGAAACCAGCGCCAAAAGCCTTTTCCAGATGTACCGCGCCGGGCAATTTTCGCCGGATCGCGTTGATGCTGATTTAAGCAATCTGCTGCTCGATGGCTGGCGACCTGCGCCGGATGACAGTGTGTATTTCTCCTCGTTTGGCCTCAACGTTTTCGACATCGCCCTGGCGGCCCGCGTGCTGGCACTCGCGCAGCAGCGGGGAACCGGCACGCTGTTACCGCTTTTTCCGGAGTCATTTTACCTTGCCTGATTACTCTGCTTTCCCCTTGCCGCGCATCATTATCAGCGCCGCAGAGCTGCGTGAACGCCACAAAAATGGCGAACAGTTCGCGCTGATTGATGTGCGTGAGATCGCTCAGTGGCAGGCCGCAACCCTGCCGGGCGCGCATCATCTGAATGTTTATGATTACTTTATTCCCGACAGTACTGAAGCCGGTGTGAACAGCCTGTTCAATGCCTTTCAGCGTGCCTGGCAGTCGCTGGACATCCGTGACAACGTCACACCTGTTTTCTTTGAACAGCAGGTCGGTATGCGCTCCCCGCGCGGTGCGTGGTTTGCGCTGTGCGGCGGCATCTGCCAGCCGCTGGTGCTCGATGGCGGGCTGGATGCCTGGCAACGCGCAGGCGGCGAGCTGATGCCGGGAACCGGCAACAGCGCAGTGATAAGCGCAGAAAATCCGGATTACCGTGCGCCAGACAGTACGGTGATCGCGCAACTTAATTCGCTGACGGCCACGCGGACGGAAGTGCTTGCGGCACAGGCGTCAGGCGCACAGATTCTCGACGCCCGGCGTCCGTCCGAATTCAGCGGTGAATTTGCGCATGAATGCTGTCACCGGGCAGGAAGAATTCCCGGTGCAAGATTGCTGTTCTGGGAGGATGTGGTGCATAACGGCGCGTTTCAGGATGCCGGAGAAATCCGCCATCGCGCGGAGAAAACCGGACTGCATCCCGACCGGCGGATCATTA
>Ga0247732_10001000_pt1 | contig 11861 bp, 12 predicted proteins | sample UWRJL163409C2_FD_180940 | JGI IMG/M metagenome (GOLD analysis project Ga0247732, IMG submission 180940) | Plant litter microbial communities from Arlington Agricultural Research Station in Wisconsin, United States - UWRJ-L163-409C-2 | ecosystem: Environmental > Terrestrial > Plant litter >...
AGCGCGAGGAGCCGGGCGGCTTCGGGCGTTCGTGGAGCCATCACACTCGCCAGCTTACGAGCCTGAGTAGTCTGGGTCGGATGGATACCAGGGTCGCCGCATACGCCGTCGTCGTCGACGCCGACGATCGGATGCTGCTCGCACACTGGAACGAGGGTCGACGCGCGGCCTGGACGCTCCCCGGTGGAGGCCTCGAACCGGGCGAAGACCCCGAGCACGCCGTGCGCCGCGAGGTTCGTGAAGAGACCGGCTACCGGGTCTCGGTCGACGGCCTGCTGGGCATTCATTCGCGCGTGATCCCGGCGTCGAGCCGGTTGACGGCCGATGCCCCCAGTCCGCTGCACACGCTGCGGATCGTGTATCGCGCGCACATCGTGGGCGGGCGCCTGCGCAACGAGCTCGACGGTTCCACCGATCGCGCAGCATGGTTCGCCCTACCCGACGTGCGTCACCTGCAGAAGGTCAAGCTCGTCGAGATCGCGCTCAGAATGGCCGGTCGCTAGGACGCCGGAAGTTCGCCGGAGATGTCGGCGACGGTCGCGCCATACGCCTCGATGAGAGCGTCGGCGTCGACGAACAGACTGAACCCGTGGGCACCGGCGCCCATGGCGATCCGGGTACCCACGATGCGCTCATCGGCGAAGATCGGCCAATCGGTGGAGCTGCCGATGGGAACGATCGTTCCGCGCTCGTAACCGGTCGCCGCGAGGGCGATCTCCGGCTCCGGCAGGCGGAGTTTGTTGACACCGACGACCGCACGGAGCTTCGGCCAGGAGATGGCGCGATCCCCGGGCACCAGGGCGAACAGGAAGGTGTCGTCCGACCGCTTCACGACGAGCGTCTTGACGATGTCTGCGGGACGGATCCCCAGGAGCGCGGCGGCGTCGACGAGGCTGTCAGCCGCGGGGCGCTCTCGCACCTCGATGTCGAGGCCTCGCTCAGCGGCTGCCGAGCGAACGCGCTCCGTGGGGTCCGGCGTCACGCGTCGGGGGCGCGCAGCGGGTCGTCGGCCACCCACAGCTCGTCGTCGGCACGCAGCGTCTGCCACGCGGCGTAGGCCACGCCTACCGCAGCGGCGACGCCGAGGATGATGGCGATCACGCCACCGGCGCTGATGCCGTCGTGGCGGGGCTGAACGGAGAGCTTCTTCGAGAGCTTCCGCGTCGCCTTCTTGCCGTACTTGTCGGCACGCTTGGCGTACTTCTTCGCGTCGGGGAGCTCGAGACCGCGGCCCTTGGCGATGCGGTCACGGGTGTCGTGTGCGGCATCCCACACCGACAGCGCAGATCCGACGACGGCGCCGGCGGCCGGCACGACCTTGTCGGACAGCACGTGCTTGGAGTAGTCGACGCTGCGGTCGACATAGGGAGCGGCGTACTTCTGGTACGAATCCTGAACGGTGGGTACGACCTGCTCGCGGCCGAAGTAACCCAACTGGCGTCCGGCTTCACGCGCGACGTGCGCGCTCTCCCCGACGAGGACCTGCTGCGATTCCCACAGCTTCGATGCCTGATCCTGAAGCTTGCGGAGTTGCTTTTTGCGCTTACGGCTGAGGCTCACGATGATGCCCTCCCGGATAGATGGGACGTGTGCACCCATACTGCCAGAAGCGGGCTTCTCCGGGCGGAGGGGCTTGCTTATAACTCTGCGAGAATGTACCCATGCCTATCCACAGCGCGGTTGCGACCATCCACACCAACCACGGCGACATCGTCGTGAACCTCTTCGGAGACCAGGCACCCCGCACGGTGCAGAACTTCGTGGGACTCTCCGACGGGTCCCAGGCGTGGACCGACCCGGCCACCGGCAAGCCCGGCGAAGGCGCGCTCTACTCCGATGTGATCTTCCACCGCATCATCCCCAACTTCATGATCCAGGGCGGCGACCCGCTCGGACAGGGCATCGGCGGCCCGGGGTACAACTTCGACGACGAGATCAGCCCCGAGCTCGACTTCGCCGCTCCCTACAAGCTTGCGATGGCCAACGCCGGCCTGCGCCGGAACGCCATCACCGGCAAGGCCGAGGGAACCAACGGCTCGCAGTTCTTCATCACGACCGACCCGACCCCGTGGCTCCAGGGCAAGCACACGATCTTCGGCGAGGTCGCCGACGACTCCTCGAAGGCCGTCGTCGACGCCATCGCCGCCGTGCCGACCGGAGCCGGCGACCGTCCGGTCGAGCCCGTCGTGATCTCGTCGATCGACGTCGTCTCCGTCTGATCGCACACCGGTGACCACGGACGAGTTCCGTCGCAACCGCGACAACTTCTGCTACCGGCACCCCGACCGGCAGAGCTTCGTGCTGTGCCAGCGGTGCATGCGCACGATCTGCCCCGAATGCCAGACGCAGGGTGCCGTCGGGGTGATCTGCCCCGAGTGCATGGCGGAGCAGCGGAAGGCCCGGACTCCCGTACAGCGGAAGGCCGAGCGTCGCTGGGCGCGGAGGCCGCAGGCCCTCGCCGCCGTGTCGAGCGGACGACCCGTGGTCACCCTCGCGATCATCGCGATCACCGCGCTGTTCTACATCCTGACGCTGATCCCGGGCTACGGCCCCGTGATCCAGTCGATGCTGGTGTTCAACAGCGGGTTCGTCTCGCCCGGATACCCCTTCCAGCCGTGGCGGGTGCTCACCGCGGCGCTCGCGCACGCGAGCTTCCTGCACCTGGCCCTCAACATGTTCACGCTGTGGATCCTCGGCCGGAGTCTGGAACCGCTGCTGGGTAAGGGGCGTTTCCTCGCGCTCTACCTGATCAGCGCGCTGGGCGGCTCTGTAGCCGTGACACTGCTCGCGCCGCTGACCAGCGTCGTGGGCGCTTCGGGAGCCATCTTCGGTCTGTTCGGTGCGCTGCTCGTCATCGGGCGCCACATCGGGGCCGACATCCGCGTGATCGCGGTGCTGATCGGCATCAACTTCGCGTTCCCGTTCGTGCTCGCCCTGATCAACTCGATCGGCTCGGGATCGTTCGTCGCGGCACTGAACGCCGTCGGCATCTCCTGGCAGGCGCACCTCGGCGGCCTGGTCATCGGAGCACTGGTCGGATTCGTCTACGCGAGAACGCGAGCCGCGAAGCAGCGACCCCTTCAGATCGGGGCGCTCGTCGCCGTCAGCGTCGTGCTCGTCGGTCTCCTCGCCGTGCCGTCATTGGTCGGCTGAGGAGTTATCCACAGTTTCATCCACACCTGGGGATGAATCACACCGGTGTAATTCGGTGTGTCAGCGCCAGCGGGTCGTCATGAGGAACCCGATGAACGCGATTCCGAAGCCGATGACGAGGTTCCATGCGCCGATCCCTGGGATCGGGTACTGCATGTTGCTCAGGTAGAAGAAGAGAACCCAGACCAGCCCGACGAGCATGAGCCCGATCATGACGGGCTTGAACCACACCGGATTCGGTGCGGCTTCGCTCTCACTGCGCTCGGCGATCGGGTCTTCGCCACTCGTGGTTCGTGCCATGCCGTCAGTCTAACTCCACGGTGCCATTCATCCCGGTGTGGGAGAATCCCTGCGTGCAGACCCTTGAAGACGCCCCACCGGCCACGCGCCGCGAGCGTCGCGCGACGCCGCCTCCGAAGCGCCGTCGTCGGGTCTCGGTCATCGGTGTCATCGGTGAACTGCTGATGACCGCCGGGGTGATCATCTTCCTCTACGTCGCGTGGCAGATGTGGATCGGCGACGTGATCACCGGCGCGCAGGCGAATGCGGCCAGCCAAGAGCTCTCTCAGAGCTGGGCGCAGGAGTACGACCCGGCCCCCCCGATCGCCGATCCGTCGGCGCCGGAGGCGGAGCCCGCCACGGCCGAACCGCCGATCCTGCCGCAGCCGGCCGACGCCGAGACATTCGCCGTGATGTACATCCCCCGCTTCGGCGCGGACTACTCCCGCGAGATCGCCGGCGGAACCACCCGTGCTCGCACGCTCGACACCGACCGCATCGGGCACTACACGGATGCCGCCATGCCGGGCGAGGTCGGCAACTTCGCCGTCGCCGCGCACCGTACGACGTACGGCGCACCGTTCAACCGCCTCGCGGAGCTGCACGTCGGCGACGCGATCGTGATCGAGACGCAGGCGGGGTGGTACACCTACCGCTTCCGCACCCTGCAGTACGTGAAGCCCACCGAGGTCGACGTGCTGCTCGACGTGCCGCAGGCCCCCGACGTGCCGACCGGTGAGCGATACATCACGCTGACCAGCTGCAGCCCGATGTTCTCGCTCGCCGAGCGCATCGTCGGATACGGGCTCTTCGAATCCTTCACCCCGAGGGCGGACGGCACACCGCCTGCCTCACTCACGGAAGCGGTGGTCTGATGTACGGCGCATTGTGGCGGGTGCTGCCCGGGCCGTGGTTCGTGCGGTTGTTCATCCTCCTGATCCTGATCGCTGCGGCGCTGTACGGGCTCTTCTTCTACGCGTTCCCGTGGGTGAGCTCGTTCGTCAATCCGCAGGATCCCACCTTCGGGTGAGCGCGCTGCGCGTCCTCGTCGTCGACAACCACGACAGTTTCGTCCACACCCTCGTCGACTACCTGGCCGAACTGGGTGCGATCGTCACGATGGTCGAGGCCGACGCGATCGATCCGGCGGTGGAGCTCTCGCACCACGATGCGGTGCTGGTCTCTCCGGGGCCGGGTGATCCTGCCGATGCCGGCGCGTCGATCGCCGTCGTCGCGGAAGCCGCCGAACGCCGCCTGCCGCTGCTCGGCGTGTGCCTCGGGCATCAGGCGATCGGTGCCGCTTACGGCGGACGGGTCGTCCACGCCCCCGAGCTCATGCACGGGATGACCTCCGACGTGCGGCATGACGACAGCATCCTGTTCGCCGGACTCCCCGACCCGTTCACCGCGACGAGGTATCACTCCCTCGCCGTCGACGAGGCCTCGCTCCCGAGCGAGATCGTCGTGACCGCTCGCACCGAGTCGGGTGTCGTGATGGCCCTCGCCCACCGCACCCTGCCGATGTGGGGCGTGCAGTTCCACCCCGAGAGCATCCTCACCGAGGGCGGACACCGCCTGCTCGGCAACTGGCTGGAAGCAGCCGGCAGCCCTGGGGCCGCGGAGCGAGGGCGGATGCTGCGACCGCGTCGTTCCGACTCCGCTCAGCGGGAAGTCAGCCGGAGCAGCTGATCAGCACGATCTCCGAACGCACCGGCACCTCGCCCGGAGCGAGCGACTGCGTGCGCACGGTCGGCGGGTTCGTCGTCGGGCAACCGGGGTCCTGCTCGGTCAGGACCGTCAGACCGATGTCTGCGCTCTCGAGCAGACGGGTCGCCGCGTCGACCGTGTAGCCCGTGTAGTCGACGATCACCACGCGGCCGCTGGCGACGACGAGGTTGACCGTGCTGCCGACTCCGACCTTCGCGCCGGCGACCTGGTCGGCCTCGAGCACCGTGCCCGCCGCCGCTCCGGGGTCATTGCGCTGCGTGATCGTGCCGATCGTGAGTCCGGCCTCGGCGAGAGCGCCGCGCGCCGCGTCTTCGGAGATTCCCTCGAGAGTCGGGACGGTCGAGGTGGCTTCGCCCTGTGAGACGTAGACCGTGATCAACTGCTGCGGGCTGACGGACTCCCCCGACCCGGGGTCGGTGCGGATGACGTTGCCCTCCGTCACGGAGTCGCTCGGTTCGTTCACGCGGGACGCGCGCAGATCGTTCTCGGCGAGCACGTCTTCGGCGCGGTCGTACGCCATGTCGGCGATGTCGGGCACGACGCGGGCGTTGCTCGGAACCTCGTCGGCCGGCCGGATGGAGAGCACCCAGAAGAGCACCGAGACGAGGAGCACCGCGAGCAGCGCGACACCCGCCCAGACCCACGCGACCGGAGGACCGGCCTGGGTGCGACGCATCGTGGTGTCGGTGCTGAGCTGCCGGAGCGACCTGGCCGTCTCCGCAGCCTGTCGCGGGTTCGGTCCGTACAGCTCGCTCGTCAGTGCGCCGAGCTGTCGTTTCGTGGGGGCCTTGCCGCCGACCGCGGCGTCGAGCGCCTCGCGGAAGGCCGCCGCATCCGGGTATCGCTGGAAGGGGTCCTTCGCCAGTGCCCGGAGCACCACGGCGTCGAGACCGCGGGGCACCGACTCGTTCAGCTCGGACGGTGGCACCGGGGTCTCGCTGACGTGCTGGTAGGCGACGGCCACCGGGGTGTCGCCCCGGAAGGGCGGGCGCCCGGTGAGCAGCTCGTACAGCACGACGCCCGCCGAGTAGAGGTCGGCGCGGGCGTCGACCGGCTCACCCTTCGCCTGCTCGGGGGAGAAGTAGGCGGCCGTGCCGATGATGGCGGTCGTCTCGGCGACGGTCGACGACGAGTCGGACACGGCGCGGGCGATGCCGAAGTCCATGACCTTGACCTCGCCCCGGCCGGCTTCGGTGGTGGACCCGGCGCTGTGCTCTTCGGAGGCGTCGGTGATCATGACGTTGCCGGGCTTGATGTCTCGATGCACGACGCCGGCGCGGTGCGAGTACTCGAGCGCCTCGAGGATGCCGTCGACGTAGCGGAGGGCGTCTGCGGTCGACACCGGCCCCTGATCGATGACGTCTTTCAGCAGCGAGCCGTGGACGAGCTCCATCACGATGTACGGCACGGGTCGCGCCTGACCGTCGGCGCCGACCTCGGTGGCCTCCCCCGCATCGAAGACGCGCACGATCGTCGGGTGCGCCATGCGCGAGGCCGCCTGGGCCTCGAGGCGGAACCGCGTGCGGAACGCCGCGTTCTCGGCGAGCTCGCGCTTGAGGATCTTGATCGCGACCGCGCGTCCGAGGGTCAGGTCGTATCCGCGATAGACCGTCGCCATCCCGCCGCGACCGATGAGGTCGTCGACGCGATAGCGCCCCGAGAGGACGCGCGGTTCCGAGGTCACGGAGTGGAGCTCGTGGTCGGGCTCGGAGTGTTGGCCGCGGCGATCGGCGCATTGGCCTCCGCCGACGATCCCGAGGTGCGCTCCGTGTTGCTTCCCGTGCAGGTGACCGTGTAGCTGACCGTGAGCGTCTCACCGGGCGCGTTGGCGACCTCGATCTGCGCGTTCCGGTCGTTCGGACCGAAGACGGCGGTCGACTGCCCGTTGGTCGCGAACACACCGTTGATCGCGGTGAGCGTGTAGGCGCTGACGGTCGGCGTGCCGGCCGGGCAGCTGTAGCCGGTCCAGTTCGCGGTCGCCGTGCTCGACGGGGTCACCGACGCCGGCAGCGTGGGGTTGCCCGGGGTCGGCATGGGGGTCTGCTCGGCGTAGGTGGTGACCGTGATCGTCGCGCCCTCGGCGACGCCGCCGGTCGGGTTCACCGAGTAGACGACGCCGACCTGGTCTTCGCTGGTCGCGGCGTTGCCCGGTTGGCAGTTGGCGACGAGGCCGGCATCTTCGAGGATTCCTCGCGCCGCGTCGCACGTCTGGCCGACGAGGCCGAGGGAGCTCACGTCGACCCGCGTCTCGGAGGGGGACGGGGCCGGCGACGAGCTGGACTGACTCGGACTCGGCGAACGAGGCGGGGTCGCGGAAGAATTGGACGGATCGGGCGCCGGGTCGTTGTTTACGACCATCGCGAAGATCGTGCCGCCGATGACGAGCACGAGCAGCACGATGAGCGCGACCAGCGGCCACGTCCACGGGCTGCGCCTCTTCTTCGGCTCGTCGGTCAACGTGTCGTCAGCCACGTCGACGACCGCGGGCGCCGCCATCAGACGCGTCGCCGCGGAGGTATCGGACCCCGGGGTGAGCAGCTGCGTGAGCTCGTCCGCGCCGGCGGCCCCCGCGATGGCGGGAACGGCGGCGGTGGCTGCGGTGAGATCACCGCGACGCAGGGCGGATGCTGCGCGGGCGACCGCTGCGGCGGATGCCGGGCGCTCCTCCGGCTTCTTCGCGATCATCGCCATGACGAGGTTCTGCACCGGCACGGCGACGGTCGGCGGAAGCGGTGCCGGCGTCTCGTTGATCTGCGCCATCGCGATCGCGACCTGCGACTCACCCGTGAACGGGCGCTTGCCGGCGAGGGCCTCGTACGCCACGATGCCGAGCGAGTAGATGTCGGTCGCGGGCGACGCCGCGTGACCCGAGGCCTGCTCGGGCGAGAGGTACTGCACGGTGCCCATGACCTGGCCGGTCGCCGTCAGCGGCACCTGGTCGGCGATGCGGGCGATGCCGAAGTCGGTGATCTTCACGCGACCGTCGGGGGTGATGAGGAGGTTGCCCGGCTTGATGTCGCGGTGGACGAGGCCCGCCGCGTGGGCGGCCTGGAGTGCCGACGCCGTCTGCGCGACGATGTCGAGGGTCTTGTCGGTGGAGAGGGAGCCCTCGCGCTCGATGATGGTGGACAGGGCTTCGCCCGGCACCAGTTCCATCACCAGGAAGGCGCTGCCGTCCTCCTCGCCGTAGTCGAAGACGCTCGCGATGCCCTCGTGGTTGACGAGTGCGGCGTGACGGGCCTCGGCGCGGAAGCGCTCGAGGAATCCCGGGTCGCCCATGTACTCGTCTTTGAGGATCTTGATCGCGACCGTACGGCCGATGACGTGGTCGGTCGCTTCCCAGACCTCGCCCATCCCGCCGATAGCGATCCGCGAGTCCAGTTCGTAGCGTCCTCCGAAGGTCGCACCCTGTGTTGGTCTCATCTTCCCAGCACCGCCTCCATGACCTTCTTCGCAATCGGTGCTGCGAGGGTGTTCCCGCTGCCCGACTGTCCCTTACCGCCGCCGTCTTCGACGACTACCGCTACCGCGACCTGGGGGTCGTCCGCGGGGGCGAATCCGGTGAACCACAGCGTGTACGGCGAGTTGTCGCCGTTCTCCGCGGTGCCGGTTTTTCCGCCGACCTCGACCCCGTCTATTCTTGCACCGGACGCCGCGCCGTCACTGACATTGGCGACCATCATGGCCACCATCTCATCCGCGAGAGCCTCGTCCAGAGCACGGCCGTACTCGCTGTCGGTGGCCGTTTCCTGCACCGACAGATCGGGCGCGATGACCGAGTCGATCATGCGGGGGTTCATCACCAGCCCGCCGTTCGCGATGCCCGCCGACACCATCGCCATCTGCAGCGGGGTGGCGCGCACATCCCCCTGGCCGTAGCCGGAGAGCGCGGTGCGGGCGTCGTTCTCGAGACGCGGGTACGCCGATGCCGTCGAGGTGAGCGGGATCTCGAACGCCGAGTTGAATCCGTACTTCTCGGCCTCGGTGCGGATGGCGTCCTGACCGAGCTCGACGGCGAGCTCGGCGAACGGGATGTTGCAGCTCAGGCGGAGAGCATCGGCGATCGTGACGGTGTCGCCGCCGCCGCACGCGCCGCTGCCGGCGTTGCTGATCGAGGTCGACGTGCCCGGAAGGGTGTAGCTCGACACGTTGGGCAGCGTCGACTGGGGCGTCCATTCGCCGCTGGCGAGGGCGGCCGAGGCGACGACGAGCTTGAACGTCGAACCGGGCGGGTTCAGGTTGCCGCCGATCGCGCGGTTGAACAGCGGATTGCTGGGGTCTGCCTGCAGCTGGGCGTCGGCCGCGTTCACGGCGGCGACGTCGTGGGATGCGAGCGCGTTCGTGTCGAAGCTCGGGCTGGTGACCATCGCGAGGATGCGTCCGGTGCTCGGTTCGATCGCGACGACGGCGCCCTGGAGATCACCCAGGGCGTCGTAGGCCGCGCGCTGCACCTCGCCGTCGAGCGAGAGCACGATGTTCGATCCGCGGGCCGCCTGCCCGGTGACGATCTGGTCGATCCGCTGCAGGAACTGCTCGGGGGCGGTGCCGCTCAGGGCCCTGTTCTCGGTCTGCTCGAGACCCGTGCGCGAGTCGAGCACGGGGTTCAGGTAGCCGGTGACCGGTGCCCACATGTCGGCGTCCACGTAGAGGCGCTGCCAGCGGTACACATCGTCGGCGGGAACGGACGAGGCGATCGCGGTGCCGTCGACGATGATCGATCCTCGCTGCACCTCGTAGGAGTCGTATCGCGCGCGGGTGTTCTGGGGGTTCTCGGCGAGGGATCCGGACTGGACCACCTGGATCACGCTCGTGGAGGCGAACAGCGCGATGAACATGAGGAGCATCACGATGCTCAGACGGCGGAGCTCTTTCGTCATCGGGTCGTGCCTCCCCTCGTCGTTCGGTGCGTGGTCATGGTGGGTTGCACGCTCATCCGATGACCACCCGGGGGCGGCTGCGCACAGCATCCGAGATCCTGAGCAGGATCGCGACGATCAGCCAGTTCGCGATCAATGAGGATCCGCCGGCCGCGAGGAAGGGCGTCGTCAGGCCGGTGAGCGGAATGAGCCGGGTCACGCCGCCGACCATGATGAACACCTGCAGCGCGATCGTGAACGACAGACCCACCGCGAGCAGCTTGCCGAAGTCGTCTTGACCGGCGACGCCGATGCGGATGCCGCGACTGGCGAACACCATGTAGAGCGCGAGGATCGCGAAGACGCCGACGAGGCCGAGCTCTTCGCCGAGGCTCGGGAAGATGTAGTCGCTCTCCGCGACGGGGGTGAGGTACGGGCGGCCCTGTCCCAGACCGGTGCCGATGAGACCGCCCTGAGCGAGGCCGAAGATGCCCTGCACGAGCTGGAAGCTCCCGCCGACGCGGTCGATGATCTCGGTGTCGAACGCGTTCAGCCAGTTGGCGAACCGCCAGCCGACGTAGGTGAGCACCTGGGAGGCGAGCACGGCTCCTGCCACGGCGAGGGTCACACCGATCACGACCCAGCTCGTCTTGCCGGTGGCGACGTAGAGCATGGCGACGAACATGCCGAAGATCAGCAGTCCCGTGCCGAGGTCGCGCTGCAGCACGATGATGCCGAGCGAGATGAACCAGATCACCAGGAGGGGGCCGAGCTCGCGCGCGCGGGGCCAGGTCATCCAGAGGAAGCGCGTGCCGACGGAGGTCAGGCTCTCGCGCGTTCGAACGAGGTATCCGGCGAAGAAGATCGCGAGGGCGATCTTTCCGAGCTCGCCCGGCTGGAACTGGAAGAGGCCGCCGACCGAGATCCACACGCTGGCGTTGGCGCCGGCGAGACCGAGCCCGGGGATGAAGGGGAGCATCAGGAGCGCGATGCCGGCGAAGCCGAAGACGTACGTGTAGCGGAACAGCACGCGGTAGTTGCGCAGCAGCAACACGATCGCGAGGGCCCCGGCAGTGGCGATGGCCGCCCAGACGAGCTGCCGGGCTGAGAAGGCGTCCCAGCCGAGCCGGTCGTTCGCGATGTCGAGGCGGTAGATCTCGGCGATCCCGAGGCCGGTGAGCAGCGTCGCGATCGGAAGCACGAACGGGTCGGCGGCGCGCGCGCGCAACCGCAGCACGACGTGCAGGGAGATCGCCAGAGCCGCGGGGATGCCCGCGTAGTAGAAGATCTGAGGGTTCAGGGTGCCCGAGGTGCCGAGCTCGACGAGCGCGACGGCGCCCGCGACGATCACGAGGGCGAAGACGAGCAGTCCGAGTTCGCGGTTGCGCTGCGTCTGCGGCACGCGCAGGCGGCGCAGCGCCTTCATGACCGTGGTGTCGGTCGTGGGCTTGCCGTCGGTGGCCGTGGTCATCATCCCCCCACCCCCGAGGTCTCGCGCAGTCGCGCGACGATCAGCTGCGCATCCGACAGCGAGCGCGCCGAGATGGTTCCCTCGACGGTCGCGCGGTCGAAGTCGGGCAGGTCGGCCAGGGGGATCTGCGTGTCCTCGTACGGGGTCGAGAGCGTGATCGGGCCGATGGACTGCTGGATGCCGCGGTAGACGACGACGGTGTCGTCGTCGGCGCCGACGAAGTAGCGCGTCTGCGTCCAGTTGTAGGCGAGCACCAGACCGACGACGATCGCGGCGACGACGAGAGCGAACCCGACGAACCAGCCGACGCGTCGCAGGCGAGCGCGACGGCGGTCTTCTTCGATGAGCTCTTCGAGGAACTCGGCGGCGGGCTC
>Ga0247732_10001002_pt1 | contig 11852 bp, 14 predicted proteins | sample UWRJL163409C2_FD_180940 | JGI IMG/M metagenome (GOLD analysis project Ga0247732, IMG submission 180940) | Plant litter microbial communities from Arlington Agricultural Research Station in Wisconsin, United States - UWRJ-L163-409C-2 | ecosystem: Environmental > Terrestrial > Plant litter >...
CAGGTCGTGCATGATGGCGACGAGCATTTCGATAAACGGTGCCCTCGATAGCTTGTCCACCTCTGCCCCCATCGCAGTCGGCACAGTCGTTGGGTCAGGGTTTGGGTTCACACCGCCCGCCGCATCCCCTGCACCCAACCCAAGCAGGTCATGCTGCCTGTGCACCGCAACAAAGAAAAGAACGAATTCTGCAAACTTGTCCACAAGCGCACTGTACGCCTGCTGTTCATTATCGTCGATTTCAACTGTCCGTTTTTCGGCGCCAAAGGCAAAGGTCGTGCGGGTTTTTGACATGTTGTGTATGAGGTGTGGTCTTGGTGTGCTGCGAGGATGTGCGGTCTTTGAGGTGTGTGCAGTGCTTGTGAAAATGAGCGGTCGATGTATGTGTGGATATACGGCGGGCTTCTATGGGTGATGGGATGTGGGATGTTGGTATGGGTTCTCTGGGTTTGGCGGCGGCGGATGTTTAACGATGAACGTCAAAGAGGTGCGTCCTGTGTATGCGTTTTGGGTGTGTGCTGAGGACGTCGCGAGCGATAAGAGTGGATCGTATGCGGCGATCAGGTCAGAGCTGTTCGTATGTCTCGTCAGCCTTGTCGGGTGCAGAGGAACAACAAAGGGAAATGAGACACGGAGAGAAACGAAGACTGACAGTAGTCCATTGGCTTTGCCTAGGCGTTGACGTTTAATAATGTCGCACCGAGAACGCTTTGTGTGGGGAGAATCAAAGCGCAAGCATGTGATGTCGTCAGGCCAAAGATGGAAATATGCACGCCCCACGTTTTGCTCTTTTTTTGGAGACTTGAATACGTTGGCGAGTACCGGGCCTGGGCCTGCAATTCGCTCTGGTAAATGAATAGTGCTGAAAGACTCGCTTCTGCGAATATTGACGATCTGGTCTACACCAGCGACCGAGAAGTCTTTCTTTCCATCAGTGCTTTTGTATGCAGGCTACGCTGAACGGGTTGAATTGAAGAACATCGCACAAATTGACTGCTGATCGGTCAACAAGGAAAACATAAGACTGCGTCTTCAATGTGTCTCCCGGCGAGAGATCCCTTCCTTTTGCGAGGGGAAACGGACTTTCGGCGACCTCAGAATCCCAAGCATCTGATTGGTAAGTAGACCCTGACAATTCATGCTGTAGGTTACGACTCACGATGGATCACAGTCGATCAAGAGATGGGTAACATGTGCAGAGAAGTTAATTTAATACCAGGGCTCATATCAAGAAGAACATGAACCAGACCCAGCATTTGGTTGCAAATCCCTCATGACTCCGGCTCTACTAGTTGGCAAGCCTCCATTTCTCTCTTGGCCGCCTGGGTCCGCTTGTGCAATGGCACAGGTAGCACATGCGTCGCTCTTAGTCCTTTCTCCACCTCTTGTCCACCTGACCTGCTGGGACACGCTCATGATTCTCTTTTGCATGATTCAGTACAAGGTTCTCCTTTCGAAAGGCCGCTATCCTGCCATATCCAGCAATGATGAGGGCTTTGCAAATCGGATCGATGATGACATATGATACCCAAGTTCTAAACATGAAACATGGTCGCCGTTTGGGCTGTGTTGACACTGTTGAGGTCGATTCCAATTTCGACTTGAACGCGATCGCGACGCGACGCGCCATGTCTGTTTACGTAATATGATCACGGGCATTTGCAGCAGAATTTGAGCAGAATACTTATCACTTTTTCTACTCGTAAAATACTCCATAGTGGTAAAGAAACTTGGCTGTGTGTAGGCTCGAATATTAGGACACTGACCACACTGAATCTATGAGATCTTACGTCTTCGAGTCGACCAGGCATGTAAAAACGTATTTTGGGTTGGAGACGCGTCGTGGAGATTATTCATGAGTCGTTGGTTTCAAGTAGACCTTCAGTCGCAGGAAATTGTGGGACTGCTTAACACACAACTCAGCGTCATGGTCATTTCGTAACGCTTAGTGATCTTTGGTAAGTCCAGGCGTGTGAATTCTCGGGATCACAGGTTTATGACAGGCAGAGCCGTGAGGGACTTGCCTGAGCACAGGCTCACTCGCGCCGTCAGCGCTCAGCTTCGGGTTTGCTACCCTAACACTGACTCATGTCAGGCGGGCGATTTAACAAGGGATCGGGGTTTCAGTGCTTCTAGGCCGCGTTTCAGATCACACTGCAACCTCAGGTCCGATTCTGAACTATACATTGAAACCGGGCAGAAGATACCGCTGCCCAAGGCTCTGTCGAATAATGAAGCATTTTACAGTATAAAAGCTATGGCCAGCTCTCTCCATATTTTCAAGCCACTCTGCTCAACACCAGCTCTCCCAGGTTCGTTAACCCTCTCACAGCTGCTTCGGCCTGTGTTTGATAAACTGATCCAATTCTATAGATCTTAACAGCAAACAGAACATTATCGATATCCAGCATGTTCTTCAACTACCTAGCCGTCATTTTCTTCGCTATCCTCGCCGTCAACGGTGCCGCCCTCAACAGCACCATCTTAGAATCCGCCCAAGTTCAACGCAGACAAGACGAGTGTGCTCTCAAAGGGCCCATCTCTTGCTTCGATGATCAATTTGCTGTCACCAACATAGGCGATTGCCGTCTACTCCTCCAGGACCTACGCGCACAGCCTCAACGTACCACTTCCGAAGGGTTCTTTGGCCACGGAAACTGCTTCATCTCCTGGGACCGAAGTCTACTCGATAGAAGTCCCGTGCATGTTGACTTTGTTGAACCATTGGTGATGATGCTCGAGACATGCCCATTCGAGGATAGGGACCAGTTTGCTCACATCGGTCACATCAATTTGGTGAATGGGGGATGTACGACCGTCTGCTTGTCCAGCGATCCTCGTGCTTGCCATGCTTAATTATACTAGGTTAGAAAGACTGCTACGAGTCGAAAATGACCAACCAGCCCCTTTCTCGTAGACTATATTATGTAGCTCTCCGATATGATTATATATTTCAAGTTTTTAATCACTTGCTTGTTTTATGACTTTTCCCGCCAACGTTCGCGTCCCCGTGCAGTCTTTAATGAACTGAGGTATTTAAAATGATTACAGGACATGCCAAGCCAATGACCGCGACCCCTAAGCGCGACATTGATCGCAACCGCGACGTGTCATGGCAAAATCTCAGGCCCCTTTAAGGATCACAAGATCGCGTGTGATGAATAGCTAAACCTGTATTGTATCCAGGCGGCCTGCCTGGTCAGTGGTCAAGCCAAAGCTACTAGTTTGCTTCACAGCTCTGTTAGATACACGATACGTATATATATGAAAACCACACACGCTAATTCAAGCCACGGAGTGTAGATGTAAAGCTAAGATCGAAATGAAGGTCCAGATGGTCAAAGGAAACGTCACCAAAAAGCTGGGTATAAGGTCCAGGTCCACGTATAGTTACATCTACGCCAACAGATTTCAAGAAGGGAAAGGTCTCCCTTTCGAACGATCTTGCCAACGCTGAGATCCAATCGTCGTTGGCGGTCACAGCTTGGCATGGGCTTCCCCCGACGAAGAGTTTGAGCTGAAGCCGAACATCTTCCAGGACGCTACGTGCAGGGAAGCGTCTCAGCTCGACAAGGAGGTCGCCAAAGGGGAAGCTATACTGCCGACCCATGTTTGAATGGCTTGCGGTGGATACCGTGATATAGCGAAGGGTGGAGAAGCATACGAGAGGGGAATCATAAGTAAAAAGACCTTCAAAGGATTGCTGGATCGTCCCTGTTGACGTATCAGGAATCAGTAAAATCACTAAGAAGCTAGTGAGGAAAGTAAACTTGAACACACCGTGGTATATCAAATCAAGTTTCTCCAGTGGCACCCCACGACGGAGGAATCCGTTGATGTCAGGACCATATGACTGTTGCGACACGGTCTCGATTGTGAGATGTCGAAGTTGGGAGAAATCAAAAACCGGTAGATTATCATCCCACCTGGCTTCCATAAGAGCAGGAAGCAGAGCTGGTGGATCTACGGTCAAATAGCGAAGGATAAGTGGCCCTCTACCTCCCCTGGTTTCTGCCTTCGCTATGTCTTTGCCCTCACCAATTCGTGGCACGCTTTCAATGAGGTCGAGTTCCAAGGAAGTGAGGGATTGGCAGCACTGCGAAAAGGTGGCAGAGAACGGTACCTCGGAGAAATGAATGATGGCAAGTCGATTGAGCGCGGGGGAGTGAAGGATGGAATCGAGGGCCGCGCGGGTAATGCTTGGGAATATCGTCCGCCAAATAGGACTTATTGCCGCCGTGCGCAGCGTGAATGACTTGACCTGGGTAAATTTGGTGAGGATGCGGGGGAGATCAGGATCAGCGTGGCTGGGTCCAGTCAGGAAATACAAGTATAAAGACTTGACAAAGGTTCCAAGCTCAGGATTTCCCTCCAATACCTTCCATAGCCGCTGCACGACCGACATGTTGAACCCAAGCCCAAGTTCGATTTCCTCAAACAGAAGACGTTGGCAATGACTGGAGAACTGCGAGCAGACCAATGCACATTCTTTCAATGTTTCATAGTCTTGTTCTGCCAGGATGTTGAAGACGTGCAGCAGAAGTTCGAGTGGAAGACGCATATGGTGATGGTGCAAAGCTGAGGCATGAAGGCCCCAAAATGACTCATGACTCTACCAAAAGTGGCGGGTTGCAGACCAATTGCAGACAAGAAACCTTCACACTCTGTTCACACTCTATCTACTGGGGGGAATGGTTAGCAATTCGACACAAGGTGAAGATCAGAGCAGGTATAGTACTATTCGTTATGCTACGATGATTGGCCCTTTCCCTGATCTATCTGTGCCCCCAAAGAGTCCAATGATAGTTATTACTCCAAAATTGACTGTTCTAGATAGCGAAATATCATGCATTCGAGTCGTATCCAACAGAAACAGCAGCCATGCCAGCCTCCAAACTCTCAACCGGCGTCTTCTCCTTCCCTTCAACCTCGATCTGATCCATCTCTCCACGCAGGTCCTCATAAAACTGAGGCGACAACCCCGCCTTCTCTCTCGCCTCAACATTAAACGGACCCTTGATATCCCCTCTCCACCCTTTCCTCACCTCCTCCCTAAACGTAGAAACAGGATCCAACCCCCTCTCACCACAGATCCAACTAAACCACCGATGACCAGAAGTAACATGCGTCACTTCGTCCGCATGGATGATCTCCAATACACCAACCGTCTCCTTGTCTCCTGCCTTTCGGAATTTCTCGATAGTCGCAGGGTTGACGTCGAGTCCTCGGGCTTCGTGGACGAGATGGATAATGGCAAGGCGGGCTTGGAGGGAGGTGGAAGTGACCGTTGCGGATTCCCAGAGGCCAGCGTGAACGGGCATAGTGCCGTACGGCGTTGATGGAGAAATCGCAGCAAGTCGAGAGGTTAAGAGGGTACTAGTACATAACATTAGACAGATCTTTCTCAGGGGGGAAGAACTCGAGGACAACTGACAAATGCTTCGACTCGTCCAATGCCATTTTTGTGAAATCAGAGAAAAAGGCATGAGGGATGTTGTGGTGTGACGGACCAAAGCGGGCGATAATATCCCATCTACCAAACACCTCAGCCTCCAAATATTCAAAAAAGCAAAAGGCACTCACGCAAGGTCAATCCTACAAACAAGAAATGATCATTAGTATCTCCTTTGCGACGATGCGAGTCCAATAATCGAACTTACGCCCATTGTTCGATATTGGCCAGAGCGTGAAGCATCACCGCCCTATTCTTTCGATTCTTCACCTTACTGGGATCGACAGTGTTCTTGTGAAACGATGCTTGCCGTGGAGGTACGTCCGGGGGTATAGGTGCTTTCGAAGTTTTGTGTCCGATAGAGGCAAGCTTGCCCGTTCTGAAAAGATGTACCGCGTGTCTCGTTCTCTCCACCTGCATAAGCAAAGAAAAGAAAAGAAAACGTTAGGGGGTGATGCGCCTTTATTGAAGGAGTAAAAAGCACACCTTGAGGATTGGATTCGGCGTGTTGAGTATGAGGACTGCCCATTCCATCAGCGTCTTTGGCGGGGAGGAGAGGGGCACGACCGGATCGTTCTCGTCTTCTCCTTCTTCTGCATCCTGAGGAGCGATCTGGGGTACGAGGTTAACAACACCCTCGGGTGGAGGATCTGAAAATTCTTCAAAGATTTTCAGTACTCTGCCCATCCAACCATGATCCGCTCCAGTAAGAAAGAAAGGAACCATGGCATCATCATGGCGCACCTTCTGAAACAGGACGCAACTCGATAAGCTTCCAGTCCGTGCCGTCCTTTGGCGCTTCCATATAGACGTAATGAACACCCCCTTCAGCCTCCTTCACCACCACCGGATATGTACACGTCTGAAGCCCCGTTTCGCTCTTCCCCGTCTCTAGATCAAAATCGTATCTGCAACAACTTAGACTAGTTCGTCCAGCGAAAGAAAGAGAGGAGTACCGATGCCACGGACAAACAGCAACGACGGACGTTTCGCACTCTTCAATCTCCGCATGCGACATATCAGCGCCTAGGTGTGGACAACTCGACTCCATGACGTAGATCTGGGGGTTCGCCAGGTCGACTCCGGTGGTTCTGGATGATCCCACGAGGCCTTGAGAAGACGTCTCATCCAAGCAAGGCTTCTCATCTTGCCCGCTCCCACTCGCTAACCGGAAAAGAATCAAAGAGTGATACTTGCCCTCGCGTGACCGAACGTTGACAAAGAACCGAAAGTGCGTGAGGAGCGTCGTCAGAGGGGCGATCCTAACGTCCAACAGAAGAGGCTGTCGTCAAATCGCGCATCCAGTCGGACTTGAAGAGCGGACGAACGGTAGTACATCCATTGTGCGATGCTTTCAACTTTTCGTCGGCGAGAGTTGGGTCCAAGTCTATTTTCGGCAGTCGGAGACTCTCGCAGACATCAAAAAATTCGTCTCCAGAAATACATGTATTATTTGGTTAATTGCCACAGAAAAGACCCTACAAATACTTCAATATACATTAACAGGAGTGTAACTGACACAGAGATAAAAGAATGAGGGTAAGTATGTTTGTCCTACAAAGTGTGAAATAAGGATAGTACAATTAAGATTGAACGCTACACGAAAGCGAAATTACATCATCGGTTGTCCACTGTGGAAGATACCGAAACCAGATTGCAGTCCATCCATTTGGGGGACCATGTTGTGTTGGTGGGGGGCGGGGGAAGCGTAAATGTTGGGCGGAGAATTGGTAGTGGACGGGTCTGACCAGAAGAACCTGAATCAACAGTCAGGGGAGTGCTCAGCAAGGAAAGCAGGAAAAAAGACGCACCCAGGCATCATCATAGTCGTCCAGTAAGCAGGGTTCTTCAACGCCTGCATAGGAGCCAGAAGCTCATCGTCCGAAGGAATGCTGACTCCATATGTCATATCAAAGTCTTCCGCAAACGAAATGGGGCCAGCCCCAGTGGTGTACTGAAGATCGGGCTTGTATGTCGGTGTGCTCATCGTCTGCATCATCCCTGGGTTGAAAGAACCCATTGAACCCTGACCGCTGCCGGAAGCCAATTGCTGTCCGACCGAAGTGACGGAGAACGAGCCAAGGCTTGCTCCATTGCTTCCACTGCCGGCTGGTCCTTCCGATGGAGGCAAGTTGGTCTGAAGACGACCAACAATGGCACCATCGCGACGATGGCGCGACAAGAGACCGGCGAGGAAACGAGCGTAGAGCTTGGGGGTGTGGCGATCGTCGATAGCGATCTTGGTGGTGCTCAATGTGTAAATGAGCTTGCCGATGAGGTCGAAAATTTGCGATTCTTGTTCCTTGGATAAGAAGGCCTGGAACTCGGGGCGAAGTAACTATAGGGACAGAAGTCGTTAGAGTATGCAAGAAAGCGGACGAGAAAGAAAATGACCTTCAAAAGGAATGCCGAAGCGAACGAAGCAAAGATAAAGTGGCCTACAAAATCATCAGAACAATCACCAAGGCGTGCAAAAAGGGGACTGACCATCAGGCGCAAACTTCATATAGCCGCTAGGCACAAGGCCATTCAGCATATGTTCAATGACAGACTTGGCGGCCTCAAGGCACTAAAGCAGATGTGAGTCGTGTTCCTATTGAGAGGAAAAGGGACTGACAGTCGTGAAGAAAATACTGTCACCGCTCTCAAATCCACGTTGGAATGCCTGCTGGAACCCAAAGGAGAACATGACGAGACGGGAGTACGAGACGAGGCTGAAAAGGAGACGCAATCAGGACTCGGTCAAAATATTACGCAGTCAGACGTACAAAGGAAGGAGAGAGCATCGGAAGAGGCACGCGGGGTCTGTCATAGAATCAGTACACATTCTGGAAGAGCATCTGAGCGCGTCGTGCTTACCATTCGGAGGGGAGTCAGTCTCGAAGAGCTGTGACCACTCGTTGTGGAACCGTGTCAACTGCTCGTTGTGAGCAAGGGTAACGGCCTTAAAGTCGACCTTCTAAACTCCGGGTCAGAAAAAGCGATGGATGAGCCTTAGGGGTCAAACCTTGTTCAATCCACTGGGAGTGGAGGGGTCACTGAAAATCTCGTCGTGGAACCTAGAAACGATCTGAAGGAGGGCTGCATAGGCACAGAGGTGGATATCGTACTGGAAAACGTCAGGCCCAATATCATTCCAGCGCGAAAGAACTCACTGGATGATTGTACTGTGACTTCTTGTACCAATCAAGGGCACCCCGCACGATGCTGAGTCAGCGAGATTAGCAAGGTGCAGCAATCGCGAGGTTGGCACCTACAAGTCCTCCTTGATAGTCGAAGGTTTCCCAAACTGGGTGGCAGTAGAACGGTCTAGATTGAAGCAAATCATCCAGACACGAGTCTTGTTCAGAATTTCGCGTTCCTGGCGCTCAGAAGTCGGTTTAACTGTGGACACCTGGTGGAGATTGAGATCCGTCGCGATTCTATAAAAAGGGTGAGAAAGCTTTAGTTGGACAGTTGCTGTGCGACGAACCGAATTGCGAGACCAGTGTAAAGCCAGCTCCGGTCTTCCTCCCAACGGCGCGCTGGGACGGCATAGATGCTCATCAAAATGTATGCCTGACAGAGCTCTACGGACTTCCAGCCGTCAATAAGAGCGTTGGCGGCAGCGTGTTTGGCAAAATGCATCGCGATAGGGTAGATTTCAGATTTCTCCGTGTAGTATCGCGAAGAGATTGCGCAGACTTATATCGCGGTCAGTGCAAGCCAAATTGAGTTGAAGGTTCACATACCAACTGTGAACAAGAAAGGACACCTGGCGAAGACCATGGAGGACGTGTGCAAGACTGGATCGAGCAGCGAGATGAAGGGCTATGTGGTCGAATTTTAGACAGTTTCAGATTTCGTGAAGCGTTATCTCACGTTGATACGGTCGTAGAAGCTAAAAGGGGAGCAAATTAGATCCTGAGAAGTGAGGGGTGTTAGAACGAGCGTACATTTTGAACAACCTGTCGATATCCTCAGCCTTAACAATCCCATAGAGAAGGATGTCAGGTGGACTATGCTGTTCAATCAAATCCTTGCGGATTTTAAGATTGGTTGCAGGTCCTAAAATGGGAGAGATCTTCGTCAACTGGCTATTCAACAATTAGCCACCGAGCGCACCTGGCATGAAGTAAGCCCCATTAGCAACTCCCTAAAACGCGTCCGGTCAGAGATGAGGCCAGTGCCCAAATTTGGATAGTACGCACAATGTTATCTTCGTTGAGATCCTCTTCGGTCAAATGCAAGTCCTTGCGAAGGAGCTTCTTCCGCTCAGCTTTGCCGTTATCCAAGCTGAGGCCGGCAATCAAGCCCAACGGAACATGAGGACCTGGAAGCGAAGACTGAATCTTCTCTTCTTGGGACGACCCATCGGTGTCGCTGAGAGTGTTCGTATCGTCCTTGGCGTCGCCTTCGCCGACTTTTGCTTCCATGTCAGTTTCGTCAGAATCTTCCTCAGTGTCCATCTTGCGCAGGTTGAGGAAGATCGTCGGATCAGGCTTGCGAGAGTTATCGCGAACGCTAGCCTGCAGTCGCTCCAACCAGGCCATAACATTTGTGTTGTTCTGGTCTGAGGGCGAGGTGGCCATTCGGTAGGAGGCAACAGACATCGGTGTGGCAGTGTATGGGTTGTGGATCTAGGAACAGATTAAGGCGCAAATCACGACACATCGAGGAACAGGCCGTACCTGTTTCAACAGAGACTCGATGATAGAATCCTTCTGACGAATCTGTGCCAAAAGAAACTCGCGCTTGCTGATAATGGGAGAAAAGTCAGAATCATCCATGTGTGGTTCAGGGGAGGAGGATCGAGAGGAACAGGAATTTGTTGAAGACATGGAAAGAGAAGGAGTGCGGAAGTCCATGCAGGATGATAAAATGATCCCCTTAACCAAGTCCGCTTTTAAAGACAACAGGCTGTCATTCTGTCTGGCGAGTCGCCGAAAAACAGAAGCGATAGAGACCTCCGCAAGGGCGTAGAAGACTGAATGGGGTATATCCGACAGGAAGGATTGAAGCTGCGAGAAAACTCGCATGGTTATCGACGTGAGGATTGACTTACTTAGGGGCAGTCCTTTGCCTGCGGCCTTCGACAAAGCAGGCATGTCCGGCGTTTGTACAGCGCTTGCAAGTGTCTGCATCCTTGCCGGGGAATTCACATCGCATCTAAGAATCGGTCAATTGCTTTGCTCCGAGGGGAGAGACACGGAATGAAGATAAATCGAACAAGGCCGAGTGTCCGCCTGCAAAGACCTGGGTGCAGATAGATTGGAGGCACCAGGGCAGCCTCGTCACCAAGATGAGGGGTGCTCCACCGGGTGCAAACGAGAGGCGGACAGAAGGAAAAATGACGAAGACAAATAATCGGATGTATTTACTTACCTTGAGCTTCTTGCAGTGACTGCATGCACCAGGTCTGTTTTTTCGCAAGCAAATTTGTTGACATTTGCCGTCCGAGAAAGGATGATATTGCGCGGACGAGGATATCGCCGAATTCAGCGGTCGGTGTTGAGAATGTTGCGGGGTACGGAAAAGGTGAGCGTGTTGGTGAGGCGGTGCAACGACAGGCACGGGGGAAAACAACGACCGATCGGGTGGCCAATCACATCGTGTTAGAGTCGTGGGAGGGAGATTCGGATAAGATCGTCGAGCCCAGACGAACGCCACCGGACAATGGCCAGCATCGGAGAAGAAAGACGTCACACACACACGGATCACCAGCGCCGGAAGGGCAATGAAGGCGCGTTGTGCAAAATATGATGACGCAGCCGTTCAAGTCCAGGTAGATATCAAAGGCCGAAGGCGGGTGCAATGAAGGAAGAAGAATATAAAGGGGATCCAGTCAGTCAAGTCTGAAGAACGGACAAGGTGGGAGTTCCTCCACTCCTGGACGCAGGTTGAATGCGTTTAGGAAATGGAGATATGGAAGGGGTTGCGTTCGAAAGGAAGACTTACGGACGATTTCCTTTGTCGCGTTTGTTCCTCGGCGCCATGCCGAAACCACCGAAACCAGTCCTGATCCCGTCGTCGTCGCTCTCGCCGCTCATCGAGTCCAATGGGGGAAGGTCCTCTTCATCCTTCTTGGGCCTCTTCCTTTTCGTGCTGGTGGAAGCCTTCACAGGCGCGTTGGTATTGGGCTTCTCTGTCACGAATACCGACGTAGTTCCGCTAGGAGGAGGTGGAATGAAAGGGGCGGCACTCGTGGGCCGAGGGGCGCGCTTCGTCTGCCGTGTGGATCTCGCGTTACTAGCCTGGGAGGTACTTTGTACTTTCGGAGCTGATGCGCGAGGCTCCTGACCCGCAGGACGAGTAGATCCAGGATTCCACACATTGATGGAAGGGAATGGCGGTGACGAGTTGACGGGACCGTTACGGCTCGATGCTTGCTTTCTCTGCTCGCCCTGGGGCGGTTGGGGGA
>Ga0247732_10001009_pt1 | contig 11809 bp, 10 predicted proteins | sample UWRJL163409C2_FD_180940 | JGI IMG/M metagenome (GOLD analysis project Ga0247732, IMG submission 180940) | Plant litter microbial communities from Arlington Agricultural Research Station in Wisconsin, United States - UWRJ-L163-409C-2 | ecosystem: Environmental > Terrestrial > Plant litter >...
GCAAGTGGTCGAGACGGCCCTGGCACTGGCTCGCAGTCAGCCTCCCAGGTTTGGCCCAACCGGTTTGCAAACGTTACCGGTCCAACTGCTGGAGAGTCACCAGGCACAGCTCAGCCATGGAATGCTGCAAGGCCTGAGCGGCGAGGCGCAACTGAGGCGACTGCACAACAGCCTGCCAGCCAACGCCCTGGCGCTGCTGGACAGCGTGCTCCACGCCGACAGCATGACCCGCGAGAAGCGCCGGGGCCTGAACGGCTTTATCCCGGATGCCTATGGCCTGACCTTACACCTCGGCTCGCCTGCCACGCCCCATGCACTGGCCAATTGTTTTGTACTGACCGAACGTGGCGGCACAGACCCTGCTCACTCAGGGGCGGCAGTACTCTGGACACCCCGTTGCGGCGTTGAGGCGTTTGCGTCGATCAAGGCCCTGCGTGACACCCTTGAGCAACGCTTGCAAGACGCCCAAGCGCGATTACCGCTGATAGAGAACCTGCCGCCCTCCAAGCGGGCGCCCCATCAGTCCTGTCAGCTCGGCCCGCTGCGACGTCTCGACGCCCACTTGCTGAACGATCGGCAACAGTCTTACCGCGACTTCATCAGTGACGAGATTGGCCATGTGCGCTCGATGAAACTGAGCGCACAGCGTTACGAACAATGGATGGACAGCTTGATCCGTCGCGCCCCCCCGACCAACCTGCCCAGGGCCACGGCCATCGCACAGGCCCTCATCCACCAGCAGGCACTTCCGGTCTGGCTGGGCATGGCGCGCCCGAGCGAGCAGATCCTGCACGCCGAATTGCTCGAGCAATACCGCGTCAACGCGCTGGATGAGCGTGACTATCTGCACAGCATCACAACCCTGCGCGAGCAGGCCGTGAGCAGCCTCTCGACGTTGCTCAACGCCCGTTTTCCGGGGCAAGTGGTGAACCCGGACCATGTAATGATCCCGGGTCGCATCAACCTGGCGGGCAACACGCAGACGCTGACAGACTTCGCCCTGCGACACTTGCCTGTACTGCGCGGCGAACACATCCGGCCACACTCGCGAACGGCCACGCCGTTGCCGGCGGCACTGGACGGCACGGCAGTGGTGCAACTGGTTCGCCAGTTGGACTTGAAAAGCTTCTACCAGGAACAACTGACCACCCATCTCAAAGGCGATACGCAGGCAACCCGTGAGCGTCGCCAGCTGTTCTGCCAGCAATTGCCCTGGCAATTGCTGCAGTACGCCCATCAACAAAAACTCGAAGGGCGGCTGTCGGCATCGGCGTGGAGCCTGATCCAGCAAGTCTTCGACATGCCCGACGGTGTGGCACGCGCTACGGCAACTGACGCAACGGCAAACATCTGCCCGCTTGAACTGATCGCCACCCCAGGCGCGACGCCGGCCAACGCACTGTGCTGCTACCTCATTGGCACACCGACGGCCGCTTCCGGCCCGCTGGTGCTGTATGCGCCCTACAGCCCCCAGCACATGTTGACGGAATACGCGAATGAGGCCGCATTGATCAATGCGTTCACCGCCCCCGGCGCGCTGCAGGACTGGGTGATCGGTCAGATGCAAGCCGCCCATCAAGCCACCTACCGCAATTTGCTGGCCCAACAAGACAGTCGGGGCGCCTCGGAAATCCGTCTCGGCGCCGCCTATATCACCGGCAATCTGCTCAAAAAGCTGTTTGAGGACAATAGCGAGATGTTGCTCAGGATGCTCGACAGTCAGTTTTCCGCATCAGGCAAGGCTCAGTGGGACGCGATCACCAGCCTGCTCGGGCAGGCGATCCCTAAAGGCTTGATGTTCATGGCCGGTAAACTGGCCTACCCATTGGTGGTTTGGCGCAGCTACCAACTGTTCAAGACCTCCGCTGAAGATTTGCAGCAGCACCGCTGGCAGCACGCGCTGAAAACCTTTGCCCGTGGCGTGGCCGAGCTGGCCTCGTTGCGCACAGAGCTGGACCGGCTGTTGCCACCCGCCTCTTCGCCGCAGCAAGACGTCTCGCTGGAGGCGTGGCTCAACCCCCCTCAGGCAGCCGCCGCCACGCTGGCGGATGTAGACCTGACAGCACCTGGGCGCACCGGGTTGCGGGCATTTGAAGACCACGATATTGCGCTGGCGGACCTCACGCCCAGCACCTCGACACAGCCTTACAGAGATAGCACCGGAGCACTCCATTGCGTGCCGCTGGCGGGCAAGGTGTACCCGGTGAAAAAAGCCGGCGAACACTGGCGTCTGAGCAAAGGCGAACTCCACGGCCCTTATGTAAAAAGCAGCGCCCAGGGCGGCTGGACACTGGACCTCGATGGGCATAACCCGCGCTACGGCCAATCCTTGAAGCGCTTGGCAGGCAAGGTGTACACGCGGGCAGCCGAACGAGAGGTCATCAATATCGAAGCCGTGGGCATGCGCGAAATCGCGGCCTTATCCAATTGGAAGGCGCAGTGCATTGATGAAGCGCTGAATGTCGCGACTTACTATGCAGTGACGTGCAAACGCAACCTGAGCCACTTTGCGACACTGCGCGAGCCCAATAGCCGGCTCGGGCGGTTCTTCACCGAGTTACTGGGCGTGGGCACCTTGACGGCCGATCACGTGCAGAAAATCGAGCGGCGCGTGGACGAGGTGCTCGACGAGTTGACCAATCACACGCTGATCGGTCCCGACTCGCAGCGTTTTGTCAGCGGTACCCATCGCTACAACCCCGAAAACAGCTTTGCCTTCGTGATACCCGATGACCTGGACCAAAAGATCTACTTGCTGGACCGCTTCTTCGACCCCGGGATGGACGTCTATCAAAACCGCTTGACCACGCCGTTCAACATTTCGGCGCATGCGCGGGCGGCGTCGTTGATTCACGAGATATCGCACATCAAATCCTTGACCGAGGACCTGGCTTACCTCGACTCGATGCGGCCGTTCCACGACCTGATCAACACCAACATCCAGGGCGCCGGGGTGATGCAGACCGACCTTGCCGACCTGCGCCTGACCGCCCTCTCCACCTTGACGCCCGCCAGACTGCTGTTCAAGGCATGGGACGAATTCTCGCAAGCCTGGGAGGATTTCGGCAGCCGAAACGTGACCTCACCGCTCAAAGATAAAGTCCTGCGCACCACCGGCAGCCGGAGCCTCGCTGAGGCGCGGGTGATTTTCATGAGCGACGCCGATAAACGCATTGACACCATCCTGGCGAATGCCGACTCGGTGACGTATCTGATCAGTCAACTGGGGCGAGAACTGGATGCGGGAGCCTGAGCAGGCTCCCGGCGGGGTACGTCAGTCTTTCTGGTCACGCAGGATGTTGCCCGAAGCGCCGTCGATACGCGCTTCATACACCGTGCCGTCGGACTTGCGGCCTTTGACTTCCCAATAGCCGTTGTCGTCGGCTTCCGCCGCATAGACCTCGATGTACCCGGCCTTGGTCTTGGCCACTTCGATGGCCTTTTCGATGGTGATCCAGCCTGCGCCGGGTTTATCGGCCAGCGCAGCGCCGGCGCTGAGCAGAGCGGTGGTTGCACACAGGGCGACTAAGGTTTTCTTCAGCATCTTCGTACTCCATTGTGGGAATGTCCTGAATTTTTTAGGAGCCCGCCAAACGAGAATAAGTTCCAATTGATGTGCAATCGCCATGATGGCTGTTCTCGCCGTCCCCCTCGGGAGGTTAGAATGCGTGAAATCAGGATGAATTAATGAGCGAAAAGTCCCTTACAGAAGCCGAATATGACGCCATCACCGACGCCGCCGCGCATTGGTGCATGCGCATGCATGCGGGGGATTGCACCCCGCAGGAACGTCAGGCTTTTACCCAATGGCATGATGCCGACCCGCTGCATGCCTTTGAATACGCGGCGATGCTGGAAATATGGGACGTCGCCGACCACCTGCCCCGCACCGAAACCACGCCGGTAGTGGTGCCGTTCAAACCCCGCCGCCGTCTGCGTCACTACGCGGTGGCGGCAGCGATCTGCCTGGCCGCCCTGCCGCTGGCTGCCTTTACCGGCTGGGAAGCCGGCTGGCTGCCGAGTTCCTATGAGCGCTACCAGGCCGACAATGGCTTGCGGCAGATCACCTTGAGTGACGGCAGCCAGGTCGAACTCAACCTGGGCACCGAACTGGTCTACAGCCATTACAAGGACCAGCGCCGGGTCACACTGAAAAAGGGCGAAGCCTTCTTCAAAGTCAGCCATGACAGCGCACATCCCTTTATCGTGCACGCCGGCGCGGGCCAGGTGCGGGTCACGGGCACCCAGTTCAACGTGTGGAAGTACGAAGACCAGGTGCAAGTGATGCTGCTCGAAGGCTCGGTGCAGATCGCCAGCGACCAGGTGCACGGCAGCGTCCCTCTGACCCCCGGCATGCAGGCCAGCTATCAACAGGGCGATGCCACCCCTCGTGTGCGCACGATCCCCGCGAATGACAGCGCCCTGGCCTGGCGCCAAGGCAAGCTGGTGCTCGACAACCTGGCACTGGTCGATGCGTTGCCACTGATCAACCGCTACCTGAACAAACCGGTGATGCTCGCCGATGCCGGCACCGGCGCCATTCGCATCGGCGGCATCTACAACATCAATGAGGTCCACAACCTCATCGCCTCCCTGCCCAAGGTGCTGCCGGTCTACGTGACCCAGAACCAGGACGGCAACCCCGTACTCAATTCCATCCCGCGTAAAACCCCCAAAGGCTGAGCCTTGCCCGCAGGCGTGGGCCTCGCTCGCGCCTGCAGTGTCCATTTTTGAAACACCGCCCCGCCCTGCATCGCCCGCCCTGCGCGGGTTAATGCTTTTGTCACAGTGGCTGTTACAGCGCTGATACACCCTGGTGAAACGTTTTTGGTATGGCCGGGAGCGCGCGCCTGAACGGCAGGTGTCTCAGCGATGAAACAGGCGTGATCTCGAAAAGCCCGTCAAAACCCACAACCCATTGAATAACAACACTAAATAAAAAGCGGCACGCCTTCTGCTCTATCCCTGACAGCGCTGTTTAGGGTCAGCGCGAAGAAGAAGGAATCGTGCCGTGGTCACTCACACTCAAGGCTCATTGAGCCTACTGCTGATCAGCTGCGTACTCAGTACCAGCGTGAGCCTTCCCGTGCTCGCCGAGGGTAACGGTGTGATCGTGATTGACCGTGCGGTCCGTGGCCACATGTGGGGCCGCACCGCCGGCTCCGACCCCAGCCCCACCACCGCAAATGCCAACCCGTCTGCGCAGATCTTTCGCACGACCACCCACGAACTCAATGACACGGATATCTCCGGGATCGCCAGTGGCTCCAGCATCAACCGCACCATTTTGCCCGGCGGCAACCTGCCTGGGCTCGATAACAACGGTGGCGGCATCGGCCTGGGCGCCGGCGGTGCTGCAGGGCATAGCGGCGGCGGCAGCCTCTCCGGAACGGTGAACAATGCCATTTCCAGAGGCCTTGCGCCCCTGAACTCTATCGGCAGCATGGCCGGGGGGCGTTGAGATGAATCATTCCTGGATGCTTCTTGCGGTGCTGGTCAGCGCATCGGCCATGGCCGGCGGCGACAACAACGCAACCATCGACAACTCCGGCAAACAGTACGACGGCGTGATGTCCGTCAACCAGGCAGCGGGCGACCAGCATCAGCAGAGCAACAGCATCGCTATTGCCGTCGGCCGTAACGCCCAGGCAACTGTTTCGGTCACGCAGACAATCAGCGGCGCACCCGCCGACCGCTCCCTGAACGCCAAGACGTCGATTCAGGGCAGCTCTTTCACCAATGGCAACGGCATCGTCACCGTCAACCAGTCCGCCGGGGCCCAGAACCAAATGATCAATGCCGTGCGAATCAGCCTCAACGCTGGCCCGCAAAGCATCGACGACAGTGTCATGTCACAACAGAACGTTGTGCTTGCAACAGACTCGGGAGTGACCTCTACCACTGGCAGCCGCCAGGTCGTTACCAGCGACCAGGCCTTCACCGGCAGCCGTGGAGTGGTACAGGTCAACCAGAGCGCCGGGGTGGGGAACCGAGTGGCTAACACCCTGAACCTGCGACTCAACTGATGGAGCTGAGTCCAATAGCTAGACCGTACCAACACTTAACCAACTAATTAGAAGCAAGGAGAAACACCATGAAACCTACAATGGCTCTCAAACCACTGGTTTTCGCTCTGACTGCACTGATGGCAATCGCCGCACAAGCGGGTGGTGGTAACGGCGGCGGCAATGGCGGTGGTGGCGGCGGCAACCAACCACCGGCTGCACCTACCGTGCTGTCGGTCACTGCCAACGATTCCCAGAACAGCTCGGGCAACGGCACCCTGAACGACAAGACCGAGAACAACGCGTCCACCACCAACTCGATCAACAGCAACTCCGGTGTGGCCAGCGGCATCATTCAAAGCGGCACTGGCAACCAAGCCAAACACGACATCGCCATCGGCGCCTCCGATGATGCGGATCAAGTGTTCGCGACCATCAACACCGTGCAAAACAGCAGCGGCAACCTGGTGGGCAACCTCGGCAACACCAACAACTCGTCGCTGACCGACTCCAACAACAGCAACTCGGGTGTCAGCCTGGCTTCCGTGCAGGCCGGTACCGGCAACCAAAGCAGCCAAGGCATTGCCATCGCTTCTTCCGAAGACGGTGCCTCGGGCGGTGCAGCTGTCAATGCTCAGCAAAACTCGTCGAGCAACCTGACCTTGAACGCCACCACCGGCCACGGCTGGAACAAAGCGAACGTGGTGAACAACGCCAGCCTCACCAACTCGGGTAACAACAACACCGGTATTTCCGGGACTGTTTCCCAAGCAGGTACTGGCAACCAGGCTGCACTTGGTGTGTCGATCTCCCGCTTCTGATGCAAATCGGGCCTTGGCAACAAGGCCCTTTTCAATTCCAGTGTCCAGCAGGTCATACGATCATGCGCCTCGTTGCCTTCGCCCTCTTGTTATCGCTGACCGGCCCGACCTGGGCAGGCCAAGTGGCAGTTCCAATGCCCGGCGGTGGGATGATGTACAAGAAAGTCGAAAGCATCCGCGAGCGTAAATTCGCCAACCTGGTGGAACAGAAAACCGATTTCAGCTGTGGTGCCGCCGCCTTGGCCAGCATTCTGCGCCAAGGCTATTGGCTGGATGTCAACGAGGATGACGTCATCAAGGGCATGCTGGTGAACGCCGACCAGGATCTGGTCCGGACCCAGGGTTTCTCGATGCTCGACATGAAGCGTTACCTCGAAAGCATCGGCATGCGCGCCAGGGGCTACCGGATCACGCCACAAGTGCTGACCACGGTGAAGATCCCTGTCGTGGTGCTGCTGGAAATCCGCGGCTACAAGCACTTTGTGGTCCTGCAGCGCGCCGACAAGGACTGGGTCTACATCGGCGACCCCGTGCTGGGCCACAAGCGCTATACAAAGGACGATTTCATCAAGGGCTGGAACGGCATTGTGTTTGCCGTCCTGGGTGAAGGCTACGACAAGACCAACGCCCTGCTCTCCCCGCCCACGCCGTTGACCGCCAAGAACCAGCTGAGTGCGTTCAGCCCGGTGCGCGACAGCGAACTGATGGACTTCGGTTTCATCCAGAGCGACTTCTTCTAGAAGCGCAATAAGGAGCAGGACGCTCCAGGAGCAGATGATGAACACTTACCGTTGGCTGACGGTCATGTGCCTGGCAGCCTCAATGCCCGCTTATGCGTCATCGGCGTTCAAGCCTGTTGAACTCAAGGATGCGGAAATGGCAGATCTGCGTGGGCGCTTCGTGATGCCTGGGCGGATCATCAGTTTCGGCATTGTGATGAGCAGCACCTGGACCAACTCCGCCGGCGCCACCGTCACGGGCAGCGCCAGCATGCAGATCGATAAAACCACGGTGACCCCGCAGTTCTATGTGCAGATCACCGGCAATGATGGCAATGGCAGCATCAAGCAACCTGACGGCACCGGCACAGTCGTCGGCGGCGGCGGCCTGGGCAGCGGCCAAGGCGTGACCCAAAGCGTGCGCGCGGCGGGTGACGGCAATACCGCCAGCAATGCGGTCGACATCAACGTCAGCAAAAACGGCCTGGCTCCGGCCAACTACGCGCAATCCGGCCAGGCGCTGGTGGCCGGCGAGGCAATTACCGGCAGTACCGCCGCTGGCCAAGTGACTGTTTCGGCCAAGAATGGCGGCTTGCAGATGGCGCTTCTGGCCAATAACAACCAAGGCAATGTCGTGCAGCAAATCGGCGGCGGCAATGTCCTGCAAGGCACGGTTATCCAGGGCAACAGCAACCTCATCAACAACCTGACCCAACTCAACATCGTGATGGGGAACAACGGGCTGAATAACATTGCGCAGAACCTCAATCTGGACCAACTCAAAGGCCTACGCACTATCGGTTATTGAACTACGCTGAGCCACGACACTTACGTATTTAAAAAGGGACGGCTTACTTCATGCATCGATCTTTATCGTTACGTGCTGTGGTTTGTTTAAGTACGCTCCTGCCTGCGACCATGCTGTATGCCGCGCCGGACGCCGATATTGAAACGCTTAAACAGGAACTGCTGGAGCTCAAGCAGCGTTACGAAGTGCAACAAAAGGCACTGGCGGTATTGGAACAGCGGGTACGACAGGTCGAAGACCAACCGGCAACACCGGCGCCCAAGCGCCTGGCCAAATCGCCTGCCGACTTCAACAAAGGCACCACCGTGGCCGGCGCGCCGGGCGTGGGCGCCGCAGCAGCATCCGGCGGTGCGGGCGGCGGCAGCTCCTATGGGCAAAGCCTCAAGGATGACTCGGCTCCCGCGCAAAGCGTCAGCAACCTGTACAACGAGGCCAGCGGCTTTTTCGGCGATGGCAAGTTCAGCTTTGAAACCGGCATCACCTATGCCCGCTATGACGCACGCCAGCTGACCCTCAACGGTTTTCTGGCGCTGGACTCGATCTTCCTCGGCAACATCAACCTTGACCGGATCAAGGCGGATAACTGGACCCTGGACCTGACCGGCCGCTACAACCTCGATAACCGCTGGCAGTTCGATGTCAACGTACCGGTGGTCTACCGCGAATCGACGTACCAGTCGGGTGGCGCCGGCAACAGTGGCACCACCACGTCGGAAGCCTCGGTCACTCGCGACCCGACCATCGGCGACGTCAACTTCGGCATCGCGTACAAATTCCTCGACGAAACCGACAGCCTGCCGGATGCGGTGGTTTCGGTACGCGTCAAGGCGCCTACCGGTAAAGAACCCTACGGCATCAAACTGATCGAATCGCCGAACAACGACAACCTGTTCGTCCCCGAAAGCCTGCCCACGGGTAACGGCGTCTGGTCGGTCACGCCGGGCATCTCGCTGGTCAAGACCTTCGACCCGGCCGTGCTGTTCGGTTCGTTGTCGTACACCCACAACTTCGAGGACTCGTTTGACGACATCAGCTCCAACGCCAACCAGAAAGTCGGCGGCAAGGTCAGCCTTGGCGACAGCTTCCAGGTCGGCGTCGGTGTAGCGTTTGCGCTGAACGAGAAGATGAGTATGTCGTTCTCCGTGTCCGACCTGGTGCAGCGCAAGAGCAAGCTCAAGCCTGACGGCGGCGACTGGCAATCGGTGGTCTCCAGCGATGCCAACGCCGGTTACTTCAACGTAGGCATGACAATTGCGGCATCGGACAACCTCACAATCGTGCCAAACCTGGCGATTGGCATGACGGATGACGCGCCGGACTTTACGTTCAGCCTCAAATTCCCGTATTACTTCTAAGGCAGACGTTTTACCGCAAACAAGGAAAAGCCCCGCAACGATAAGGGTCGTTGCGGGGCTTTTCGGTTTACCCGCCCTAGCGGATCTGGTGTTTGTGCAGCAACCGGTAGAACGTCGGCCGGGACACCCCCAGCACACGGGCCGCGACACTCAGGTTGTCGCTGTGCCGGTTGAGCACATCGCACAACGCCTGACGTTCGGCGCGGTGCTTATAGTCTTCCAGTGTAGCCATGGGCAGCGAAATTGCCTGCTCACCCTGCAAGCCCAGATCAACGGCCTCGATCTGGCGCCCTTCGGCCAGCACCAGGCCACGGCGCACGCGGTTGGCCAACTCACGCACATTGCCCGGCCAGGGGTGCTGCCCCATCGCCACCAGCGCGTCTTCGCTGAAGCTGCGCGGGCGTCGACCGGTTTCCTGGCTGTAGAACCGTGCAAAGTGGTTGGCCAGCTTTGCCACATCGCCATGGCGTTCGCGCAACGGCGCGGTCACCACTTGCAGGACATTGAGCCGGTAGTACAAATCTTCGCGGAAAGTGCCCTTCTCGACGGCGGCTTCCAGGTCCACGTGGGTGGCGGCCAATACCCTGACGTCCACGGGAATCGGCTGGCTGCCGCCGACGCGTTCGATCTGTTTTTCCTGGAGAAACCGCAGCAGGTTGGCTTGCAGCTCCATCGGTAAATCGCCGATCTCATCGAGGAACAGCGTGCCGCCATTGGCCGCCTCGATACGCCCGACCTTGCGCTGATGGGCGCCGGTGAACGCGCCTTTCTCATGGCCGAACAGTTCGGATTGAATCAAGTGTTCCGGGATAGCCCCGCAGTTGATCGCGACAAACGGCTTGGCGTGGCGCTGGGATTGGCGGTGCAGGGTCTTGGCCACCAGCTCCTTGCCGGTGCCGCTGTCCCCGCGGATCAACACGGGGGATTCGGTAGGCGCCAACTTGGAGAGCAATTTACGCAGCTCGCGAATCGGCCGGCTGTCACCCAGCAGCTCGTGTTCGGGCTCATCCGCGGGTGTCTGCTCCTTGCCCCGCAGCCGCGCCATGCCGAAAGCACGGCCAAGGGTGACCTGCACGCGGGCAACGTCGAAGGGCAAGGTGTGGAAGTCGAAAAACCATTCACAGACAAAATCGCCAACGTTCTGCAGGCGCAGTACATCCTGGCTGAGCACCGCGATCCACTCGGTGCCGCTGCGGCCGATCAGTTCCTTGACCGCCTCGGGCCGTTGCAGATGAAAGGGCTGCAAACGCAGCAGGCCCACATCGCAGGTCCGTTCGCCGACGGCTTCCAGCGCACAGCTGTCCACGTCCCACCCGGCGGTGCGCAAACCGGGCAATAGCCCGTGGCAGTCGTCACAGGGATCGACCACAAGCAAGCGACGCTGCGCAGGTGTAACAATCATGACTATTCCTTGACGTCAAAATCGTTAAATTTATTAATAAACAACGGTTTGTGAAGCCTGGCGCTAACACTAGCAAGATCTTGACGCTGCGCTTGTACCGTTTCGCTATAAGTGTGGGCAAAAAGCCACCCCTGAGCATTTTGGGTAAAAAAGTTGCTCGCCGTGGAAACATTCAATCAGCTTTCAAAACAGCCGCTTACATGACGTTAATCAGGGAAGGTTAAAATTTCTTGCTCTAAGATGTGACCCGTACCCGGTCATCGTGCATCAGTACAAGTAACTCGCCGCTTGGCCCGCCCAACCAACGGCACTCACTTGAATGGGCAATGAGAGAGAACCCGACATGAACGCCCCGCTCCGCATCAACGAAGCTCTTTTGATCGCAGACCGTGCCTTCCAGCCCTTTCAGTGCGTGGCCTGGCACGATGGCAATGGCGCCCTCAGCCTGAGCGTCATCGACCGCACCAATACTCGTATCGGCAGCAAACAATTGTCGTCGAGCACCTACAGCGACCCGGCGCAGTTGGAAAACTTGCTGTTGCAAGCCCGCGCCGAACTCGATAAAGATGGCCACCAGTTGCAATCCTGGGCAATGCCGAAGTAAGTCGGCACTGTAACTTGCGCGCCGTGGATTAATGGCGCGCAAGTTCAGTGTTAGAGCGTCAGTTGCTTATTGGGCGGCGAGGATAAACCGTTCAA
>Ga0247732_10001011_pt1 | contig 11804 bp, 16 predicted proteins | sample UWRJL163409C2_FD_180940 | JGI IMG/M metagenome (GOLD analysis project Ga0247732, IMG submission 180940) | Plant litter microbial communities from Arlington Agricultural Research Station in Wisconsin, United States - UWRJ-L163-409C-2 | ecosystem: Environmental > Terrestrial > Plant litter >...
TAGGCAACCTCTTACATCGCGCGCGATCAGCTCTGACCTCGGCAACCGCGCAAACTGCGCCCTGCCCAACCACCAGGAGGCGCACCCGATGGCCGGTCAACGCGTCGAGTCCCGCCGCCACAACGAGCTCCGCCTCGCCTTCTTCGAGGAAGGTCGAGCACTCGATGCCGTCGGCGACCCTGAAGCGAACTGCTGGCTCTGCAAGCAGCCCATCGACTACATCGCCGCGCAGGGCACCACGCCCGACTCCCACAACCTCGACCACTACCTCACCGTCTCCGAGCACCCCGAGCTGCAGTCAGACCCCGACAACTTCCGCCACTCGCACACGCTCTGCAACCAACAGCGAGGCAACAGTGCACCCGCCCCCGACCTCGGCGAACAGATGCCCGACTGGTGGTGATCAGCTGTTCAGCCAATCGGATGCTGAAGTCAGGTTGCGAGTCGCCCACGCGGTCGACGAAACCCCAATGACGAGCATCTTGTCGTTGGCATCCAGGTACGCCTTGGCCGCATCGCGGACAGCAACAGACGATTCGGTGGTCTCGATCAGCCACACGCTGCCCAATATGTGCCCCTCCGAGCCGTACGTCGTCTCAAGGTGCTCGATCAAGTCGTCATAGTTCCGACCGGGCTTCGACAGGTCGTAGGTCAGCAAGTACTTCGTCATTCGGAATTCCCCCTCGTATCGGTGTGCACCGAGTGTTGCACCGGCCACAGACCGCCGTCGAGGCCCAGCGAGTGAACGCGATCGCGACTGACCACCGCCGCCACCCCACCCCCTCCAAACATCCAGCGTCCGGGCCGTGGGGGGAAGACGCTCCGGGGGCGCCTTCCTCTCTCCCCGAGCTTTTCGGGCACCCCCATCGCGCGCACGCGCAGGCAGGAGGCATTCGATGGCCGATTCGACCGCTGCTCGCCTCGAGGTCGCCGCGTTCGACGTCGCCGAGCTGCAGGTGTTCCACCGCAACCCGCGCCGCGGCGACGTGCGCGCGATCGCCGAGTCGCTCGCGACCCACGGGCAGTACCGACCCATCGTCGTGAACGTCGGGACCCACACCGGACGCCCGAACGAGATCCTCGCCGGCAACCACACCTACCTCGCGGCTTGCTCGCTCGGATGGGCGACGGTGCAGGCGACGACCGTCGACGTCGACGACGCGGCCGCGCACCGGATCGTGCTTGCCGACAACAGGCTTGCCGACCTCGGCGCCTATGACGACATCGACCTGGCCGCGGCGATGGCGGCCGCCGGAGATCTCGACGGCACCGGCTACGTCGCGTCGGACCTCGACGCGCTGCTCGCTGAGCTGTCGACGCCCGTCTCGCTGACCGACGCTGACGACGTGCCGTCGCTGCCGGATGCTGCGGCGACTATCTCGCGCGCCGGCGACGTGTGGATGCTCGGTCCGCATCGGCTGCTCGTCGGGTCGTCGGGCGACCTCGAAGCGGTGCGCGCGGCGATGCCCGAGGGCGTGCTGTGGGACTGTGTCTGGACGGACCCGCCGTACGGCGTGGACTATGTCGGCGGCACCGGCATGACGATCCAGAACGACGGGCCGGATGCGGCGATCGCCGTGTCGATCGCGTTCCTCGAGGTGGCCGCACAGCTTGCCCGCCCGGGCGCTCCGGTCTACGTCGCTCATGCCGACGTGCTGCGGGTGCCGCTGCAGACCGCGATGGAGCAGCTCGGCATCCGCTACCGGCAGACGCTGATGTGGGTGAAGGACCGGTTCGTCCTCTCGCGCGCCGACTACCACTACCAGTCGGAGCCCATCCTTGCCGGTGAGGTCGACCGCGATCACGACCCCATCGCCTACGGCTTCACTGCCGGCGGCGAGGGTCGCCTCGGCCGAGGCGGTCCGCGCTGGCATGGAGATAACCGCACGTCGACGGTGTTCGATGTGCGCCGTCCGTCGCGGTCTGCTGAGCACCCGACGATGAAGCCCGTCGAGCTCGTCGAGGCGATGCTCGTGAACTCGTGCGCTCCGGGCGCGTGGGTCGCTGACGGCTTCGGCGGATCCGGTTCGACGCTGATCGCTGCGCACCGGCTCGGTCGCAAGGCGTTCCTCGTCGAGCTCGACACCGCCTACGCGGACGTAATCTGTCGCCGCTTCCAGGAGCACACCGGCGTCGTGCCGATCCGCGACGGCACGCCCGTCGACTTCACCGCGGCCGCGCATGTCTGAGCGGGAGTCGCAGCGCATCGCGCTCACCCTGTTCAAGGCCGGCGCGACGTACGAGGAGATCGCACCGAAGGTCGGCGTGAAGACCGCGGCCGCGGCGCAGCGCGTCGTGCAGAAGGCGATCGACGCGTCCACGATCGCGCTCGACCAGACCGCGTCCCGCATCGTCGACCTCGAACGGCTCGAGACGCTGCACCGCGTCTACTGGCCGAAGGCCCTCGCGGGCGACGTCGCCGCGTTCGACCGCGTGCAGAAGATCGCCGAGGACCGTCGACGACTGATCGGCGAACCGACCCGCATCAAGAACGCCATCACCGACGCGCTCGAGAAGTCTCTGCAGGCGCTCGAGCTAGTCGATGCCGACGAAGCCCTCGTCGCATCCTGCCGGCAGGTCGCCCGACAGATCGACCATGCCGTCGCGAACGGCACCTCGCTCGAGGCGACGAAGGCGCTCTACCTGCTGCCGCACCTGTGGAACGGGCTGCGCGAGCTCGGCGCAACGCCGGCCGCGCGAGCTGCTCTGCAGGCGTCCGTCCCGACGCCGGATGCGCCGGCCGAGACGGATGCCACGAAGGGGGGTCCCGTTGACCTCGGTGACTTCAAGAACCGCCGACGTGGAGGCGGGGGAGTCTGACTTCACCGGCCTCGTCGGCATGGAGGAGCCGCGGCTGTGGACGCGGCCGCTGCGGCCGCTGACCGAGGAGACGTCGCTCGGCTTCGAGGTCATCGAGTTCGCCCGCTTGTTCCTCGGGATCGCACTCTACCCGTGGCAGAGGTGGCTGCTGATCCACGCGCTCGAGCTGAACGTCGACGGCACCTTTCGGTTCCGACGCGTCATCGTGCTCGTCGCGCGTCAGAACGGGAAGAGCTTGCTCGCCGCGGTGCTCGCCGCCTGGTGGCTGTTCGTCGACTCCGATCGTTTCGAGGATCGGCTCCCGCCGTTCCGCTTCAAGGTGCTCGGCACCGCGCAGAACCTCGACACCGCGCAGGACGTGTGGAACCTCACCGGCCGCTGGTGCGACGTCGAGAACGACAGCCACGTGCCCCAGCTCGCCGGGCTGGTGCAGAAGGTCCAACGCAAGAACGGCCAGCCCGGGATCTACCTCCGCAGCGGCGCCCACTACGAGGTCCGCGCCGCGTCCCGAAAGGGCGGCCGCGGCAAGGCCGCAGCTCGCGTGCTGATGGACGAGATGCGCGAGCAGCAGACGTTCGACGCCTGGGACTCCGTGGCGCAGACCACCAAGGCCATCTTCAACTCGCAGCTGTGGGGGATCTCGAACGCCGGCGACGTGCGCTCGGTCGTGCTCCGCAAGCTGCGCGCCAACCTGCTCGCCGAGATCGAGGAGTGGCTGTCCCGCGGGCTCGACGAGCTCGAGGCATACGCCAACGGCGAGATCGCCGCGTCGACGTCGGCACTGTTCGAATGGTCGGCCCCTGACGGCTGCGCACTCGACGACGTCGACGCGATCCTGCAGGCGAACCCCAGCATCGGGCACGGCGAGATCACCGTCGAGATGTGCCTCCAGGACTCGCGCGACATGCTCGAGGCGAGCTACCGCACCGAGGTCCTCTGCCAGTGGGTCACGTCCAAAGTCCACTCGTTCATCGCCCCGAAGGAATGGCGGCCGCGGCAAGCCCGCATCGCTGACATCCAGATCCCGCGCGGAGCCCGCACCGTGTGGGCCGTCGACACCTCGGCCGACCGGTCGATGAGCTGGATCGCCGCCGCGGTGATGACCGCCGACGGACGCCCGTTCACGACCGTCCGCGTCCGACGCGCCGGCATGCTCTGGGTCCCCGACTACCTCGCAGACCTCGCAGCGAAGTCCGGGTGGAAGGAAGTCGTCCTGCAGGGGCGGGGCACGCCGGCGATGGAGTTCGCCGACCCGCTAAAGGTTCTCGGGCTCCACGTCCACGCCATCGACGGCGGCGCGTTCGCTGCCGCCACGGGGCGCATGCGCGATCGCGTCCGCGATCGCAGCCTCGTCGTCATCGAGCAGCCACCCGTCGACCTCGCGATCGAGGGCGGCGTCGTCACCCAGTACGCCGAGAACCTCGCCTGGTCGCGGCACAAGTCGCAGCCCGTCGACATCGCCGGCCTGGTCGCGATGACCGAAGCCCTCTACGGACTCGAGGTCCTCTCGCCGCCACCGCCCGCACCGATCTTCTCCCCACCGCCCAAGGCCGGAGTGCTCGCCCGAGAGGGCGATTCCGACCGCACCGCCGAGGTGAGCCTCGCGACGGTGAACTTCTGAACGGAGGCCCCGCGTGGCTGAGATTGGCTACCAGACCTCGGCGATCTCGTCGTGGTCCACCCTTGCCGCACAGGTGCACGAGACCAACAAGGATCTCGTCTGGCCGAAGCTCATCGAGGTCGTCGACCGGATGCGGCGCGAGGACCCCCAGGTCGGATCCGTCCTCAGCGCCGTGACGCTCCCGATCCTGTCGGCGCAGTACTCGATCGACCAGGCCGACTCGAGCGACGAGGTCGCCGCGTTCATCGCCCAGAACCTCGGGCTCCAGGTCAAGGGAAAGCCCCCCGTCGGTCGGCTGCGCACGCGCGGCCGGTTCTCCTGGATCGAGTTCCTGCGCCTCGCGCTACTCTCCCTCGTTTACGGCCACTCCGTGTTCGAGCAGGTATACGAACCGATCGGCGACAAGCTGTGGCTGCACAAGTTGGCGTGGCGGCCGCCGCGCACGATCGCAGAGTTCAAGGTCGCACCCGACGGCGGACTCGACGCGATCGTGCAGCACGGCACGATCACCGGCCAGCGCGGCTCGGTGACGATCCCGATCGACCGGCTCGTCGTGTTCGTCAACCAGCGCGAGGGCGCGAACTGGATCGGCACCTCGCTGCTGCGCCAGGCGTACAAGGTGTGGCTGCTGAAGGACCGGGTGCTGCGCGCCCAGGCGATGACGATCGAACGCAACGGCCTCGGCGTCCCTGTCTACACCGGCGCCGAGATGCCCGACTCCGTCGCCAACGACCAGGCAGCTCGCGACAAATGGCTGGCGTCCGAGAAGGAATCCGGCCTCGAGATCGCGAAGCAGTTCCGAGCCGGGATGGATGCCGGCGCATCGATCCCGCACAGCGCCCTCCTGCAGCTGCTCGGCGTCACGGGGAAGCTGCCCGAAACCGACAAGCCGATCAAGTACTACGACGAGCAGATCGCTCGCGCGGTGCTCGCCCACTTCCTCAACCTGGGCGGCGACGACTCGACCGGCTCCTACGCCCTCGGCGACACCCTCGAAGGGTTCTTCACGCGATCCCTCACGGCGACCGTGCAGCAGCTACTCGACGTCGTCCAGCAGCACGTCATCGAGGACCTCGTCGACCTGAACTTCGGGCCCGATGTTCCGGCTCCGCGGATCGTCGCATCGAAGATCGGCGCCGACTCCCCGGTCACGGCCGAAGCCATTCGCGCTCTCGTCGAGTGCGGGGCGCTGACCCCCGACGTCGATCTCGAGCGGTACCTCCGCGAGACGCTGCGGCTCCCGCTCATGAGCACGACGCGCGCCACCAACGCGCCCGACGTCGACTCCGACGCTGCACCCGCATCGCAGCGCTCAGCCAGCGGGACCGACACGGACACGATGACCGACGCGGAGACGGCGAGGGCTGCGGCCGAGGTCGCCCAGAAGGCGTACCTCGCCGTCGGCGTCGGCCTCACCCGCCGAGAGTTCCGAGCGCTCGTGCGACGCGCCGGCGCAGACCTCGTCGAGGAGCCCGACGAACCCGAGCCGGCACCGGCTCCCAACACCCCTCTGGAGGAGGCCGCATGAACCCGTTCCGCACCTCGCGTACCGGACCGCGCACCCCCGTGCTCGCCTCGATTCCCCAGGGCGTCGACATCGGCAACGGCACGGTCACGCTCCGGCTCTACGACCCCATCGATTCCTACGGGGGCGAGTGGGGCGTATCGGCGAAGGAGTTTGCCGCGGCCGTCGACGCGCTCCCCGAGGGCACGACGGAGATCCGGCTGCTGATCAACTCCCCGGGCGGCGAGGTGTGGGACGGCATGGCCATCCTCAACACCCTCCGCAAGCACCCGGCGCGACTCGTCGCGGTGGTCGAGGGAATCGCCGCCTCGATCGCGGGGACGATCGCCTCGGGCTGCGACGAGCTGGTGATGTCACGCAACTCCGAGCTGATGATCCACAACGCGTGGGGCTACGCGTCTGGCGATGCCGAGGTGATGCGCCTGGCCGCAGAGGACCTCGAGCGACTCGACCGGAACATCGCGTCGATCTACGCCGAGAAGTCCGGCCAGACCGTCGAGTACTGGCTCGCGGAGATGCCCAAGGACCGGTTCCTGACCGCCGAGGAAGCGGTCGCATCCGGGCTCGCCGATCGCATCGAGGGGACCGGCGACGCCCCGGCTGCCCGTGCACGGTTCGACCTCTCCGCGTTCGCGCGGAACCGAGGCGCACGCCCGCAGGCGTCGTCTCCCAACAAGCTCCCGGACTCGTCCGAGCCGGGTGACCCCAACACGAAGGAGGCGCTCACGATGAGCGACACCATCAAGGCGGGCCTCGTCCAGCGGCTCGGCGTGCGCGCCGAGGCAACCGACGACGAGATCCTCGCCGCGGTCGACGAGGCGCTCGACGAGCGCGCCGAGCCGACCGACCCCGCAACCCCCGCAACCCCCGCCACCCCCGCCGAGCCCGCCGCACCCGCGGTCGGCCCGGCGCCGGCTCCCGCCCCCGCACCGGCAACCACGCCCGACGGAGCGGTCGTCGTCGAGGCAGGCGCGTTCGCCGAGCTGCAGCGGAACGCCGCCCTCGGCGCGCAGGCCCACGCCGACGCGACCGCCACCCGCCACGAGGGCATCGTCCGCACGGCGATCGGCGAGGGACGCATCGCGCCCTCGTCCCGCGCCCACTTCCTCGCCTCCCTCAAGGAGAACGAGGAGCGCGCGGTCGCGACGATCGCGCTCTTCCCGAAGGGCACCATCCCGGTCGCCGAGCTCGGCCACGTCGAGGCCGACGAAGTGACCGACAACTCCCGCCTGCTGGCGCTCGCCGGCTGGGCCAAGCCCACGAAGGGGGCCTGACCATGTCCGACTTCATCCCCAAGTTCAACCCCGGCCACCAGGTGCCGGTGACCGTCGCCACCGACGTCACCGGCGGCCGGCTCGTCGAGATCGTCGACGAGTACTCGGTGCGTCCCGCCGTCGCCGACTCGCTGAAGGTGCTCGGCGTCGCAGCTCAGGACAAGAAGACCGGCGACCGCGTCACCGTCTTCACCCGTGCCGCCGGCATCCACCCGCTCGTCGCGTCTGGGGCGATCGCCCCGGGCGACACCGTCGCCGCCGCCGCGGGCGGCAAGGTCAAGGTCGCCTCCGTGGCGGGCTCGGGCCTCGGCCTCGCGGTCACCCGTTCGTCCGCAGACAACGACGTCATCGACGTCATCTTCACCTGAGAGGGGTAGCTCATGGGCTACACGTACCCGGTGGCGGTCCCCGAGGGGACGCTCACCAAGGAGCAGATTCACCTGCTCCTGTCCAACCCGACACTGATCGCGCAGCGCGTGGCCGACCTCACGGAGATGGGCTTCATCGCCGACTTCCTGCTGACCGGCCGCTACGACGCGACGGGCGGCGGGGTCTTCTACGAGACCGGCAACGAGGACATCTTCGCCGGCGACGAGGTCGGAGCGATCTCGCCCAACGGTGAGTACCCGCTCGTTCGCCTCGACGACGGCGAGGCCGTCTCGGTCCGTACCGTCAAGTGGGGACTCGACACCGGAATCACCGACGAGAAGATCGCCCGCCAGGGCATCCAGCACGTCAACCGCGGCATCCAGCGGCTGGCGAACACGGTGATCCGTCACGTCGACTCCGTCGCGATGGCCGTCATCTCCTCGCGCGTCACCTCCGAGTTCGTCTCGGTGAACCCGTGGGAGAAGGCCGGCCAGGCGGTCCGTGCGATCATCTCGATCCAGGGCGAGCGCAGCGAGCTCGCGACCGGCCTCGAGCTCGACACCGTCGTGCTCCGCGTCGAGCAGTACGCCGAGCTCATCGGCATGCTCATCGACGACAAGGCGCTGCCGCGCGAGGACGGCGAGACGGCGATCGCGGGCAACCTGCCTGTCAACGCGCTCGGCCTGACGTGGGTCACCACGCCGCACTTCCAGGGCGCCGACCCGCTGCTCGTCGACCGCACTGCGCTCGGCGGCATGGCCGACGAGGCGCTCGGCGGTCCCGGCTACGTCTCCGCGGGAGGCTTCGGCATCGAGTCCAAGACGATCCGCGAGGACAAGGTCGACGCCTACACGCTCCGCGCTCGCCGCGTGACCGTGCCCGTCGTCACCGAGCCCCTCGCCGGCGTCAAGCTCAAGAACACCGGGCTCGGCCTGTGAGCGCCGGCATCAAGGTGACCGCCCCCGCGGCCGTCATCAAGACCAAGGCGAACGACCTCCGCTACCTGTACAAGGGCGCAGTCGCTCCCGTCGACGCGTTCGACGAGAAGTCGCTCGAGCAGGTGCGCGACGCCGGCCTCGTGGTCGACGTCGAGATCGTGACCGTCGAGGAACTCGAGCAGCTCGAGGCGCAGCGCGCCGCCGACGCCGCGGCCGAGGCGCAGGCAGAAGCGGAAGCGAAGGCCAAGGCCGACGCCGCCGCTGCCGCTGCCGCCAAGGCGAAGGCTGACGCCGACGCGAAGGCGAAGGCTGACGCGGCTGCTGCGAAGGCCAAGGCCGACGCTGCCGCCGCCGCGAAGGCGTAGCGCCGGCTGAACAACGACCGACCCCCGGAGGCCGAAAGCGTCCGGGGGTCGGTCGCTCCAACCTGCCCGCCGTCAACGCCACGCGCCTCGTCCGCGCGATAACTCGGCGCAACCGGGCAACCACCCCATCGAGCGGCACAGGCGCTCACAGCGGCGCACACCGACGCGCCCTCCCGACCGAAGGGACACCGCATGCCCGTCATCCTCAGCGCAGGTGGAGTCACACCCGACGACCTGAAACCCGTCGACGAGGACACCGCTCGTCGAGTGCTCCTCCGCGCCCGAGAAGTCGCCCCCTGCCTCCCGTCCTTCGGAGTCGATTCTGAGCTCTGGAAGGACGCACGCGCGATCCTCCGTGCCGTGGCCGCTCGTGCCCAGGCCGCCGGCACCGGAGCGGTCGCCTCACAGGGACGCAACGGCACCACCATCAGCTACCGCGAGATCAAGTCCGCCTTCACCAGCGAGGACATCTCCGGCCTCCGGTTCCTCTGCGGCAGTTGTGCCCCCGCAGCTGCGCAGGCTCCCGTCGGCTCATTCCCGAAGGCGCGGCCGCTCAACAACCTCTGGCCCGAGGGCGAGTACTCGTGAGCTGGGCGGACCCGTTCTGGTGGCCGCACCGAGTCACCATCCGCCCCCTCATCGAAGGCGCAGCCCACGGCCCCTACCTGGGCGAGCCCAACGAGTCGGTGCTCGCCGAAGTCGACGACACCCACCGCCTCGTTCGCACCGCCGACGGCCGTGAGGTCACGTCGTCCGGCAGCGTCACCGTCCCCATCGACACCGTCGCGCCGCTCGGCTCCGAGATCACCGTGTGGCCAGGCAAGCCCTACGAGCGCACCGCCACCGTCCTTGTCGTCTCCCGCCAGGAGAACGGCCCACCGCTGAGCGATCAGCTCGTCCTGTCCCTCGAGTGAGGAGGCCACCGTGAAGATGCACGGCCGCATCAAGACCGTCGTCGAGCAGGGTTCTGTCACCGGCCTCCGCGCCGGCGGTCGAGAGGTCCTGAAAGAGGCGCGCGACCGGGTGCCCGTCGACGACGGAGATCTCCGGAAGTCGGGCCGCGTCGTCACCGACGACCTCGACGTCACCGTGAAGTTCACCGCGCCACACGCTGCGCTCGTCCACGAGAAGACCGACCTCAACCACCCCAACGGCGGCCAGGCGAAGTACCTCGAGAGCGCCGCGCTCGAGGTCGACGTCGCCGAGGCCGTGGCACGCGCGGTCAGGAAGCAGCTCGGCGGTGGATGACGCGACCCTGACCCGGCTCATCTGTTCGCTCCTCGGCCGCGTCCCCGGGTGGAAGTACGACCCCGATCCGAAGGCGCCGAAGTACCCCGAGTCGACCGTCGGGATCTACTACGGCGCGCTCCAGCCAGCGCCCGACCGTGGCATCGCCGTCCGCGTCTACGCCCACACCGACGACGCGATCCTCTCTCGCCGCGCGCAGCTCATGATCCGCGGCGGCAAGTACAACCCGGCCGGCGCCGACGACCTCGCGAGTGTCGCCTTCACCGTGCTGCACGAGCTCTCCCGGGTGGGAGGGATCAGCGACGCCCGTCGCATCTCAACCGGACCCCTCGGGGCCGACAACACGGGCCGCGAAACGCGGTCCGACAACTACCAGTTCATCCTCGACAACCCGGAGGCAATCCGACATGAGTAACCTGTTCCCCCTTCCCGCCGGCACGACGCTCGGCAAGAGCTTCGAGTACGGCATCGACCTCAACCTTGCGACGTACGCCGTGCCGTCCTGGCAGCCGATCCGCCGCATGTCCGGCTACCAGCCCGCGGACACTGAGACCTCGCAGGATGCGCAGACCTACGACGACCTCGGCGCCCCGAACAGCGACATCACCGCCCGCGGTTTCGGTCACTCGTTCAACGTGCAGGTGAACCGCAACCTCTCCACGGGTCTGTACCTGCCCGAGGTTGAGGCGCTGCTCGACCGCACCCGCCCGCTCGCAGTCGGCGAGCTCGCCGTCATCGACTACCGGTGGTACCACAAGCCTGCCGTCGGCGCGCCCAACCCCAAGGACGCCGGACGCGGGTTCGCGACCGTCGCCAAGACCCGGCAGAACACCGGTCCCGGCGGCGAGATCGAAGTGCTCGGCTTCACCCTCACTGGCAAGGGCTCCTACGAGGAGATCCCCAACCCGTACCAGGGCGCCGGCGCCACCGCGCCGCTCGTCGGCTTCGTCACCGAGGGCAAGGGCGACGGTGACCTCGTCACCGTCAACGGCACCGGGCTGCTCACCGCAACCAGCGTCACGGTCGATGGCCAGGTCGTCGACTTCCTGCCGATCAACGGCGCGACGCTCGTCTTCCAGCAGCCCGTCGGCGACGCCGGCGAGGTCGACCTGGTCGTCACCACACCGGCCGGCGTGTCGGCCGCGTTCACCTACACCCGAGGAGCCTGAGCGTGAGCGCTGTCGACTTCTCCGAGTGGGCGGCGCCGGACCTCGAGCTGACGTTCAAGGGGCGCACCTTCGTGGTGCGCCCCCCGAGCGTTGACGACGCTGTGCGGGTCCTCGCGCTCGCGGTGCGCGGCGAGGTGAACCTCGGCATGGTGCCCGGCGTGGAGATCCCGAAAGAGATCCAGGACGTGCTCGACGAGATCAAGCCCGGCGACCACCCGGCTCTCGGCGAGACCTTCCACGAGATGAAGGCCGCCGGCATCTCGTCGGCCACCATCGACCGCACCGCGTACTACGCCGTCTTCTACTGGGCCCGCGGCAAGAAGTACGCCGATGCGCTCGGCACGCTGCTGTGGTCCCCGCGCGCCAAGGGTGAGGAGACCACGGCTGACGCCGGTGGTGCTCCGCGAAAAGGCTAGTCACGGCCGAGGACTGGGCGCCGTTCGCAGTACCTGGCACCGTCCCGGACGCTGACGGG
>Ga0247732_10001012_pt1 | contig 11803 bp, 14 predicted proteins | sample UWRJL163409C2_FD_180940 | JGI IMG/M metagenome (GOLD analysis project Ga0247732, IMG submission 180940) | Plant litter microbial communities from Arlington Agricultural Research Station in Wisconsin, United States - UWRJ-L163-409C-2 | ecosystem: Environmental > Terrestrial > Plant litter >...
GTCGTGGTGAGCGAGGCCGCGCCGAACACGGTGATGTTGCCGCTGAGCGTGTCGCCCTTCGCCGCTGCGCTGGAGCCGGCCGCCGAGGTCGAGGCAGAGCAGGCGGTCGCACCGAGCACGACGGCGAGGGCGACTACCGCGAGGGCGAGCTTGTTCATGACCGTCCCTTATCTCTGGGTGGATGCCGGAGTCTCGACGATCACGGTCGTCGCCTTCACGACCGCGACGGCCACCGACCCGAGCTCGAGCCCGAGTTCGCGCACGGCCTCACTGCTCATGAGCGAGACGACGCGGTGCGGACCGCACTGCAGTTCGACCTGCGCCATGACCGTGTCCATGACGATGTTCGTGACGAGCCCCACGAACCGGTTGCGGGCCGACCGGCCGATGCCCGAGGGATCGTCGGGCAGCACCGCGTGTTCTTTCGCGAGCCCGGCCAGGGCGAGCCCATCGACGACCGCGCGGCCGGAGTCATCCTTGTCGCTCTCCAGCACGCCCTGATCGATCCAGCGGCGCACCGTGTCGTCGCTGACCCCGAGGTACGACGCGGCGTCCTTGATCCGTATTTGCGACATGAATGCGAGTCTAGAACCGAATCCTCGGATGAACCCTGCCGTCGTGCCGCCAGATCTGCCCGATGAGGCACCCACCTGCGAGAATCGTAGGATGTCCGACACGATTTCCGCCGACCCGCGCTACAGCCGTCAGATCGCCCTTCCCGGCTTCGGCCACGACGCTCAGGCCACACTCGCCGGAGCCCGCGTACTCGTCATCGGCGCCGGTGGCCTGGGCAGTTCGGTGCTGCCGAGCCTGGCCGCCGCGGGTGTCGGCACCGCCGGCATCGGCGCCATCGGCATCGTCGACGACGACCGTGTCGAGACCAGCAATCTGCACCGCCAGCTCATCCACACCCCCGCGGATGTCGGCGCGGCCAAGGTCACCTCGGCCGCTGAGAGCATCGCCGCGCTCAACCCGGCCACCCGCGTCGAGGTCATCGACCAGCGGCTCACGTCCGACAGCGCGCTCGAACTCTTCGCCCTCTACGACCTGGTGCTCGACGGCAGCGACAACTTCCCCACCCGCTATCTGGCGGCCGACGCGGCGACACTCACCGGCATCCCGCTGGTCTGGGGCGCGGTCTCCCAGTACTCCGGACAGGTCGGTGTGAGCTGGGCTGACCGCGGGCCGCAGTATCGCGACCTGTTCCCCACCCCTCCGGCGCCCGGCTCCGTGCTGTCGTGCGAGGCCGGCGGCGTGCTGCCGACGGTCGTCTCGGTGATCGGATCGCTGATGGCGGGCGAGGCGATCAAGATCATCACCGGCATCGGCGTGCCACTGATCGGCCGGGTCACCACCTTCGACTCGCTCAGCGGTGGATTCCGCGAGCTGAGCTACGAGAGGGATCCGGAGGCGGAACCCGTCACGCAGCTGGTCGACTACGACCTGTTCTGCGGGGTCGGCGCCGGCCTCGGCGCGAGGGACCTGGCCGCAGAGCTCGCAATGGAGGGCAACGGCGTCGACCTGGTCGACATCCGCGAGCCCTGGGAGATCGAACTGGCGAGCATTCCCGGATCGCGCGCAGCGAGCGTCGACGAGCTGCTGGCAGACCCACCCACGGGGGCGGTGCTGTACTGCCACCACGGCGTGCGATCGGCCGCCGCGCTGCAGCGTCTCGCCGAGCAGGGCATCACCGCCCGCCACCTCGAGGGCGGCATCGACGCCTGGTCGCGCGAGGTCGACGCCGAAATCGCCCGATACTGATGCGCGCCACGGTCGAGGAGCACGCGGCGCTGATCCGCTCGCTGCTGGTGTTCGAGCGCCGCACCCTCGTGCTTCCGCTCGACGATGCGCTCGGCCACGTCACCGCGAGCACCGTCGTCTCCCCCGTCGACCTGCCGCTGTTTCGAAACTCGCAGATGGATGGGTTCGCGGTGCGAGCCGCCGACATCGCCGTGGTGCCGGCCGAACTGCCGATCGTCGGCGAGATCCCGGCCCGTCCGGGCGAGCCTGCGCCGCTCGAACCCGGTACCGCGGTGCGCATCATGACCGGTGCGGTGGTTCCGGTCGGGGCGGATGCCGTGGTCCCGGTCGAAGACGCCGCCGTCGTCGACGGACTGGTGGTCTTCGAGACCCCGCGCGCGGTCGGCGCGTACGTGCGCGATCGTGGCAGCGACCTGCGCACCGGAGACGAGCTGCTGCCGGCCGGCACCCTGCTGGGCTCGCGCCATCTGGCCGCCCTGGCCGCCGCCGGAATCGCCGGCGTCGAGGTGCTCGCCCCCGTACGGGTGGCCGTGATCACCACCGGAGCCGAGCTCGTTCCGTCGGGCGTCGAGCCCGAGCCCGGGCAGATATACGACTCGAACGCGATCGCTGTGGTCTCGGCGGTGCGGGCGGCCGGAGCATCCGTCGTCTTCGCTGCGCGGGTCGCCGACGACCACGAGGCCTTCCGCGAGGCACTTCGCGGCGCGACCGACGCCGCCGACCTGGTCATCACCTCCGGCGGCATCTCGATGGGCGACTACGAGGTGGTGCGCGAGGTGCTCGAGCCGCTCGGTGCGACCGTGACGACCATCGCGATGCAGCCCGGCGGCCCACAGGCCACCGCGGTGATCGACGGGGTGCCGGTGATCGGCTTTCCCGGCAACCCGGTGAGCACCCAGATCTCGGTGGAGATGTTCATTGCACCGGTGCTGCGCGAGTTCGCCGGCCGGCCGGCAGCGCTCCGCCGCAGCCGCGTGCTCGACACCGACGTGCGCTCCGTGCCCGGCAAGCGACAGCTGCTGCGCGGGCGCGCGGTGGGCGAGGATGGGGTGACGGTAGTGGGCGGGTCGAGCTCGCACCTGGTGGCCGCGCTGGCGGCAGCCGACCTGTTGATCGACATTCCGGAGCACACCGTGGAACTGAGAAAGGGCGACACCGTGGAGACACTGGCACTGTGAACGACCTCAGCCATCTCGACGCGAACGGTCGGGCGCACATGGTCGACGTAGGCGACAAATCGATCACCGCCCGCACCGCCATCGCGACCGGGCGCCTCACGTCTACGCCCGAGGTGATCGCGCTCGTGAAGGCCGACGGGATGCCCAAGGCCGACGTGCTCTCGACCGCGCGCATCGCGGGCATCATGGGCGCCAAACAGACCAGCGCCCTCATCCCGCTCTGCCACCCGCTGCCGCTCAGCTCGGTCAACGTCGACTTCTCCTTCACCGCTGACGCGATCCTGATCACCGCGACCGCCAAGACCACCGGAAAGACCGGCGTCGAGATGGAGGCGCTCACCGGGGTGGCCGTCGCCGGGCTCACCCTGCACGACATGGTGAAGGCCGTCGACCCTGCCGCGGTGCTCGGCGAGATCCGCCTGGAGGAGAAGACCGGCGGCAAGCGCGGGCATTGGACGCGCGACGGCGTCATCGCCCCCCAGTCGCCGCGGTCCGACACGGCGGCCGTCATCGTGGCCTCCACGGGCGGCGCCGCCGGCACCCGCGACGACACCACCGGGCCGCTGATCGCCGACTGGCTGGGCGCGCACGGTTTCGCCGTCGACGCGGTCACGGTCGTTGCCGATGCGGATGTCGCGGCCGAGGTCACCCGCGTGGTGGCCAGTCACCCCGCGGTCATCCTCACCACCGGAGGCACCGGACTGAGCCCCACCGATCAGACCCCGGAGGCGACACTCCCCCATCTCGACCGGCAGCTGCCCGGCATCGCCGAGGCGATCCGTGCGGCCGGGCTCGCGAAGACCCCGACGGCCGCCCTCAGCCGCGGGCTGGCCGGCATCGCCGACGGCACGGTCATCGTCAACCTGCCGGGGTCACCCGGCGGAGTGAAAGACGGGCTCGCCGTGCTCGACGGCCTTCTCGTGCACCTTGTCGCCCAGATCGCCGGAGGAGGCGCCCATGACTGATTTCTCGCTCATCTCCGACACCCCGATCGACGCCACCCTCGTCGAAGAATCGGTGCTCTCTGACGAGCATGGTGCGCTGGTCACGTTCCGCGGCATCGTGCGCAACCACGATCACGGACTCGCGGTGAGCGCGCTCGAATACCAGGCCCATCCGGAGGCCGCGCGCTTCCTGGCCGAGTGCTGCGCGACGATCACGGCCGAGACCGGCCTGCCGGTCGCCGCCGTGCACCGCGTCGGGCACCTCGAGGTGGGCGATATCGCCCTGGTCGCCGCCGTTGCCGCCGGTCACCGCGGCGAGGCCTTCGCCGCGTGCGAGAAACTCGTCGACCTGATCAAGCAGACGGTGCCGATCTGGAAGCGGCAGCACCTCGCCGACGGCGCGACGGAGTGGGTCGGGCTGTAGCTCCACGTGTGAGAAGGAGCGGGCGGATGCCGCGGCTCAGCCCCCGGCGAAGGGCGGCAGCACGTCGACCCGCGCGCCGACCGCACGCGCGTCGTCGCGGGAGACCACCCCGTCGACCAGGAACGACCCCGATGCGAGCACCCGCCGCATCCCGTCGCCGTGACGCTCGATCAGTGCGGCACGAAGCTCCCCCACCGTCGGCACGGCGGGAAGGGTCTCCTCCTCGGTGCCGGCAACCTCGGCCGCCGCCGCGAAGTATCGGATCAGAACCTCAGCCACCGATAGCCCCCATGCTGCGTTGCGGGCGCACGAAGTCTGCCCGGTCCATTCCGTGCCCGGCCTGCTTGCCCCACATCGCGGCGCGCCACCAGTCGGCGATGGTGGCGTCATCCGCCCCACCACGCAGCAGTGCGCGCAGATCCGTCTCGTCGTCGCCGAACAGACAGGAGCGCACGGTGCCCTCGGCCGTGATGCGGGTGCGGTCGCAGTCGGCGCAGAACGAGCGGGTCACCGAGGCGATGATGCCGACCGTTCCGACGCCGCCGTCGACGATCCACTCCTCCGCCGGCGCAGACGGGTCTTCGCGGTGCGGCTGAGAGAGGGTGAACCGCGCACCGAGCAGATCGAGCAGCTCGGCAGCATCCACCATGTTGTCGCGAGCCCAGGCCTCGTCGGCGTCCAGCGGCATCTGCTCGATGAAACGCAGGCGCACACCGTTGGCCAGCGACCACTCGAGCAGGTCGGCGGCCCCGGCGAGTGTGTCGCGCATGAGCACGGCGTTGATCTTGAGCGGCGTCATCCCGGCCTCTTTGGCGGCCTGGATGCCGGCGAACACGCTCGGCAGTCGATCGCGGCGGGTGAGGCGCGCGAAATGATCGCGGTCGACGGTGTCGAGAGAGATGTTGATGCGGGTGAGTCCGGCGTCGACGAGCTCGTGGATGCGATGGTCGAGCCCGATCGCATTGGTCGTCATCGAGATGGAGGCCCCGCCCGCCACAGCAGACGACCGACGGATGATCTCGGCCAGATCCGCCCGCATCAGTGGCTCGCCGCCCGTGAAGCGCACGTCGTGCACGCCGAGGTCGCGGGCGCCGATGCCGACCAGACGTCCGATCTCCTCCGGGGTGAGCAGATCGTCGCGGGCGATCGCGGGGAGCCCCGCCTCCGGCATGCAGTAGGTGCAGCGCAGCGAGCACTTCTCGGTCACCGAGATGCGAAGGTCGCGGGCGGTGCGCCCGAACCGATCGATGAGCCCCGGCGCATCGGGGCGACCGTGCGTGGAGGGCATCGCGGCCGGGTCACGGCGAATCGAGGGGATGCCGAGCGCGAGCGAAACCATACTCGATCTTAAGGGATTGGTGCACCATCACGGCCTCTCGCTCAGTACTCTGAATACATACGATGAAAGGGGCCAGACATGGCTGTGATCTCTCGTGGGTTCGGCGGACACCGGCGCGAAAGCGACCCGTCGCTGCCACCCGGCCAGTACCTCACCACCGACTTCCCCGTGCTTTCGGCCGGCCCGACGCCGCGCATCACCACGGACGAGTGGGAGTTCTCGATCGCGACCGAGTCCGGCGCGGTGCACAAGTGGAACTGGGAGCAGCTGCACGCCCTCCCGGTCGTCGACGTGGACACGGACATCCACTGCGTCACCCGCTGGTCGAAGCTCGGAACGCACTGGCGCGGGGTCTCCCTCGACACGTTATTCGAGGGGGTCGACACCTCTTACCAATACGTGATGGAGCACTCCTACGGCGGATACACCACGAACGTGCCGCTCGCCGACCTGATGGGCAACAAGGCCTGGATCGTGACCGAGTTCGATGGCGCACCCCTCGACCCCGAGCACGGTGGCCCGGCCCGTCTGCTCGTGCCGCACCTCTACTTCTGGAAGAGTGCGAAGTGGATCCACGGTCTGGTCATGCAGAAGACCGACCAGCCCGGATTCTGGGAGCAGAACGGATACAACCTGTACGGGGATCCCTGGCTCGAACAACGCTATTCGTGAGCGACGTCACTACGCCCCAACTGCAGGAGAACGGTGTCGCCGCGGCCAGCGCCGTAGACACGACGGTCTGGCGGGTCGGCACCGTTGTCGCTGCCGAGCCCGAGTCCACCTCCGGCCGCAGCCTGATCATCGACGTGCCCGGCTGGGGCGGAAATCTCGCCGGCCAGCACACCGACCTGCGCCTCACCGCGCCCGACGGCTACCAGGCGGTTCGGTCGTACTCGATCGCCTCCGCGGGCCCCGGCGAGCGCATCGAACTGGCCATCGACGAGGTGCCGAACGGCGAGGTCTCGCCCTACCTGGTCGAGGATGTCATGGTCGGCGACCAGCTGGAGCTGCGCGGCCCGCTCGGCGGCTGGTTCGTCTGGCGCCCCGAAGACACCGGCCCGGTGCAGCTCATCGGCGGTGGCTCGGGAATCGTGCCGCTGATCTCGATGATCCGCTCACGGGCGGCGGCGAATAGCACGGCGCCGTTCCGCCTGCTCTACTCCGTGCGTGCCCCCGAGGACGCGTTTTACCGGGCCGAGCTCGAGCGTCCAGCGCCAGGCCTCGACGTGACCTGGCTCTACACCCGCAGAACACCGGATGACTGGGCGCGCCCCGCCGGGCGGATCACCCCCGCCGACCTGGCCGCTGCCACGCTCCCGCCGAGCGAGAACCCGATGGTCTTCGTCTGCGGCCCGACCGGATTCGTCGAGGCCGTGGCCGACGCGCTCGTCGGCCTCGGACATCCTGCAGCACGGGTGAAGACCGAACGTTTCGGAGGCGCATGATGTCCAGCCATGTCGACGGCAACATCCTGGCCGGCCCGTTGTCGGATCTGTTCCGATTCGACGTGACCACCGCATCGGCGCGCTGCGTCAGCTGCGGCGAGGTGGCGTCGCTCGCGCAGGCGATGGTCTACGTGCAGCCGAAGGCGTATGTCGTGCGCTGTTCGAACTGCGACGACATGCTCATGACGATCATCGACGAGGGCGACGCGACGCAGCTCGACCTCAGCGGGATGGTCTGGATGCACGTTCCCCGCTGAGCTGACCACCTCGCCCTGCCGAGGTCAGCTAGCGGCGGTTCTCCCGCTATATCCAGGCCGCGGGCGTAGCGTGCGACCCATGAGCAGCCGCCTGAGCCCCCATTCCGGGGGTGATCCCTCGCAATCGCCGACCCCAGCACGTAATCTGGAGGCGTGGCACGGGGGTGTCACACGAGCGGGGGCTCAGATGACCAGCATTGCCGATTCGACCGACCGGACTCTTCCGCGCGCGGCCGTCTTCACCGCATCCGCCGAGGGTGCGCTCAAGCACCGCCGTCGGCTCCAGGGCCTCGCCATCGCGTTCGGCATCTCCGGCGTCGTCTGGGCCGGCGTCATCACCGGCATCGTCGCCCTGGTCAACGCCCTCAACTAACGCGCCCACCGCGTCCTCGCAGCCGCGTCGTCCCTCCCTCCGGCCCGGTCCCCGTCCATCGTTCCGTCCCGAATCCCGTCGCTCTTTTCTTCCGAAATGACGGGGATTCCGTCATTTCGGGCGAAAACAGTGGCCAGATCGGGCACTTCCGCAATTTCCCCGTCATTTCGGAAGGGGGAAGACGGATACCGCGGCCCGCGAACAGCGAAACGGCCCGGTTTCTCTCGAACCCGGGCCGTTCCTGTAGCCAGCTGGTTAGCGAGCTGCTGAGCCGTCGGTGTAATCGGCGTCCTGCTGCTTCCAGGCGAAGAGCGCGCGCAGCTCCTTGCCGGTGGCCTCGATCGGGTGGGCGGCACCCTTCTCGCGCAGGGCGAGGAACTCGGGCGCGCCCGCATCCTGGTCCGCGATGAAGCGCTCGGCGAAGGCACCCGACTGGATGTCCGCGAGAACGGCCTGCATGTTCTCCTTCACGTGCGGGTCGATGACGCGCGGGCCGGAGACGTAGTCGCCGTACTCGGCCGTGTCGGAGACCGACCAGCGCTGCTTGGCGATGCCACCCTCCCACATCAGGTCGACGATGAGCTTGAGCTCGTGCAGCACCTCGAAGTAGGCGATCTGGGGCTGGTAGCCGGCCTCGGTCAGGGTCTCGAAGCCGTACTGAACCAGCTGCGAGACACCGCCACAGAGCACGGCCTGCTCGCCGAACAGGTCGGTCTCGGTCTCCTCGGTGAAGGTGGTCTTGATGCCACCGGCACGCAGGCCGCCGATCGCCTTGGCGTACGACCAGGCGAGGTCCCAGGCCTGGCCCGAGGCATCCTGCTCGACCGCGACGATCACCGGCACACCACGGCCGGCCTCGTACTCACGGCGCACGGTGTGGCCCGGCCCCTTGGGGGCGACCATGATCACGTCGACGCCCTCCGGCGCCTTGATGTAGCCGAAACGGATGTTGAAGCCGTGGCCGAAGAGGATGGCCTTGCCATCGGCGAGGTGCGGCTGGATGTCTGCGGCGTAGAGCCCGCGCTGGTGCTGGTCCGGCGCGAGGATGACGATGACGTCGGCCCACTCGGAGGCCTCGGCGGCGCTCAGCACGGTGAAGCCCGCCTCCTGCGCCTTGGCGACCGACTTCGAGTCGGGCTTGAGGCCGACGACGACCTCGACACCGGAGTCCCGCAGGTTCTGCGCGTGGGCATGGCCCTGCGAGCCGTAGCCGATCACGGCGACCTTCTTGCCCTGGATGAGTGCGAGGTCGGCGTCGTTGTCGTAGAAGATTTCGGTCACTGTGCTACTTCTCCTTGATTCGATGGTTCGTTGTGAAACCGGTCGGCCGCGATGCGACCGAAGTCTGACTAGTTCTTGAAGACCCGCTCGGTGATGCTCTTGCTGCCACGGCCGATCGCGAGAAGACCCGACTGCGCGATCTCCTTGATTCCGTATGGCTCGAGCACGCGCAACAGCGCCTGCACCTTGGCCGTGTCGCCGGTGACCTCGATCACGAGGGCGTCGGGGGCGACATCCACGATCCGTGCGCGGAACAGGGTGGCTGCTTCGAGGATCTGGCTCCGGGTGGAGTTGTCGACCCGCACCTTGATGAGCATGTGCTCGCGGTGCACGGTCTGCGCGGGGTCGAGCTCGACGATCTTGATCACGTTGATGAGCTTGTTGAGCTGCTTGGTGACCTGTTCGAGCGGGAGCTCGTCGACATCCACCACCACGGTGATGCGCGAGAGGCCGGCGATCTCGCTTGCCCCCACGGCAAGCGACTCGATGTTGAAGCCGCGGCGGGCGAACAGGCCCGCGACGCGGGTGAGCAGGCCGGGCTTGTCTTCGACCAGCAGGGAGAGCACGTGGTGACTCATGGCTACTCGCCTTCCCACTCGGGCGCGTGTTCGCGCGCGTACTGAACGGAGGAGTTGCCGACGCCCTGCGGCACCATCGGCCAGACCATGGAGTCGCGGCTGACGATGAAATCGATCACCACGGGCCGGTCGTTCGTGGCATTCGCCAGCTCGATCGCGGCATCCACCTCGTCTTTGGAGGTGACACGGATGCCGAGAGCGCCGTACGCTTCGGCCAGCTTCACGAAGTCGGGCACCATCGCCGTGCCGTGCCCGGTGTTGAGGTCGGTGAACGAATGGCGGCCGTCGTAGAACAGCGACTGCCACTGACGCACCATGCCGAGCGAGGAGTTGTTGATGATCGCGACCTTGATCGGGATGTTGTTGATGACGCAGGTGGCGAGCTCCTGGTTGGTCATCTGGAAGCATCCGTCACCGTCGATCGCCCAGACGATGCGGTCGGGCTCGGCCACCTTGGCGCCCATGGCGGCGGGCACGCCGTAGCCCATGGTGCCGGCGCCGCCGGAATTGAGCCAGGAGTTGGGGCGCTCGTACTTGATGAACTGCGCCGCCCACATCTGGTGCTGGCCGACGCCGGCCGCGTAGACCGCCTCCGGGCCGGTGATCTGGCCGATGCGCTCGATCACGTACTGCGGGCTGAGCAGACCGTCTTCCGGCTCGTCGTACCCGAGCGGGTACAGCTTGCGCAGCTGGTCGAGCCTGGTCCACCACTCGGTGAGGTCGGGCTTGCCGGTCTTCGCGGTCGCCTCGGCGAACGCGGTGGTCAGATCGGCGATGACGTCCTTGGCATCGCCGACGATCGGAACATCCGCGACGCGGATCTTCGAGATCTCCGCCGGGTCGATGTCCACGTGCACGACCTTGGCGTCGGGGGCGAACTCGCTCGGCTTACCGGTCACCCGGTCGTCGAAACGGGCACCGAGCGAGATCAGCAGGTCGGACTCCTGGATGGCGAGCACGGCGGGCACCGTGCCGTGCATGCCGGGCATGCCGAGGTTGAGCGGGTTCGAGTCGGGGAATGCACCGCGGGCCATCAGCGTGGTCACGACGGGTGCGCCTACGGTCTCGGCCAGCTCGAGCAGTTCAGCGGATGCCTGGGCCCGGATCACGCCGCCGCCCACGTAGAAGACGGGCCGCTTCGCCTCGGCCAGCAGCTGTGCGGCTGCCTGGATCTGCTTGCCGTGGGCCTTCGTGACCGGACGGTAGCCGGGCAGCTCGACCTTGGGCGGCCAGATGAAAGGCGCGCTGGCCTGCTGGGCATCCTTGGTGACGTCCACCAGCACGGGGCCGGGGCGACCGGTGGTCGCGATATGTACAGCAGCGGCGATGGTGGCCGGAACGTCTTCGGGGCGCGTGACCAGGAACGAGTGCTTGGTGATCGGCATGGTGATGCCGGAGATGTCGACCTCCTGAAAGGCGTCCGTCCCCATCAGGGTCGAGAACACCTGGCCGGTGATGGCGAGCAGCGGCACCGAGTCCATGTAGGCGTCGGCGATGGCGGTCACCAGGTTGGTGGCACCCGGCCCGGAGGTCGCGATGGCGACGCCGATGCGGTTGGACGACGAGGCGTAGCCCTCCGCCGCGTGGCCGGCACCCTGTTCGTGTCGCACCAGGATGTGACGGATGCCGGTGGAGGACATGAGCTCGTCATAGAAGGGCATGATCGCGCCACCGGGCAGGCCGAAGACATCCGTGATCCCGAGCGCCTCGAGCGAGCGCAGGATCTGGCCGGAGCCGGTGAGGATCTCCGGGGTCTTCTGTGAGGATTTTCCGGCGGCGGGCACGGGGCTGGATTCCGTGGGCATCGATGATTCCTTGGGTATCTGTGGTGCACGAATGGTGGTGGCGTGGCGCCGAAGCGATCAGCCGGTACTGGAGTTATCCAGTGATGGCGCCCTCCGCTGCGGAGTGCACGAGCTTGGCATATTTCGCGAGGACGCCACGGGTGTAGCGCGGGGGAAGCGGAGCCCAGCCAGAGCGGCGAGCTGCGAGCTCAGCCGGCTCGACGAGTAGGTCGAGGGAGCGAGCTGCGATATCGACCCGTATTAGATCACCATCGCGCACGAAGGCGATAGGACCTGCGTCCACCGCTTCGGGTGCTATGTGGCCGATACACAGTCCGGTTGTGCCGCCTGAGAATCTGCCGTCCGTCAAGAGTAGTACATCCTTGCCGAGTCCGGCGCCCTTGATGGCGGCGGTGATGGCGAGCATCTCGCGCATGCC
>Ga0247732_10001014_pt1 | contig 11795 bp, 14 predicted proteins | sample UWRJL163409C2_FD_180940 | JGI IMG/M metagenome (GOLD analysis project Ga0247732, IMG submission 180940) | Plant litter microbial communities from Arlington Agricultural Research Station in Wisconsin, United States - UWRJ-L163-409C-2 | ecosystem: Environmental > Terrestrial > Plant litter >...
CAGCTCGGGCATAGGGCTGCAGCGCGCGCAGCAGCGCGACGCCCGGACTGGCGCCCTTCGGGATCGCGCTAGATCTTGCGCAGCAGCACGCTGTCGACGGCGTGGTCGGCGTTCTTGCGCAGCACGAGAGACGCCCGCGCCTTCGTCGGCAGGATGTTCTTCACCAGGTTCGGCTCGTTGATGCTCGTCCAGATGCCGCGTGCGCGGGTGCGAGCCTCGTCCTCGCTGAGCGAGGCGAACCGGTGGAAATACGACCGCGGGTTCGAGAACGCGCCGCGCTGCAGGCTGAGAAACCGTTCCTCGTACCAGCGGGCGATGTCGTGCGTGCGGGCGTCGACGTAGATGGTGAAGTCGAACAGGTCGCTCACCGCCAGGCGGTGCCCGGGCGACGGCGGCTGCAGCACGTTGAGGCCCTCGACGATCAGCACGTCGGGCTGCCGCACGACGATCTCCGCGTCGGGGACGATGTCGTAGTGCAGGTGCGAATAGAACGGGGAGCGGACCTCGGATGCGCCGCTCTTGACCTGGGTGACGAAGCGCAGCAGCGCGCGCCGGTCGTACGACTCGGGGAAGCCCTTGCGGTCCATGATGCCGCGTCGTTCCAGCTCGGCGTTCGGGTAGAGAAAGCCGTCGGTGGTGACCAGCTCGACGCGCGGGGTGTCGTCCCACCGGGCGAGCAGCTCGCGCAGCAGTCGCGCGACCGTCGACTTGCCGACCGCCACCGAGCCGGCGACGCCGATGACGAACGGTGTGGCCGTCTGTCGCTCGCCGAGATAATCGCTGGTCGAGGCGTGCAGCCGCTTGGCTCCCGCCGCGTACAGGTTGAGAAGACGGCTGAGCGGCAGGTAGACCTCGGCGACCTCGGTCATGTCGAGCGGCTCTCCGAGTCCGCGCAACTGAACGATCTCCGTCTCGGAGAGCGGTTGGGGAGTCGAGGGCGCCAGATCAGCCCATTCGCTGCGGGCGATGTCGCGGAAGGGAGTCGGGTGGCCCGTGGATTGGGGGGAGTGCCCGGTGTCAGCCATAGATCACCTATTGTGCCCCACGCCTCATCCAGGCCGTAAACTCGAGGGATGTGTGGAATCGTAGGTTATGTCGGTAACAACTCCAGTCTCGATGTTCTGATGGGCGGTCTGGGTCGCCTCGAGTACCGGGGATACGACTCCGCGGGCGTGGCGATCATCACCGATTCGGGTGACCTGGTGACCCGCAAGCGCGCGGGAAAGCTGGCCGTCCTGGCCGCCGACCTGGAGGCATCCGCCCTCACCGACGGGCGCACGGGAATCGGCCACACCCGTTGGGCGACGCACGGCGGCCCCACCGACGTCAACGCGCACCCGCACCTCAGTGCCGACGGTCGCATCGCCCTGATCCACAACGGCATCATCGAGAACTTCGCCGTTCTGCGCGACGAGCTGCTCGCCGACGGCTACACCTTCGAGAGCGAGACCGACACCGAGGTCGCTGCCAAGCTGCTGGGCCGTGAATACCTCGAGGGCGAGGGCGGCCTGTCCGCTGCGCTCGGCCGGGTCGTCGCCCGCCTCGAGGGTGCGTTCACCCTGCTGGCCCTGCACCAGGACGAGCCGGGCGTCGTCGTCGGCGCCCGCCGCAACTCGCCCCTCGTCATCGGCCTCGGCGATGGCGAGAACTTCCTCGGCTCCGACGTCGCCGCCTTCATCGAGCACACGCGGCGCGCCATGGAGATCGGCCAGGACCAGATCGTCACGATCACCCCCGACTCCGTCTCGGTCACCGATTTCGCCGGCAACGGCGTGGAGGCCCACGAGTACGAGGTGTCATGGGACGCCTCGGCGGTCGAGAAGGGCGGCTGGTCAAGCTTCATGGCGAAGGAGATCAGCGAGCAGCCCGAGGCCGTGTCGAACACCCTGCTCGGGCGCATCCACAACGACCACGTCGTGCTGGGCGAGCTCGAGGGCATCGACTCGCTGCTCACGTCGATCGACCGCATCGTGATCCTGGGCTGCGGCACCGCAGCCTACTCGGCGATGCTCGGCAAGTACGCCATCGAGAAATGGGCGCGCATCCCCGTGGAGGTCGAGCTCTCGCACGAGTTCCGCTACCGCGACCCGGTGGTGAACGAGGGCACCCTCGTCATCTCGATCAGCCAGTCCGGTGAGACCATGGACACGCTCGTCGCCGTTCAGGAGGCCAAGGCCAAGGGCGCTCGCACCCTCTCGATCTGCAACACCCAGGGCGCGACCATCCCGCGCGAGTCCGACGCCGTCATCTACACGCACGCGGGGCCCGAGGTCGCCGTCGCGTCGACCAAGGCGTTCATCGCGCAGATCACGGCGCTCTACCTCTTCGGCCTGCACCTCGCGCGCGTGCGGCAGACCCTCGACGACGAGACGATCGCGAGCTCGATCGTCGAGCTCCAGGGCATTCCCGACAAGATCCGCTGGGTGCTCGAGCAGCATGGCGACATCACCGAGCTCGCGAACTGGATGAGCGACTCGCGCGCCGTTCTCTTCCTCGGGCGCCACGTCGGTTTCCCCGTCGCCCTCGAGGGTGCGTTGAAGCTCAAGGAGCTCGCCTACATCCACGCCGAGGGATTCGCCGCGGGCGAGCTCAAGCACGGCCCCATCGCTCTGATCGAGCCGGGCCAGCCCGTGTTCGTCGTGGTGCCGAGCCCCCGTCACCCCAATTCGCTGCACGCCAAGGTCGTGTCGAACATCCAGGAGATCAAGGCCCGGGGCGCCAAGGTGCTGGCGATCGCGGAAGAGGGCGACGTGGCGGTGCTGCCGTACGCGTCCGAGGTCTTCCGCATCCCGCTCGCCGGCCCGCTGTTCGAGCCGCTTCTCGCCGTCATCCCTCTGCAGATCTTCGCCATGGAGCTGGCAACGGCCAAGGGGCTCGACGTCGACCAGCCGCGCAACCTGGCCAAGTCCGTCACCGTCGAGTAGGGCCTGCGGTGATCGTGGGCATCGGCGTCGACCTGGTCGACGTGCCCCGGTTCGTGCGGTCGATCGACCGCACGCCGGGTCTCGTCGAGCGGCTGTTCGCTGAGGGCGAACGCGGGCGAGCGCCCCGATCGCTCGCCGCCCGGTTCGCCGCGAAGGAGGCGCTCATCAAGGCCCTCGGAGACTCCTCCGGGTTTCGTTGGCACGACATGGAGGTCGTGACCGACGACGATGGAAAGCCGTCGTTCCTTCTCGGCGGGCAGGTCGCGGAGACCGCGCGCGCTCGCGGTGTGGGGGCCATCCATCTCTCGCTCAGCCACGACGGCGACTCCGCGTTCGCCTTCGTCGTTGCGGAGCGCACGCCGTGACCGTCGCAGACAGCGCGGCTCCGGAGTCGGTGGCGATCATCGACCGCTCGGCTGTCGCCCGGAACGTCTCCCGGTTCGTCTCGCTCGCAGACGGAGCCCGGGTCATGGTCGTGGTCAAGGCGAACGGCTATGGCCACGGTGCGGTCGAGGTGGCACGCGCGGCCGTCGAGGGCGGCGCCGCCTGGCTCGGCGTCGCCGACCTCGCCGAGGCGTTCGAGCTTCGCGACGCGCACATCGACGCGCCCGTGCTCGCGTGGCTGCACGAGTCGCACGAGAACTTCACGGCGGCGCTCGAGGCCCGCATCGACATCGGGGTGAGCGACCTCGGCCAGCTCGACTCGGTCGCCCGGGCACAGCAGTCCGTCGGCGCGGGTCCGGCCTCCGTGCACCTCAAGCTCGACACCGGGCTGGGCCGGAACGGTGCCGACGAGCCGAACTGGGCGGCCCTCTTCGACGAGGCGCGTCGGCTCGAGCTCGCCGGGCTGCTGCGCGTGCGCGGCATCTTCAGCCACCTCTCGAACGCAGACGACTCGGAGGATTCGCTGCAGCTCGAACGACTGCACAGGGGCATCGAGGCCGCGCGGCGCGCGGGCCTCCAGCCGCAGCTGCGGCACCTGGCGTCGACGGCCGCGGCTCTCCGCCTGCCGCCCATGCGGCTCGACCTCGTGCGCGTCGGCATCGGCGCCTACGGGCTCTCCCCGTTCGACGACGGCGGCTCCGCCGAGCTCGGGCTGCAGCCGGCCATGACGCTGCGCAGCACCGTGGTCGCCGTCGCCCCCTCGTCCGACGCGGATTTCGCAGCGCACTCGGGCATCGTGCCCCTGGGCTACGGCGACGGGATACCGCCGCAGGCCGCAGGCCGCATCCATGTCACCGGCGATGCCGGCTCGCTGCTCGTGACCCGCATCGAGTCCGACCACCTCGTCGTCGAACCCGTGTCGCCGGGCACCGACGTGGTGCGGGGAGATGCCGTGACGCTCTTCGGCGACCCTGAAGAGGGATTCACCGCTGTCGACGACTGGGCCAGGGCCGCCGACACGATCAACTACGAGATCGTCACCCGGCTGGGCGGGCGCGTGGCCAGGGAGTACGCCTCATGACCGACACCGACTCAGGGCTCGGTCGCGAGGCGGCCGTCGATCTCGGTGCGTTCAGGCTCAACGTGGCGCTCCTCGCGTCGCGGGCGGTCGGCGGGCCCCTCGTGATCGACATGACGGCGGATGCCTATGGCCACGGACTCGTGCCGCTCGCGCGCGCGGCGGCCGAGTCGGGCGCCGACATCCTGAGCGTGCGCGACCAGACCGACGCCGACGCCATCGCCGACGCGCACATCGGCATCGACGTGCACTGCTGGCATACGAGGAGGTTCTCCGTTCCTCCCGCCGGATCCGGCATCGCCGCCTTCGGATTCGGCATGACGCTCACCGACGGGGCGCCCGACGGGGTCGTGCCGGTCATGCGCGTGTCGGCTCCCGTGCTCTCGGTCAAGAGAGTGCCGGAGGGGCACGGCGTCTCGTACGGCTACGTGTACCGCACATCGCGGGAGACGACGCTGGCGCTCGTTCCCCTCGGCTACGCCGACGGCCTGCCCCGGGCGGCCACGGGCTCGGGACGCATGTCCGTGGGGGGCACGCAGTTCCCCATCGTCGGGCGCATCGCCATGGATCAGGTCGTGCTCGATGTCGGCGACGCGCCTGTTGCTCCCGGCGACCGTGCCGTCGCCTTCGGTGCCGGAGTCGACGGAGAGCCGACGGCCGCCGACTGGGCCGAGGCGACCCGGTCGACGGCCGGCGAGATCCTCGCCCGCATCGGCCGGCGCGTTCCTCGCCGGTACATCGATCGAGAGGCGACCCGATGACGGCGGTACGCAGGCAGACGACCATCGAGACGCCCGAGCAGATGGCGCAGCTCGCGCACGAGGTGGCCTCGTGGCTCTCCGCCGGCGACGTTGTCCTGCTCACGGGCGAACTGGGCGCGGGCAAGACCACGTTCACCCGGGGCCTCGGCCAGGCGCTCGGGGTGAGGGGCGCGGTGACGAGCCCGACCTTCGTGCTGGCGCGCACGCATCCGCGCCTCGACCCGGGCGCGCCCGCCCTCGTGCACGTCGACGCCTACCGGCTCTCGACCGCGATGGAGCTCGACGACCTCGACATCGACTTCGCCCGCTCGATCGTGGTCGTCGAGTGGGGAGCGGGCCTCATCGAGGAGCTGACCGACTCGTGGCTGTCGATCACGATCGGCCGGCCGCGCGGCGCATCCGACGACCCGGATGCCGATGGCCGCGACGACGAGGAGCCGATCGAACCGCGCACCGTCACCATCGACGGCGTGGGGCCCCGCTGGCAGTGAGCGGCAGGGGGCCGGCGTTGCTCGCGGGCGGCTAATCTGGAACACGTGCTTCTGGCCATCGACACTTCCGCGGGTACCTCCGTCGCCATCGTCGACCCGTCGACCGGCCGCATCGTGGCCGAACGATCGACGCCCGACACCATGAGGCACGCCGAGGTGATCGGCACCCTGCTCGCCGAGGTGCTCGAAGCCGCCGAGGTGAAGCCGCCTGCGCTCGACGGCGTCGTCGTGGGAATGGGCCCCGGGCCTTTCACCGGACTTCGGGTCGGCATCGCGGCCGCGCGCACCTTCGCCCTCGGCGCGGGGCTTCCGCTGCTCCCGATGGTCAGCGCCGACGCCGTGGCGCGCCAGCAGGCGCTCGCCGGCGCCTCGGACACGGTCATCGTGGTGACCGACGCTCGCCGCAAAGAGGTCTTCTGGTCGCTGTACGAGCTGTCGGGCGCCGAACCCGTGCGCATCGACGGCCCCGGCCTCGCCAGGCCCGACTCTCTTCCGCACACGAACGCCCGGCGAGTGGATGCGGCGGAGATCCCCGCCGCGCAGCTCGCCCTTGCCGCGGCCGCCCTCGTCGAGGCGGGCAGGCCCCTCGCATCCGACGACGCGCTCTACCTGCGCTCGCCCGACGTGACCATGCCATCCGGGATCAAGCGGGTGACCCAGTGACCTGGCAGCTGCGCCGTGCCGGTGTCGACGACCTCGACGCCATCATGCGCATCGAGTCGAGCGTGTTCACGACCGATGCATGGACCCCCGACGCCATGAGGGCCGACCTCGCGAGCGAGCACTGCTACTACGTCGTCGCGCTGCCCGCCTCCGACCCGCCCTCGAGTACCGCCGTCGCGGGCTACGCCGGTCTTCTCGCTCCCCGCGGCGCGAAGGAGGGCGACATCCAGACCATCGCCGTGGCCCCCGAAGCCCGCCGGAACGGGCTCGGTCGTGTGCTGATGACGAGCCTGCTGAACGAGGCCCACCGCCGCGGTGCCCGAGAGGTGTTCCTCGAGGTGCGTGCAGACAATCCTCATGCCGAGGCGCTCTACGAGTCGCTGGGCTTCGAGCGCCTCGGGGTCAGAGCCGGCTATTACCAGCCCGACAACGTCGACGCGGTCGTCATGCGGGCTGCTGTTCCGCAGCCGCAGACGCGATGGACGGGCGCAGACCAGGTCGAGGAGATCGAACCGTGAACACCGAGAATCCTCTCGTTCTGGGCATCGAGACGTCGTGCGACGAGACCGGTGTCGGCATCGTGCGAGGCACGACCCTGCTGAGCAACACGATCTCCTCGTCGATGGACGAGCACGCACGCTACGGGGGAGTCGTTCCGGAGGTTGCCGCGCGGGCGCACCTCGAGGCCATGACGCCGGCCATCACGACCGCCCTGGCCGACGCCGGCGTGACCCTCGACGAGATCGATGCGATCGCGGTCACCAGCGGGCCAGGGCTCGCGGGCGCGCTCATGGTCGGAGTCGGCGCGGCGAAGGCACTGGCGCTGGCCCTGGAGAAGCCGATCTACGCCGTGAACCACCTCGTCGGCCACGTCGGCGCCGACGTTCTGCGCGCCCCGGTCGACGGGGGCGTCGATGCGCTCGCGGGCGACGAGACGCCGATCCAGTACCCCACCATCGCCCTTCTCGTATCGGGCGGGCACACGTCGCTGCTTCTCGTTCGCGACCTGGTGTCCGACGTCGAGCTTCTGGGCGAGACCATCGACGATGCGGCGGGGGAGGCGTTCGACAAGGTCGCCCGCCTGCTCGGACTGCCCTACCCCGGCGGGCCCGAGATCGACCGGGCCGCCGTCGGCGGCGACCCGAAGGCGATCCGGTTCCCCCGCGGGCTGAGCCTGCCGAAGGACCACGAGGCCCACCGCTACGACTTCTCCTTCTCGGGCCTGAAAACGGCCGTCGCGCGCTGGGTCGAGAAGAAGCAGGACGCGGGGGAGGACGTTCCCCTCGCCGATGTCGCGGCGAGCTTCCGCGAGGCCGTCGTCGACGTGCTGATCACCAAGGCCCTTGCAGCGTGCGCCGAGCACGGGGTTCCGCGACTCCTTCTGGGCGGCGGCGTCGTGGCCAACGCCCGGGTCCGCGAGGTCGCAGCGGCGCGGGCCGCGTCCGCAGGAGTCGCCCTGCGCATCCCGCCCCTGAGCCTGTGCACCGACAACGGAGCCATGATCGCGGCCCTCGGGGCGCAGCTGATCATGGCGGGGCACGCGCCCTCGGGGCTCGGATTCGGGGCCGACTCGACCCTGCCGGTCACCGAGATCCAGGTCGGATAGGCTCGGTTCCATGTCGAGCCAGCCTGCCTTCGCGCCGTACTCGCCTGATTCGGCCACGGCCCAGCCGTCGTCTCCTCCCGCGTCCGCGCCGGCCCGCAGGACGCTTAACATGCCGGCCCTCTTCGCGGCCATCACCGGCATCCTGCTCATCTCGCCCGTCGCCATCGTGCTCGGTCACATCGGCATCGCGCAGGTTCGCCGCCGCCGGCAGTCCGGCCTGGTATTCGCCATCGTCGGCCTCATTCTCGGATATCTGGGGTTCGTCGCGACCGTCGCGGCGCTCGTGGCGCTCGTCGTGTTCGTGAACTCGGGCCCGACACCGCCCACGTCGTTCTGATTCGACGGGGCGCGCCGTGCGTCGGCGAATCGGGGTGTCCCGTAGATGTGGGTGACTCAGCTTCAGTAGTGTGGACACATGACTGATCCCAATACCCCGTCGACCGAGGGCACGCCGTCGGTCCCCCCGCTGCCTCCCACCGCACCGTCCGCCCCTTCGGCGCCCAGCTACGGCGCGCCGAGCGCGCCCTCCGCTCCGCCCGCCTACACGCCGCCGGCCGAGTCGACTCCGTCGTACGGAGCACCGAGCTACCAGCAGGCGCCCCCGGCCAACCCCTACGCGCAGGCTCCGAACGGCGCCGCTCCCTACGGCCAGCCCTATTCGCCGGTCGCAGCGGCTCCGAAGACGCTCAGCCTCATCGGCATGATCGCCGGTATCGTCGGCGTCTTCCTCTCGTTCTTCTACGGGATCGGCTTCATCTTCTCGGTGGGTGCCGTCGTCCTCGGCTTCCTCGGCAAGAAGCGTGAGCCGGCCGCGAAGGGCTTCTGGCTCACCGCGATCATCACGGGCTTCGCCGGTATCGCCCTGACCGTGCTGTGGGTCATCGGAATCATCATCTTCGTCGTGGCCGTCGGCTCGTCGAGCGGCTACGAGTCGTACTGACCCGCACCTCGCATGTGAAGTGCCCCTCGTCTGGTGACGAGGGGCACTTCGTTTTATGCGGTGGTTGATCGTGTGCAGGTCGCCTGCGCGCAGGCCGGGGTCAGACGCGCTCGGCGAGGATGGCCGTGTGTCGGCCGGCCACGCGCGTCAGCACCAGGGTCGCCTCGCCGTCGCCCGACAGCGACAGCCGTCGGCGCAGAACGGCGGGGTCTATGTCGACGCCGCGCTTCTTGATCTCGAGCCGACCGATGCCTCGACGCCGCAGCTCCTTCTTCAGCTTCGATTCGTCGCTGGGAAGTGTGTCGACGACGCGGAACGCCGTCGCGAACGGCGACGAGACCAGGTCGTCGGAGGAGAGGTAGGCGATCTGCTCGCTCAGCATGCGGGCGCCCAGCGACCGCGCCAGATCGCCGATCAGGCGTGCCCGGATGACGGAGCCGTCCGGTTCGTAGAGGTAGGTGCCGAGTTCCCCTGTCTCGGCGTCGGGACTGTCGGCCTCTGCGACCAGCTCGGCGCTGGCTCCTCCGCGCAGCACGAGCGCGCTGCGGGCGATGCCGGGCCGCGCAAGCGAGCCGAACCACAGGCTGTTCTCGACGAGCTGGCCATCGACCGAGATCCACTGGGCCTCGGCCTCGTCGGGAATGAGCGATCGGTCGAACCCGGGGCCGAGCTTGATGCCCGTCGGCAATGTGCGGGCCACGCCGAACGCGAAGTCGAGGGAGGGGGAGTAGTCGCGCGGGTCGGGCAGGCGCCTGGTGTCCGCATGCCCTGCGGTGCGTCTGGCCGGGTCGAGGTAGACGGACTCCACCGAGGCGAGGTCGTGGTCGGCGGCGTCGCCGAGGCTCACCGTCACGTTCGTGAATGGAGCGAGGTTGTACGAGGCGATCGCCGCGGTCACCTCGTCGAGCTCGACGGCCTGCACCTCGAGGTCGAGCGCGGCGAAAGCCAGCGCGTCGGCGCCGATGCCGCATCCCAGGTCGGCCACGCTCCGGATGCCGGCGCTCTGGTATCGGCCGGCATGGAGGGCGGCGACCCGCAGGCGCGTGGCCTGCTCGAGACCCGCCTCGGTGAACAGCATGCGCGATGCGAACTCCCCGAACTTCGCCGTAGCCTTCGCCCGCAGACGGGACTGGGTGAGCACGGCGGACACGAGGTCGGCCGGGTGGCCGTCGCGGCGCAGCGCGGCGACGGTCTTCACGATGTCGGTGGAATCGCTGTAGGGCGGCAGGGAGTCGAGGAGGCGCAGGGCCGTCGATGTCATCACCAGGCCGAGCTCGTCCTTGTTCATTCGTTGAGCCTGTTCACCCCGTCAGCCTAGACGTCAGTCATGGGGCCCGGCGCGCCGTGGCCGGTTGGCACTCGGATTGACCGAGTGCCAGTGCACCCCCTAAACTCGTCTTAGCACTCTCGGTGTGAGTGTGCTAATCAGACGTGAAGAAAGAAGAGGTCAACCGTGTCGGTCTCCATCAAGCCGCTCGAGGATCGCATCGTCATCCGCCAGGTCGAGGCGGAGCAGACCACCGCTTCGGGCCTGGTCATCCCTGACACTGCCAAAGAGAAGCCCCAGGAAGGCGAGGTCGTGGCCGTAGGCCCCGGTCGCGTCGACGACAACGGCAACCGCGTTCCGATCGACGTCGCCGTGGGCGACAAGGTCATCTACTCCAAGTACGGCGGAACCGAGGTCAAGTACGGCGGAGAAGACCTGCTCGTGCTGTCGGCTCGCGACGTGCTTGCCGTGGTCGTTCGCTGACCTACGACATCTGTTAGCTGAACCTCGCTAAACAGACAAAGACCCGGATGGCTCTGCCATCCGGGTCTTTTTCGTTGGCGGCCGAGGTCCAGCGCTCGGCACCGGAGGTAGCATTCGTTGAGTGTCCCGCCCCGCCGCCCCTCCCGCCCCAGCCCCGCAGACCGACGAGCAGCCGTCGCGGTCGGGCATCCTCTACGCCGTAGGCGCCTACACGATGTGGGGATTCCTCCCCGCCTACTTCCTGCTGCTGCTTCCCTCCGGCCCGTTCGAGATCGTGGCCGTGCGCATCTTCTTCTCCTTGGCATTCTGCGCCCTGGTCATCACGGTGACTCGCGCCTGGCCGGCGTTCCTGGCCATCGTGCGCCAGCCGCGGCTGCTGTTCACGATGGGCCTCGCGGGCGTGCTGATCTACGTGAACTGGCAGACCTACGTGATCGGCGCGACGACCGGGCACGTGGTGGAGACGGCCCTCGGCTACTTCATCAACCCGATCGTCACCATCCTGCTCGGCGTCGTGATACTGGGCGAGCGACTGCGCATCGCCCAGTGGGTTGCGCTCGGAATCAGCGTGATCGCCGTCGGAGTGCTGACCGTCGGCTTCGGCTCGGTTCCGTGGATCGCCCTCATTCTGGCGTTCTCCTTCGGGCTCTACGGTTTCGTGAAGAAGCGCGTCGGTCCCTCGGTCGATGCCGTGTCCGGCCTGACCCTCGAGACGCTCTGGCTTCTTCCCGTGGCGGCGGTGCAGGCCATCGTCGTGGCCTCGACCGCACCGGGCCTCGCGTTCGGATCCTCCGGTGCCGCCCACGTCGCGCTCATGATCGGTGCCGGAGTCATCACGGCGGTTCCCCTGCTGCTCTTCGCCTCGGCGGCGAAGCGGCTGCCGCTCATCTACATGGGCTTCATCCAGTACGTGGCCCCGATCCTGCAGTTCCTCTTCGGGGTGTTCATCATGGGCGAGCCCATGCCGCTCGAAAGATGGCTCGGCTTCGGTCTCGTCTGGCTCGCCCTGATCGTGCTCACCGTCGACATGATCAGAACGTCGAGAGCAGGCCGGATGCCCGTCTCTGAGCCGGTCTGACGGGACGAAAGGTAACGATTGGGTCGCGTTACACGCCCGTAACAGGAATGTATTGTCGGTGCGACTTTGGGCCGTTAGCTTTACAGCACGGCCAACTTCGTTATGCCGTGCACCACAAAA
>Ga0247732_10001015_pt1 | contig 11774 bp, 9 predicted proteins | sample UWRJL163409C2_FD_180940 | JGI IMG/M metagenome (GOLD analysis project Ga0247732, IMG submission 180940) | Plant litter microbial communities from Arlington Agricultural Research Station in Wisconsin, United States - UWRJ-L163-409C-2 | ecosystem: Environmental > Terrestrial > Plant litter >...
CGGAGCCTCCCACTGCATTACGATCACCGATTGTGGAGCTCAGGCAGCTGCGCTACTTCGTCACCGTGGCCGAGGAACTCAACTTCGGCCGCGCCGCCGAGCGTCTCCACATCGCGGGTCCCTCACTCTCGCAGCAGATCAAGGTGCTCGAACGCGACCTGAAGGTCCGCCTCTTCGAACGGGACCGCCGGTCGGTCTCGCTGACGCCGGCCGGGGCGGCGCTGTTGCCCGGTGCCCGCACGTTGATCGCCCAGGCCGACGAGTTACGAAGGCAGGCAGGCGGTCTCGTCCGGTCTGAGCCGGTCCGCATCGGCTACGTGAAGTGGTGTCCCCCCGACCTGTCCGAACGGGTCGCCGGGATTGCGCGCCTGAGGCTCGACACCTGGGTGCTGCCGTCGCACGCCCAGGCGGCCAGGGTCGCGGAGGGCAGCCTCGACGTGGCGATCTGCTGGGTGCAGAACTCAGACCTAGTCGAGCAGGGCCTAGAGGCGCGCCTCATCGGAGCCGACCGGCTGTACGCGGTGGCCGCCGGTGGCGAGGGCTCGCCGGTCGAGGCCAAGGACGTCGTCGTTCTGCTCGACGCCGACACGGCGACGTGGTCGTCGTCGAATCGCTACGGCGAGCAGTTCGCCCGCGACACCGGCGCGACGGCGCTGCGGATCGACGACGGCGGCATCACCGGGCCCGCGTTCTTCGAGCACGTGCGCAGGCTCGGGCGGCCGCTGCTCAACTCGCCCAAGGGACAGGGTGAGGTGCTGCCCGCGGGGTTGGTCGCGCGTCCCGTCGTGAACCCCGCGCCGTATTGGACCTGGTCGCTGGTCTCGCGCCGCGGCGAGGTCGACGAGACGGTGCGCGCGGTCGTCGACGTGCTGACGACCCGGGTGATTGTCGCCGGACTCGGCGACGAGGGGTCGTGGGTGCCGGTGACCGATCCCCATGCGCCTCAGTCGAATTCGGGTTCCGGATAGCCGACCCGCAGGACGACGGACGTCGCGGCGGCGCACGCGACGACGCCGGCGCCGACCAGCAGGACGGTGTGGAAACCGCGGTGCATCAGGGGTGCGACGAGGAGGGGGCCGACGATCTGGCCGACCGAATACCCCGCGGTCAACAGGGCGACCGCGCGCGGAACGCCAAGGTGCGCGCCGGCGGCCAGCGCGATGGTGCTGACTCCGATGAACGTGACGCCGAACAGGATTGCCCCGACGAGCGCCGCCACCGGGCCGGGCGCAACGGCGGGAAGCGCGATGCCAGCGGCCTGCAGTGCGAGCGCAGCGGTCAACAGGTCCGGGTGGGAGAACCGCTTGCTGAGCCACGCCCATAGGGCGGCCGACGGCGCGGCCGCCAGCCCGACGACGATCCAGGCGCTCTTGCCAAGCCAGCCAGGGGAACTCTGTTCGATGGCGGCGACGAGAAAGGTGCCCGCCACGATGTAGCCGACGCCCTCAAGGGTGTAGCAGACCAGGAGGGCCGCGAACCACCGCCCGGTCGTGGGTCTCGGCGATGGACTCCGATCCGTGGCGACCGCGACGTGGCCGGGATGACGGTGTCGGGACCAGGCGCCACCGGCGAGGACCGCGGCCAGCACCGCCACCGTCCACCAGGCGCCCCGCCAGTCCACGCCCTCGGGCAGCAGCAACACCAGGAACCCGGACGCGGCGATGCCGACACCCACGCCGCCAAACCCCCAGCCGGCCAGGTGGGGGGAGTGGTGGCGCAGGCGGTCGGTCATCAGGTTGACCGCGGTGACGAACACCAGCGCGCTGGCGAAACCCGCCACCAGTCGTGCCACTGCCCAATGAAACGGGTTGTCCGACAACGGCATTGCGAGCAGTGTCACCACCACCGCGATGAGTGACGACCGCAGGACCGCAGGAGAATTCGCCAGGCGTGGCGACAGCGTGGCGGCCAGTGCGCCTGCGAGGTATCCGACGTAGTTGGCGGTGGCCAGCGTGGCGCCCGCCTCGGCGGTCAGTCCGGCTCCCGCGGTCATCATCGGCAGGATGGGCGTGAACGCGAAACGCCCGATTCCCATCGCCGCTCCCAATGCGGCGGCGCCCCGTGCGGCATGCACCCACCCGGCGGTGCTGCGTTCGGCGACAATCTGATTCATCGATCCATCGTCGACGACCACCGTCGGTCGACGCCACGACCGAAATCCTCATTGGTGAGAGTCGGTGGCTATCACCCGTCGCGGCGATCGGGCGATCCTGCTGACACCACGCCGCCGGTGCCAACGGTGTGCGAGCATCGGCGCATGAGCTCGCAAGACGACCCGGAGGCGCGCATCCGGGACCTGGAACGGTCCTTGAGCGAGCAGGCCTCGGAGCTAACGCACAGTTCCTACGAGACGTCCGGCGAAGGCGGTCAACCAACGACCGGAGGGGGTCACTGGCCACCCCCGCCGCCGAACTACACCGTCCCGAATCAGACCGCCCCGATGTACGGCGCCCCGAACTACACGTCCCCGAGCTACACCGCCCCGCATTACCAGCCGTACGGCACGCCGTACCCGCCGCCGACGACCACGTCGACCGGGGGTGGCAATCGCGGCTGGATCCTGTACGTCGTGATGGCGGTGGTGGTCGTGGCGATCATCGGTGGCGCCGTGTCGTTCTTCGTGAACGCGTTCTCCACCGTGAGCTCCGTCGTCGAGTCGTTCGACGCCAGCCCGACGGCCGAGCCATTGGTCCCCGGTGGCGGCGGGCCGTTCGACGTGCAGCCGAGTCGAAGCGGCGGAAACCGCCCGCCCGCACCGACGATCACCCCCGTCGTACCGCCGGCGCCCGGGGACGTCGTCGCCGTGTCGGGAGTGGGTGAGGTCAAGACCATTGCCTGTAACGGCAGCGTGGTCAACATCAGCGGGGTAAGCAACACCGTCCTGATCACCGGACTGTGCGCCAACGTCTCGGTGTCCGGCGTGAAGAACGAGGTGACCGTCGAAGCATCGGCGCAGATCAGCGCGTCGGGCATGGAGAACCGGGTGACGTATCTGTCGGGCACGCCGGTGATCGACAACTCGGGCATGTCCAACGTCGTCGAGCAGGGCTGAGAACTGCACTGCCGCAACGAATTCAAGTGGCCGATCCGTCGACCTCGGGGATGAAACGCCGACGGACCGAGCCATTGGGTACAACGTCGCGGACGGCGCGAATATTCGCCCCGCTCTCTGCCGTATGTTCGTTGGCCACATCTGCCTCACCAGCCACGTGCGCCCGCCGCGCCCTGTGCACCGGGCGAATTTGCTGTCGTGTCGGATGTGATCTGCCGCTCACTTTGGGAACGAAAGCTAAGAAACCGTGACCTGAACTCCTGCTCGGGGTGCTGTGCGTCCGATTGCCTTGACATCAAATGCCCAGGTGCAAGCCAACTTCTACGTTGCGGCCCAAAGGTAACGATTGAATAACATCAGGTTTCTTAAGCATGTCCTGAGAGGATCCCGAAGGTGTCACCGAAGGCCCCGTTGCGTCTCCTGGGAACCGCATCTTCCGTCGCTACAATCGAGTACGACCACGTTCCCGTTGGGAACGTCAATCTATTGCCGGCCCCATGTGATGCCGGCGGAGGTGCCGAAGACATGGCTAATGCTAGTGCGCGCTCGAACAGCGTCACCGTGGAAAATCAGGACGTCGCCCTGCTGAAGTCGACGACGGTCGGGCGCGGCCCGATCTCCGACATCGCGGTCGACGGAGACACCCTCGTGGCCACCAACTTCGGCGACGACTCGATCGCCGTCCTCGACTCCGACACCCTCACCGTGCACGGCGGCGTATTCGCCGGCCAGCCCACCACCGTCGCGGTCGTCGGCGACCGCGCCTTCGCGGCCGTGTCCTCGGCGAGCTACGACGCCATCGCCGTGATCGACACCATCAGCGGTGAGGTCGTCAAGGAATACCCGCTGTCCTTCAACGTGACGGCCATGGTGACCAGCGCCGACGGCAAGCGCGTCTACGCGGGTCGGTCCGGCGAAGAGGGCGTCGACGTCGCCGTTCTCGACGTCGCCGCCGAGCGCGTCGGCACCATCTACATCGCCAAGGCCGCGGACGCCACGATCGACGCGATGTGCCTAGACACCACCGGCCGTCGGCTGTACGTTGGCGTCACGGATTCCCGCAGCAGCCGCCTGATCACCGTCGACGTCGAAACCTCCCGCGTGCGACGCACTTTGGAGGTCGGCGCACCCATCCGCGGGCTGGCCCTCGGCATGGACGGCGTCGCGTACGTCCTGACCTCCGACATCGCCGACGGCGGGGTCCTCTACGTCGTCGACCTCGTCAACAACAAGATCATCGCGGACGTCGCGGTGGCCGCGACTCCCACGCAGCTGGCACTCAGCGCGGACGGCACGCGCGCCTACGTCGTCGACTACGACCACGTCGCGGTCGTCGACACGGACAAGCGTGCGATCGTCGCCGAAGTGGCCGTCGGTGCGCGGCCGTCGGCCATCGCCCTCGGCAGCGACCGGCTGTACGTCGCCGACTACGACGGCGGAGTCACCGTCTACACCGTCGCCGCCTCGACGCCGATGCTGTACTCGCAGTTCGCCTCGGCGCTCGCCGTGCCCGCGCCGCGCGAGCTCCAGCCCGCCATCTAGGCGCCGCTAGCGCCACTGGTAACGGGTCTTCGGTCGGCCTGTGCCGCCGTAGTCCGTCGTGCGCGTCACCGTGCCCTCGTCGGCGAGGCGCTCGAGATAACGCCATGCCGTAACCCGTGACACACCAACCCTTTTGGCGACCTCGTCGGCGGTCGCTCCGTTGGCGTCGTCTCGAACTGCGCGCGCGATGTCGTCGTTGGTTTGCGGGGCGGCGCCCTTCGGTGCCACGGATTTGTCCGTCGCGACCCGCAATTCGGCCATCGCGCGGTCGACCTCTTCCTGGCTCGCCGCGTCGACCCCGGCGGGCAGCGCAGAACGGTAACGCCGGTAGCGCTCAAGGCGGTCCCGAAAGGCTGCGAACGTGAACGGCTTCAGCAAGTAGGCGAGCGCACCGTGTGCCACCGCGGCGCGCACCATCTCGAGGTCGCGTTCCGAGGTGATTGCGATGATGTCCGGCGCGGGACGCAGACCGGCGAGCGCCGAGGCCAGGCTGATGCCGCTGGCATCGGGCAGCCCAAGATCCAACAGCACCAGGTCGACGGGTGAGTCGGTCGACGCCGCGGCCGCCGCGGTCTGCATGGCGTCGCGGGCCGTGTGCACCACCGCCACGGCCGAAAAGCCGTCAAGGCGTGACAGATACGTGCGATGGGCCTCCGCGATGAGGAGGTCGTCCTCGACGATCATGACCGAGATCACGAGTCGCGCCCCGGGACGAGCACCGTGACGACCGAGCCGTAGGTGACGTCGGCGGTCAGCGTTCCACCGTGGCGCCGCACCACCTGCGCGACGAGGGCCAAGCCGAGGCCGTGCTGCCCCGGCTCGGTGTCGGTCTTCGTCGAATAGCCGCGTTGCATCGCCCGCTCGAACGCCTCGCCCTGCATGCCGCTTCCACTGTCGGCCACGCGCATCAAGAGCTCCGTCCGCTCGAGCGAAACCGTCACCTCCACCCAGGGATCGTCACGGTCGCACGCGTCCATCGCATTGTCGATCAGGTTGCCGAGCACGGTGATCATCTCCTGCGCCGACAGCGGCACGTCGGTGTCCGCCGGAAGGTGGGTGTCCTCGGTAATCGTCAGCGCGATGCCCCGCTCGTCGGCCTGTGCGGTCTTGCCGAGCAGAAGCGCCACCAGCGCGGGTTCGCCAACGTCGTGCGACAGCCGGTCCACCAGGCGCTGGGACAGGGCCAGCTCCTCGGTGGCGAAGCGGACGGCGTCGTCCGGCTTACCCATCTCGACCATGGTGATCACTGTGTGCAGCTTGTTGGCGGCCTCGTGAGCTTGGGCGCGCAGGGAATCGGTGAGGATCTGCAGCGAACTCAACTCACCGAGCGCACCCTGCAACTCGGTGCGGTCGCGCACCGTCACCACCTCCGAATGTGCGGAGTTGGCGACCGGCGACCGGTTGACCACCAGCACCCGGTCCTCGGTGACGTGCACTTCGTCGCGGGCGCCGGGCGCGTACGCCCGCAGGAATTCCGGCAGATCCGCCTGCGTCACCCGCCCCGGCGCGAGCCCGAGCAGCCGGCGCGCCTCGTCGTTCGCCAACACCACCCGGTCGCGGTCGAGAACGACGAGCCCCTCGGACACCGAATGCAGGATCGCGTCGTGGTGCTCGTACATCACCCGCAACTCGTCGGGCCGTAGACCGTGCGTCTGGCGCAGCAGGCGGCGACGGATCGCCCACACCCCGGTCATCGACAGAAGGAGGGCACCGCTCCCAACGCCGGCGATCATCGGCCACTGGTCGCGCCACCGCTGGGCCAACGTCTGCTGCGTGATGCCCGCGGAGACCAGACCGATCACCCGGTTCGACGAATCGCGCACCGGAGCGACGGCCCGAATCGACGGACCGAGGGTGCCGGTGTACACCTCGCTTAACGTCTCGCCGCGCACCGCGGGCTCGATGGTGCCGAGGTAATGACCCCCGATCTGGCTGGGATCGGTGTGGGTGAAGCGGGTTCCGTCGGTCGACATGATCGTGATGAACGCGATGTCCGTGTTCGTCCTGACCGCCTCGGTCACCGGTTGCAGGATCTGCGTCGCACGGCCGGACTCGATCGCCTGCGCGGTCGACGGCGAATCGGCCAGCGCCGTCGCGATGCTCACCACCTGCTGGCGGGCCGCGGAGTCGCCGTCGCGCCGGGCGTCGAGCAGGGCAAGGGCGCTGCCCACCAGCACGACCACGGCGATCACCGCGATCTGGAGCGCGATCGCCTGGCCGGCCAACGAGCGCGGCCACCACTGGCGCATCTGATCTCCGGACCGTTTCGAGGTGAACACAATGAACTAAAGCGTGACGTGGGTCACGTGGGGGAACATGATCCTTACAAATCGCTTTAGAACCAACTCGCAGACCCCGGCCGACCGCACCAAGGAGCATCCACAATGACCGACCAAGTCGACACCTCCTCTCCTCCCAAGAAGCGTGATCGCACGCACTGGCTGTACATCGCCGTGATCATCGCGGTCATCGGCGGCGTCGCCCTCGGCATCCTCGCCCCCGACGTCGGCAAGAGCGTCGGCGTGCTCGGCACGATGTTCGTCAGCCTCATCAAGATGATGATCGTCCCGGTCATCTTCTGCACCATCGTGCTTGGCATCGGCAAGGTGCGCGCCGCAGCCACCGTCGGCAAGGTCGGCGGGTTGGCCTTCGTCTACTTCCTGGCGATGTCGACCGTCGCACTGGCGATCGGCCTGGTCGTCGGCAACCTGTTGAGCCCGGGAACGGGACTCAACATCGAGTCGACGTCCAACAAGGGCACCCAGCTGGCCGAGACCGCGCACGAAGCGGGCGGTCTGATGGACTTCATCCAGGGCATCATCCCGACGTCGCTGCTGTCCTCGTTGACCGAAGGCAGTGTGCTGCAGGCACTCTTCGTCGCCCTGCTCGTCGGTTTTGCCCTGCAGTCGATGGGCGCCGCCGGCGAAGGCATTTTGCGCGGTATCGAGGCCGTCCAGAAGCTCGTGTTCAAGGTGCTCGCCATGATCCTCTGGCTGGCTCCGATCGGTGCCTTCGGCGCCATCGCGAACGTCGTCGGCCAGACCGGCTGGAGCGCCGTCACCCAGCTGCTGACTCTGATGCTGGGCTTCTACATCACCTGCCTGCTGTTCGTGTTCGGCGTACTCGGAGTGCTGCTCCGCGCCGTCGCCGGCGTGTCGATCTTCAAGCTGGTCCGCTACCTGGCCCGCGAGTACCTGCTGATCTTCGCCACCTCGTCGTCCGAGTCGGCCCTGCCACGCTTGATCGCCAAGATGGAGCACCTCGGCATCGAGAAGACCACGGTCGGCGTCGTCGTCCCCACGGGGTACTCGTTCAACCTCGACGGCACGGCCATCTACCTGACGATGGCGTCGCTGTTCGTCGCCGACGCCATGGGCAAGCCGCTGGCGATCGGTGAGCAGATCTCCCTGCTGGTGTTCATGATCGTCGCCAGCAAGGGCGCGGCGGGCGTCAGCGGCGCAGGCCTGGCCACGCTGGCCGGCGGACTGCAGAGCCACCGCCCCGACCTGCTCGACGGCGTCGGCCTGATCGTCGGCATCGACCGGTTCATGTCCGAGGCGCGGGCGGTGACCAACTTCTCCGGCAACGCCGTCGCGACGATGCTGGTCGGTTCCTGGACCAAGACGATCGACGGAGAACAGGTCGAAAGGGTCCTCAGCGGCAAGGATCCGTTCAACGAGTTGACCATGGTCGACGATCACGATTCACGCGCCGAAGAGCCGGCGCAGGCGAAGCTCCCTACGCCGGCATAGGGCGCTACATGTGAAGAGCCCGGTCGGTTTCCCCGACCGGGCTCTTCCATGTGTTCGTGGGGTCAGCGCGTGCAGTCCAGCGACACCGAGATGGTCTGGCTGGTCTGCTGCTGCACCAGGATGCGGTCACCGTTGTTGCCGGGGCCGACGAAGGGAACCAGCTGCGATGTGCTCTGCGGGTTGCGGACACTGGTCACCTCGCACTGCGAGATCGGTGCGGTACCCAGCTTGTCGATCGTGACGGTGTAGCCCTCGGACTGGAGCTTGCTGATGGTCTCCTGCGCGGTCTCGGCGCTCGCCAGCACCGCCGGTGCCAACGCGGCCCCGCACACTCCGATTGCTGCCGCGGCGATCGTCCACTTCGTGCGCATGAGGCGCCTTTCTGTCAGGTTGCTGGCAATCATCCACTGATCAGTTGCTGCAGTCCAGCGACACCGAGATCGACCGGCTGACGACGACCTCGACGATCCGGTACTTGCGGTCGCCGTTCGCATCGCGGGGCCCGTAGTAGTCGCGGACGTTGCGGGTCTGGGACTGCGGGTTGCGCACGCCGGTGACGACGCAGTTCTCGATCCGTCCGCTACCGACGCGGTCGACGTTGACCGTGAAGCCCTCGGACTGCAACTGGTTGATGGTCTCCTGCGCGGTTTGGTCGGCATTGGCGACCGCCGGTGCGACGAGCGAGGTGACGGCGACTGCGGCACAAGTGACGAATGTGGAAAGAATCAATGATGGACGCATCTGCGCCCCCTATCTTTGGAGGAAATCCTTCACCCATACATCGCCGCGCGGGGGCATTTCGTTCCACTCGCGGCCGACATCGGGAGATCTCACATGCAGAGCACGATGCAGGACGTTCCCCTGACCGTCACCACGATCATGCGGTACGCCTGCGAGGTCAACGGCGACCGCACCGTGACCACTGCGATGGGCGAGGGCCGCTACCGGTCCATCACGTACCGCGAGCTCGGCGAACAGGTCGGCCGGCTGGCCAACGCGCTGCGCGAGATCGGAGTCACGGGCGACGACCGGGTCGGCACGTTCATGTGGAACAACGCCGAGCACCTCGCCGCGTATCTGGCGGTGCCGTCGATGGGTGCGGTGCTGCACACGCTCAACATCAGGCTCTCGCCCGAACAGATCGCCTTCATCGCCAACGAGGCCGAGGACAAGGTGATCATCGTCGACGTCTCGTTGACCGCCCAGCTCGCGCCGGTGCTGCCGTTGCTGAACACCGTGCACACCGTCGTCGTGGTCGGTGACGGCGACGTCGACGCGCTGGTCGGGTCGGGTCCGGCCGTGGTGCGCTTCGACGAGTTGCTTGCCATGCAGTCACCCGAGTTCGACTGGCCGGCGATCGTCGAGACCGACGCCGCCGCGATGTGCTACACCAGCGGGACGACGGGAAACCCGAAAGGCGTTGCGTACAGCCATCGTTCGAGTTACCTGCACGCCATGAGCACGTGCTCGGCGAACACGTTGGGCATCGGCGCCGAGGACTCGGTGCTGCCAATCGTTCCGATGTTCCACGCCAACGCCTGGGGTTTGCCCTACGCCGCTCTGATGGCGGGCGCCGACCTGGTGCTCACCGACCGCTTCCTCGACGCGACGTCGGTGGTCGACGTCATCGAGACTCGACGGCCCACGGTGGCGGGCGCGGTGCCGACCATCTGGAACGACGTCATGCACCGGTTGGAAAACTCACCGGGACATGACATCTCGTCACTGCGGCTGGTGTCGTGCGGCGGGTCGGCGGTGCCGGTGTCGCTGATGAAGGCGTTCGAAGAGAAGTTCGACGTCCAGATCCGGCAGCTGTGGGGGATGACGGAGACCTCCCCGGTGGCGACGATGGCGTGGCCGCCGCCCGGCGCCTCCGACGAGGAACACTGGGCGCTGCGGGCCACCCAGGGCAGGCCGATGTGCGGCGTCGAGGTCCGCATCGTCGACGATGCCGGTGAGCCGATGCCCAACGACGGCAAGGCCGTCGGCGAGCTGGAGGTCCGCGGCCCGTGGATCACGGGCGCTTACTACCAGAATCGCGACGAGTCCAAGTTCGCCGGTGGCTGGTTGCGCACCGGCGACGTCGGCCGCATCGACCCGCTGAGCTACGTCACCCTGACCGACCGCGCCAAGGACGTCATCAAGTCCGGTGGGGAGTGGATCTCGTCGGTCGAGCTGGAGAACCACCTCATCGCGCACCCCGCCGTGCTGGAGGCCGCCGTGGTCGGCGTGCCCGACGAGCGCTGGGACGAACGACCGCTGGCGGCGGTGGTGCTGCACGAAGGCGCCGAGGCGACGCCGACCGAGCTGCGAGAGTTCCTCGCCGACAAGGCCGTTCGCTGGTGGCTGCCCGAGCGGTGGACGTTCGTCGACGCGGTGCCGAAGACCAGCGTCGGCAAGTACGACAAGAAGACCATTCGAGCCCGGCACGCCGACGGCGTCTACGAGGTGGTCACCCTCACCCGCGAGCAGTCGTAAACCTGCGCGACACGCCGGGTGTTCGTGCAACTTTGCGACTGCTCGCGGGGTGGGGTTAGCGTTCGGCGCGCTGGTAGGCCGTGACGACGGCGGCCCCACCGAGCCCGATGTTGTGCTGAAGGGCGGCGGTCACACCGTCGACCTGACGCTTGTCGGCGGTGCCGCGCAACTGCCACGTCAGCTCGGCGCACTGCGCCAACCCCGTCGCGCCAAGGGGATGGCCCTTGGAGATCAGCCCGCCCGAGGGGTTGACCACCCAGCGGCCGCCGTAGGTGGTGTCGCCGTCGTCGATCAGCCGGGGCGCCTCGCCATCGCCGCACAACCCCAGCGCCTCGTACAGCAACAGCTCGTTGGCGCTGAAGCAGTCGTGCAATTCGATGACCTGGAAGTCCTCGGGGCCGAGGCCGGATTGGTCGTAAACCTGTTTGGCCGCTTGGACGTTCATGTCATGGCCGATGATGTTGGCCGCACTGCCGTCGAAGGTGCTGGCAAAGTCGGTCGTCATCGCCTGGCCGACGATCTCCACGGCCTGGCTCGCGAGCCCGTGGTCGTCCACGAACTGCTCACTCACCACGATCGCCGCGCCAGAACCGTCCGAGGTCGGCGAGCACTGCAGCTTGGTCAACGGGTCCGAGATCATCCTGGCGCCAAGGATGTCGTCGAGGCTGTACTCGTCCTGAAACTGCGCGTACGGATTGTTCACCGAATGCTTGTGGTTCTTGTAACCGATCTTCGCGAAGTGCTCGGCAGTGCTGCCGTACTTCTTCATGTGCTCGCGTCCCGCCGCGCCGAACATCCACGGCGCCACCGGGAATGCGAACTCGTCGATCGCCGCCAGTGCCTTGACGTGGTTGCCGAGCGGTGATTCACGGTCCTGGGCGCCACCGCCGAGCGAACCGGGCTGCATCTTCTCGAAGCCGAGGGCGATGGCGCAGTCGGCGAGTCCGCAT
>Ga0247732_10001017_pt1 | contig 11769 bp, 5 predicted proteins | sample UWRJL163409C2_FD_180940 | JGI IMG/M metagenome (GOLD analysis project Ga0247732, IMG submission 180940) | Plant litter microbial communities from Arlington Agricultural Research Station in Wisconsin, United States - UWRJ-L163-409C-2 | ecosystem: Environmental > Terrestrial > Plant litter >...
TTCGTGCCAACGAGGACGCATGTGGGAACCAACAAGCGCTATGCCGAGTACTACCACCGGCGAATGGATCAGAAGATCGCCGAGACCATCATGGCCAAAGGCCAGCCCGATACGCTCACAGACGGCGAGCTCTCCCTCGACACCGAACCCCTGACCAAAGCGCCCATCCCTCGCCCCGTCTCAGCATGGGTCCGCTACAACACCGTCCCGGTCCGCGTCGATGCATTTGCGGTCGCATGGACTGACTTCGCGGTCGCGTTGAAGTGGGATGCGCCCGACGGAGTACACAAGGCGTGGGTCTGGGCCTCGGCGGTTAGGTCGCGGAGCGTCAGCGGTCGACCACGGTAACGCGCACCGTGAGTCTCACCAACATAAGATACTCGGAGATCATGACGTCACGCGGTCGCTTGAGATCGCGACGAAAGAAGGCATGCGATCGTGCCCACTGCTTCGATCCCGGTCATCGGTGGTGCGCGATTGTTCGCCGGACTTCTCGCGGAAGGCGATAAGGGTCGACACGCATCGCATCGCCTAGACAAATTGAGCCGTGCGACTAGGGCAGACATTCTCTGGGAGGCCTTAGTTGCAGCATCGAGGGAACCGAACGGGCCTGGGTGGCGACGATCGACTGGTCGTTAGCCCGGGTACGCCATGGCTCGGGCTAAGTTTGCGGCCTAGTTGTAGATCTCGATAAGGCTTGGGTCAGTCAGTTCGATCTGTGCCACGCCGTTGTATAACGTGATCGGACCAGACGTGCATAGAGTTACGCCTCCGTCGATCGGATCTAGGCTGCCGATGTCCCAGATGACAATCTGAAATCTACGCGGATCGGGATAGTCGCGACCGAGGTTGAGAAAGACATCGTCTTCTGAATTGCCCCCGCCAGCCAATGGACCGCAAACGCGTTGTGCGGTCCCGGCGAAGCCGACAGCTTCGTTCCACGAGATCCCCCCGCCGGGTTGTGTGTCTGGGTCGGGACGTGGGGGTTCTGCAGCACCCGCCGCGGGTTCGACATGATGGATCCAATGCCCGTTCGCGTCTAGGACACATCCGAGGTCTCTTGCTCTTTGTTGCGCGAGCCCCTTCGGCGCCGCGACCAGCGTCGCGCATGCAGCCTCAGGATCGGCGGGCGTTGTAACGACGGGAGAAGGGTCCGCCGAATTCGAGTCGGAGTATGAATTGGACGCGGAGCTGCAGGCGGTGAGGAACAACACTGGGATCAGAACCATCACTGCGGCGATGGGTGATCGGTCCATGGCCAAACACTAGGGCATCAATGGCAACAGAATGTCACTTTCAGAATTTGAATTGCCTGCTTACGGATTGCTGCTTACGTCGAAGATGATTGTCCAAATCGAAATGAGAGCAAGATGCGGCATGGTCCCACGGCACACGCCGACTTCAGTGGGTGCGCCTCGAATTTTGGGGTGGTGGGCGTGCGGCAACGCGATGTCTGTCACGTTGGATATATTGACCGTAATTCACTGATGAGTAGATGCCGTTGGCCGGAGCGAGAAATGAAATCTCTATGTTGACTTTCGGCTATCACCCAATCGTTGAGGAGCTGGACGTCGCGTTGCGTCGCGGCGCCTTCGATCGTGCGGTGGTGGCCGGGGAAACGGTGACAAGGCTGTCAGATGATGTGCCAAACGTTCGAACGATCGAGGCGAGCGTCCTTCCTGCCGGCGTTTATTGGTTCATGGGGATCGAGTCAACTTTGCTGCTTCAGATTGGCACTGGTGACAAGCCGACTTCTGCAATTGAGGCGGTGTTCGATCCAGCGGTAGGACTGCATCAGCACGCGCTCCTCGACGCTTACAGCTGGGCGGAGGAACTTTGGGAGACCGGGCGAGCACTTCCCGTTCCGAAATTTGCTCGCGACGATGACGTGCTCACGATTCCCGACGGGCGGGATGTCGAAGTGCGCGACCGTCGATTCCTTGGTTCCGGCTGGAGCTATCAGGTTCGGGGTGACGGCGGACCGACGTGGGTGCCCGAAACTCGTCTTAAGCCGGTTGCTATTTCAGCAGAGCCCGCTGACTGGGTGATCGGAGATCGGTCGACTGTGACGCGATTTGGAGCGACGCTTACCCGCGCGAAGTTGCGGGGAATGTTTTCAGACACGCTCTACTCCTTCAACGCGACTCGGACAACTTTCCGCCCATACCAATTCAAACCAGTCCTGAAGCTATTGCAGACGGGCAGCGCGAGGCTGCTCATCGCTGACGAGGTTGGCTTAGGTAAGACCATTGAGGCAGGACTTATCTGGACTGAGCTTGAGGCACGCCACGAGGCCGACCGGGTGCTCATCGTTTGCCCTTCGGCGCTCGTCACAAAGTGGCAAACAGAAATGGACGAGCGTTTCGACTTCCCCGTTGTCATTCTTGACCGGGCGGGACTCAACGACTTCTTGGGGCGATTTCGGGAGGGACGTCTCCAGAAGCGGTTCAGTTACGTCTGCTCTTTGGAGACTTTCCGTTCGTGGAAAGGACTTGAGGAGCTCGACGATGAACTCAGCCCGCCAGAGTTCGACCTTGTCATTTTCGACGAAGCGCATCAAATGCGGAACACGGGGACGAAGAGCTATCACCTCGGGGAGCGGCTATCGAGTTGGAGCTACAACGGGAATGTTGTGTTCCTCAGCGCGACTCCGATTAATTTGCATCAAGAGGACCTTCTTCATCTTCTCGGATTGCTTGAGCCAGCCGACTTCGCATCAATTGAGGACCTGAATCTGCGCATCCAGCCGAACGCGATTCTTAACCGAGTTGGCGCAATGCTTACAGACCGAACTAGCACCGTGCAGGATTACATCCAGGTTCTGGCGCGCTTGGAACTTGAGTTGTTGGGCGAGTCTATAAAGGCGAGAGCCGAATTCACAGAGTTGCTTGGCGTGCTTGAACGTGCGCCGCTTACACCGAACGACATCGTGCGTGCTCGAAAGTGGCTCGCTGAACTCAGCCCTCTTGGCAGCACGATTACGCGCACACGAAAAGCCGAAGTTGACGAGAAGCAGACCATTCGAGACGCCTCACGTATCCAGATCGTGTGGACCGAAGCAGAGTCCAAGTTCTATGGCGAATATCTGCGCTGGTGTGGAGCGCGCGCGGACGTCTCGGGAACACCGGTCGGATTCGCCATGCAGATGCCGATCCGACTAGCCAGCACGAGCGTTCACGTCGCCGCGCGCGAGGTTCTGTCGGGCCGACCAGATGACGGCGGTGACGAGGATGCCCCCACCTCGCGACTCGTGGAACCGCACCGCGAACTCCTCGACGCAGCGCGGGCACTGCAATCGCAGCCCGATTCAAAAGTGGAAGTACTCCGCGCTGAATTGCAAGGGCTTCACGCGAAGGAGAAGCAGGCCCTCCTATTCACCTGGTCACGTGCGACCCTTTCCGAATTGCAATCTCTGTTTCAGAACGAATTTCGCATCGCGGTGCTTCACGGCGGAGTAAAGAAAGATGATCGTCGACGGATCATGGCCGACTTCCGGGCGGGTGCCTACGAATTCGTTTTCGCGAACAAGGTTGCCTCCGAGGGGCTCGACTTCGAGTTTTGTTCTGCAGTTATCAACTTCGACCTGCCGTGGAATCCAATGGAGATCGAGCAGAGAATCGGTCGGATCGATCGCATCGGGCAGCAGGAAGAGAAGATTCTTATCCTCAATCTCGTTAACGAGGAGGCGATCGACTCTCGAATGATGGCGAGGGTGCTTGACCGCATCGGCATATTCGAGTCGTCGATCGGCGCCTTGGAACCGATCATTGGCACCAATTTGCGCCTCCTGCAAGAGGCGATGGACTTCACCCTCACCGATGCTGAACGCGAGTCCAAAATCCAGCAATTCCTTGTCGCGATCGAAACACAGAAGGCGGGATTGGAAGACCTCGCCGACGCGTCGACAGGCTTGCTCATTGCGAACGACGTACCGATCGCGGGACTTGGAGAAGAGCTGAAACGCACGGGCCGATACGTCGGTGCGCCAGAGTTGGCGTTTCTGCTCGACGATTGGGCGAAAACAGCTGAGGGCGCCGGCGTTCGCTGGCTAGACGCCCGACGCGCCATTGAGTTTCGAGGTAATGCGGCTATGGCCGAAAGCGTGGCTGCGCTCGCCCGCTCTGGTCGACGTACTCGCGCCGAAACAGATGAATCTGTGAACGCTCTTCGACAAGAAGCCGTCACCTTTCTCGCTTTGGACCCTGAGCGAGCGCAGGAAACGGGAGGAACGATCCTCGCCGCGACACACCCCCTAGTCATGGCTGCCGTCGACATGCCAGGTCACCGTCAAGCGCGCTTTGCATCAGCACGAATTCCAAAAACCGACGGGGTTGACCCCGGTCGGTACTTAGCGGTCGTAACGCATGCGATTGGCGCCAGCCGAGGCGGCGATGAACTCTGGGGGGCAGCAGTCAACGATTCAGGACAAGTCGTCGGAGAAGACCCAGCCAATGCACTTCTCGCCGCACTGGCCGCCGGTCGGATCGAAGAAGGGGCCGACGACATGCCCGCAGATCTTGAACGCCTCGCTAGACGAGCCACGGACAGCTTGTTGCAGCGACAGCAAGACGAGCAATACCGTCGCGATACACATGACGAGGCCCTTACCGAGTCGAGAAGGCGAGTGCTCGCCGAGCAGCATGAGCGCCGCATCGCGGGAATCCAACGCCGCCTCGACACACTGCTGAAGAACGACCGAGGCCAGAGCATCTTGCGGATGAATCAGGGCCAACGCCGACGCGCCGACGAACACTTCGCCGCGCTTATGGCCGAGCTCGACTCCGTAGCAGGTGCAACCATACGACTCGAACACCTAGCGGTTTGCTGGTTGGAGGTGACTGATGAACTCCTCTGAAGTAGAGCAAGTCTTGGCCGACGAACGATCGTCCGAGCAGCAGTACAACGCGCTCCTCAAGGAGCGCGCTGTCACGCGCGTGGAAATTTCGACGCCCAGAAACGCGATTATGACGCAAGATCGCCTGCCCAAAACGAACTATCCGGAAAGTGGTCAATTGATCGGCCGCGTTCGGCTCGCAGGTGCCAGTGACGTCATAGACGGGGCGGAAAATTTCTACATCGGGACCTCGCACGGATGGGCCAATGGCGTCGAGGTCTTTAGCTGGCGTGCTTCTGTGGCGTGCACGTTCTACCGCGGCCGCGATCACCATGAACTCTGCGAGGACGTGGTTGGAGTGCGTACCTTCGGCCACGAGGCGAGCTCCGTCGCTCAGTTCGCGGACGAAGCCATAGGGGCCGAAGCACCTGCGCCGCTCTTCCCCCGTGGAGAATTCACAGTCCCGAGGACAGCGCCTCGCCTCCCAATTCCCGCAGTGAACCGCACCTCAATACCTCTGCCACCTGAAGGATTGGCGCAACCCGCGCCGATTGCCGGCCCACAACCGATGACGCCCTCCCAAGGTTTGCAACCAAGCACGCGGCCCGAAATTACCGACGTTGATGGATTACGGGCCTCGGGAATACTTCTCAAGAAACTCGCTGCGCCAAAACGCACGGACCTATCGCCTGTGCTCTCGACTCTCCAGCCTGATCAGTACGACGCGATTACCCGTCCTGCCACGGAGTCGGTGATCTTCCAGGGACACCCGGGCACTGGTAAGACCATCGTCGCTGCTCATCGCCTTGCTTACCTGACCAATCCCGAAGCGCAAGAGCGCACGGCGCATGGCCTGGTGATACTCATCGGACCAACGAGGGAATACGCTCAGCACGTTCAACCAGCGGTGAGTTCATTAGTGGGAGGGGCCGACCAGTACGTCATGGTTTCATCCCTGCCAGCGTTGCTGGATGAACTGTCGGGCATCAAAGATGATCCGCGCGTAGACACACGTACGGACGATCCAACTCTGGCCGGAGATGAGATAGAGCCCTACTTGGCCGCCACCTTCACCGCGGTCAGGCGCGAAGGTCAACTGGAAAATCTCGGCCGCCAAGCAGCGGTACGAGTCTTATACGATCGCCTTCGCTCTGATCCTGCGTTTCCCGGGGGAAGCGCGATGGATTCCGCCTGGTACCGCTATCTTCGCGGGCTACCGCCTTTCGAGGAAGCGCGGTCCGACTCTAACGTGAGGGCCCTTCTGGCCTACTTTGGAGTCAGGTTTCGGAAGCCCGCGTGGTTTTCCGACATCGCGCATGTCGTTGTCGACGAGGCACAAGACGTTCACCCCATCGAATGGGAGATTCTCGGCAGGTTAGGCCCAAGTCAGGGTTGGACAATCCTCGGTGATCTGAACCAGCGCCGCACTGATCTCACATATCGGTCGTGGAAGCCAGTTGCGACCAAACTCGGTATAGAAAATGACGGGCATGCGCCAATCGAGATATTGGAGCGCGGTTACCGATCGACTAGCTCGATCATGCGGTACGCAAATCAGTTGCTCCCACGTGCCGACCGGGCCATCCGGTCGCTTCAGGGTAAAGGGGTCGAGCCCAAACGGGTGCGCGCCGCGCAGCGCGATAAACTCGCGTCCTCGGCGGTCGCTGAAGCTGTGCTTCTTCTAAGCCGCATCCCCGATGGGTCGATAGCGATAATCGCGGCGGCCACTCCACAAATTGCGACGGCACTGCGCCAACTGGGCTGGTCAGCTCAATCCGAAGGAAGCCAGGTGTGGATTGGACCTGAACGTGAAATTCGGCTGCTATCTCACGACCAGGCGCGCGGGCTTGAGTTTGACGGTGTCATAGTCGTCGAACCAGCAGAATTCCCGGAGAACGAAGGTCGACTTGGGTCGCTCTACACCTCCTTGACACGTGCAAACAAAGAGCTAGTTGTGGTTCATCATCGTGCTCTCCCACCAGCTTTGCACTCCTGAATCGCGGTGGCGGAGGCAGAATCTTCACTCGGCATTCAACGTGGTTTGACTCCAGCTTCAAAGCCGAAGAGACAGTCGTGGCCCGCCAATTAATCGCTGGCCCGCACGGCGCTTAGGACCTCATCTCGCGATTCGGCCGCTGGATCGTATGCGTGGTTACGTCTCCCCGGCTGCCGATAACGGCACTTGTGTCGCGCCGACGAGGCCAATGCCCCGGGCATGATCTCTAATGAGACGAGACCCCAATCAGCCGGCTCCCGGTCAGACGCAATTCTCGAATGGGCGTGCTCAGCCGTCGGCAGGCCGACCTGATCCCTGCTCGGTTTACGGCAATCGCTCGTCGCGAACGAATTGACGCGGCCGCGTAAGAGGCGTCGAAGCGCGTCGGGCTACGCGGGCGAAGCTGCCACACTTCGCTACGTTTGTAGCCGTGCCCTCGGTCATCCTTCGTGAATTCCATCCACTGAGCAACGGTGCCTGGTCGCAGCTTCCTGACCGCCCGCACGAATTCAGGCCAGTGTGGGTCATTTGGTGCACCTTGGCATCAAGGTACAGATGGCGTCGCCAACGGGTGCCCACACCCGTGCAGCGAGCCTCTGCTTACACCGAGATCAATATGATCCTGAGTCACATGGAGACAGCCGCAAACCTGCCTTTGCGTTGGAGGCCAGGCGCGCGCGACGCGGCTGCACCTCACGTTCGACGATACCTAACGGAGGCCGTGGGACAGGCGCTGACGAACGACCTGGCCCGAAGCTATGGCTGGGACCCGCTGGTCCATTCAATGGGTTGGTTTGACGACCCAAGCGATGACCTTCCACCCGGCGCCCGACACCTAAAACCGGTGGGAAGCGGAACGCGGCCAGACATCGTGGTGGAGACGACACGCGGATGGCACGCTTTCGAATCACGCGGACGTTCTGGAAGCGCGCCGACACGGAACATTCCGAACAGTAGCGAGAGCAAGAGGCTCGGGCAGCTCATTGGGTGGGCAAATGCGGCTGCCTCGCGCGGGCCAGGGTGCGCTTGGTCGATGGTCTATTCCTGGATTGACACAGCAAGCGTTACGGTGGACCTTTTCGACCCTGGCGAGCCACTCCAACTGAACCGCGAGGATCGCGCGGTTGCTCAAGATCGACTGTCGCGACTCATTCAGGAAATCGGAGGAGCCATTCGAAATCAACCGGAGAGTTCACCGGTAATCATCCGAGCCGGAGAGTCAAATTTCCGCGGCTCTATCACACCTGTGGCCGACAAGACTCTCGGAGGTATTTCCTACTTCGGAGCCCTACTACGGACCTCGCAGAACCCGCGCGATGCTGATCTTAATTCCGCTCGTGGGGTTCAGTTACCGGAGGTCGTGGACGACACACTCGACCTGCTAGCGGTAGGCGACCTGATCCTGTTCACGGTGCGGGGTGACGACCTCGCGAAGGTCGGCGCTATCGAGCAACTGGCATCAAGGCTTTCATAGCCGTAGGTTTTGCACCTTGAACGAGCGGCGAAGGAACCTTACGGTCAAGTAGAGGCTGCCCGCTAATCAGGCGACGCGTGTGCGCGAACGCCGCCTCGAATTTCGTTTCGGAACCGGAGCGAACCGGAAGAATCGCGTGCTCAAGGATCGTGCGCCCAGCCTTTAGCGCCTGCGCTGGGCCAATTTGGGCCGTCGCGCCTGGACCCGCCATCTCACTCATGCGTAGCCTTGTGCCTCGAGCCCCCATGCGAGCCCGAAAATTGGTCGTTAAACGCAAAAGCGGCGCACCTGAATGTTTTCAGGTACACCGAATTGTGCTGGCCGTGCGGGAAAGAATTGCGGTGGTGGTCCGGGGTTACCCGGTGAGCGGTATGACGTCGAGTGGGATCTGTGGGGATTCCCAGTAGGTCACGGCGAGATGGGTGGTTTCGCTGTCGTCGTTTTTGAAGCGAGGTGCTCTTTGTAGTGGCTAATGATTCGGCGGAGGTTCTCGACCACGACGGCCGCGGCGGCGGGTGGGTGGCGCAGAGCCGTTGCGCCTTATACCGCACCCGCCCCGCTTCGCTCTTCCGAGTACCGAGGCGCCATCGACTCCATCTGCTCCATTACGAGCTTGATCGCTCCTGGCTGCTTGTCGGGCGGGTACCCGTACTTCACGAGAAGCCTCTTGATGGAGGACCGCAGTTTCGCGCGCACGTCGTCGCGGACTGTCCAGTCGGTGCGGACGTCGCGGCGCATCACCTCGACGAGCTCGCGCGCAATCTCCGCAAGCACCCCCTCGCCCTGCACCTCGACGGCGGACTCGTTCTGCGCCACGGCATCGTAGAACGCGAGTTCGTCGTGGTTGAGCGGCGGCACGAAGCTGTTGCCCCGGCTCGCCTCGGCGGCGACCTCACGAGCCAATGCAACAAGCTCGGCGATCACTTCGGCGGAGGTGAGCTGCTGGTTCGTGTACTTGTTCATCAACTCCGTGATGCGCTCGGAGAAGGCCCTCTGGCGCACCAGGTTGTTAGGGGTCGTACGCGCCGACTCCTCAGTGAGTAACTTGCGGAGCGCCTCAATTGCGAGCTGCGGGTTGCGGGCCTGCTGGGTTTTCGCGATGAACTCCGGACTGAGATCATCGAGTGACGGCTTTGGCATACCGGCAGCCTCGTAAATGTCGAGCACCTCCCCGGAGGCGGTAGCTGATGCGATCAGCTGGCCGAGCAGGCGCTGGATGTCTTCGGGAACTGGCTCTCCACGGGCCTGCCGATCGGCCGCGTCGAACTTGGCCATCCAGACCCGAATCTCTTCGTAGATCTGGATTTCCGGTCGGCGCGCTTCGAGCTCCTGCGACCCGGCACCGGCGCTGAGCGCCCACGCCCGGGATAACTGACCAGAGTATCGGCGGTACGCAGCCGCGAGAGTCTCCTCGCCCTCCGAAACCTGGTTGCCGGGGGTGCTCGCATCCCGCAGGTAGTTGACCGACCCGGTCACCGCATTGAGGTAGCGTTTCGGCCCGCCCTTTGCGAGTGTCGCGCGCCAGTCGTAGCCCGCGAGCATCCCGCGCAGCGTGTCGACGAGCGTCACCGTCAGCGCGATCGCGTCGTCGACGTCTCGGCCCATGGGCTTTCGGTCCTGGTCGGTCTTCGAGTACTCCCCCAGCGCCTTGGCCAGGTTGTCTGCGAGCGGCGCGTACGCGACGAGCAGCCCGTCTTCTTTGCCGCGGAAAGTGCGGTTCACCCGCGCGAGAGTCTGCATCAGCAGCGCACCCTTCAGCGGCCGGTCGAGGTACAGGGTGTGAAGCGGCGGGGAGTCGTAGCCAGTGAGCATCATGTCCTTGACGATCACCAGCTGCAGTGCGTCGTCGACGTTCTTCAGCCGCTCCTTGATCACCGCGTTCGCCGAGTCGCGGCGCACATGGTCTGAAACTGGTGGCACGTCCGATGCGGAGCCTGAGTAGACCACCTTGATGACGCCCTTGTCGAGGTCGTCCGAATGCCATTCTGGCTTCAACGCAATGATCGCCGCGTAGAGGTTTGCGCAGATCTCCCGCGTCCCGCCCACGATCATCGCCTTGCCTGGTGCGTCGATGAACTTCGTCATCAACGCGCTCCGGTTCTCCCAATGGGTCACCAGATCCTGCGCCAATGCCGCGATGCGTTCCGGTGCGCCATACACGGCGTTGACGACGGCGACGGATGCTTCGATGCGTGCCCGCTCCGTGTCATCCAGTCCCACGGTGGCTTCATCCGCTGCCTCGTCGAGGGTGTCTTCAGTGAAATCCGAGGCCAGGCCCACCTTGATCAGGCGCGGCTCGAAGTAGACCGGCACGGTCGCACCATCGTCGACAGCGCGGGACAGGTCGTAGATGTCGATGTAGCGTCCGAACACGTCCTGCGTGTTGCGGTCATCGAACGAGATCGGTGTGCCCGTAAACGCGATCAGGGTCGCGTGCGGCAGAGCGTCGCGCAGGTGCCTTGCATACCCATCGAGGTCGTCGTAGTGGCTGCGGTGCGCCTCATCGACCACCACGATGATGTTGCGGCGGTCGGAGAGCAGCGGATGCTCGGTGCCCGCGTGCTTCTCAGCGTCGCTGCGACCGAACTTCTGCAGCGTGGTGAAGTAAATGCCGCCGGTCGTGCGGTTGGTCAGCTCGTCGCGCAGCTCGCTGCGGCGCCGGATCTGCCGCGGCTTCTCCGGCAGCAGCAGGCTCGCCCCGAACGTCTCGTAGAGTTGCCCGTCGAGTTCGTTGCGGTCCGTGATCACCACGACGGTGGGGTTCTTCAGCTTCGGATGCCGCGACACCAGGTTGGTGTACAGCTCCATCTCCATCGACTTGCCCGAGCCCTGCGTGTGCCAGACCACCCCGGCCTTGCCGTCGCTCTCCACCGCCTGAACCGTGCTACCCACGGCCTTGTTCACGGCGAAGTACTGGTGCGGCTTCGCGATCCGCTTCGCAAGCCCGTCAGAACCCTCGTCGAAGGCGACAAAAGAGCGCAACAACTGCAGGAACCGTTCCTGGTTGTACAGGCCGAGAAGTGCGATCTCCATACCGGTGTTCGCATCCCAGTCGTTCGTGTCGCCCGGCTTCACCGGAATTCCGTCGTCGTCGACGTTCCACGGCGAGAAGTGATTCAGCGGCGTGAACGGCGTGCCATATTTGGCGAGGATCCCGTCGCTGGCGAGAGTGAACACGCAGAACCGGAACGCCATCGGGAACTCGCGCAGATACGTCTGCAACTGCGCATGCGCCGCGGCGACATCCGCCACCACACTGCCTGCCTTCTTGAGCTCCACGATGCTGACGGGCATGCCGTTGCAGTAGAGCACCAGGTCGAAGCGCCGTTTGTAGTCGCCGCGGATGATCGTGACCTGATTCACCGCGAGCCAGTCGTTCTCCGACGGTTCGGCACTGATCAGGCGGATGCTCGGATTCACTTCGGTGCCGTGGTCGCCGATGTAGCTCAGACGGAATCCGTCGAC
>Ga0247732_10001018_pt1 | contig 11756 bp, 14 predicted proteins | sample UWRJL163409C2_FD_180940 | JGI IMG/M metagenome (GOLD analysis project Ga0247732, IMG submission 180940) | Plant litter microbial communities from Arlington Agricultural Research Station in Wisconsin, United States - UWRJ-L163-409C-2 | ecosystem: Environmental > Terrestrial > Plant litter >...
TAAGTCTCGCTTCATATACTATATACTAAATGCAAGCTCCACAGCCCCACAGATGTCCCAGACGAAAGCTGAGAGCCAAGGCTCGTTCGCTCCAAACTCGCTCATGGGTTTGGAGGCGCCTTTGTGCGTCACTGGGGTCAATACGTTTTCTTCAGATTGAAATCAGTGGCTTTCTACACAAAGAAGGCATGACGGGGCGATGACGGGTTGGATGCTGCCGCCGGGCCGTACGTTGTTCTTTTTCCATCTATTGAAACTTGGCGCAATTCTGACGGTAAATGGTCTTCTTAGGCGGTCGCACCTTTAGTCAAAGGCAATGACTGACTGCCGAGATAAGTACATATTTCTGGACGCCCGCCAAGGCCTTCTTCGCGGACAGGCGCAGGTGGTTTCTTATCATACTGCGAGCTTTGCGCTCCTGCTGTCCAGCCTCGGATGCCCGCAACAGTATACTCTCTGTCTTATCACCATGAGCTTCATGAGCTCGCAACATGGTATGAATGTCAGATGAGCGTTTTCGCCATCCGTTCTTGCGGTGCCTTTGGTTGACGCGTACTGATATGGTAATAGGTGCACTGCCAAAGACGACTTCTGTCAACGGCGTTAACGCGACGATGGCTGCCGCCTCTGCCTCCGATGGCAGCATGTGCCAGTGTCGAAGCAGCAGATGTTGTCAATGTCAGGAATGAAACGTGCAAACTGGTTTTTTGTGGAGGAATGCTCGTCTTTGACTATGCGTGCGTTCTTGCACGCTATCATCGGTGAGAAGTGCGCTGGGTCGGCGTTTCTTCGTCTGATATTGGCGGTAATCGGGCGTCTTGGCTCCACTGCATGTCTTCTAAACAGCCGGGTACCCGCTGCTATTTTTAATCTTCCTGCAGAGGGATCAATCAGCTCACCCATACAACCCAAACAGATTCCTTTCTCAACAATGCTTCATGACAGAGAAGCAGTTTGTGCACAAGGCGTGTCCCAGGTGATGAAAGTATGTTTCCCAGGTACCAATGTATTCCGAATGACCTGACTTTGCTCATAGCTCGATTTGGTGGTGAGGGAACGGTCATTATGCAGCACGCCTTGCGCTCTCCCAAAGGTGGAAGAAACGGAGGCTTGAAGCAGTGTGGACGTCGGTTCTTGCCAAGAAAATGATAATAGGTGATAGGTTTGCATCATTGCGCGATAGACAGCGCCCAGGAGGACCATATGTGCATTCGAACCCCGCACAGATGTGAGCGTGCGTATTCCATCGATATCTTGACTTGACTTGATGAAAGCGTCTGATGAGCAATGTAGAATCTACCGGTCACATGCAGGTTCATCTTCTACGAAAGATAATAGCATCTGCAGTAGAGCAGAGGGATGAAGGTATAAAAGGATGTCAGCGTAGACTGCGTTTCCTCACCAGTGGTACCACCGGTTCTCCCCTTCTACTACACAAAGATGAAGCTTCTCGCTCTCTCGGCATACGTCGTTCTTCTTTGCTCAGTTGCTTCTGCAGCTGTCATTGGCACACCTCTTCGCGCAGTCGAGAAGGCCTCAGGCGCCAAGACTGGACGCTACATTATCAAGCTTAAGGATGGTGTCTCCCGGTCTTCGATCCTCAAGAAGATCAAGCTCTCCGGAAACGCGACCACCGATTGGACCGTCTTCAACGGTTTCGCCGGCGAGCTCGATACTGCATCCCTTGACCTTCTTCGTGCTTCTGCCGACGTCGAGTCTATTGCTGAGGATGGCTACATGTATATCAACGCAAAGACCACCCAGTAAGTTTCAATTCAGAAAGTAGAGCGTCACCACTGAGATGCTTCCTTCACTAGGACCAACGCTCCATGGGGTCTCTCTCGCGTATCTTCATCCACCAAGCTCTCTTCGACTTCAGTCACCGCACTCACCTACTCGTACACCTACGATACTAGCGCTGGTGCTGGCGTCGACGTCTATGTTGTCGACACTGGTATCAACACTGCCCATACCCAATTTGGTGGCCGCGCTCGCTGGGGTACTACCTTCGGTGGCTATGCTAACGCCGATGGTCATGGTCACGGAACACACTGCGCCGGAACAATTGCTTCAACCCAATATGGTGTGGCAAAGGCTGCCAATGTCATTGCTGTCAAGGTTTTGTCGGACGCTGGCTCTGGTTCCAACACTGACATGTAGGTTACTTCATTGCTTTTGATGGATGGATGCTGACGATGTTCAATGAACAGCATCTCTGGTCTTAACTGGGTTTTGACTCAAGCCAAGGCCTCTGGACGTCCTTCCGTTGTCTCCATGTCTCTTGGTGGTAGCGCTTCCACTGCTGTTGACAATGCTGTTGCCAGCGTACGTCTACTGTTACAGCCCTACTGCGCCTTCTAACATTTTGATTTTGCAGTTGACTGCCGGTGGTGTCCACGTCGTCGTTGCCGCTGGTAACTCTAACGTCAACGCCGCCAACACCTCTCCAGCTCGCGCCCCCTCTGCCATTACCGTCGCCGCCACTGACATCAACGATGCCAAGGCTTCGTTCTCCAACTACGGTGCCGTCGTTGATATCTGGGCTCCTGGTGTCTCGATCATCTCCACCTGGAAGGGCAGCACCACCGCCACCAACTCGATCTCTGGTACTTCCATGGTAAGCAGCACTTGTTTTCAGATTGATCGTTACTAATGTTTGTTATATAGGCCACCCCCCACGTCGCTGGAGCTGTCGCCTACCTCATCGCTCTCGAGGGTAATGGTACACCTGCAGCTATTGCGTCCAGGCTTACTGGCTACGCACTTTCTGGCAAAATCACCGGTGTTCGTAAGTCTAGCCTCATTTATATCCTTGATCGCCCGCTGATTTGAATCTGCAGCATCCGGAACCGTCAACCTCCTCCTCCACATCCCTTAAACAAGCAAAATTGGTCGTTGTGTCCCTGTACATCACCTGTAGCGCCTATGAAATGAATGCTCTCGTTTTTATAGCGATAAGATAAGATGCTTGATAAGATTAGGTGTCACAAATCATGACGGAAAAGTCTGGTAAACCTGGTTCACTAAGTAACCAGGCATCCAAGTTCTGACCGAATAAAGTTGCAAGAAAAGAACCGCGAATAAGTATTGTTCGTGTTCGGTCAATAAGAACTGCTACTGTGTATCTCGTCCATCACTAGACCAGGAAATCGCAGCTCATTGTGGAGCACTTGATACGCTGAGCCATGCAGACTTCGTTGGCGTTAATCGCATTGCAGCACGCCGGAGGGTTCTTGCTGAGGCACAACGAAGGTTTGATGCACTGTTGCATGATGATGCAGCGCGACGGGCAGCCAGCAGATTTGCACGAAATGGCTTTGGTGCATTGTCCTTGGTAAAGCTTGCAAAGCCTGTTATAGTCACGGGCGCTAGGGTTGGCTGGGTTACTGACGGGAATGATGACACCAGGAGCGGCTGCTACGAGGGTGTTGGTGCCTGGAAGAGCAAAGGCGTTGGAACGATACTGCATAATAGAGTTGACGTCGTAAGCTCCAGCGGCGTCAGCAGAACCAGCACTGATGGTGGCAAAATTGCCGATAGTGCTGCAACAACCAGCAGGGAGACCGGTGTTGCAGCAGGTTTTACCAGCGGGCATCGATACGCCTGCGGGGCAAGCGGGGTTGACGTTTTGGCATTGGTAGCGAACTGTGAATTCTCTATTGTAGCGCTGGTGCTCGTGATAAAGACCTGTTGTTTCGAGTGAGACCCGTGCTCTTCTATAATTTGAATATCATTTACCAAGGAGATGGCCAAATTCATGTGTCGCTTCGTTGACACCGCACCGTCCAGGGTTGGTAGGGCAAGACTGCTGAAGGTTCATCACACGGGGGGCGTTTGCATACCCAATGTGCGAGTTGCATCCACCGCACTGGGTCGCTCTGATGGTAGTGACTCCATTAGCCGCAGCACTATTGTTAGGCGTCAATCGGGTGAAGGTGAGCCAAGGTGCCGATGATCTCCACCGCGCGATCGCAGCGTCGACGATAGGGATGAGCATTGTAGCCGTGGCATCGGATTCGTAGCGGTAGGTGACCGTTGCCGAGGGCCATGCCGCGTTCGAAAAGACAGAGAGCGATCTGCCTTCCTTGATGACTTGAGAATTGTCGTTCAGAATGCTAGGATTGATTTTGATGTCGTGCAAGCGGAGTTGGTTGACAGTGCCGTAGATGACATCTCTGTCGATAATGGCTAAGTCACCGACAACGAAGTAGCTGACATCGCGAGTGCCGTAGATTGCATCCTTGATTCGGGCGAGCGTTCGGTTGCCAAAAAAATCGCGCGTTAGCCCAGGAGCGAGTATGGGGTCATTGGTACCGCCTGGGATTGATGGCGAGTCCCTCGCACCGATCTCTGCAGAAGCGGCGAAGTGAATAAGGAAGAGGGAGAGAAGAATGAGCTGTGCGAGCTGAAGCATGCTGTTCAAGTAGAGCTGCAAGCTGTGAATGCAAACGAGGCTTGCCAATTTTTTTGACTGTCATGCCGTCGTTTTATACCTGCTGCCTGCTGTACACCACAGAAAATTAAATTCATACTCGAGCGACGGGACACAGCCATCCCTTGCACGATAGCCGAGCTTTGTGCGGGCGCTGGCGGCGGACACTGTGGGCTAGTACGATATTCAAGTTTGTTGACGTGATCATGAGAACTTTTGACGCTGGCGGAGTCATTTACCTGCGAGTAACCTGGACCTGGAATGAATAGCTCTGAAGCTGTTACCAAGGTGCGTCGAGTAGCTGTATACCCAGCATTGCCACAAAAGACAATGGCCCAAAGTCGCGTGCGGGCGACATCGCGTTGACAGACAGCGGGAATAACGGTCGTGGTGGGAAAGAGATACAATGAAATGAAGAGCGGATAATCTGTCAGAAGTATGTGACTGCGTAGTGATAAGATAAGATCCTCCAAACGTGACACGAAAACCTGGTTCACTAAAGTGACCAAGGATTTCTTGCCTACTCTACTCTCATCTCCGAAGCAAAAGCACCGCAATTGCTCTATTTCTCGGAAGAACTCTAAGTTTTTACTCTTGGGTCTTTTCAACGCGTCATCGGTGGCCACTGGCTATGAAAATGCATCATGTCGAAATGATCTCAAGCTCGAGACGCATGTCGTTTCGGCTTTGGGTCTGTCGTCCTTGATTCCAATTCGCGCCGAAATTCGAGTCGGAGAGTTTGCACGTGTCCGTGTCTTGAAGGCATCTCCTGAAAACGTCAGCATGATTTCTGTAATTGCACAATCTCTCATTAAACACGCCATTCTCGCCAGCGAGCCGCTCTTATCTCTTGCACTCGTCTTTACCAAATGCCAGGCGATCTTGGTGGTCATGAAAGAGACCTTTTGCTCCCCCATGCCGATAGCGGTGTAGTGGAAACTGGATGGACCGAAAGTCAAGTCGACAGGACGAAACCCAACCAGCCTACAAGCCATCTAACAGTGTTTCGCTCCAGGTGTGTTTTTCCAGCACATCGTAGACATTGGACTGATTTAACCTCACCCTGGCCAACCTCAGCTACCGCGGTGCTCTGATTTGCAACATGGCCGCGTTTTTCATCCCGGCGATATACTCGACTTTGTCCAAGTTGTGGGTAGCAAGGATGGACTCGACGCTTGTGTCCACTTTAGACGCATATACGTGTTCGTCGAGCTCGAACGAGGTCTGGGTTGCTTTTGACTACCATCACAGACCTCGGTTTCCTCGTTGGCGTGATCAACGAGGGCTTGCCTCGTGCAGCATGGCAAGTTTCTTCACACAGACCGGATGCTGATTAAGTGCTGACATGAATGCATGATGTAGGTCTACCATTGGCAGCGGCAAGACGACAAATGACACCGCGGACCAAATGCTTGATCGGTTGTCTCTCACATTCACGCTCATATCAGTGCAGGCCTCTTTGGGGTTTGCTCTATCTGCAATCCTCTTTTTTGCTGCCCCAGCTTTTGTTGGGGCCTATATCCCTGGAGATGCACGAGATATATCTGTCAAGTACATCCGCATCTTGGCTTTTGACTCACTGGCTAGTACAGTCGCCGTCTCGGTGAGCTTTGGCACCAGGGCCATGGATAAACCCGAGTAAGCAGCTTTATAGAGTGCAGTTCGCCAGCTAAAGTCTTCAACAGCGTCCCGATTTTTATGCTCTCCGTTCAAACGGTCGTGCAAGTTATTCTCGAGCTTGCCTTGGTATCGACCTTTCGAATACCAGGGTTTACCCCGACCATCGTCACGACCGCCACTATTAAGCTTGTCTGCGGGTAATACACCACTTTCAAGTTCATGGTAAAGAAGAGCTCACTGAATAATTCAGCTTGCTTGGTTCGGCAACAGGTCTCGTCTATTTTATCTTGATTGTACGCAAAGCACTGGTGCAACGATCGATACCCGCATCAAAACTTCAATTCTTTTCCATGACATCACTCAAGAAGCTGTTGCGTCCCGGAAGGTGGACTATCACGGACAGCGTGATTCGCAATGCTATTTTGTACGTCTATCTTGGCGTTGGTGGTACATTGATACGACTTTTGTCAGCCTTTATCAGATTCGAGGCGTAATATCTATGGGCCAGACCTATGCCACTGCATGGGGCGTTTTCAATGCAATTCGCTGGGGTATCGTCATGGTCCCTATAAGCGCTTTACACGAAACGACGAACACCTTTGTTGGACACCGATGGGGCGATTTCAAACGCAAGCGGTCCAAGTCTCACTCTGTAGCCTGGCGCGATATTGCTAGTATGTCCTCTCTCCGGCTCAAGGATCGAATTGCTGACAAGGAGATAGTCATCACTTCGCCCATTCTGCGTTCCTGTCTCATTGCACTTGGCATCGAGCTATTCCTATTCGCAGGGCTGAGTATCAACAAGAGTTCTGCATATAAGCTGGCTCATTACCTGTCGAATTCGACAGAAGTGGCTGAAATTGCCTCCATGATGTGGAGGAATGTTGAATGGTGCTTTGTCTGCTATGCGGTATCCTCCCAGCTTGTTGCACTGCTTCTCGCTACAGAGGCGGAGTGGTTCCTGTCGGAAAGCCTTTTGTTGAATGTAGGATATATGCTTCCATGCGCTGTTGTCTTTCGACACTTCGCCAATGGACCTGAAGATGCGTGGGTGTATCACCGGTGGATTGTGTAAGTCCAATTCGTTTCTTACCTGGGAGAGTACCGTAATGAACATTATTCTAGGGGAGGGGCGTTGGTGGCTGGACTTTTCACTGTCATTGCGTTTGACTTGGCGTGGATTATGAAGCTTAGAAGATGGAAGCTCTCTGATTGAGGCAGTATATTGTAAGAGTCGAAGGAGAGTTCTATTTCTCAGAATTAATATAATCTTATAATGTGCCAAGGCTCGTGTTTAATTAGGGAGGAATGAGCCACCGTAGAAGTCTAGTATGACTTGATTAGGATATGCAACAAAAGGAATGGGGTACGCACAGTAATTGGCGACATATTTCACTGAAATGCTCTGGGGGTCGCTGGCGGCGCACTGCATCATTCATCAGCTCATAGCTTGTGGGCGAGTAAGAAAACTAACTTGGCTAGGTGGCTGTCCCTGTCTGGTGTTTACCCGGTAGATTTGCGTTGCGAACTGGCCGGAAATCCCGTTTAGATCGAGCCAGTTGACGTCCTGGGTGCTATCTGGGGATGCGACATTTCCAACGACTTGTCCTACGACGAACGCATTGCTGTTCCCTGCCGTCCATCCGACCGAGGTAGCATCCCATTTGGGGCTGATTGATCCGTCCGCGTTTGCGATGAAGTAGTGGTTAGCTGAGGAGATGTCAGCTTAGTCCTGTTTGATGAATGAGACAATGCTTACCGAGTGGTGGGTAAATGGTTCCAGCTCCGAGGTTACTGAGAGCTGTCGATGGGACTAGCTGACTGGATGGAGCGGCCTCCCAAGCGTTCAAAAAGGTATCGGGAAGGTTTGTGAAAGACGATCCTGTGCTATAGAAGCAAGATATATCGAAAAGTTGGGCAACGGCACCGCGAGACCTGGATAAAATGATTAGCTCGATCGAATTTCAGAGTATTCTTCATGAGAAGCGTACTTGTAGGTTCCGTTAGTGCACGTATAGTTCTGGAACCCCACACCGATTCCAACATAGGCTGGTGTCGCCGTTGGCTGAGCGAGGCCTGCTGGAAGCCCACTCAACTGTTGGGCAACGGATTGGACGTTGCAAGGTCGATAGAGCGGAGTTGCCTGTACCATGGTCCATGGGGCCACAGTAAGCGCAAGAGTCAACAGTGTGTAGAGGTAAGTCATTGAATAGAATGATGTAGAGCTGAAACATGGTACGGCTTATATGTAGTTCAAAAAGCAAGGCCTGGAATGACGATTCTACTCTGCAAAGCGAAAGATGCGCCGCCTATGCGGGACTTGCCGATCTGACGCAAACTGTCGGAGTGCCGTCACTAGGTGAATGTCATACCTGGCCTCGGCTGTCCCCGCGTTGTGAGGCCAAGGGCTTGAACCTGCCGCCAGACGTGGTATTCTTCCATTCTGCCCGAGGTGGTTGGTACTTGGCGTTGAGACGAGCCCCGCTAATGAGCTTTAGACTACAGTAAGCCTATGGGGAGCTTCTACTAACGAAGTTTGATTGGATCCAAGCAATACCTCGGGTCTCTAGAAATATCGACGAAAGGCTAGAACTTTTTCAAATCGTGAAGTAGGGCTCTTTTACTATTTGTTTCTTGGCGGCCAATGGAGCGATTCATTGATTCTAATATACCGTGGTAAACCGAAACGGGGAGTCTGAGTGGCCAATGGTCGAACATCAGAAAGAGAGAAAGAAAACAATGTCATTTGGAACGAAAACTGGATAATGAAGCCGCGGGCAGAGAGGGAGGAAGGGAGGTTCAGTGTTTAGGAAGCAATTCACCGCCGAAGAAGACTAGATGAAGTTTTAGTTTCTTGACTGAAGAGAAAATGACAAGAGACACACAATAATAAGAAACATATTTGACGGAGATGTCTTTGGTGCTTTGGTTGCTTGCATCGCACTACACAATGTTAATTAACTCTCTCAATATGAACCGGAAAGGCAGAAAACCTTACCTGAGCGGGTGGTTGACCGTGGCGCGTATCGGTTCGATAAACCTCTTCTGCCAGCTTTCCATCGATACCATTCAAGTAAAGCCAGTTGATATCTTGAGTGCCAGTGGGAGCAGGTACGCTTTTTCCGGCTTTCACCACAACGAAAGCGTCCTTGGACCCTTTGAGTGGTCCAGTGCTCGTCCCGTCCCATTTGGGACTACGCGTGCCATCGGCGTTCGGGATGAAGTAATGGTCATCTGCGGAAACGTGATCGCGTCAGAAACGCTTGCACGGCTGATTGAATAGAAGGAGGTGACGAAGAAACACTCACTTAACAAAGGGTAGGTCGTCCCGGCCCCGATGTGACCAAGCGCTTGCTCTGGAGTTCGTTCGGCACCTGGAGATTTCTCCCATTCGGCGATAAATTGGTCAGGGATTGTCTTGTACTCTGGTTTACCAAAGAAGCAGGACGTGTCGAAGAGCTGGGCAACAGCACCTCGAGCGCTGTCGAATATAGGTCAGCTGAATAGTGGAGCGCGATTTGGAGAGAGACTTGCGAGTATTTCCCATCTTCACAGGTATAGTTTTGGAAACCGACGCCAATACCAACGAAGCCTGGGGCTTTGCTTGGTTGTGGAAGGTCAGCAGGGAGAAAGTCGAGATGGCTCGCAGCTGAGAGATTGCACAGCGTGGAACGAGGCATCAGATGGGGAGCTGCAACGACCATGTTAATCTGGAAACAAGAAAGAGCAGCAGCGACGAGGGCGATGAAAGTAACCATTTTCTTTCGCGGAAAAGGATAACAGTGAAGAGCAGAGATGCTGAAGACTTTCTTCCTCGTCTTTCACCTTTTATATGCGCTCGGACTTCGATGAAGTCACCCAATGACGATCGGAAATGTTGAAACGCACATCGCGTAATTTCGAGAGGTGGAGAAAAAATATGCAAGACGATTGGACGCCAATTGCTAGTTTGAAAGCATGCTCCAGCCCCGAGCCGTTTTCGCACCTTACTGTCACCCGAAACCCCCGCTGAGCGTTCTTCCCGGTGTGTTCCAGAGGCGTGCTGCGAGCACGTTGTCGAAAAAATCGCGCATTACGGTTGCATCTCAAACCGGTATTCTGTTAGGTGTCAAGCAGGTAGTTGGGAAAAAATGATGTCAGTAACCGTTATGAACGGATCCACTCGTCAAGTCATGCGCCCAACTCTCTTGTGAACTTTGCCGATTGTCATTCGGCGGCAAAGTTCAGGGTCCAACACAGCCTATCCCAGATCGAAAATCATTTGATCTTCATCCCTCGCCTCGAGGCTGGAGGTCCTCACGCACCGGAAAGATGATAGATCGAGTCAATGCAATTGATTGCCAATGATAATGTGCCGGTGCTTTACTCTGCCATTTCCTCGGGCATAGGCTGTGAAGCTCCTTGCTCTCTCTCCTTCCGCACGGCCTGAACAACATCGTCAACCCTCAGCAACATGCGAGCGGCCTCGATCGCCGTCTTGAACGTTTGAACCTGTCATGAATCAGCAATTTAGACACAGCACATTAAACACGAGGGCGTACCTTGACACTCGCAGATTCGTAAAGTTGGTACTCCTGCATGTCAACCACTTGACCAGTCTCGCCGTTTACTCCCCACTGGTTGTCTCCAGCGGCATGTTTTGCCTAAAGAGCATTTTAGTAAGGGAAAAGTGGGGTTCATTCCACGTACGCGTAAAGCGGTCAATGTCCTCATTGCGTTTCCTCCACTGTTCTGGATCAACGTCCTTGGAATAACCTCAAACGCATCGGCGACGGCGCGGAAAGGGTACCCTTCAACGCCAACGATGGTCCGCGCTTTAGCATGGAGGCCAACACTGATCGCCATTTCTGTTGCACCACCACCAGGGACGAGTTTTGGATTGAAGACGACATTTCGCGCCACAGACATAGCGTCAGCAAGATTGCGGTCGATTTCGTTGAGAATGTCCTTTGACGGGCCACGGAGGAGAATTGTGCAGGCTTTCGGGTTCTGGCACTTGGTCAAGAAGGTGAAGTACCTAAAAATTGTCAGTTACTACCGAGGGCAATAGATGACCACAAACTCGTCTCCGATTTTCTCAATGTTGAAGAGACCACACTGGGTTCCGACATCACTCTCCCGTAAGTCCTCAATGCGATTCACAATAGTGGCGCCGACAGCCAGGGCAATACGGTTATTATCGGACTTGCGTACTCGGCGAAGGGCGGTAATGTTATTTTGCACAAAGACGTGTTGTGCGAGATCTAAGGATACTCAGGGACCGCGATAGCAGGAAGAAGGGAAACGCACCTGAAACGCCCTTCTCCGTAATCACCAAATCAGGCTTGAACTCCAGAATCTTGTAGCAAAGGTCCTTCACTTGCTGCTCTTCAATCTCCTGTGCCCTGGCCCAGTCACCCTCCTTCGAAAACTCCATGTTAGTCTGACTCTCGCCCTTCTTGTATTCGAGAGGGCAGTCGAGGAGAATAATACGAGGGTTTTCAATTCGGCGACGCATATTGGGATGCGTGATGTCCTTGTTGACCATGACACCATCCAAAACACAGCTCTGTTCGATTTCCCCTCCTGGAACTTTCTCAACGCGTGCGTATCGCTTAATGTCGACGGTCTTGAGGCCATTGTCCTCTTTTGCGACTGTCCTGACTGCTTGCAGCGCGAGATTGCACATAAGATCCGACCATCGAACGACGAATTTTGTCCCAAT
>Ga0247732_10001019_pt1 | contig 11753 bp, 7 predicted proteins | sample UWRJL163409C2_FD_180940 | JGI IMG/M metagenome (GOLD analysis project Ga0247732, IMG submission 180940) | Plant litter microbial communities from Arlington Agricultural Research Station in Wisconsin, United States - UWRJ-L163-409C-2 | ecosystem: Environmental > Terrestrial > Plant litter >...
GACGAAGTCGATGCTGTGATCAGACATGGATCGAATCATGCCGTATCGATTGCCAGTCTCATCCTCCACAGGCAGTCTTGGCCTCTACTTATCCACAGAAATGGCTGGTCAGAGGGACTATTCTCGGGCGTGATGTCGGTGGTGGGTGAGAAACTCTCTGCATGGAAACCTCCACCTCCACCGCCGCGCTGGCAGAACTGTTTGCGCAGCTGTCGCGTGCGTGCGCGGACGGTGTTACCGGTCTGCCTGCCGACGCTCTGCTGCGATTGGTGACGGATGCGGGAACGCTGCAGCGTTCTCTGGATGCGATCCGGGTGCGGTTGGCGGGCGAGCTGGCGGCGCAATCTGGGCCCGATGCGGTGGCTCGCCGTGCGGGCCATGCCAGCCCGGCGTCGTTTCTGGCGGAGTTGTGGCAGATCAGTGTGGCTGAGGCCCGCCGGTTGTGTGACGTCGGGGTGGCGGTGCGACCACGCAACGCGCCGGACGGGTCGCTTCTGCCGGCCCGCTACCCGACCCTCGGTGTTGCGGTCGAGAGTCTGGCGCTCGGGGTGGAGGCGGCGGCGGTGATCGTCCGCGAGCTCGACCAGGCCGCCCCCTTCTGCACGGCGTCAGCCCGGGCGGCAGGGGAGCAGCTGCTGGTCGAGCATGCCCCCGGGTTGACGGTGCGGCAGATCCAGGGGCTGGCCCGGCAGGTGCGGGACCGACTCGATGAAGACGGTGCCGAACCCCGGGATGCGATCCGTCGGCAACGGCGATCCCTGTCGCTGGTTCCGCAACCGGACGGGATGATGCGCCTGGTGTGGGACATGCCACCGGAAACGGCCGGTTTGGTGCGGGCGGGGATCGACCACCTCGTCGGAGAACAGTTGCGTGCCGCCCGCGACCAGACCGCAGCGTCTCTGGCCGAGGACGGCCTTGTCGACGCAGACGATCGCACCTTGCCGCAGCGTCGTGCCGATGCGGCCGAGGACCTGTTCCGGCATGCGATCAGTTGTGATCGTCCGGGTGGGGATCATCCGGTGGTGACGATGGTGGTGCGGATGACCGTCGACCAGCTAGTCGAAGGGCTGGGCGTGGCGCAGGTCGACGGCATCCACGCCGGGATTTCCGCCACCACCGCCCGCATTCTTGCCGCCGACGCGAACATCATCCCCGCCGTCTTGGGTGGTGCCGGAGAAGTCCTCGATCTGGGTCGGGCGAGACGACTATTCAGCCCCGCCCAACGTCAGGCATTGGCCGAACAGCACGGCGGGTGCGCCTTCCCCGGCTGCGATCATCCACCCAGTTACACCGAAGCACACCACCTCCAGTGGTGGTCCCACGGCGGCCCCACAGACCTGGCCAACGGCATGCCGTTGTCGACCAGAAGTACCAACGTCTGAATCCGCTTGCTTACTTGGGTTTCAGCGTACCAAGGCGCGTACGACAATGGTCCGGACGACAGAACGAGTGGGCGTAGTTGCCGAACTGGCGGCGACGGTCTCTTCCGATGAGAGGACGCCTTGGCTATCTGGTGTGTGCGAGTCGCGGGTGGGTGGCCACAGGGCGCACTACTGTCAGGAAGCAGGGCGAGTCGAGTGCGGGGTGAGACATGGATACGGGGATCATTCCGCTTGGTGAGCGCGCTTTGCGTCAGATCCTCGATCATGTGATCGCGGTTGGGGATGAGGCCGAGACGAACTACCTCGAAGTCAAAGGTCCGCTCGATCTGGCAGCCGCGGAGGGAATCGCGAAGGTTGCGAAGTTCCTTCTCGGTGTCGCGAACCGGCAGCTTCGGGACGCAGCCCGTCACTTCCACGGGTACGCAGTACTCGTGATTGGCGCACAGAAAGGAGAAGCGCCCGGCGTTCCCCGTGGTGTTGAGCCCCATGAGCTCGACGACCGTCTCCGCCCCTACCTGGGTTCGCAGTTCCCCTCGTTCGAGTACGGACGGATCACAGTGAACGAGGACCGCGAGGTGCTGTTCGTCATCGCTCCACCGCCGCAGGATGGGCAGACGATCTTCCCTTGCCACAAGAACTATCAGGGCGCGAAGCGGATCGACAATCTAGAAGACGGCGCAATCTACATACGAGGCGCCAGCAACACCCGACCGGCACGTTCCGGCGAAGTGCTCGCCCTAGTCGAGCGCGCATGCGGTGCCGGAAAGGCGCCGATCACTCTCGATGTCGAGGTTCTCGGACGGGTGAACCGCATCGATCGACTCGATGAATTGCTCGCGGATCTGTATGCGTTCGAAGAAGAGGAGTTCCTCAAGCACAAACCGGCCGCGAAGGACGCCTTCTCATCGGCAATGCTCTCAGCATCGATCCTTGGCAGACCGGAGCCGACGACTATCGACGAGCGAGCACAGCGGTTGGCGCAATGGCGGCACAACCGGGGCGAGAACCTTGGCAAGGGCCGCGCACACTTCCTCGGCGTAACACTCACGGGTGTGGGCATCCGCGTCACCAGCCGGGACCGCTTCGTGTCCAAGCCGCACCTCATCGTCACCTTCCACGACTGCGAAGCACTCGCGCACCGTGACGCGGACGAGGCGGACTGGACCAAGGTCGTCGAGCCGGTCGTGAGGAAGCAGCATCCCTACGGCCTGGCCTTCGATCCCGCCGATCTCCACATCGGTCGGATGCGCGACTATCCGGTCAGCTGGAGCAACCACGACGGCAACGCCGTGGTCACCCTCGCTCCCGAATCTTTCCGCCCGAACATCCCGTGGACCAGTGACCAGGATGACTACGTGCTACTCGCTCGCGACCCACAGGCTGAAACCGTGAAGCTCACGTGGGTACTGACCGAAGACGGCAACGACGCAAACACCACCGGTGAGCTAAAGCTGCCAACCAACGCAGCCGCAGATGCCGCGGAGTTGCTCAAATCAACGTTCCTAGACAACAGTTGAGGAATTCCGGCTTGGGGCTATCGACGCCCTGCCGCTCGGAGGCCATCGACGGTTGAGTGAACTGGTCAATCGTCGGTCAGATCGACGTGTTGTTCCGCCTCGAGTGTCGCGTACGTGGCATCCGTGGGCGGGGAGGGTGGTGGGACGGCTGGTTCGCGATCGGGCGCTTCGCCGTGCTTGACGACCTCGATTTGTCGCAGGCTGTGATCGACCATGCTTCGATGGTGGCCCGGTCACAGCTTCGCGGACGGTCGACGGCTTGCTCGGTTGGCCGACTGCTACTGAGTGAGATCTGGCGCACCCCGGAGTTTACGGGCCGGGTGAGGCGGGCGGTCAGTCTTACGGTTGCGGAAGATCGGTCGTGTAGGTCGGGCTGATTGAGTGAACCCAACCTGGCACGTCGCGCGCGTCCTGCCCGTGGATCTTGATTGGACTCTCGGTGAGGAACCAGTACCAGGCCTCATCGAGGGGCACCCAGAGGGGGCGATGGTGGACATACTGTTCGTACCAGTTCGCTCGCTGCTCGAAGGCGCCTTCTGTCGTGGTCAATCTGGCCCATACCCAGTGGGTTAGGTCCGCGAAATCATACGGGAGCTCTCTGAAGGGGCTGGGGCCGTCAACGCGCTTGGCGCGATGGGTCTTCTCGCCACGAACGAAAAGCAATCCGCCGACCTTCTCACCGTTCTGGCGCGTCAGGAGCTCGTCTTGGGCAGGCAGTTTTCCCCGAAAGCCCGCGGCGAGCTTGTGCACCTCGAAAAGATCGTAAACAGCATCGAGCGCCCAGTTCACGGCGACGGACACGGCCTCGGAATCCTCCGAGTGGCGGAGCTCCCGCACCAACCCCGTTGCCCATTCGAGTGACCGCAGGCGGACTCGGTAGGTTGCTCCGAGATCCGCCGTCATGGGCTCGACGATAGTGAAGTGGTGATCATCGCTCTGTCTCGAGGACAAAAATGCTAGGCGACTGCATTGGATAGTGCATGGAATCTCCGTTCCAAGTAATCGCAAGTCGCTTCATCAGCCAATCTAGCTTGGCAGCGGGAGGGACGCGGCTTGATAGGCGCACCTGTCGGGGTAGATGCCCGTCGGCCTAACACGGGACAACGTGCTGTTATCAGCGGCGACCCCATAGCCTGAACTCATGACCGCGGCTCCCGACTCTCGCTGGCAGGCTGCTGCGCGACACCCTCAGTTGCAGGCAGCGCTCGCCGAGAATGACGCCGGGACCCTCCTCATGGGCAGTCCTCTTCGGGTTATCGCAGATGACGCTGGAGTCGAGGACGACGACGTGCGTTACGTCTCAGGTCTGCTTGCGCAGGTCGCCTGGTTCATGCCGAACGGGAACGACTGGAGTAACCCCTACGGTCCTTTCGCTACGTTCGGCGACCGGCGCAGTCTCCTTCCTGCAGACTTCGCGGAGGCGGACATCGCGGTGCTGGCCGAGGTCGCCGAACTCATCCCCAGCCTCATCCTTCGGAGTCGCGTGCTCGACGTCGTCGCAATCGCTGGGAACCCTGCGCTTCGCCCGACTCGGCATGCCGCGCAGCTCCAGGTGTTAGCTGACCACGGGGTGACGAGCGAGGCGATGACCCACGCCGCCGAGCAGTGGGACCGCGGACTTGCTGTCGGCGTTCGATTCCGCGGCGTTGCATCGGCGCAGCTCGACGAGATCGAGCGCCAACTCGTCGAAGCCGCGACCACATCCTCCGACGGCGGGCTTTCAGTGCGCGCGGCGCGGATGCTCGGCGATCATCGGCTTGGACTCCAGCATGCGGCGGCCATCGCGGCACACCTTGCCGGGCACGCTGAAGGCATCGAATCAATCGCCGCTCAGCACACGCTGGAGGTCGCGGCCGAGTGGTATGGGCGGGCGGGCGATCGAGAGAGGGCCGAGGACGCGACGTACGCAATCGTTCAGCGACTGATTGCTCAGGCCGATGCCTCTGAAGCGTTCCGCGCGTCCATCCACTTGGAGATGGCGCTCAAGATTCTTCGCACGCTGCCCCGTACCGCCCGCGAGCGCCTTGGCGTGGCCGACCTGACAACCGAGCTCGCCCGCCGGATCCGCGAGAGCGGCGCTGCGGCAATCGGTCAAATGAAAATCTTCACCACCGCGAGCGGCGACCTCGGCGACCATGTCACCGAATTGCTTGCCGCAATTCGTAGCGATGATCCGGTCGAGTCGATCCGGCGCTTCGCCGACATACAGCACTTCGCGAACCTGTCGGCGACTCGGGCAGAAGCGGAGGAGCGCGAGCGGCACTTTCCCGTCTCATCCTTGGCAACCCGGCGGACCCTCAGCCCCGACGGGCGCACCGTGTATCGCTCGCCAGCGAGTGACGATGCGACGATCTATGGCGAGAAGGCGGCAACCTGGGAAGGGATGATCCAGCACTATCAGCTGCGGGTCAATCTCCTCGGCGGCATTGTGCTGCCGAGGGCCTGGAGACAGCTGTCCACCGATCACCGGCTCCACATTGGCGACTTCCAGGCACTTGCTGCCGGTAGCGCCGTAGTACCCAGTACGCACGAGGGGGTCTTCGCGCGAGGGTTGCACTACGGATACAGCGGGGACTTCGGAACCGCAGTGCACCTCCTCGTGCCCGCAATCGAGGCGCTCGTGCGATTGCACCTCGCGAATGCCGGCGAGCGCACGAGCGCGATCAGTGCCGACGGCAACGAGAACGAGATCGGCCTCTCCGCGCTCATGGAGAACGAGCGGGTCGTCGACATCTTCGGAGAGGATGTTGCATTCGAACTTCGCGCGCTGCTGTGCGGACCCATCGGCTCGAACCTTCGCAACGAAGTCGCACACGGACTGATCGGCGACGCGGTGCTCTCCTCGGGCGTGAGCGTCTACCTCTGGTGGCTCACGCTCAAGCTCGTCTTCATGCCCTACTGGAACGCGATGCACGATCCAGAGGCAGCCGAAGCGCGCGAGCCCGCCGTTCCGGAGCGGGAACCGGACTAGGCCCACGGAGCGCGACCGATCCCGCTCGGTATAAGCGGGATAGCGGATGACCGAACGGCACACGCACATGGGCCGAACGGTCCGGCGAATCTCCGAAGTAGTACTGGCCTTGTGCATGCCCGCTCACGATGCCCGCACGCCAGGATCGGTATCGCTGGCGTTCGATCATGATGCTTGGCCAGGAAGCCGGAATCCGGCATCCATTGCTGCCTCCAGCAGCGGAGCGCACAGGGCTTCGCCGAGCGAAGCAGTCAGGTCGGTGACAAGTTTTCGCACTGCGAACGGAGTGGCCCAACCGGCTGGGCTAGAACTCCGGACTCTTTCGGCGAGGTGGGTCACTAGGGCGGTCCCATAGGCGGCGAGCAGGTCCGCGGGCCAATCGGGTGCGTGGTAGCCGTCTCCGAGAGCGATTCCGAGTCCGCCGAGCATTGAGAACGCTTCGTCTGCATGCGCGCCCACGAAGGGCGCGATGTCCGCCCACCGCTCGAGTTCCTCGGGCCGCGCGTTCCGAGGAAGTCCCTGCAGGCGAGCCGCGAGATGGTCTCGCGCCCAGCGCTCCCATAACGCCGTCCCGTCGGCCGCGTCCTCCTTAAAGAACCTCAGAACCGTGCTGGCGAACTCGGCGGCGTGATCACCTTGGTCAGCCAGGACCGACTGATCGAGGAGTTTCTGACGTTGCTCCGGGGTGATGCCGGCCACGTTCACGATTGATGCGACGAGCCCATAGAACTGGCTTTGCAGTCCCCGCTTACCTAGATCACTCAGGTGTTCCCACTCGGCGACCACACTCTGGAGGAAGCCCGCGGACAGCATCCGATCGTTGTACCGAGGATTGTAGAGATACGCTTCCCAAGCCTGCGAAGCATGGGGTCCATCGAACAGCGGCAGGACGTGCTCCTGTGCAAACCGCGGGTCCGCGGCGAAAAGGAAGTATGCCTGTCCACCGAGCGCGGGTCGGATCGCGTCTAGTTCCGCAGAGGGACCGGCGAGTAGCGCCTCGAAGGTTTCTCTCTCAAGATCGTTGAGACCGGTCCAGGCTTCGCCCAATTCGCGCCATCGTCGGTTCACCTCAAGGATCCAATACCGGGCGAGATCTCCAGGCCACGAGTTCAGAGCGAGGAAGCTCGGCTCAGAGTCGGATGACTCGAAGGTCCCCTTGTGCCCTTCCCAGATGGCCTGAGCGAGGTTGCGCATCGCGGCGATCGGCTCGGATTCCGCACTGTCAAGGTGCTTCTCGATCTGCGTCACGAGCAATCGTGTGATCACATGGGTAGAGCGCCCATTGTCGACGCGGCGAGCAATGAGGGCGATAGCGTCGTTGAGAATCTCGCTAAGGTCGGCTTGCTCCCATCCGCCGATGATCGCTTCCTGCAAGTCGTCTTTCTTGTTCGCCAGCGTTGAGCGCGACTCGATGGCGGTCCAGAGCCGTTGCCCGAGTTCCGGGCGCCGCGCGACTGCTTGTCGTACCAGCGTGAGAGCACTGTCCCATGTCGGGCCGTCAATCCGCCGCTCGGAATAGTCGATGTGCAGCAGTGCGGTGAGGGCTGTCTCGGCATTGGAGCCGAGATCCTGCACGAAGCTCTCGACCTCGATCGGCAGCGTCTCACCCCAGGTGACCCCGCTAGACCAGCTGTCGAGGTCAGGGAACTCCCGCGGGCCGAATGTCGGATTTTCCTCCTCGAGACGCTCGCGCTCGCGTTGTGCTTCGGCCCACGATGGGTCGGACCGGGTAACCCAGACCAGCAAGTTGTAAACCGCATACGCCCGGTGGCGCTCGACATCGGGAACATCCTCCGGGTAGCTTGGACCCTCGATCACGGCCATCAGGAGTCGAGTCCGTTGATTCGGGCTTGCCTCCGGCACGGTGGAACTGACCAAGCGGAACACCTCATGCTTGAGTGGTGACTCGAACAGCACCCTTTTGTCGAGGACCCATTCCAGCTTCTGATCGGCGCTTGGTGTCGAGCTGAGCTCCATAAGATGCAGTGCGAGTCGGCGAAACAGCCTGGACCCGCGCTCCCACCAGCGATCTAAAAGCTCCGGCCGGTCGGGGAGCGCCTTGGCGCCGTAGTCGCGTAGCGCGTCGATGAGCGCATCGATCGGGTCGCGGAACTCGTCCTGCGGGTGCGGTTCGATGGCTGAGCGATGCGAACTGAGGCCGTCGTAACGGTCCTCACCGTGGTAGCCCGTGAGCAATTCATAGGCGCTGCCCAGGGCATCCTCGAGGAGGGTGCCGAGTGCTGGATCACCGGCTGGACGGTCTTCGACGAGCTTCAGCACATGTCGCGTGAGTACCTCGTCGTCAGCGTGCCAGGTTGCTTCCGCATTCGGCGCAACTAGCGGGTTATCGCGGCCGAGCGCCCAATGGGGCTTGAGGACGAGGAATGGCCTCAGAGCAGGCCGGAGCAGAGCCAGTTCCTCGCTCCTGTCGCGGGGTTCATAGGGCAGCAGCATGCCGAGGTCCGGCGGAGCGGAAATACCGCCGACTGAGGTCGCAAGTAGCACCGTCCACCGGCGCCCCGCTTCGGAATCAGCCGCTGTCAGTGACTCGGTCGCCCAGCTCAACGACTGATACAGGCCCGGCGAGAAACGTTGCCCCAGACGCTGCACAGTCTGGAGTGCGGCGCCGTGGAGTGCGGGGTCGGCGACATAGACCTGCCCGAACCAGTTGCCCAGTACCGACGATGCTTCCGTCTCCGGCCCACCGGCGAAGAGACGTTGAAAGCTCTCTGCGCTTTCAGCCCAGCGGAGCCATTCGACGCTGCTTGCGAACTGGGCGAACTCCCGAGCGCCCTCAACGCGTTGCAGGCGCTCGCGCACGTAGTCCTCGTCAACGGGGTTGAGCGGGGGTCCCGCGTCGACAATCTCCTTCATTGTCGTCTCGTGATCCAACCGTCCCATCCGGGCTCGCCGATCCCATTCCTCGAGCGCGACAAGGAGGGCCGAGTGGTCATGCTCAACCGCGGGATACGGCACCGGGACGATACCGAGATGGTCCCATTTGCCGTCGTCGGGCAGGTGGGTCAGAACGTAGCGGCGAGTCTTGGACGGTAGGCCTAGGGCGAGATATCGCATGATCGGGTCGTCGTGGCTGTAGCCCACGAACAGCACCGTAAACTCATCGAACATTCTCTGGAGGAACCTGGTCGCCCATGCGTCGGTGAGGTAGGCGCGGCCAAAGTCCCGGTCGGTAAGAACCAGCTGCGCGGGCGGGCGCAGGACCGAGCCGTGCAGGTGGACGATGCCCGAGAAGTTATCTCCCAGTGGCAGTGCCGGTCCGACCCAGACATCACCTTCCGGCACCAGAGCGGAAGTCAAGGCTGTCGTGAGGTGGTTGTCGAAGTTGGTCGTTACGATTCGCGGGCGGCCGGGGGCGGACGCGAGTCTGGCCAGTGCTGCATGTGTTGGGTTGAAGCCGGAGTCGGGACGCGCGATGATACGTCGGGCGTGGGCGTGGACCTCGAAGTCCGCAGGCATCGACCCGAGGAATAAGTCGAGTGCCATTTCCCCGTCGAAGGGTACGCGCGCTACATCGGCGAGCTGACGAGCCAGCTCCCTAAACGAAGGCAGATTCGAGGGCTCACCCATTGAGGCTCCCGCGCCAACGAACAACACCAGCCTGCCCTCCGCATGGGCCTCGAGAAGCTCAGCGGGCAGATTCACGTCCCCTGTGATCCACACTTTGCCTCCAGAGTTTTGCTGAGATCGCTGCGTCCGTGGACGCCGCTGAGGCGTCCGTCCGCATGGCCATTCTCGCGCACTGACACTCGCGTCCCACCATCGCTTCGCTGCGACGTGCTCTCGTGGGGTGCTTTTGAATTGGGAGGTATTCAGGACGAAGAGCTCGCCGTTACCGCTGGCTAAGGGCGCTTTGTAGGCCCATCAGCGCTTCTGAGTCGAGGTCTACTGGCCGCGGCGTTCGGGTCATGCCGCGCCAACGGCGACAGGGGCTCGCGCTACTCGAAGATCGGGGCGTGTTCGACGTCGTTCTCCCAATAGGCTCGCCCCAATCCCGTGCGACCGTGTCCAGATCGAACGCGGGCGCGTGGAGCGTCGGCATAGTCCGCTCGATGAGCGCCTGGTTTCTCGCGATCCGTTCCTGGATGCGGGCACGCTGCCTCAGCCAGGTTGCTCGATTCACCAGCCCGTCGTAGTGGTCGTCATCGAGCCGCGACAGAGCCGCCCGGTCTGTCGTAAGTTGCTTCTGCACATGCTTGGCCTCCTCCGACACTCGTGTCGCGCCGCTCAAACGGTCCAGGATGCCGGGCGCGGAGTACGCCTCCATGAGAGCGGCGAGGATGACCGTGTTGGTCTGCTCGAAATTAATTCTTCGGGAACAGGAACCGCGTTCCGGTCGACAGCACACGTAATGGCCAGACTGTTTGCGCATCACGATCCCGCACCTGCCGCAACGGATCATCCCCGAGAACGGATACAGCCTCGTGCGGCCGCGACCTTCAACCCGATACGCGGCCCCGCGCGCGTCGATCACCGCGCCAACCTGCGCGAACACGTCCCGGTCAAGAATCGGTTCCCAAATCCCGTCCGTCGTCAGCACCGTCTCCTTCGATAGCGACCCGTCCTCCAACACCGGCCGGTAAGTGCGCACCCCAGCGATCGCCGGGTTGGTGAGCATCTGCCTGATCGCGGTCGTTGCCCAGGCTGTGCCCCTCGCGGACGGAATTCCCGCCTCATTCCAGTCCCTCACTACCCGATACAGGCTGTCTCCGGCCAGGATTCGGTCGGCTGCCTGACGGATCAAACCGGCGTGCTCGGGTACCGGAACCAGGGTCGAGTTCTTCATTCGGTATCCGAACGGCGCCATCCCGCCATGCCACCGGCCATCCTCTGCCTGTTGCTGAGACGCGCGCTTCACACGCCTTGCCGTGTCCGCGCTCGACTTGTTCGCCATCGCGACCAGCACCCGGGCCATAGCGATATCCGCATCGTTCTCCAACCTCAGGCTCCCGGTGGTGGACTTCACTTGGAACCCGGCCAGCACCTTCGTGTCGATCAAGTCCTCCAAATCGCGTGGGTCACGCACCGCACGGTCCAGGTCATACGCGATCATCGCATCCGCACCGCGCCGGCCAAGCAGAGCGAGCATCTCCCGGAACTGCGGGCGGATCACCCGCCGCACCCGCTCACCTGTCGCGAGGGTGATGGTCTTCTGCTTGTACGCCGACGTGTCGTTCTCTCGGAACACTCGCACGACCTGCCAACCCATGGCGGCTGCGAGGGTGCGGCAGTCCTTCTCCTGCCGGTCTACGCCCTTCTCCAACCCGCCCGGGTCTGAACTGATCCGCACGTACAACACGACCCGCGAGGCATCGCCGCCGGGTGTCTTTCTCTTGCTTGCCATCGCTCGCGCCTTCCGTCTGTAAGACGTAGGTACGTTTGGCTTTCAACGGCATCCCGCTGTGTTCGTTCCACCACCATCGGGTGCACGACGACGGGTGGGAGATCGAGGTGCGCAACCAGGTGCCGTACTTCATCCCACCACCCTGGAGCGACCCCGACCCCGACCGCACGCCGAGAATAGGAGGACGACCGATGTTCGCTTAATGGGACCTCCCATGATGTTGGGTGCCATTGCCATGTGCTGGTGGTGGTGACGTCCGGGACCCGTGACGCGCGACCGGCCGTGGCCGGGTAGTTAAGGAGTTCGAAGAAACGGCGTCACCACGCGCATCCAGTCGTCAAATGCATCGAGATGGGCGTCATGGGAGCCGCCGACCTCTGCTCGACGCACGTCATGCCCTCGGTCGACGAGTTCGGTCTTTGCCGCTTCGTCGAACATCCCGTCTGCCGCAAAGACGGCGAGAGTGGGCGCGACGACCCGCACCCAGGCATCCCAACGGGCCACGGCATCCACATGGGCGA
>Ga0247732_10001020_pt1 | contig 11753 bp, 10 predicted proteins | sample UWRJL163409C2_FD_180940 | JGI IMG/M metagenome (GOLD analysis project Ga0247732, IMG submission 180940) | Plant litter microbial communities from Arlington Agricultural Research Station in Wisconsin, United States - UWRJ-L163-409C-2 | ecosystem: Environmental > Terrestrial > Plant litter >...
GACACCCAGCAACACGTCACCGGTGAGATCCGACTGGTGTTGCACGGCGGGCACATTGCCGTCAACGGCAGGCGCAGCTCGGAGTCGCTGTACGACTTCAACCTCGCCACCTACGACGAGGGCGACACCTTCGACCAGTCCAGCGCCAAGGGCTTCGTCCACGTGCACGGCCTGTCGTCGAAGATCGCCGCGCAACGGGACCTCGCCGGCAAGTGAGCACCAACGAGGGTTCGCTGTGGGGCGGCCGGTTCGCCGACGGCCCGTCGGATGCGCTTGCCGCACTGAGCAAGTCGACCCACTTCGACTGGGTGTTGGCGCCCTATGACGTGCGGGCGTCCAAGGCGCACGCCCTGGTCCTGTTCCGCGCCGGCCTGCTCACCGAAGAGCAGCGCGACGGGTTGCTCGCCGGGTTGGACAGTCTCGGCGAGGACGTCGACGACGGCAGCTTCGGGCCGCTGCCGTCCGACGAGGACGTCCACGGTGCCCTCGAACGAGGTCTCATCGACCGGGCCGGGGTCGACCTCGGCGGCCGACTCCGCGCCGGACGGTCACGAAACGACCAGGTGGCCACGCTGTTTCGGATGTGGCTGCGGGACGCGATGCGGGTCGTCGGCGCCGGGGTGCTCGACGTCGTCGGGGCGTTGGCCACGCAGGCCGCGTCCCATCCCACCGAGATCATGCCGGGCAAGACGCATCTGCAGTCGGCGCAGCCGATCCTGCTGGCGCATCATCTGCTGGCACACGCCCACCCGCTGCTGCGCGACGTCGACCGGATCGTCGACTTCGACGACCGCGCTGCGGTGTCGCCGTACGGATCCGGAGCGTTGGCCGGGTCGTCGCTCGGCCTGGATCCCGACGCCATCGCCGCCGATTTGGGGTTCACCGCGGCCGCTGACAACTCCATCGACGCGACGGCGTCACGCGACTTCGCGGCCGAGGCCGCATTCGTGCTGGCGATGATCGCCGTCGACCTGTCCCGGCTGGCCGAGGACATCATCCTGTGGAGCACAACGGAATTCGGCTACGTCAAGCTGCATGACGCCTGGTCGACCGGTAGTTCCATCATGCCGCAGAAGAAGAACCCCGACATCGCCGAACTGGCGCGCGGCAAGTCGGGCCGCCTGATCGGGAATTTGGCCGGTCTGCTGGCCACGCTGAAGGCCCAACCGCTGGCGTACAACCGCGATCTGCAGGAGGACAAGGAGCCGGTCTTCGACTCGGTGGCCCAACTGCAGATGCTGCTGCCCGCCATGGCGGGGCTCGTCGCCACGCTCACCTTCGACGCCGACAGGATGGCCGAGTTGGCTCCGCAGGGGTACACGTTGGCCACCGACGTCGCCGAATGGCTCGTTCGAAGGGGAGTGCCGTTCCGCGTCGCCCACGAGGCGGCCGGCGCGGCCGTGAAGGCCGCCGAGTCGCGCGGCGTCGGGCTCGAGGAGCTCACCGACGACGAGCTGGCGGGCATCCATCCGGAGCTGACGGCCGAGGTGCGCGAGGTGCTGACCGTCGAGGGTTCGGTGAGCTCTCGTGACGCCAGAGGCGGCACGGCACCGGTCCAGGTCGCCAAGCAGCTTCAGGTGGTGCGGGACACCGCCGATCGGCTGTCGCTCGGCCTTCGCCCCTGATCAGTCGTCCGCCAGCGACAGCCACTCCTCTTCGAGTGACTCCTTGCGCTCCGTCAGCTCGTTGAGCTCGGAGTTCAGCTCGCCGAGCCGGACATGGTCGGAGACCGCGTCGGCCATGGTGAGGTGCAGCTTGGAGATCCGCTCGTCGAGCTTCTTGAGCTGACTCTCGATGCGGGACAACTGCTTTCCCGCCTTGCGTTCCCGCGCCGAGGCCGTCTCGTTGCGATCGGCCGGGCGGGTCGCGGAGGTGCCGTTGGCGGTCGGACGTTCGGCGAGGTACTGCTCGATCCCGCCGGGCAGCATGACGCAGCGGCCACCGCCGGGCAGCGCGTAGGTCACGTCGCTGACGCGTTCGAGGAAGTAACGATCGTGGGTGACCACGATCAGCGTGCCCGGCCAGCCGTCGAGGTAGTCCTCGATGACATTGAGGGTGTCGATGTCCAGATCGTTGGTTGGCTCGTCGAGCAGCAACACGTTGGGCTCGTCGAGGAGCAGACGCAGGAACTGGAAGCGGCGGCGTTCGCCACCCGAGAGCTCCGAGATCCGGGTGGTCAGCTTGTCGCCGGTGAAGCCGAAGTCCTCGAGCAGGGTGGCCGTGCTGACCTCCTTGCCGCCGGCGAGCTCGGTAATCCGCTTGGCGTTCTCGACCGCGTCGAGGACGCGTTCGTTGCCGTCGATCTCCACCAGCGCCTGGCTCAGATAGCCGATGCGCAGGGTCTTCCCGCGTTTGACGGTGCCCGACGTCGGCTGGATCTCCCCGATCAGCAGCTTGAGCAGCGTGGACTTTCCGGTGCCGTTGACGCCGACGAGGCCGATGCGCACGCCCGGTCCGATCGACCAGTCGAGCTTGTCGAGAAGGAGCTTGTCGCCCAACTCGAGCGTCACCGCATGCATGTCGAAGACGTCCTTGCCGAGGCGCGCCGTGGCGAAGCGTTGCAGCGCAAGCGAATCCCGCGGCTCGGGCTCGTTGGCGATCAGGTCGTTGGCGGCCTGGATGCGGAACTTCGGCTTCGACGTCCGCGCGGGCGCTCCCCTTCGCAGCCACGCGAGTTCCTTGCGCATGAGGTTGCGACGACGCGCCTCGGTGCCCACGGCGATCCTCGACCGTTCCGCCCTGGCCAGGACGTAGGCCGCGTAGCCGCCCTCGTAGGCGTCGATGGTGCCGCCGTGGACCTCCCAAATGCGGGTGCAGACCGCGTCGAGGAACCACCGGTCGTGGCTCACCACGATCATCGTCTTGGCGGTCTGCTTGGAGAGGTGGCCGGCGAGCCAGCCGATGACCTCGACGTCGAGGTGGTTGGTCGGCTCGTCGAGGACCAGGACGTCGTGACCAGCGAGCAGCAGCGCCGCCAGCGCGACGCGGCGTCGCTCACCGCCGCTGAGGTTGTTCACCTCGCGGTCCAGCGCGACCTCGGTCAGCAGGTTCTCCACCACGGACCTGGTCTCCGCGTCGGCCGCCCAGATGTGGTCGGCCTGACCGTGAACGATGACGTCGCGCACCGTCGCGTCGGGGTGGAAGTCGTCGGACTGGTGGAGGTAGCCGACGGACAACCCGGAGGTGTGGGTGACGCGCCCGGAGTCGGGCGGCCTGGTCGCGGTGAGGATCTTCAACAACGTCGACTTGCCGTCGCCGTTGCGGCCGACGACGCCGATCGCGTCGCCTTCGTCTACGCCGAGGCTCACGCCGTCGAGCAGGGTGCGCGTGCCGTAACCAACGGTTGCACGTTCGAGGTTGATCAGGTTCGCCATCAGGCGCCGATCATAAGGGCTGACGCCGGGGTGCCCCACGCCCGCTATGCCATGATGTCGTCGGATCGGGGGATTCGCGCGGCGCTTGGAAGGGGACGGTCGTGGTGGACCTTTCGCCAATCACGAAGCCCATGGCACGGTTGATGGCGACCGCGCAGAACGGTTTGGAAGTGCTGCGCTACGGCGGTCTCGAGACCGGCGCGGTGCCGTCGCCCTTCCAGGTCGTCGAGAGCGTGCCGATGTACCGGCTCCGGCGCTACTTTCCGCCCGACAGCAGGCCGGGGGCCAAGCCGGCCGGTCCGCCGGTGCTCATGGTGCACCCGATGATGATGTCCGCCGACATGTGGGACGTCACCCGCAACGAGGGCGCCGTCGGCATCTTGCACGCGGCTGGCATCGACCCCTGGGTCATCGACTTCGGTTCGCCAGACCAGGTCGAGGGCGGGATGCAGCGCAACCTCGCCGACCACGTCGTCGCGCTGAGCGAAGCCATCGACACTGTGAAGAAGGTCACCGACCGCGACGTCCATCTTGCCGGCTACTCCCAAGGTGGCATGTTCGCCTACCAGACCGCGGCGTACCGACGGTCCAAGGACCTGGCGAGCATCATCGGATTCGGGTCGCCGGTCGACACCCTGGCGGCGCTTCCGATGAATTTGCCCGCCGGGCTCGCGGTCGGGGCCGCCGACTTCATGGCTGACCACGTGTTCAGTCGCCTCGACGTCCCCGGCTGGCTGGCCCGCACCGGTTTCCAGATGCTCGACCCCATCAAGACGGCCCAATCGCGCCTGGACTTCTTGCGCCAGCTGCACGACCGCGAGGCGCTTCTGCCGCGGGAGCAGCAGCGGCGCTTCCTGGCCAACGACGGTTGGATCGCCTGGTCAGGTCCGGCGATCGCCGAGCTGCTCAAGCAGTTCATCGCGCACAACCGGATGATGAGCGGTGGGTTCGCCATTCGCGGCGACCTCGTCACCCTCGCCGACATCGACTGCCCCGTGCTTGCGGTCGTCGGGGAGGTCGACGACATCGGCCAGCCCGCGTCGGTGCGCGGCATCAAGCGCGCGTCGCCACAGGCCGACGTTTACGAATACCTCATCCGCACAGGACATTTCGGCCTCGTCGTCGGTTCGAAGGCGGCAACCAACACGTGGCCGACGGTTGCGGCGTGGGTGCGGTGGATCGCCGGTGACGGTGAGATGCCGCAGGACGTCGTCCCGATGGCGCTGCAGCCCGACCAGGTCAACGACGCCGGCGTTCCGCTGGCCTCCCGCATCGCGCACGGGGCGGGTGCGGCTGCGGAGATGACGTTCAGCGTTGCCCGTTCGGCGGCCGGTGCTTTCGTCGCGGCCAACAAGTCGGCCCGCGCGCTGGTCGCCGAGACGGCCCGCACGCTGCCGAGGCTCGCCCGGCTGGGACAGATCAACGACCACACCCGCATCTCGCTCGGTCGCATCATGTCCGAGCAGGCCCGTGCGACGCCGGACGGCGAATTCCTCTTGTTCGACGGCCGCGTGCACACCTACGAGGCGGTGGACCGACGCGTCAACAACGTCGTCCGCGGCCTGATCGACGTCGGTGTCCGCCAGGGCGCGCACGTCGGCGTGCTGATGGAGACGCGACCGAGCGCGCTCGTCGCGATCGCGGCGTTGTCGCGGCTCGGGGCGGTCGCGGTGCTGATGCCTCCGGACGCCGATCTGCTCGAGGCCGCTCGGCTCGGCGCGGTGTCCGACGTCATCGCCGACCCCGTGCACCTCGCCGCGGCGACGGCGCTGCCGTTGCGGGTGTTGGTGCTCGGCGGCGGCGAGGCCCGCGATCTGGATCTGGCCGGTGACGCCGACGTCGTCGACATGGAGAAGATCGACCCCGACGTCGTGGCGCTGCCCGGCTGGTACCGCCCGGACCCCGGCTACGCGCGGGACTTGGCCTACGTCGCCTTCGCGACCGTGGGCGGCGAACTCGTCGCCCGACAGATCACGAACTTCCGGTGGGCGTTGTCGGCCATCGGAACCGCGTCGGCGGCCAACCTCGGCACCGGTGACACCGTCTACTGCCTTACCCCGTTGCACCACCAGTCCGGTCTGCTCGTCAGCCTTGGTGGGGCTGTCGTCGGCGGCACCAGGATCGCGCTGTCGCGCGGCCTGCGCCCGGATCGCTTCGTGCACGAACTGCGGCAGTACGGCGTCACGGTGGTGTCGTACACGTGGGCGATGCTGCGGGAAGTGATCGACGACCCGGCGTTCGTGCTCAACGGCAACCATCCGGTCCGGCTCTTCATCGGTTCTGGCATGCCAACGGGGCTGTGGGAACGCGTCGAGGAGGAGTTCGCGCCTGCGCACGTCGTCGAGTTCTTCGCCACGACCGATGGGCAGGCGGTGTTCGCCAACGTCGCGGGCGCCAAGGTCGGCAGCGAAGGCAGGCCGCTGCCCGGCGGTGGCCACATCGAGCTAGCGGCATACGACCCCGAGGACGACCTGATCCTCGAGGACGACCGCGGCTTCGTCGCGTTGGCTGCGACCAACGAGGTCGGCGTGCTGCTTGCGCACCCGCGCGGTCCCGTCGACCCGACGGCGTCGGTCAAGCGTGGCGTGTTCGCCCCCGCCGACCTGTGGGTGTCGACCGAATACCTGTTCCGCCGTGACGACGACGGCGACTTCTGGCTCGTCGCCAATCGTGGATCCGTCATCCGCACCGACCGGGGTCCGGTGTTCACCGACGCGGTCAACGACACGCTTGGCCGGGTCGGCGCCGTCGACCTGGCAGTCACCTACCGCGTGCAGGCGGGCGATCGCGAGCTCGCGGTCTCGGCACTGTTGCTGCGTCCCGGTGGCAGCGTCCCAACGGCCGATCTGAACGAGGCCATCGCCCGTCTGCCGGTCGGTGCCGCGCCCGACGTCGTCCACGTGACGACCGACATGAAGCTCAGCGCCACCTATCGGCCGCTGCTGGGACCCCTGCGGGCAGCGGGCGTCCCCAAGCAATCGCGGAACGCCTGGTATCGCGACGACGACGGTACCTACAAGCGGCTCACCGCCGCCGTGCGCGCCGAACTCACCGAGTCGGTCGACGGCGAGTGATGCAAGTGAAGCGAGTGACATGCTGCCGCGCTCGCAACGCTTTGTTAGGCTCCGCTCGGCTGTACGTGGCCACCCGGGTCGGGCCGGAAACTCATGGACGCTCGACGATGGAGGATTGATGGCCGAACAGACCAGCACGAACGGCTGGCGTCGCGCGCTCTTGGGCGCCGTGACCAGTGGCGCCCTGGCAGCAGGGTTGCTCACCGGTGTGAGCTCGGCGTCCGCGGTCGCCGACCCGTCCACCGACGCCGTGGCGTCCAGTGACGCCGCTCCCGTGATGAGCGCGGACGAGGCGCTGGCGACCATCGCCACCGAGTACGACACGGGCGCGGGCGGCGGCCAGATCTCCACCCTGATCCACAAGGTCATGCAGCTGCGCGCGAAGGGGTTCCGGCCGTCGACCTCCAACGGGGAAGCGCTGGTGGCGGCGCTGGACAAGCGACCGAATCAGGGGCCGCTGGTTGCGGCTCTGGAGTCGACCCTGTCCTTCCAGGTGCGGCAGGCTTCGCGGCAGACCGGCGGTGGCCCGGTGCTGAACCCGCCGACCATCGGCATCGGTGGCAACGGTGGCGGAGCGCCGAACCCCAACGGTGGCGGCGGCATCAACATCCCGCTCGGCTGACGCCATGATCGATCAACGCCTCCGCAGCCTGCTGGTGTGTCCAGAGGACCGTGGCCCGCTGCTCTTGGTGGGCGACGACTTTCTCTACAATCCGCGGCTCCGGCGGGCCTATCGGATCGACGACGGCGTGCCCGTGCTGTTGATCTCCGAAGCGGTCACCATCACCGATGACGCCGAACACCGGGCTCTGCTGGAGCGGGCCGAACCCTGATCAGCCCAATCCGGGCAGCTCGCCGGTGAGGTAGTGCTGCAGGTTCGGGGCGATGGTCTCGGCGATCTGCTCGACCGGTAGGGACGCGAACGGCTCCAGTTCGAGGATGTAGCGCGCCATCACGATGCCGACCAGTTGGGATGCGACGAACTGGACGCGGATACGGCCCGAACCCGGTGGCTCGTCGACGCGCGAGCCGATCTCGACGGCGATCACGTCCTGCAGGAAGGACCGGATCAGGCCGACGCCGTCCCCCGCGAGCATCGACCTCAGCGTGGCGAGAAACGCCGAACCCATCTCCGAATCCCACAGGGGCAGCAGCAGCGACGGCAGCGTCAGTCCGAGTTCGTCGATCGGTACCTCACGCATCGGGCCGATGACCAGCATCGGATCGATGGGGATGTGGACCGCCGCGGCGAACAGCTGCTCCTTGGTGCCGAAGTAGTGGTGCACCAACGCGGAGTCGACGCCGGCCGCCGCTGCGATGGACCGTATCGAGGTCTTCCCAATGCCGTTGCGGGCGAACATTTCTCGTGCGTTGGTCAGGATGCGGTCGCGGGTGTCGGAGGTGCCGGACGGACGGCCCGGGCGTTTGCGGTTCGACGTGCTCACGGCGTCCTGCGCCGGAGGGTGCCCGCGGCCAGACCCATTGCCACCGCGGCGAAGGCGACGACGATCGCAATGTCGCGCGCGGCGGTGGCGGTCAGGTCGGCATGTGCGCCGACCTCTCGCAACGCCTCGAGCGCATAACTGGCCGGCAGCGCGTTGCTGATCCACTGCAACCAGTCGGGCAGCACGTCGCGGGGCACGATGATGCCGCACAACAGCAATTGCGGCACGATGACCACGGGCATGAACTGCACGGCCTGAAACTCGGTGCGCGCGAAGGCGCTACACAGAAGACCCAGCCCGACGCCGAGTACCGCGTTGACGATGGCGATGGCGAACACCAGGGCAGGACTGCCCGCGGTGTCCAGGCCGAGCAGCCAGAAGGAGATCACGCACGCCAGTGTCGCCTGAGCGGCTGCGGCGATGGAGAAGGCGGTGCCGTAGGCGGCCAACAAGTCCAGTCGGCGCAGGGGAGTGGTGAGGATTCGCTCCAGCGTCCCGGACGCGCGTTCGCGCTGCATGGTGATCGACGTGATCAGGAACATCACGACGAGCGGGAACACCCCGAGCATGATCAGGCACGCGTTGTCGAAGGGCGACGGCGTTCCCGGCCGGTGTGGCACGTCGACGAACATGAAGTACATCAGCGTGATGATCAGGCTCGGTACGACGAGGATCATCGCGAGACTGCGATGGTCGTCGGCGAGCTGCCGCAGGATGCGCCTGGTCGTCGCCAGATAGGCCTGCGGGCTTAGCCGAGCGCGGGTGCGGTGCTGCGCCGGATGACGGACAGAAACGCTTCCTCCAGTGACTGACATCCCGTGTCCTCTCGAAGTTGGGTCGGCGTGGTGTCGGCGAGCAGGCGGCCCTCCCGCAGGAGCAGCAGGTCCCCGCAGTGGTCTGCTTCGTCCATCACGTGGCTCGACACCAACAGGGTCGTCCCGCGGCGGGCCAGGTGGCGGAACTGCTCCCACAGGTCCACCCGAAGGACGGGGTCGAGCCCCACGGTGGGTTCGTCGAGCACCAGAACATCGGGGTGGGCCACCAATGCGCACGCCAGCGAGACTCGGGTGCGTTGGCCTCCGGAGAGGTTGCCGCACAACGCCGTTCGATGGTCGACGAGCCCGACGTTGGCGATTGCCTCGTCCGCGGCGGCCGAGCCGGTGCCGTACAGCGAGGCGAAGTAGCGCACGTTGTCGACCACGCGAAGATCTTGGTAGACGGTGGCGTCCTGGGTGACGTAGCCGACGCGGTGCCGCAGCTCCGCCGACCCCGCGGGTCGGCCGAGAACGGTGACGGCGCCACCCGTGATCACCTGGGTTCCGACGATGCTGCGGATCAACGTGGTCTTGCCGCATCCGGATGGGCCGAGCACGCCGGTGATGGTCCCGGGCGCGATGTCCACCGTGACGTCGTCGAGGGCGGTGCGCTTACCGCGGACGACGGTCAGATGCTCGACCGAAACGGCTGGTGAGGCGCCTTTTCGGCCTAATTCATCATGCGATGAAGTCATCATGTGATGAATATCCTCCCCGGAGGTGGCGGCGTCAAGACCGCCGGGCACAATCGGTTTGGTGAGCGCGCAACGGTTGGCCACCGACCCGGTGTCGGCCGCCCGACTCCTGGTCGGCGCCGAGCTGATCTGTCGGGGAGTGACCGCCACGGTGGTCGAAGTCGAGGCGTACGGCGGTCCCCCCGACGGGCCGTGGCCGGACGCCGCCGCCCATTCCTTCCGCGGGCGCGGCGGCCGCAACGAGGTGATGTTCGGCCCGCCGGGGCGGATGTACACCTATCGCAGCCACGGCATCCACGTGTGCGCGAACGTGGTGTGCGGTGACGACGGTGTGGCCGCCGCGGTTCTGTTGCGTGCCGCCGTGGTGACCGACGGGTTCGGCATCGCCCACTCCAGCCGCGGTCCGGTGACCACCGCGGCATTGGCCCGCGGCCCGGGGAACCTCTGCTCTGCTTTGGGAATCACCATGCAGGACAACGGAATCGACCTGTTCGATGCAGACGGCCCGGTGCGGTTGGCGCTTGGCGCCAGCCTGCCCGTGATCAGCGGCCCGCGGGTGGGGGTGAGCAAGGCCGCAGACCGACCATGGCGGTTTTGGCTCGCCGACCATCCAGAGGTCTCCGCCTACCGCCGCAGCCCACGGGCACCCGCACCGGGTGACGGCGATTGATGGGAGAGGATTGACGGCGTGACTTCTCCAGACGCTGGAATCCTCGACGAACTGGACTGGCGCGGCTTGATCGCGCAGTCCACCGACCGTGAGGCGTTGGCCGCCGCAACCGCATCGGGACCGCTCACGCTCTATGCCGGGTTCGACCCGACGGCACCGAGCCTGCACGCCGGACACCTGATTCCGCTGCTGACGCTGCAACGCTTCCAACGTGCTGGACACCGGCCGATCGTTCTGGCCGGCGGCGCGACGGGAATGATCGGGGACCCGCGCGACACCGCCGAACGCACGCTGAACACCGCCGACACTGTTGCCGAGTGGTCGGAGCGCATCCGCGGGCAGCTGGAGCGATTCGTCGTCTTCGACGAGTCGCCGACGGGCGCGATCGTCGAGAACAACCTGTCCTGGACCTCGCAGCTCTCGGCGATCGAGTTCCTGCGTGACCTTGGCAAGCACTTCTCGGTGAACGTGATGCTGGACCGCGACACCATCAAGCGACGCCTCGAGGGCGAGGGCATTTCCTACACCGAATTCAGCTATATGTTGTTGCAGGCCAACGACTTTGTGGAACTACACCGGAAACACGGCTGCTCGTTGCAGATCGGCGGCTCCGACCAGTGGGGCAACATCATTGCCGGCGTTCGCCTGGTCCGCCAGAAGTTGGGGGCCAGCGCACACGCGCTCACGGTGCCGCTCGTGACCTCGGCCGACGGGAAGAAGTTCGGCAAGTCCACCGGGGGTGGCAACGTCTGGCTCGACCCGGAGTTGACCTCGCCCTATGCCTGGTACCAGTACTTCGTCAACACCGCCGACGCCGACGTGATCCGCTATCTGAGGTGGTTCACGTTCCTGTCGGCCGACGAGCTCGGCGACCTGGAGATCGCGACCACCGAGCGGGCGCACGAGCGGGCCGCGCAACGCCGGCTGGCCCAGGAACTCACCACGTTGGTCCACGGTCAGCGGGCCACGGAGTCTGTCGAGCTGGCCAGTCAGGCCCTGTTCGGACGGGGTGAACTGGCCGGCCTCGACGAATCCACGCTGGCAGCTGCCTTGCGCGAGACCTCGGTTGCAGAACTCCGACCAGGTGTTCCTGACGGAATCGGCGATCTGCTGGTGGCCACGGGTCTGTCGAAGAGCAAGGGCGATGCCCGTCGGACGCTGTCCGAGGGCGGCGTCTACGTCAACAACGTTCGAGTTGAGGGCGACGACTGGGTTCCGGCGCCAGGGGACTTCCTGCACGGCCGTTGGCTGGTGTTGCGACGCGGTAAGCGCAACGTCGCGGGCGTCGAAAGAGTCGAATGACGCCCGAAGGGGTCCAGGAAGACCGTTTGAGCACGTGCTCGTGGCCTGAACTTCTGATGTCCACGCCTCTGACCAGGCGATTTGACTCTGCGTTATCCGGCCCGTAACTTAATCCAAGTCGTCAGCGACGCGGTCCAGATCGCAGAGCGCGACGACATCCCAGAGGGAAGTCACTTCGGTGGTTTCACTCTACTGTCCGCAAGAGGCTAGCGGCTTTACGCCGCGGGGCTGTCATGCGAACAGGTGGGGCGTGTTGTTTGAGAACTCAATAGTGTGTTTGGTGGTTTTTGTTTGTTGTTTTTGGCCATCTTGGTGGGGGACTTCCCGTCTTCCTGCTGCTTAAGGTGGTTGTTGTAAATTTGCCAGTTTTGACTGGTT
>Ga0247732_10001021_pt1 | contig 11750 bp, 16 predicted proteins | sample UWRJL163409C2_FD_180940 | JGI IMG/M metagenome (GOLD analysis project Ga0247732, IMG submission 180940) | Plant litter microbial communities from Arlington Agricultural Research Station in Wisconsin, United States - UWRJ-L163-409C-2 | ecosystem: Environmental > Terrestrial > Plant litter >...
CCGCCGTCATCGGGCGCCCGCTCTTTCTCAGCCGGATTGCTGATCACGCCGCCTTTCTGAGCAACGCATTGTACAAGCCGGATACTGATAGGCGCGTATCCTGAGTAGACATAACTGATGTCGTTTTCCACCTCGTCCAAAGCATCTGTCGTGTCGTCGATTAAGAGACGAAGAGGTTTTCGAAGACTTGTGTATGGATACTTCTGAAAAGCGGGAGCGCCGGCAGGAGGGGGATTCGGTAATAATATTCCCAAAGGCGGTGATGCTAAAGAAAGTAGCATCGGTAGATAATGGTATCCATACGCCTGGACCTTCGTTAGCACTGACGCTAGGATAGATTAAAGAAGACACGGACTTGTAGGATTTCCCTCTTGATATTTTCCAGGGTCTTGGCCTTGATACCGCCAGCAGTCAAGCTTGCGAGACACAGAAGTCTGAGAACCATTTGGACATCCGCACCTTGCGCGATGAGGTCCTCGATGGCTGAAACTTGTGTGTTCACCTCATACGATGCAAGCAAGTCTGATGAAAGTCAAATTATGCTCCAGCTTGGACAGACATGAACTCACTCTGTTGGATTTCTAGACATTTATTAAAGATTTCCGTCTTGGTCAAAGGTAAGAGGATTTCAGAAATTCCAGTATCTGGGAGAGGTTCAGCGCCCTGAAACCATTAGTGACTATTCACTTACGAAGGCGCAAAGCTTGGTGCTCAGTCTGCAAGCCGCCCAATTTCCCGACAAAATCTCGGAGTTGTGCCACCGTCTTGCTCGCCAAGTTTGTCTATAACAAGCGTTAACAACTCCGCTGTCGCGTAGAGAATCACGGCCACTCGCCTTGTAATCTTCGTCCAGTCGTCGGGCCACTTTGTTTAGCTTTTTTCCAACCGCGGCAAAATTAGTATCGCGAAGTTCGGCAAACAAAGGATCAGTCGCTGTTGTGAGGTGATGCTTCTTTTTGGCATCCTTTTTGACAGAGACGACAGGTATGCCACTCGCTCCCGAGGACGTGCCTCCTGACGGAGTTGTCGCGACGCTGGCTGGAGGAGCGGGAGGATTGAGGAGCGAAACCGGAAGTTCAACGTGCGCTATTCCCAAAATCAGCAAATGGATTCACAATGTATCAAATGACACGAACAGTTCCTTATCCCAACGAGTTCGTCCACGAGGCCTTCATAAGTCAGCTGAGTGAGGAGAGGCGTAATCATGTCCACACGGCGATCGAGAACAATTAGACTATCGAAAGGAGATGACGTTGTTGCGCCCTTTATGTTCGCCTTGGGAGTTTGTCGGGACAAGAGGGTGGCCAGACGCTGCCACGTGTGTTAACCAAAGGCCGACACCGTGTAAATGAAGGACATGCCTGGGCATAATCACCCTTACCGACGATTTGCGGGAAAACGCCAAAAAGCTTCTCTATTGAGGTTAGGGCCTGTACCGAGTCGAAGACGGCGGTCTCGTCGCCATCCTGCGAGCGCGCTTCAGCGCACAACACGACAAGAAAGGCCAACACTCACACCCCACATGTCCTTGATTGTATGTTCATGTTCCAAGGATATGACATCTTCGGCGATAGGGATGAATTGCAGATTGTATGCAGCAATCGTGACGTCCCCCAGGACACCCTCCTCCTCCAATATTCTCGAAAATAACGTCGAGACGCGTGGAACCAGAAGTATCGTGTAATTGTGCTTTCGTGACTCTTTCGTGTGTCGTTTGATGTGATCTAGTTTCCCCGGTGTTAGTTGGTCAAATACAAGGCCACTGACATGAGAAGATAACCGACCTGCGATGATTTTGACATACTTGATCCGTGGCCTGCAGAGATAGACGACGTTCACGGTTGACGAAGCAAGCGGTCCAGGTTCCAGCCAAAACATCTTGTCAACGCCATGGTGCTGTTGGAGAGGCGTTAGGAAACAAACGTCGCGTTCAACTGAGAACAAACTGTGGGACCTTAAGCAACGACACTTCGGTCACCAACCCGAGAGGGCCTGCCAGCGATGGATCCAGTACCAGTGTTTTCGCACCGTTGACCTTGAAGAAACCATCAGAACCTGTCCCTTGTTGTCATATTGAGAAAATACTTGCAGAATTGAGGGAATCCACAAGCTCCTTTTTGGCGATTTCTTTAAGGACGCTCACATCCAATCGAGATGTTGCATTGGGAGCTATACGTTCGTTGCTGCTCATGGCTTGAGTCGGATAACGCGTCTTCTAGTGCGAGTGCCGGTCAACAGACCATGGGCAAAGCCAACGAACGTCATCCGTCAACTAACCAACAACCAGGATTTGTCATCAAATCAGCCCAGAAATGGCCATAGTGGTGCAACTCGGTCCGTTCATGTAAAAGGCTGTGTTGTTATACAAATGACATGATAATCTACGGGATAGTACGTGTGATGAGAAGCCGTAAAATTCAGCAAAGAAATCTAGGTTAGATAGAATTCCGCCGAGCGCTCTTGCCTTTCTTCCTGCTGGACGAGGGTCCGTCCTTGCCGTCAACAGATACGGAAGGAAGTCTACCCTCCTCCTCGAACTTCTCAAGGATATCCATAGCCGCATGGTACCCTTTTTTGACGAGCTCCTCGAATTTGCTGAACTGTAGGGTGCCGTACTGAAAAGGGGTTACTAACTGAGTGACACGAACACAGCGTGACTCGCCTCCTGCACCGGCATTTGAATGTAGAGGCAGTTTTTGGCAACCTTAACCTCCTCTAGTGTATTCACACTAGACACGCTTCACAAAACGTCAGCAGCTCGCCCACGGGGTGCATGTTTTGGGCAATACTTACTAGGCTAACCGGCTCTGGATCTCTGTGATGGCAGGGATGTGTCGAGCGTTGGAGAAGGGGTTCCACCTGTTGATGAGCAACCACCATCCGGAGATAGTATCACCCATATTTCTGGGGGAGTTATCGTCCACCTGTCCACCATACCCAATCAGTCATCAAGCCGACTGCATCTAAATTAACACTCACAGATCCAACATCACACGCGAACACAACACTGGCACCCTTGGAGGACATAGCGGCGACCTGGCAGATATGAGAATTCCTGTCAATAAAAGCGACTGATTATACTCACAGGCAGGTTGTCGACTGCGTGCAGACACGTTAGTTCAACATGACAGGGAAGAAAAACGCGAGACGCACTATAACCGCCGTCAACCAGCAGGTGTCCGTTATCGCAGAGGGGTGGGAGGAGACCAACCAAGGTCATGGAGGCACCTTGTCATAGATGAGGAAAAATCTTCGCCGAAGAGGCAGTCTTATCGCTTACGAATGAATCTCCAAGCGTAACCTGTTTCATGGATTTCCATCCGCGAGGTAATGATGTTGGTCGTGTTGCAAAAGTAAGGGAGCCACATATCCTCGATGTGAAGGTCGTAGAAAGCCTAGGGAAGGCGCGTTCGATGAAGACTTCCAGATACTCCCCGCTGCCCGAAGCTTACCTTGTATAGAGACCGATTGAATTCATGTCCCTGCACAAAGAATTGAATTCCCCTGGAGACCCCGAAGGAAGAACACATACCGTTGTATAGGCCACAATTGGATATGTCACGTCTGACAAGATGCGCCAGACATTGCCCATGCGCCCGCTGAACTGTTTCGCACGCGCCGTACTAGAGAACAGATCACCTTCACGGGCGTATAGTCCGCCGACCAAAGCCCCAATACTGGTTCCTGGAGAGAATAAGTATTTCGCTGGAATAGGTCTGATAGTCCCGACATACCGGCAATGTGGTCAACAGGAATCCCGTATTCTTCAAGCGCCCTGATCAACCCCTGCTCAACTTCGTCAGGCGTTGTCAGGTGGGCAAAGGAATCGCACTCACGAGGTGGGCGATACCACGCGCCCCACCTCCGCCGAGAACCAGCCCAATGGAGCGGCCGCAGATGCGTCGGGCAAGTCGAGAAAAGTCGTTCATATGCGCCAAGCGCTGGGGCCGAATGTCGGCGTTTGTCCCCCGATACTTTTGTATCTCGCTCTGGACTTTATCTTTGAGGTTTTTGAGGGCAGTCACTGCGTCTGGATCTTTTGGCCCGGCAGGTTTGGTAATCGGGATGATCAGGCCCTAGTAGATACAGTATTCGTTAATACAAAGAATTAATGGACAAAGATTGACGCACAGGAAGTTCGACGTGGATGTGCTGGTGGACCCACGGTCGGTTCTGCCAAGGGTTAAGTCTCTCTAAGTACAACTGGTCCATCGTAGAAACGTACCTTGAGCCATGCACGAGTGCTGCCAGGAGGAATAGTTCGGTCTGGATGGAGAAGGACCAACTCCTTTCGGGCGGTGGTCTTGATGGACAGCAGCAGCCTTTCGAATTCACCCAAAGACGGGTCGTCGCCCATTCCAACAACCATCACGCAATCAGCCTGGAGGAAAGGCTTAATAACGCTGAAATAATGGAGGACGCAAACAGACCTGGCGTATGCAAGTTTGCGTCCATGAACTGTTGACTGGAGAATCCGCAACGTAAAGGACAGTGTGATATCTTTGTTCTTGATCGGCCAACCATCCGGCAAACTGGACATGCTTTAGACTTTGTGGTGATAAGAGTAAATGGGGTTTACCTTCAGCTTACCCATCCGGGTGAAGGCGTGACGACCCAAATGGTTGGAGATTATGGCCTGGTTGAGGTAGCACGTCGATGCACCAATACCCTCTAATGCCGCATGAAGTTTACGAGCGAACGCATCGATGGGCACGCTGCGGGATACTGGAAGGACTGCAACGGTCTTGAGATTTGAGTTGTTGTATCCGAATTCATTTCCTGTCTTGCGTTTCTGACCAGCGGTCGAAGCGTCCAGTTCGTCACGAACCCTTGAAGCTATCATCTTCAAAAGCTGGGCCGTCGTCTGCGGGTTCCTCGCGGAGATGGCGTTGAACAAGGTTTGGGGCATGCGAATGAGTTCGGTGTCGCGAATCGCGTGAACAGTTGTTCGGCGGGGAGAGCTGGTGATGACGTCGAGTTCTCCAACAGTATCGCCTTGGCCATATTCGCCCGCAATAGTGACTGTGCCATTCTCTTCTTCTGTAATTGCGCGGAGACGACCGTTGATGACAATATAGAAACTGTCACTTGAATCGTTGGGACGCCATAGGACCTGCCCCGCATTAACTTGCATCCAATCCAGTGATGCATCGATATGCAAGACTGATAACTGTCAGAATTTCATACATTGATTGCACAGAAAAGACTCACTCAGAGGCGATAAAAGGGAAATCAAACGTTTAGCCAACGTGAGCAACACAATTGGCCGCTTCTCAAGTAGGCGTTCCAGAGCGTTCGATGGCAGGAACCCGACATACGTGTCCGTTTTGGCTTTGATGTCCGCGTATGAGACGGTATTGCACAGGGACGCTGCGCTGTGTTAGCAAAAATCATCGAAGATTGAGCAACACCCTTACACAAATAGCCCGCAATCCCTCCAGGCTTGACGGTGAACAATAATTTCTGTGCCGAAGCGTCGGACCTTGGGAATTCAGAAGGTGGTGAAGGCTCTGCGTGGCTGCCTGGTTTGCTGTCTGGCTTCTCAAGCGGGAGCAAGATATCCAGAAAGCCGTCAATGACATAAAAAAGGCCTGGAACATATGAGCTGAATGCGTAAACTGCCATTGAAAAGGAATACGTACCAGTGTTGGCTTCACCGGCCTTCACAAGGGTTGTTCCAGCAGGGTAAAAAAGGATCTCGACCTCATTATCAAGACCGTGTAGGTAATTGCCGGATGACGCTACCGATGAGCCTCCAGTCATGGAGGAGAGATCGTCTGCGATGTCGAGAAGCGAGAGGCTTCCAAAGGGGGAGTTGAACGAAGAAGTGGCAGCACTGGCTCGACGAGGGTCGGTTGGTGGAGATCCGGGAGAGCCTTCAATAGAATCACTGCCACTAAGTGGAGGCTGTAGAAGACCGATAGACTTCGCGATGCAGGACATCACTTCTTCTCTGAGATCGAAGTCCTCGGAAGAGAAATGTGTGCTCCGAGCGTTCATTTTCTTCGAGTAATCGATATCTTCAGAAGGTAGTCTTGGAGTGTTCAGGACGCTGAATGTTCGACTAAGAGGCCTGAATACGTCGCTTGAGCTGGCTTTGGGAACAAGCAAGTCTCCAGCTTGGACAAACTGCCGGGGGGATTTGAAGGTTGGCGATTGAGTAAATCCCGAACTGATGGAAGTGGACTTGCTGCTTCGGCGAGAGGTTGATTTTGGACGGAGAGGAAGGGGTGTATCGTCAATTTTCCCCAAGGAAATCGTTGAAGAATCTCGGGGTTGATTCAAAGGGGAGACTATGGTGCTTCTCGACGATGCTTGAGATGCGTTCATGTAGTCGCTTCCCGATTCTGAAGTCGCAGAGCTAGCCCCGTCGAACTTGTGTCGCAGGTACTGAAGGCCGCCGCCTTCGTAGAACGAGTCTGGCAACGGATGGTATGCCAGGTCGTTGATCGCCTTCTCGGTCCGAAGCACCTCTTGAGTAAGACCAAGATACTTGTGGGCGGCATTGAATGTAACGCGCGAAAAGCGTGTCAGAATGACTAGAAATCGATCAGTAATGTATCCAATCATCGGGGTTATTCCATGCAAAATCTACCTTGCACAATATGTCCGGTAGCCTTGGGGAATTTCTTCGTCAACCGCCTGAATGCCTCTGCTGGGATGACGGCCAGTGTAGTATCCACAGTTGCTCGAGCTAGCACACCACGATGGATTTGCGTCGGTCGAGGTCCTGGCTTCGGCCTCCGACTATTGGAAATAGGGACACTGGGCGATGCTGGATCAGCACGAGACGATGCACGCGACGCTGGTCGGACCGTATCCGGTACTCCATTGATAGTGCTAGCTGAGGTCGTAGAAGAGGTCGACGAACGACGCGATCGGAATGGTTTGTTCTCCAGATCCAGACTAGAAACGTCCGAGTTCGCTCTCCGTGTCCTTGACAGTCGTGACAATGTCTCTTCGCCAAATGAAGATAGGGTATCGTCCTGATTGAGATGCGCTTCGTCATCCTGCCAGCTCATCTGAACATCTTCCGTGAATAGGCTAAGGATAGTGAATAGGCTGGAAAGGGTGCCACCACTGCCAACTTCATTCAAAAGTTGGTAGCCATTCAACTCGTCGTCGTCCCACGGTCCTTGCTTGACCTCCGGCGTATGGCCAGTTTGAGCATAGACCTGCACTGTTCCTTCCACCACGCAGTAGAAGCTCTTGTCCTGATCCAAGGATAAAGTATCTCCCGCAATGAGCCGTCGGGTTTGGAGATGACGCGCAAGTTCGTGAAAAACCTAGGACGAATTTAGAATGACGACATCGCACCAACAATCAACACACTGGTTTTTCAAGCTAGAGCGCCAACGTTAGCGTCGTGAATATTCCGAGGGTAGACCAAGACTCACGAATCCAAAAACGCGAACAGCTTGCAAAAAGTCGTCGAGGTAATTGTGGAATGTTGGTGGTGGATCCGCTGAAAATACGTGAGGGATGGGGTCCACTTAAACAGGGCGGCGCATACCGGTATTGACGTCCGGATGAAGCTCATTCGCGTCGGGCTTGACAAGGGGAGGTTCTTTGAGATGCATGTAGTCATTGAGGTATCGGAATTTGATCCAATAGTTGAGGGCGATGGCAGAACAAACGAACAAGACGGCGAAGTTCCAAAACCCGAGCTATAGGAACCATTAGCTTCAGTAGCGCGGAGTGAAGAGAACTCCCACAGTGAGAGTCATGGAGTAGGAGAGTACGGAGTAGATCAGGCGCGGGATGGTGATGGTTGCAAAGGCTGCCAGCGATTTGGCCCAGGTGAGGAGCCAGACTGAAGACAGAGATGAGTACAGACAAGCTTTTGTACGGGGCGCTGCTCACGGATGACCCAAAAGGACGCAGAGACAAGCGACAGCAGGGGGTGCCTGTCAACGGACTCCGAGAATGCTTCATGAGCCTCCATGGCGGTTGCTCAGTTGTTGCTCGGGGTCGAGTGCAGAGCTTGAGAGATGTGATAGAGATAACAGAAAGAAGGATGGGTCCAGTATAATGAACGTGGGCGACAGTCCGCAAAGGCTTGATGGTCAAATAGGAAGAATGCGCGGCGTGCGCGCCGGACGTCGCTAATCTTGACGTAATGGTAAGGCTGACTAATCCAATCCAACCCACGAGATGCTATTGCACTATCTAATCGGAGCCAGATCAGTTTCTGGAAGACACTCTAGCACTGCAATGTGCAAGTAATTATAATATTCAACCCTGCTATCAGAAAGAATGCTCGGTAGAATCCTTCCCAATTGCTGATGTGCTGGATGATCCTGATGAAACGGTGGACAGAATCCTGTCGATGTAGTTCGCGCCGCTCCTGAAAACGGGGCTTTAGTCAAGAATAGCAGCAATCCAGGGTCCACACAGACCATTTTTGATGTGTCAGGACATCGCAGCCAATCTCTTTCTCCTTGCGCTGGATGAGGTTGACATAGGCGAGCATGCCATCTTTCTTGAACGCCTCAGCAAGTTCGGCTAAAGAAACTCATCAGTCCATGACTCTCCCGTTTGACAACTAACAAACCTGTTGTAACGGCGTTGCTGTGAAGGCCAGCGAGTGAAATGAGCTGCAAAACAAAGCCCTCCTTGCCGAGATCCCAGACAAAGTTCTTCAAATCGGCATCTGCTGAAAATCAGGAGGAAGATTAGAATGAGAGACGGATGTCCGCACCGCTGAAGCCATGCTGCGACCAGTTGAAGCTGGGGCTCAGATTGTAGACAAACCATCTACCGCGGGTGAGTAATGAACTCTGGTTGATGACAGCTGACCTACTTGCCGGGGTACTCTTGACGGATGTTACGTGCGAATCCCTTTGCCTGCTCGAGGTTAGGAGACTTGGTCTCGAGCCACAGCAGATCGGCGTATGGGGCGTAGGCCTTAGTCCGCTTGATTGCAGCCTAAGAAAATGAGGTGAGGTCCTTCAGAAGATCTATGAGAGGAGTGCACCATACTTCGACACCGCCGGTATAGTGATAATAACCTTCCCTTGTGCGAGGAGCTAGTTGCAGAAGGCTAGATACTAGTAGTTGACACTGAACATGGCCGCTCACCATCCCAATCCCAGAACACTGGTTCGCCGAGAATTTCTGTAGCCACTTCGCGTGCGTCCGTGTTGGATTTGCCGTCAACAGCCGAAAGGTAAGTCTTCAAAGCACCGTTCTTGTCCTGGATGTTCGACTTGTTGATCGCCTTCTCGACAGCTGGACGAGATTAAAAAGAGATGATGAGCTGCGAGGGAGAGCTTACCTTGATTGAAAGTGCACATTTCGTGGCTTTCCGTCCACTCTTTTTCGAGACGGTCAACCTCCGCGCCCGTCGCCCCCTTAGCTTCAGCCTCAGCGAGGACCTGTGCCAATGGCCGCGAGCCCTTGGTAATTGTTCCGACAATGAACTCATGATCCGTGATGTCAACGTTCGAAGAAATGAGCTTCCCGGACTCAGAGTCTGTGCGGGCAATCAACAGCATGGTGGACTTCATTAGATCCAACTGGAATCTGGCAGAAATGAGGCGGGAGATGTGGGTCGACGTCGGGACGAGAACTTTTCCACCAAGATGACCGCACTATGAAAGCGGTAAGTCATCTGGTTTGAAGGAAGTGAGAGAATGCGTACTTTTTTCCCTCCGTGAAGCTGATCTTCCAAATGGATGGCAGATGTGCCCTAGAATATTTGTTTAGCTTTGGTCGGAATCGTCAAAGTTGACCTCACAGATTCGGCAAAGAGCTTCACCAGCTTCATTACAGCGGAGAGACCCCCATGGCTACGTCAAGTTAAGCGGATCGAACAAACAGAGCAGAGGAACCTTACCCGGTGTCTGCATCGGCAATAATAGGTCGCAGATAATCCACATACGGTAGCTTGGCCCGCTGCTCCGGCGTTGCAGAGGCTCGTTCATCAAAGTGTTTCTTGTCGTGCAATTGTTGCGCGCGGAAGATCCGGTGGACCTGGTTCGGAACGGTGGTATAAGGGTAATCGCTGCAAGAACGGTTAGGCTATGAGATATGACGCAATAATAACCTACCCCAGATCCGGGCCAACTTCGTTGTTTCCTGTGGTCAGCACACTTGATGCTGCCCAACCAGAAACATAGACCACCTCCTGGTGTCGAGCCATTTGGGTCATTTGAACCGGATCAATAGCACCCATTGTGTGTACGGGCCTCTCCTCAGCAGATGCCCTCGACAAGATGTTGAACAACTTGTCTGAGAGGAGTGACGAAGGTAAAGGGGTGATGGACAATGAGCCTTGCTTGGACGCAACGGATTCTGGAGAGTACGGTCGCTTGATCCCTTTGAACCGCGGTAGGTCAAAGAACTCTGCCATTTCCTGTGTTCGCTGCTTGAGCAGTGCCTCTTCCTGCTCTGGAGTCGGGGGATCGAGGGACAGAGCGGGGTATCCAGCTACCGAAGAAATCATTCTTGCAGACCGTACCAAGGACGGTAGCCGCTGGCTGCGTTGCAGAAGGTACATCTGCCTGGAGGTGGTGGTAAGTGGGAAAGAAGAGATGACCCTGGTCACAACAACCGGAGGCCAACTGTGGGGAGAGATGCTCAACGGAATAAAGTCAGCGCGCCCGGTTCGGCGAAGTTCCTGCCGATGTTGCGGTCAGCTGCCAAAAACGTGACCAGAAGCGACGGACGCGCCTTGCATCGAACAACCACCTTTGTCTGCTTTACTCTCATGAAACGTCTAGCAAGCATTCGATACCTCATTATGCTTCCTATTGACAAGATGCAATGCCATTCTCTGAAGAGGAAACTACCGCTTAGGACAACGCAACTTTTTTCATAACTGTTGGCAACAAATTTCGCAGTAACAATTCTGTCAGGCGTCCGAAACGCCACACCTCTCCAGGTCAGCTTCGGGGCATTTTGTGCGACGCAAAACTACGGCCTTCCGATCCACCGCGGAGATTTTCAGCTCGACACCGAAAGATGAGTCTCGGAACTCTTGATCTTTCGTCTCGCAAAAGAGCGGCCGTCCAATAGCTTTTGGCTTCCATCTCAAGCATTCAGAAAAGGGCACCGTTCTCATATAGGTAAACCTGGAATGATGTCATGCAAGTGTTTCATTCTGGAGTTTTTTTATAGCGCTGATCGCCAGTTACAGAAAGCATCTCGGGAGCCACAGTAGGCGGAGTCGCGAGGGCAGGCGAGGTCTCGGGCGCATTTACGAATGTTTCAGATCCACTGGCCCACTAATTCTAATTGCAATGTCATCCCCGACTCGAGGAATGCAATTTGTATAATTGGGGCAGGTGCGCTTGACTTTGGTCTGATCAGAACAGGGCGGAAGAACAAAGGATTCGCTGCGAAAGGGGACTATTTCGAGTTCTCGCGAGTATACGATGCATGATCCTGAAGATGTTCCATACTCAAATGAGTGTGTGGTGTCCTCGGGCGATATCGCTCAGCGATCCCGGTCGAGGTGTGTGGTGACTCGCAGAATCATTGTTTAAGCGAGAGCTAGGATGTCATCGTGACTCAGTTTACACTCTATCAAAACGAGATTGGACAGAAGAGAGCAGACACATGTTCTCCCTTGTGTTTATATCGACGCCTTCGCTTCGACAGAATACGAGAGGCAGAAGTCGGAAGACAGGGTTCGCCACCGGCAAGGCAAAGGCAAAGCAGCTGTGGCACCTTCCTGGAGGACCCGACTTGGAGCATTGACACGCGGTCCAAGATGAGCGGAAACGTCGGCTCCACGTGTAGCTGGC
>Ga0247732_10001023_pt1 | contig 11746 bp, 19 predicted proteins | sample UWRJL163409C2_FD_180940 | JGI IMG/M metagenome (GOLD analysis project Ga0247732, IMG submission 180940) | Plant litter microbial communities from Arlington Agricultural Research Station in Wisconsin, United States - UWRJ-L163-409C-2 | ecosystem: Environmental > Terrestrial > Plant litter >...
GCTGCTCGCTTGTAGGCGTATTTTAAAGCTTACGGTGCCTAGACGTGTATGCCCGCAAGCTGGACGTGATAAACCGAGGCTACTCTGGGTACAACACGAAATGGGCGCTGCCGATCTTTGACAAAGTGGGTCTGTCGCCGCCGATGCATATATTTGGCCCGCTAAAGTCGGGTCCCAGTGCATTGCGACCCGTGATACGCCCAATGTTCCCCAGATTCGCGTGCTGGTGATTTGGTTCGGTGCGAACGACGCGTGTGTGAAGCCCTCGCCGCAGCACGTTCCCTTGGCTGAGTTCAAGGCGAATCTGAACCAGATGGTCACCGCGATTAAATCACCCGAGTCGGCGCGTTACTCGCCGACAACGCGCATCATTCTCATCAGTCCGCCGCCTGTAAACACGTTACAGCGCGGGGCTGATTTGGCAGCGAGGGACCCTCCCCTCGCTCTCGACCGTCATTTCGAAGTAACCAAGGCGTATGCAAGGGCTGTGAAGGAAGTTGCCGAGGCAGAGAATGTGGGCTTTGTAGATATCTGGACCGCGCTGTGGGACGCTGCGGGCCATGAGGAAAAGTCCCTTGGTAAATATCTCAGAGACGGACTTCATCTCAACGAACAGGGCTACGAGGTACGCTGCATTTCGCGTGAAACACGCATCTGACTTGTGCAGGTTCTTTACGACCAATTGATCGCAGAGATCGCCGCACGGTATCCTGACGTACATCCCGACGCCTTGCCATTTGTGTTTTTACCGTGCGCCCACATTGCTTCTTGTTTTTATCGTCATTGACTGTGGTGCAGATGGAAAGAAGTAGAATGGTAGTTGAAATACAATACATTGTGCTCCATAAAAGTGTCAAGGCCGCTGTCACCAGGTACGATGGCCTCGCGGTCACGTGCAAGTCGAACCAGCACAGAAAAATGAAGAGACAGCGCGTCTTTATTATTCTCCACCACGCCGACATATATCTGGCGTTCGTTTGTTGTTGAGCTCTCGCCAAGGTGTGTATATGCTGCTGTAACCGGGCTCAATGGAGACCATGGGGCTGCCTCGTTTCCGCTCGGAAACGGGTGCTTGCAGAACTTGAACCAGCTTCCTAATGGGCATTTGCTGACTGGTCGCAGGTTGGAAACCCAACATACACCCACTGAAAGCCCGAATTCGGTATGTGTTTGCTGGTCACCGGGTATAGTTGTGATTCCTAACGCTTCTTGTTCATTCCCTTCATCTCCGTGCCACTTGAACCAATATGCGACCCCCTGCACGCTCGACCCAAATGCACCATCGCGCGCACTCGATGCCCTTCACCGACCGTCTCGCAGCACGACAACGGAGCCACTCACCCACTATCTCCGAATCAGAAGACGAAATGGGTTTCTTCCAGTCAAGCACCTTCGCCGCACCGACTAGCTCCAAGCGGAGCGACTTCCCCACGCCCCAGGACGAGTCCGATCTCGAAACATCGTTCGCCTCGAATGTCTCGCTCAACTCGCCGCCCCGCCACCTGTCCAGCCTGCCAGACGCGATGGACATCTCCCCAGCACCAGCGCGCATGCAATCTAAGAGCAGGCCTCGTGCACCCGCCACGGGGGGTTCGAGACTGTTTGGTTCCGACATTAGCAACGGCAGCCAATCATCGCTCTTGCTGAGCCCTGAACTCTCCAGCAGCAAGACTTCGGAAACCGTCAACGCAAAACGCACGCAGCGATCAGCGCTCCCCCTCGAGTGGCTTGCATCGCCGTCACAGAGCGATTCTGAACCTCCTGCCCCACATGTACGTGATCTCATGTTGATGTCATTTATCATGTCAAACAAGTTTGATTAGGAGCCCTCTTCGCCCATGGACGATGCTATGGACGTGGATACGTCCTACATTCAGAGCCCCCAAAGGGTTCCGCTGGCATTTTCGCCAGACCGTACAGCGTCGCCGAAGACCAACCAGTTCAACGAGCTGTTCTTTGAAGTCTCACCGCGTCGGTCTTTTGATTCGCCGAGCCATCATAATGGAGCAAGGCGACGATCACTCTCTCCAGATGCCGAGCGCTCGTTCCATATAGAGTCGTCCCCTCTGCTCCCTACATCGCCCTCTGAAGCCAAACTCGATCGCATGAGAAACGGAGGCGCGACCCGCGTCAAATCATCATCGCAGGGTCTAGGCGCTCCTGTGGCAGCTTTTTTGAAAAAGTCACATAGACCTAGCCTCTCCGCCATGGGCAGCCATGCGGATCAAATCCACTCTGCTTATCCTTCACTCTCGCCAGGCCGGTTCGGAGATGATCTTGACGCAAGTCCCCTTGGCCACACATTCAGACGCACTGTCTCCGCATTCCTGCCGCCCCCCTCATACCTTGAAGCCGATGAAGAAGACACCTCTTTTGAGGGCCTCGATCTGTCATCTCCTGCTCAAGCTTATACCCACCGCCAACAGAACAAGAGCTTGCGTCGCCGCGATCAGGACGATTTCAAACCCATGACCTTTGTCCCCCCAAGAGACAGTCCGTCGTCGCGATTCCTATCGCCTGGCCTTCCAGGCTTCGCGGAATGCGAAGCCACAGGAAAGGTTCTTCCTTGTCACCGTGTTACTGAGGATGGTTTGATGCGCATCAAGCCTGAGACGGTGTGTTGCTTCACCTTTCCAACTGAACTCGATTTTTATGCATTTTCCTACAGCTCAATAAACTCATTGATGGTCAATTTGACGAGTTCATCACTAGCTTCCATATTATCGACTGTCGATTCGACTACGAGTATAGTGGGGGCCATATTGATGGTGCAGTCAACATTAACACTACCGCGGCAATCGAAGAACTCCTCCTTGGGCCAAGCTTGATGAAACCGAAGCCCTCTTCGAGTGGTGACAAGCAAAAGAAGACCGTTTTGGTCTTTCACTGCGAATTTAGTGCCAAGCGCGCACCAACCTTGTATGTTCTCCTCATTGCTGGATTGTTTCGTCTCGTTTCTCACGCCAGTTCAGCGCCAAGCACTTGAGGTCGAAGGATCGTTCGATGAATCACCATGTTTATCCTAAGATTCATTATCCCGAGGTGTATATTCTCGAGGGTGGCTACTGCGCGTACTTCAAGGCGTCGAAGGAGAGGTGCCGCCCACAAGCCTACGTGACCATGGACGATCCGAACCACGCCTCTTCTCGACGAGAGGATCTAGATCAGTTCCGGAAGGCGCGCTTTGGTCGTCATAAGTCCTATGCCTTTGGGGAAGGGCCTGGGAAGTCGAGCCTTTCGCAGCCACCGCAACAACCGCGGCGTGCTACGGCCCCTGGCGCACCACAAAACCTTTTCTCTGCTGCCGCTGCTTCTCGCACTCGTCGAAGCGTTGGTGGAGGTAGTCTGACAACGCTATCAGAGGATCATCATTTCGACGGCGACGACACAGATACTGACATCAACGACAGCCCATGCCCTCCTCAGACCAAAGCAACTGCATTCAAGTCTTCAAAGAAACCCATTCCTCGGCCCATTCTTCGATCAGAAACCTATGGTCCATCCCGTATGCCGCTGTGATTTACCAATAGCGCGCAACCTCCCAACATGCTCGCGACGAACATTAATGTCTCGACGACGCAACGACTCTCATCAACCAGGGAGGTTCCCGAAACGCTTTGGATTGCCACGCCCAACACCATCTATCATTCCCAGCATTTTTTTTCTCAAGGATATGCGGACGTCCCGTCACCTCTACACCACGCTCTTTTTCGACTGCTGACGGCTTACCAGCCACGGTACATCACTCAAGACACACCTATCTAACGACTTTTTTCGACTCGGTTTTCCCCCGCCTTTGGCTGTGACGCCTGGTTTTACTTTTTTCCTTCCGTCCTGGCCTCGCGGACGAAGCTGCTCGACAAACGTTCGCTTTGAGCTACCCTTCACGCATGTTTATCCGCTCATTTGCAGGGTATTTCCTTCGTGTTGGCGGTGTGCTGTTTCCTCTCATCATTTCATTGATCTTGGAGGCTACGGACTTTAACGACAGCCGTACACAACTCATCCACATCCACATCTTTTCATTTTCTCATCATATATCCTCGCATCTTCTTTTCCCTTTTAGCCTTCACTCTTCCCCCCAACTAGCCCAAGCTCCAGCTTTCTGTTTTCACCCCCTCGTCTCTATCTTCATGTTTTGGTATCGTATCTCTCGTATCTTCCTTTCCAATGTGTTGTCACTTTGATAGTTAGAAGGCTTTCCACGTTGTCTATGCGTTGTGATGTGCCGATTTTATACATATTCCTCTGGACGAATCCAGTGGCGTTTTCAAATTTGCATTTTAAGGACCACCTGGACTTGTGGTTATGTTTTCTTCCTCCATTTCTGTGTTTCTTTTCATTTCTATGCTGAGGGTCGGTCAAGGAACATTCCCTCTATTTCTGGACTATATTCATAGCTCGTCGTGGAGTTCATGCTATCTTGACATTTCCCTCCTGTTCGTCAGACGCTTCAGCCACAATTTTTGGTTCAGGTTACAATCACGAGCATTTCAATACAATATTTATGCATACACATAGTCCGTTGTCAAGCGTTTAATTATGCAATGAAATATGTTGCTTATACACTACTCTGCGGAAGGATCCACTTTTACGACCACTTTCCCTTTGGCGCGACCCGACATAATGCGGTCATAAGCTTTGAGTGTGTCATTGAACTCGAACACAGAGTCGACGATGGGTTTGAGGTCCCCTGGTGTAGTGTGAGGTCGCGAAGAGAAAGTTAGCCTGAAAACACTTACCAGAGGCTACCAATTTTCTCATTTCCTCCATGATCTCTGGGTCGTTCTTGATTAAAAAAGTACTACAGAGAGAGTCAGTGTTGATCCTGCGAAGCAACAGCAGAACGAACTTGAATCTACGCTTCACTCCACCGAGGAACCCAGGACGCAGAACGGAGAATGCGGTTCGGAGGGCGTTGGGAACGTCCCCAACACCATGCAATTGGGGTCCTACTGTGAAAAACGTTCCATTGGGGTTAAGGTAGTCTTCCGAGTTGGCATAGAGGGACGGGTCGATCAGGCCGACGGCTTCCACGATGATGTCAAACTTGGCGCCGGCCGATGACGTCTTCTCTTTTACCAATTGCACAAGGTCTCCTTTGGTGTAATCCAGAATCTGCCAAGCGTGAGATGGAGGGGACTGAATAGATGATGTGTTTACCTCGTCAGCGCCCATGCGACGGACCAGCTCCTCCCCCTTCGAGGAGCAAGAAGCAGTGACATGAGCCCCTATGTGCTTGGCGATCTGGATAGCAAATGCGCCGACAGAGGTGCTGCCCCCGTTGACAAAGACACGCTGGCCAGGCTGAACTTTACCGTCCGTTACTATCATGTGATAGGCAGTATATCCGACGAGGGTGATTCCCGACGCTTCGACTGGCGTCACGTTCTGCGGTCGGTGAACGATCCAGTCTGCGGAAACCTGAACATATTGTGCCAGAGAGCCTTGGTTTGTAGCTCTCATGAGAGCTACACAAGAATGAGCATGTTCACCCAACGTTAAAGAGGATGCATACGTGAGGGGACCCAGCCGTAGACTTGATCATCAACGGCAAACTTGGGACTCTTGGAGGCGACCACTACACCTGCCAGGTCAAATTCTGCGACTCGGGGTCGTCCAGCCATAAAGCCGGGGAGCAGCTTGTATAGCTTGTACCCTCTAAACTTTCAGTGAGCACAAGGAAATAATTCAACGAAACAAGTACTACTTACACCGGGTTGAGGGCAGCGGCTTGGACTTTGACGAGGACGTCGCCATCTGATAGATTACTGGACACAGGCCAGTCTTCTTTGAGTACCAGCGCTTCTGCTGGAGTCCCTCGACCAATATTTATCCAAGCACGTTGCGTTGTAGGAAGAGACATTGTCGTATAGAGCGAAGGGTATGATTCAATCTCCGCTGATTAGGAGAGGCACATGCTCACGTGACGGGTTGATTACAGACACAGCCGCTGAGGGGACTTGTCACTTGAACGATCGCCCTCTGCCCAACAACGCCTGTTGGTTTGCAACCACCACTTTCCCAGCCAACGTCAGCTCATTTTTTTCTGCTGCAGCTCCCATTTCACTCGCAATGGAGGTGGGTCTTTCTTCTCAGCGACGAGAAGGCGCGCTAAACCCACCAGCAGAGTCTATTGGATTTCTCGAAGGACTTGGATATCGGTGTTCTCGACCATGTTGTCAGGACATTCTACACTGGCGCTGGCGCAGATGTACGTTCATTTTCATTTATCCACGCGATTTTACCCAGAGATGGCTAATCTGATCGTCTTCTTTAGCAACAAATCGCCCAGCAAGTCCTCACTCAGTTTCAGGACCATCCAGACTCGTGGACGCGGGTACCGGACATTCTCGAACGATCTTCCTTTCAGCAATCCAAAGTCCGTCGATATTTCATTTGTTTTCCGCGCACGACGCTAATGGTTGCAGTACATCGGCCTGCAAATTCTCGAAAAGCTTATCACGACGAGGTGGAAGACTCTGCCGGACGGGCAGCGCCAAGGTCCGTGTGTTTTTGCTATTCCGAAATTCTATGTCCTGACCCATTCCGCCGGAATTAGGAATCCGAAACTTCATCGTCGGCGTGACTGTTAAAGTGGCATCTGACGAAGTGGCACTCCGAAAAGAGAAAACCTACATCAACAAACTCAACTTGGCCCTCGTCCAGGCGCGTAACATCTTCGCTTGCTCTACCGCCCTTTTTCTGATTCCGTGACTAGATTTTGAAGCAGGAGTGGCCGCACAATTGGCCCACTTTCATCACCGAGCTGGTCGAGTCGTCCAAGACCAATCTTTCGCTATGCGAAAACAATATGGTTATCCTAAAGCTGCTTTCAGAAGAAATCTTCGACTTTTCCGCTGAGCAAATGACCCAAGCCAAGGTCAAGAACCTCAAGAATCAAATGTGCGGCGAATTTTCAGAAATCTTCAAACTATGCTCGGAGGTCCTGGAAGAGGCTCAGAAGACCTCGCTGATCAAGGCAACCCTCGAAACCCTCCTTCGCTTCCTCAACTGGATTCCTCTGGGCTATATTTTTGAGACGACCATTATCGATCTCCTTTTGACTCGCGTACGTCGCTTACGGTTCTGACTGGGAGCGGAAGCTAACGCGCGGATCAATACAGTTCCTCGAGGTCCCCGAATTCCGCAACATCAGCCTCAAGTGTCTAGCGGAGATTGCTGCCCTTAACGTGGGCCCTGAGTACGACCCCAAATTCGTGATTCTCTTTGCCATGGTCATGACGTCTGTCAACCGTATGATCCCACCGGGCACCAATATCGCAGAAGCATACGCGCAGGCGGGAGATGCTGGACAGGAACTCGTGTTGAACCTCGCTCTCTTCCTCGCCAACTTCCTTTCGAATCATCTCCGCGCCGTGGAGAACGAGGCCAACCGCGATGTCCTCCTCAACGCGCATTTATACATGGTCAAGATTTCCCAAGTGGAGGAGCGCGAGATCTTCAAGATTTGCCTAGAGTACTGGTTGAAGCTGGTTTCCGAATTGTACGAGGAGGTCCAGAGCTTACCCATCGGAGATTCCGGACTTTTGATGGGCCTAAACCTCGGTGGGACCAATGGCCCGATGATGAGCGGGATTTCGCTACGCAAAAACATCTATAGCGACGTCTTGTCGAACCTTCGCCTTGTTGTTATTGAGCGAATGGTCAAGCCCGAGGAGGTGCGTATCTGTGACTAAACTGCCTTGATCACTTGCTGAATGTTCTTCAGGTTCTCATCGTTGAGAACGACGAGGGTGAAATCGTCAGGGAGTTCATGAAAGAGAGCGACACCATTGTACTTTACAAGTCAATGCGCGAATTGCTTGTTTACCTGACTCACCTTGACGTGACCGACACCGAGACCATTCTTACAGAAAAGTTGGCAAAGCAGGTCGACGGATCCGAATGGTCGTGGAACAACCTCAACACGCTCTGCTGGGCTATTGGATCCATTTCTGGAGCGATGAGTAAGTATTTTGATTGCCCTGAAGAGTTGTTTATGAGGTTTTGCAGGCGAGGAGACCGAAAAGAGATTCTTGGTTACTGTCATCAAGGATCTCCTTGGGCTGACCGAGATGAAGCGAGGCAAGGATAACAAGGCCGTCGTTGCGTCCGATATCATGTACATCGTCGGCCAATACCCCCGATTCCTCAAGGCTCATTGGAAATTCCTCAAGACGGTTGTGAACAAACTCTTCGAGTTTATGCACGAGACTCATGAGGGCGTGCAAGACATGGCTTGTGACACTTTTATCAAGATTGCGCAAAAATGTCGCCGCCACTTTGTGATCCACCAAGCTGGAGAGACCGAGCCATTCGTTGACGAGATTCTGCGACTGCTTCACCGTATCACTGTTGATTTGTCGGCGCAACAGGTAGGTCGATGGAACAATTTTCTGTGACGATGCTCAATATTTGAAGGTGCACACGTTTTACGAGGCTGTTGGATATATGATCTCGGCAACACCCAACAAGGTTCAGCAAGAAAAGCTTATTGCTAAACTCATGGAGCTTCCCAATAACGCCGTATGTTGAGATGGATTGACTCATTGGTTGATCTCTAAATTTTAGCACAGTGGGACCAGCTGATGGCCCAGGCCGCCCAAAATATGGATGTCTTGTCGAATTTGGACAACATCAAGATTCTTGCCAACGTGCTCAAGACGAATGTCGCGGCTTGCACATCGATTGGCAATTTTTTCTTGCCACAGATTGGCCGTACCTATCTTGATATGCTAGGTTTGTACAAGGCTGTCAGCAGCATTGTCAGCGAGACTGTGCAAAAAGATGGTTCGTGCCCTGGTTTGACGAAGAGTCACAACTGATTGGAATGTAGGCCTCATCGCAACCAAGACACCCAAAGTTCGACAGTTGCGCACTGTGAAAAAGGAGATTCTTAAGTTGATGGAAACGTACATCAAGAAGGCAGAAGACTTGGAATCAGTTAACAGCAACTTTATGCCGCCTCTGCTTGATGCGATTCTTGGAGACTACAACGCGAATGTTCCCCCGGCACGCGATGCCGAGGTGTTGAACGTTATGGCCACCATTGTCGGTCGTTTAGGGGTACGTTTCCTGGTTCGCTTTGGGTGGAGGTTTCTTACGTTTTTGCACAGACACTGCTTACGCCACAGGTGCCTGCAGTTTTGGACGCGGTGTTTGAACCAACACTGTCTATGATCAATCAAGACTTTTCCGAATACCCTGAGCATCGTTCTGGGTTCTTCAAGCTGCTTCGTGCGATTAATGCGAACTGCTTCCCTGGTGAGTGGATCTGATGGAATTGGATGGATGATGACGCTGATGGACCCCCAGCTCTGTTGAACATCCCCCCAGCTCAGTTCAAGCTGTTCATGGATAGCACTATTTGGGCTATCAAACACACGATGAGAGATATTGCCGACACGGGCCTGAACCGTAAGCCTCTCCGCCTTCCCTGATGTTGTCTGCTGATCAGATGCGTGTGACAGTTTGCTTGGAGATGGTCAATAACTTTGCGAGCTACAAAGATCCGGCTGTGACGAATGCGTTCTTCCAGCAATACTTCTTGAGTATCCTGCAGGACATTTTCTTTGTCCTTACGGATGCTGATCACAAGAGCGGATTTAAGCTGCAGAGCGTGCTACTCGCGCGTTTGTTCCAGCTGATCGAGGTGAACGCGATTCAGATACCCCTGTTTGATCCGGCCCAGTTCCCGGATCCCAGCATGAACAACACGCAGTTCCTGCGACAATACACGGCGACCTCGTTGAAGACCGCATTCCCGCACGTGCAAAAGTGAGTAGTTCCGAGATTTTGGATGGACGTTTCTAATGAGGATGCAGTTCGCAAATTGAGACGTTTGTTACGGCGTTGATTGAGCAGCACAATGACTTGAACCGCTTCAAGCTTGCACTGAGAGATTTCCTGATCCAGCTGAAGGAGTTTTCTGCAACGGACAATGCGGAGCTGTTCCTTGAAGAGAAGGAGATGGAGACACAGCAGCGGCTGGAGGCTGAGCGCGAGGCTGCGATGCGTATTCCGGGAATGTTGAAGCCAAGTCAGATTGAAGACGAGGACATCTAATTACATGAACCGAGCCAATGTACCAATAGCACACGATATAATGTACAAGTAATGTCGCATTTGGAAGATCACGTTGTGTCTGTCATTCTTGATCTCTTTGCATCATGTTCAAAAAGTGAATAGCTTGTTTCTAAACGAGCATTGCTTGACGGACTCTGTAGGTTTTCTCCGTCGACGGACATTGCGGGCCATACGCCTCTCAAGAGTTCTGTGCAACGTCAGCTGCGGGCGGGACTGTTATCGCAATGGAAGATTGAACCGGAGACGCTCGAGGTGCTTTGGCCCAAGAAGGAGAGTCTTGTGCATGTCAAATGGTAAGTTCTCCGCTACAATTCCTTCAAGGCGTTACTGAAGACGGTCTAGTCGGGAACATGTCTCGATCTATACTGTCAAAGATGTGCCATTGTTCTTTCAACACTTTGACGGACCATACGTCCCTACGCTCCGTGTGCTTCACCAATGTGAGTTGTTGTTCTTCTCGGACCTTTCACATTCCCGTCCCTGATTTGAATTCATTCAAGATCCGTACATCCTTCCCAAGCTCCAAATTGACCGCGGTGCGATTCGGTTCTTGTTGGGCGGAGCACCGATGATGTGTCCTGGGTTCACGTCCAAGGGAGGTTGGCTACCCACTGGCGAGGATGCGTTGGACGCGGAGAGGCTGGTTGCTATCCATGCTGAAGGCAAGATCCACGCTGTTGGGATTGGATTGACCAAGATGTCTACGGAGGATATGAAAAAGATCAATAAAGGCGTTGGCGTTGAGCCTGCTACTTATCTTGGTGACGATCTCTGGGCTATCAAGAGTATTTAAAATCGTTGGATTAGGTAATATTAAACTCTTTGGATGTTTTCTTATACGACTGTGCAGAGGAAGAAGAACAAGAAGAAGAGAAGAAATGAAGTTGATAGACCGAGCTTGGCTTTTCAGTTGGACGACGGTCGACGGAAGATCGTTGCGAGCGATTGGTTCAAACGATCTGTCGAGCTCATCATTGGTGACGACGACAGCAGCATACACCCGGACGAAGCGCTCTGTTTAGGATTGGGCTCGCCATCGTCATCTGCCGTGGCTCGGACGCAACTGGCTTTCCTAGTCGAACTCTGTGCACAGATGGACATCTCCCCAGAGTCCGTATCGCTCTACGACCCTGTCTTTTCCGAAGAAGACAAGCAACTCTTACGGGATCATCTCAAATTCAAAGTCCTGAACGGCGAAATGGAGCCTAATGCCCGTGCAAGTAAAGTCTTTTTTACTTTGCGATGATGACTCTGAGGGTCCTTTTATTATAGAGTGGAGCGCATACACTTGAGAAATCCACGTTGTGTTTCATGCCCCATTGCGACATGCAGCTGTACGAAGCTCTGTTGGCTTGTAACGACTGGACTCGGTTACACGACCGTCTCCTTCTCCTGGGTAACGATCTGCAATCTTACGTGGACAGGTAAAAGAGTCCGTAAAAACGTAAAAAGCGGACATTCTAACATTCAAGTAAAAAACCTAGTAAACCAGATAGCGAACTTGGGCGTTCGGCACCTTGTATACGACAACTTGGTCAGTTCTTTCCGTCATATGGCGTCATTTCAATAAGCTGACGCCAGAGAGAAGCCCCTTTGCTCGTTTCCCAGTCATTGCCAACCAATCCCGACTGGCCCACCGCATTCAACAATACAGCCG
>Ga0247732_10001025_pt1 | contig 11714 bp, 10 predicted proteins | sample UWRJL163409C2_FD_180940 | JGI IMG/M metagenome (GOLD analysis project Ga0247732, IMG submission 180940) | Plant litter microbial communities from Arlington Agricultural Research Station in Wisconsin, United States - UWRJ-L163-409C-2 | ecosystem: Environmental > Terrestrial > Plant litter >...
CCATGCGGAGAGCTTCTCACCCACCACCGACATTCCTGCCGACAATAGTCGCTCTGATCAGCCATTCCTGTGGAAAAGACCGCGAGCAACCCCGCTGTGGAGGAGAAGAGCAGGAGCAACCAACGCCCCTGAATCGAATCGACCGACCGGCCGATCGATCGACCGATCGACCGAACCTACGCCCTACCGGATGACCGGCAGCACCGACGTCACCGGAACCAGCCCGCTCAGCCGCTCGGGCGAGAGCACGTGCGCCACCTGCTCGGCAGACATCAGTCCAGACGACACGACAAGTTCGGCGATGGACGCGTTGGTGGTGAGCGCGGTGTGGGCGAGTGACGCAGATGCCGCGTAGCCGATGTACGGAGTGAGGGCGGTGACGACCCCGACCGACGACTCCACCTGCGCTGCAAGCCGCGACGTGTTGGCCGTGATGCCGTCGATGCAGTTGACGCGCAGAGTGCGGCAGGCATTGGTCATCCACGCGAGGGACTGCAGGATGCTGTGGGCGATGACGGGCTCGAATGCGTTCAGCTGCAGCTGGCCGGCTTCCGCGGCGGCGGTGACGGTCGCGTCCGCGCCGATCACGCTGAAGGCCACCTGGTTGACGACCTCGGGGATCACCGGGTTGACCTTGCCGGGCATGATCGATGATCCGGCCTGGCGTGGCGGCAGGTTGATCTCGCCGAGCCCTGCCTGCGGCCCGCTCGAGAGCAGCCGCAGGTCGTTGCAGATCTTCGACAGCTTGACGGCCGCGCGCTTCAGAGTGCCGCTCAAGGTCATGAAGATTCCGGCATCGGAGGTCGCCTCGATCAGGTCGGGCGCGGTCTCCATCGCGATGCCGGTGACCTCCACGAGCTGACGGCACACCGCCGCGGCGTACCGCGGATCCGCGGTGATCCCGGTGCCGATCGCCGTCGCGCCCATGTTGATCTCGTTCAGCCACGGCACTACCTCGGCGAGCCGGTCGAAATCTTCGGTGAGGGTGTGGGCGAACCCGTTGAATTCCTGGCCCAGGGTCATCGGCACGGCATCCTGCAGCTGCGTGCGTCCGATCTTGAGGATGCCGGCGAACTCGACCCCTTTTCTCGCGAAGGAGGCGGTGAGCAGCCGGTGCTCCTCGAGCAGCCGGTTCACCCCGAACACCATCGCCAGCTTGATCGCGGTCGGGTACACGTCGTTGGTCGACTGGCTGCGGTTGACGTCGTCGATCGGGTGCAGGTATTGGTACTCGCCGAACTGGTGGCCGAGCAGCTCGAGGCCGCGATTGGCGATCACCTCGTTGGTGTTCATGTTGGTCGAGGTGCCAGCGCCACCCTGGATGACTCCGACCGCGAACTGGTCGTGCAGCGCCCCGCCGATGATCTCCTCGCAGACGGTATCGATCAGGTCGGCCTTCTCGGGGTCGAGCACCCCGAGCTCGCGATTGGCGCGCGCCGAAGCCTGCTTCACGCGTGCGAGCGCGCGGATCAGGTCACCGTAGACGGAAATCGGTCGGCGGGTGATCGGGAAGTTCTCCAGCGCCCGTGCGGTGTGGATCCCCCAGTAAGCATCTGCTGGGATCTCCATCGATCCGAGCGAGTCGCTTTCGATGCGAGTGGGGCCGCCTGGCTCACCGACGAAGGCGCCGGGAGCGCCGGGAGCTGAATCGTCGAGAGGGGTTTCGATGGTCACGCTGTAATTCTGAACCGGGTTCATTGCTGGTCGTGGCTCCATTGCCTCGTCGGCTGCTCGTGGCGGCCGTCATTGGTGAAATCGCGTCGGATAGACACCTTCCAGCCTACCCGCGACTAGCGGTGGAAGGCCGGGATGATGAGGTACAGCCCGTAGACGATGAGCAGTCCACAGAGCACGAAGGCCAGCACCCCGACCGGGCGCACCCGGCGCGAATCGGACCCCGTGAAGCGGAGCCCCACGGAGAACAGGAACACGACGCCGCAGGCGCCGACGATCGACGCCACCAGCACGGCGAGGAAGGCCAGCCAGTCGATCATCCGTTCGCCCTGTCCTTCGATTTGCGTCGTTTCGGTCGCACCAGCGCGGCGGGGTCGTTCGCGACGGCCATGCTCGCGGCGTCGACGCGATTGCGACGCGAGTACACGAAGATCGTGACGATCACCGCGGCGGCCACCGCGGCATCCGCGATGATGCCGCCAGGCCCTGCGAGCGCCACCCAACAGGCCAGAGCGCCCACCAGGCCGGCCGCGGGAATGGTGATCAACCAGCCGATCGCGATGCGTCCGGCGGTGCGCCAGCGCACTGACGCGCCCTTGCGGCCGATCCCGGTGCCGATCACCGAGCCCGAGGCCACCTGGGTGGTCGACAGGGCGAAGCCGAGGTGGGTGGAGGCGAGGATGGTCGCCGTGGTGGCTGCCTCCGCGGCAAAGCCCTGCGCCGGCTCGATCTCGGTGAGACCCCTACCCAGGGTGCGGATGATGCGCCAGCCGCCCGTGTAGGTACCGAGCGCTATCGCCAGGGCACAGACCACGATCACCCACAGCTCGGGGCTCGAGCCGGTGTCTTGGAACCCGGCCGCGATCAGGGTGAGGGTGATGACCCCCATGGTCTTCTGTGCGTCATTGGTGCCGTGGGCGAGCGAGACGAGCGAGGAGGTGAAGATCTGCCCGATCTTGAACCGGCTGCGCTGCTTCTTCTTGGTGACGGCGTAGGCGATGCGGGTGGCGAGGAAGGCGACCAGCCCTGCCGTGATCGGGGCGAGCACCGCGGGAAAGACGATCTTGGAGAGCAGCACAGACAGGTCGATCGCTCCGAACCCGGCGCCGACGGTGGCGGCACCGATCAGACCGCCGAAGAGGGCGTGACTGGAACTGGAGGGGAGACCGAGCAGCCACGTCACCAGGTTCCAGAGAATGGCGCCGATCAGGCCCGCGAAGATCATCACCGGAGTGATCTGCACTCCCCCGTCGCCCTCGCGGATCAGCCCACCGGAGATGGTCTTGGCGACCTCGGTCGAGAGGAACGCGCCGACCAGGTTGAGTACCGCCGCGATCGCCACAGCGACCCGCGGCTTCAGAGCTCCGGTCGCAATGGGGGTCGCCATCGCGTTGGCCGTGTCGTGAAAGCCGTTGGTGAAATCGAAGAGGAGGGCCAGTGCGATGACCAGCGCGACCATGAGCGAGATGTCCACTGCCGATGAGTCTTACAGGCAGGTGAACGGGAGGCAACTCGTGGGTTAACGAGACGCTCGAAATGAGCAGGATGACCGTCGCGACACGGTGGTCGACGCACCGTAGTATCGAAGGATCATGGCGTCGATATCGGTGGTGATCCCGTCGCGGAACGACGCGACGATGCTGCGGGTATGTCTCCGCGCGCTCGCCGAGCAGACCCGGCCGGCGGATCAGATCATCGTCGTCGACAACGGCAGTACCGACGACACCGCAGCGGTGGCGCGGGCTGCGGGCGTGCAGGTGGTCTCCGAACCGATCGCCGGCATCTTCCGCGCGACCTCCGCCGGGTTCGACGCGGCGACCGGGGACATCATCGCCCGCCTCGATGCCGACTCCATTCCCGCGGCGGACTGGCTGGAGCGGGTGGACGGCATCATGGCCCGGCTTCCCCCACTCACCGCCGTGACGGGAGCCGTGGAGTTCTACGGAGCCACCTCCGTGGTGCGCTGGCTGGGCCGCACGCTGTATATCGGCGGAATGTACTGGTCGACGAATCTGCTGCTCGGACATCCGATGGTCTTCGGCTCGAATTTCGCGATGCCGGCCGAGATCTGGCACCGGGTGCGCGGATCGGTGAACCGCACCGTGCGCGAGATCCACGACGACCTCGACCTCAGCTGGCATCTCGAGCCCGACATGGGTGTCGTGTACGAGCGCGACCTCATCGTGCAGATCTCTGCTCGGCCGTTCGACTCGTTCGCCACGCTGGGGCGCCGGATCGCCTGGGTCTACACGACACTCGCCCTCGACTTCGCGGAGCAGTCACCATTCGAGCGACGCCGAGCGCGGCGCAGCCACGCGAGCAGTGCGGATGACGCCGTCGATTCGATCGACGGCGTCGCGGACGAATCGAACGGCCTGGTCGCCTAGCCCGGTCGCGTAGCCCGGTCGCCTAGGCGGACTCGCGGCCGTACAGCTGCAGCAGGTCTCGGCTGAACTGATGCGGGGTGGTCTCGCATGGGCTGTGGCCGGTGCGGTAGACGGCGATGCGCGCCCCGATCTGCTCGGCGAACGCTGCGTGCAACTCCAGCGGCCAGAGGTCGTGCTCCCCCACGGCGACGAGCTTCGGGATGTCCGCGCCGGAGATCGCGGACCGCGAGTCGGGAGCGTTCATCATCAGCCCGAAGATGTCGTCCACCGCGGGCATGCGGGTCAGCCCGAAGCGGTGCTCCACGAAGGCCTGCCTGCCGGGAGGAACGTGGGTGACGTTTCTGTGTAGTCCCCACACCATGAGCGCGGCTGCCACCCGCGGGCTGGTCAACCCACTGAACCGTCCCACTCTGCTCACCCCGCGGAACGTCTGGCCGGGCTGCGGCGGGCAACTCAGCAGGGCGAGACTCGCGTAGAGCTCGGGGCGACGCAGATAGCCGAGCTGGGCGACGACGCCGGCGAAGGAATAGCCGAGCACATGCACCGGCCCGCTCCCCGCCTCGAGTACCGCGAGCAGATCACCGACGAAGAGGTCGTAGTCGTACTCCGCGCGTGGCGGTACCAGGTTCTCCGGGCCCGCGGCGAAGGACTCGTACTGACCGGCCAGGTCGTAACTCTGCACGAAGAATCCGGCATCGGCGAGGGTCGGCATCATCAGGGTGAAGTCCTCTTTGGAGCCGGTGACGCCGGGCACCAGAACGACCCGTGGGTGACTCGGGTCGCCGAGCGAGACCATGGCGAGCGGGCCGCTCGGCGCAGCGAAGTCGCTGCGCACGGCCCCCGGTGGCAGAACCGTCCAGTCCCGGTCGGGCAGGGCGGCATCGAGCTTCATCGCATCGTCGTTGACGGCAGAACCGGGCGCCTCGAGCGCTCCGGGCACCACGGAGCGGGGTGCGCCGGAGTTGCGGCGGCGGAGGAATGATCGGGCTTCCACCCCAACAATCTATCCCGGCCTGATCAGCGGCGGACCAGACCCTCCGAGGGTTCGGTAACCCGCGCGACGAACTCCTGCAGTCGGGCGTATACCGCTTGCGACTCGGGTAGTCGGGCGTTCTGCTGCCAGGTGTGCTCGGTGTTGCGACTCGTGTGGTCGAAGATGAGTGTGTCGACCTGCACCCCGTGTGAGCGCAGTCGCTGTACGTAGTTGAGGTTCGCCCGATACAGAAAGTCGCGGGCAGAGGTCGACACGAAGACGGGCGGATGTTCGGGACCGACCCATTCGATCGGCGAGAGGTAGCGCGCGGCCCGGCGCAGCGAACGTCCGCGTCCGCGGTGCGGGAGCAGGATGCGCACGAAACCCAGGCCGAGCACGAACCCGCGGTCGAACATCACCGAGAAGTCGGACACGCTGCAGTGCTGCACGAGGCCTAGCAGCGCCCGGCGGGGCAGGGCCGGCTCGATGGAGTAGTGGCGCGCGAGTTCCGGGCTCGACAGCATGGCCGAGTACAGCCCGGTGATCTGCCCGCCGGCTGAGTCGCCGCCGAGCACGATCCGGTCGGGGTCGCCGCCGTATTCGGAGATGGTGGCGCGCACCCAGGCGAGTGCGGCATCCGCGTCGTCCATGATGTGCGACATGCGAAATCGGGTGGCGCGACGGTAGTTGACGTTGACCACCACCATGCCGGCCGCGGCCTGACTGGCGCAGTACTTGGTCGCCTGGCGCTTGTCACCGGAGGTCCAGCCGCCGCCGTGGAAGTAGACGTAGACGGGCAGCGCGGCATCGTCTGCGGTGCCCGCCGGCCGGATCACGTCGAGCCGGTGCGCAGCGCTCCCGTCACCGACGTAGTCGATGCCATCGTTGTGCTCCAGTTCGTCGATCGGGTCGGCGTTCAAGCGCACCAGTTCGATCTTGGTGAGCGTAGCCATGAGTCCGCGCCACGCCCAGACCGGCACCCGCCGCAGATACTTGCGTTCGAAAGCGCGGATGTCCGGCGCGGCAACGGTCCCCAATCCGGTCATCCCCACCGCGCTCGCCCCGACGCCGGGAAGGTCCACAATCATGTCGTCGACAGTAGGTCGCGCGACCCGACGCGGGCTGAGAGCCAGATCGACGTCCGCTGGGAACGGGGGCCGTGCCCGCTCGGAGGGCGTGTGTTCTCGGCGGATTGCCAGTAATCTGTGACATCCGGCGAAGGGACTCTGCGCGTGTTCGAGGACGATGTCACGGTCCCCGCGGGATGGTATCCCGACCCGATGGGGCTGCCACAGCTCCGGTGGTGGAACAATCACGCCTGGACGGAGCTGACCACCGAGGCGCGCCCACCGCTGGTGATGCAGCAGCCAGCGCAACTGCTCTACGCCGAGGACGAGCTACCGACCCGTCGCCAGCAGCGAGAACAGCGCGAGCGTGAAGCGGAGTACGCCCGCCCGGCGACGGACGATCAGACCGAGACGGCGGATGACCGCGGCTCGGCCACCCCGGACGAACCCGTCACCGTCACGGTTCGTGAGCTCGCGTCATTCGTCACCGTCAGTGCCGTTGACCACAGCACGAGCAGCGACATCACGAGGAGCGGCAGCAGCGAAGGCCGCGCGGAGTCGAATCCGGAACACCCTGCGTCACCCGCGCGGCTGCCCAGCTCTACGGCTCCGGTCTGGATCATCGCCCTTCTCCCTCTGCTTCAGCTGGTGGTCGGGCTGCTGGTGCTGGTCGGCGTCGGCGCCTTCCCCACCGTCTACCTCTCCGCCGCGGCGGTCGTCGTGCCCTACGTGCTGGTCGTGGCGATGGCGATAGTAGACCGCACGCTGTTGCGACGAGCGGGGCACGAGCATCCAGCCCACTGGGCCTGGGCGTTCCTGTCCGCGCCGGTATACCTGATCGCGCGGGCGATCGGTCTGGGCCGTAGCGGGTCGTTCGGCGTCGCGCCGCTGCTGGTCTGGGCCGCTCTCGCGCTGGTGCAGGTCGCCTCGGTTCTGATCGTGCCCGGAATGCTGATCTCGGTCATCCCGAACGTCTTCTCGGCCCAGGCCGAGCAGTCCGTTGCCGCCGATGCCTCCGTGGTCGGCGCCACCCTCGAGGTGCACTGCCCCACCCCTCCCGCCCTGCTGATCGGGCAGACCTTCACCTGCAGCGCCACTTCCACCGCCGGTCACGATCTCTCGGTCACGGTCAGCCTGCAGCGGGCGAACGGCTGGATCGACTGGAAGGTAGACGACTGGGGCGACACCTTCGTCACCTGACCCGGCAAGTCGACCCGTGGTCCGACCCGTCGTCTGTGGCGGCCGTCTGTGGTGGCGCGAAGGGGGAGACCAGGCGGGACTAGCCTTGGTTGGTGACGCGCGCGAACACCCCACTCGACCCACCCTCCGACGACGACTCCGGCACTCTCACCCCCGCTCAGCGACGGCGCCTCAGCCGCCGCCCCAGCGACCGCGCAATCACGGCGGTTCTCGCGTTCACCGGCCTCGTCGCCGCCTTCACGCAAACGCTCGTCACGCCGATCATTCCCGAGCTCCCCACCCTGCTGAACGCCAGCGCTCCCGATGCGACCTGGGTGCTCACTTCCACGTTGTTGGCCGCCGCCATATCGATTCCGATCAGCGGGCGACTCGGCGACATGTACGGCAAGCGCACCGTCATGATCATCCTGCTGGCCAGCCTGGTTGCCGGATCGGTGATCTGCGCGCTCTCGAGCTCGCTCATCCCCGTGGTGGCCGGTCGGGTGCTCCAGGGCTTCTCCCTCGGTGTGATCTCGCTCGGCATCAGCGTGCTGCGGGACGTCCTGCACCCGAAGAGCCTGGGCGGTGCGGTCGCGCTGGTCAGCGCGACGCTCGGTGTCGGCGGCGCCGTCGGACTCCCGGTGGCGGCGGTCGTCGCGCAGAACCTCGACTTCCACTTCCTGTTCTGGCTGGCGACGGCGCTCGGGGCTGCAGCGCTCGTTCTGGTTCTGGTCATCGTTCCGCCCAGCACGCTGCGCACGGGCGGGCATTTCGACTTCGTCGGGGCCGTCGGCTTCGCGATCGGTCTGGTCGGCATCCTGCTGGCGGTCTCGAAGGGCAGCACCTGGGGGTGGAGCAGCCCGCTCACGCTCGGCCTCCTCGGCGGCGGTGTGCTCGTGCTCCTGCTCTGGGGCTGGTTCGAACTGCGCAGCCCGGAGCCGCTGATCGACCTCCGTGTGGCGGGTCGTCGCCCGGTGCTCCTCACCAACCTCACATCGATCTCCATCGGTTTCGGCTACTTCGTCACCGCGGCCGCGTTTCCGGCTCTATTGGAGGCACCCACCGGCACGGGCGTGGGGCTCGGGCAGACTCTGATCGTCGCGAGCCTGTGTCTCATGCCGCTCGGCCTGGTCATGTTCGTGCTCTCTCCGGTCGCGGCCCGGCTCTCGGCCAGTCGTGGCCCGCGGGTCAGCCTCATTCTCGGTGCCTCCGTCGTGGTGCTGGCGTTCGTGCTCGCCGTCGTGCTGCACGCACAGGTCTGGCACGTCATCCTGGTCTCCGCCGTCGTCGGCGTGGGCGTCGGTATTGCCTACGCGGCCATGCCGACCCTGATCATGCACGCGGTTCCCGCGAGCGAGACCGCGTCGGCCAACGGCCTCAACTCGGTGATGCGCACGCTCGGCTCGACGGTCGCGGGCACGGTATCCGGGCTTGTTCTCACCTCGGGTGCTGTGCAGTTCGACGGAGTCGCCATTCCCACCGACGGCGCCTTCCGCACGGTGTTCATCATCGCCGCGGCCGTGGTGCTGGCCGGCGTGGTGTCGGCCCTGTTCATCCCGCGACGGGAACCGGCCTATCCCACGACCGCGAGCATCCCGACCCTGCCGGGTGCGCCCGACTGAGCGCTCACTCACCACGGTCGGTGGCCGGAGTAGTCTGCGCCGCATGGGTGTGGATCAGATCGAGATCGTGCGTGGCGACATCACTCGCGAGAGGGTGGATGCGATCGTCAATGCGGCGAACAGCGGCCTCCTCGGCGGTGGCGGCGTCGATGGCGCCATCCATCGCGCGGGCGGGCCGGCGATCCTCGCGGCGTGCCGCGACCTGCGTGCGGGTGTCTACCGCGACGGACTGCCGACCGGGGAAGCAGTGGAGACGACGGCCGGCGACCTCGACGCCGACTACGTCATCCATACGGTCGGCCCGGTCTACGCGGCGACGATCGACCGCAGCGATCAACTCGCAAACGCGTATCGCAACTCGTTGACCCTCGCCGCCCGCCTTGGCGCCCGCTCGATCGCATTCCCGGCGGTCTCTGCCGGCGTCTACGGGTGGCCGTTGGGATCGGCTGCGCAGATCGCGGTCGAGACCGTTCGCTCGACGCTCCAGTCCGGCGCGACCGACGGGATCGCACTGGTGCGATTCGTGCTGTTCAACGACGACGCCTACGACGCATTCGTCGTCGCGCGCGACTGAGGGCTACTGCGACAGTTCGGTGAGCGCCAGCAGAGCGGAACCGTAGGCCTCTGCGGCGTCGGCGTCGGTGAAGGTCTGCTCCGCACCGCCGAACACGGCGTCGACCGCGAAACCCCCGTCGACCACTCGAAGCGCTCGGAAGGTGCCACCGAGCAGCTCGCGCAGCTGGTCCTCCCGCGGCAGCCACAGTGATTGCTCAATGGCGACCGAGTCGAGAGCCCATTCTGTGGTTCCGTTGAAGCCGAGGATCGTACCGGTGTCGAACTCGTGGGCTTCGACGGTCATGTCACTGACGATGAAGACGTCGCCGTCGAAACCCTCGCCCGCAATCGCGAACGCGTCACCCGATACCGGGTGCCAGACGATTCCATTGGCGTTCAGGCGGCGGGCGAGTGTGGTCGAGATCATCGATCCATTATCCGTCCCCGGCTGGTGACGACGCATCGATGATCAAGACCACGACGTCGTTCCCCGCACCTCATCCGGCTCGCCCTCATGCGATCTGCCGGATCACCACCCGCTGCGAAGCCGAACCCGGCGGCGACGACCGCGCTGATGCGAAGTGCTGACCGTGTGGAAATACCCCCGTATGCCCCTGGAGTTCTTCGCTGAGGTCGCCGCCCGCCGGATGTCCCCCGGTGGTGCACTGTCAACGATAGACAGGCGACGCGCATCCCTGCTTCCCCCAATATGGGGCGCCCCCGAACGAGAGTCCGCACAATGGGGGACAACGGCCGCCCGCCCACGGATTCCCGGCTCGGTCGAGCCCGATCATTTGCCGTCAAGGGGTGCCCGGGAGGGCAACCTCTGCGTATCGTGACGCGTAGATCCGCACTGCAGCACCCCCGCTGCCGCAGGAATCCGCCGCCGGGAGGTACGCGTGCTCGAAGTCCCCGACTATCTGGGGCCCTGGATGGTGCAGCAACGATGGTTCGCCGGCAAGGGGCGCACCCCCGAGCTGCTCGACATCGGCGGCTTCACTCTGGGGTACGACGACACCGTACGTGTGCGGGTACGTCTGGTGCTCGATCGTGCCGCGAGCCCGCTGCTCTACCAGGTACCACTCACGGAACGACGTACCCCGTTGGACGGCGGCGAGGCGGCTCTCGTCGCCACCGACGCCGACGCGGAGGGTCCGCTCTATGTGTACGACGGTCCGCGGGATCCGGCCTTCGCCAGTGCCCTGCTCGAGCTCATCCTCGACGGCGGAGAAGCGATCGCCGAAGACGGCAGCGGGCCGGCCGCCTTCGGGCACCGAGACCTCGCCGGCACCGGGGCCACCCGCTCTCCCCGCGTCCGGTCCTCCAAGGTGCTCAGCGGCGAGCAGTCGAATACGTCGATCGTGTACGAGATGACGGATGCCGACGGCGTACCCACGATGCCCATCATCTGCAAGCTCTTCCGTGCGCTCCATGACGGCGAGAACCCGGATGTCGTGCTCACCGGCGCTCTCGGAGCCGCCGGCTCTGCCGTGGTCCCCCGCACCGTCGGGCACATCACCGGTCGCTGGCGCGACACCGGAGCCCGCAGCGGTACCGCGACCGGGCATCTGGCCTTCGCCCAAGAGTTCCTGCCGGGGGTCGACGACGCCTGGAAGGTCGCATTGGCGGCGGTCGAGGTGGACGAGGACTTCGCCGACCGCGCCCGCGCACTCGGCGAGGCGACGGCGGAGATGCACGAGACCCTCGCGAAGGCGCTCCCCACCCGAGTGACCACCCCCTTCGACATCGCGACGGTGGTCACCGCCATGCGAACCAGATTCGAGCTCGCCGCAAGCGAGGTGCCGTCGCTGGCCGCCTATCGCGATCGACTCACCCGGGTCTATGCCCTAGCCCAGGCGAGCCCGTGGCCACCGCTGCAGCGCATCCACGGCGACTTCCATCTCGGGCAGGTGCTGTCCGTGCCCGGTCGCGGCTGGGTCGTGCTCGACTTCGAGGGCGAACCGCTGCGCGAAATGCGTGAGCGCAGTGCACCGGACTGTCCGCTGCGGGATCTCGCCGGGATGCTCCGCTCATTCGACTACGCGGCGGGATCCTTCGCGCTCAGCCACCCCGGTGAAAACGCGTTCGACTGGGCCTCGGCCGCGCGCAACGCATTCATCGACGGCTATATCGCCCGCTCGGGCCGCGACCTTCGCGAACACCGTGCGCTGCTCGACGCATTCGAGATCGACAAGGCCGTCTACGAGGCGCTCTACGAGGTGCGCAACCGCCCGAACTGGTTGAGCATCCCGACCGC
>Ga0247732_10001029_pt1 | contig 11685 bp, 11 predicted proteins | sample UWRJL163409C2_FD_180940 | JGI IMG/M metagenome (GOLD analysis project Ga0247732, IMG submission 180940) | Plant litter microbial communities from Arlington Agricultural Research Station in Wisconsin, United States - UWRJ-L163-409C-2 | ecosystem: Environmental > Terrestrial > Plant litter >...
CACAAAATTCCTCAGCAAAAGCCCACCTTCCAGGGAATGGTAAACTTCCGGGTGAAACTGGATCCCGTAGGTTTGTTCTCCTTTAACATGATAACCGGCGATCTCTACATCACTTGTACTTGCGATGATCTCATAATTATCAGGGATTTTTTTGATCGTATCTCCGTGAGACATCCAGACCTGGGAACCATTGGTCATCTCGCGTGTCAGCTCATGCGATGCATCTACGAAGGAAAGATTGGCTCTTCCGTACTCCCGGATAGTTGAAGGAAGTACTTCTCCACCGAAATGAAGTGCAAGATACTGGGCACCGAAACATACCCCCAGCAAGGGATAATGGCCTTTGATCGCGCTCAGATCAGGAGCCGGAGCTTCAGGATCACGCGTTGAAAAAGGGCTTCCCGACAGGATCACACCTTTAATATGTGGCCCAAGCTCAGGTATCTTGTTCCAGGGATGAATTTCGCAGTAAACATTCAGTTCGCGCACACGTCTCGCAATCAGCTGGGTGTACTGTGAACCGAAATCCAGTATCAATATCATTTCTTGCATGGCACAAAGATAATGTGATTCTGTGAAATGCCATTTTGATTGCAGGGAATTTTAATAACAATACTTGTTGCATAAGTATCAGCTTGCCGGACAACAATCCGCAGTTATCCGCTGTCTCATGGGTGATTTCATTGTTTGTCAGCCCCCTACCCGCTCTGCTTGACTCCTGATTACACAACAACACGCTTTCCACACAGACAATTTGTCAGTATTTATAAAGTTGGAACAATTTCTGACAAACAGATTTTCTCAAGATTATTAACCGAGCCTTAAGGATTTTAGACTATTTTTGGGCTTCTGAAATTTATATAAATCATGTTTGCAGGACTATTAAAGAAAATATTTGGTGATAAGACATCACAAGACCAAAAGCAATACCAGCCGATTATTGAACAAGCGAGTCAGTTTTTTGAGCAGTTAAAGAATATATCGGACGATGAGCTCCGTGCCAAAACGGACACTTTTAAATCGGCCATAAAGTCTGCCACCAGTGATCTTGAGAACCAAATAGCTGCCTTGAAGGAGAAGTCCAACGATCCTGAAACATCAGTCCTTGATAAAGAAGATCTTTTCAACGAAATAGACAGCCTTACCAAACAGATCGACCAGGTGATCGAAGATGTGCTCAAAGACATCCTGCCTGAAGCATTTGCAGTCGTAAAGGAAACTTCAAGACGCTGGGCCGAAAACGGGCAACTGACAGTTACCGCCAGGGATTTTGACAGGGCTTTGTCCACACAAAAAGACGGAATTACCATCGACGGAGATAAAGCTATCTGGCACAATGAGTGGACAGCCGCCGGAACTCCTGTAAAATGGACCATGGTGCACTATGATGTACAGTTAATGGGTGGAGCCGTGCTGCACCGCGGAAATATCGCAGAGATGCAGACCGGTGAAGGTAAAACGCTCGTGGCTACACTGCCTGTTTACCTCAATGCCCTTTCAGGAAAAGGAGTTCACCTTGTAACAGTGAATGATTACCTCGCCAAACGTGACTCCGAATGGATGGGGCCGCTTTACCAGTTCCATGGACTTTCAGTGTCCTGCCTGGATAAAACAAGGCCAAACTCTCCGGAAAGAAGGGAAGCATACCTTGCAGACATTACTTTTGGTACAAACAACGAGTTCGGATTCGACTACCTGCGTGACAATATGTCCAGCAGCACAGAAGACCTGGTTCAGCAAAAACACCATTTTGCAATCGTCGATGAGGTCGATTCAGTACTGATCGATGACGCCAGGACTCCGCTGATCATTTCCGGGCCGACTCCCAAAGGAGATGAGCACGAATTCCACGAGCTGAAGCCACGCATTGAAAAAGTAGTTGCAGCACAAAGAGCTTATGTTACACAATGCCTTGTAGAAGCTAAAAAGCAGCTGGCGATCATCAACACGCCGGGTGACGACAAAAAAGACATCAAAGCCTCTCTTGAAGAAGGCGGAATTGCATTACTCCGTGCACACAGAGGATTGCCTAAAAATAAAGCACTGATCAAATTTTTATCAGAGTCCGGGATCAAGGCGCACTTGCAAAAAACGGAAAACACCTACATGGCCGATCAGGGCAAGCACATGAAAAAGATCGATGCAGAGCTTTTCTTTGTGATCGATGAGAAAAACAATACTATCGAGCTGACTGAAAAAGGAATTGACCTGATCTCAGGAAGCGAAGACCGCGATTTTTATATCATCCCGGATATTGGAGGTGAAATCGCCAAATTGCAAAAATCCGGACTTGAAGCAGAAGCTGTTTCCGAACAAAAAGATGCATTGATCCGTGATTTCAGTATTAAATCTGAAAGGATCCACTCTATCAACCAATTATTGAAGGCATATACACTTTTTGAAAAAGAAGTGGAATATGTGATCATGGATGGCAAGATCAAGATCGTTGACGAACAAACAGGACGTATCATGGAAGGCCGCCGTTATTCCGACGGTCTGCACCAGGCGATCGAAGCCAAAGAAAACGTAACCGTAGAAGCGGCCACGCAAACATACGCTACGATCACCCTTCAGAATTACTTCAGGATGTATCACAAGCTGGCGGGTATGACCGGTACAGCCGAAACAGAAGCAAAAGAATTCTGGGACATCTATAAACTGGATGTAGTCGTTATCCCTACCAACCGTCCGATCTCAAGGAATGACCAGAATGACATGGTATTCCGTTCAGCGAGAGAAAAATTCGCCGCAGTGATCGACGAAACAGAAAAACTGGTAAAAGAAGGAAGGCCGGTACTGGTAGGTACAACTACTGTTGAGATTTCAGAATTCCTGAGCAGGATGCTCAAAATGCGTGGCATCAACCACCAGGTACTGAACGCCAAATACCACCAGAAAGAAGCAGAAATCGTAGCAGAAGCCGGTAAGGCTGGTGCAGTAACGATCGCGACGAACATGGCGGGACGTGGAACGGATATTAAACTGGGCGAAGGCGTCAAAGAAGCCGGAGGTCTTGCAATCATCGGTACGGAAAGACACGATTCAAGAAGGGTCGACAGACAGCTGAGAGGTCGTGCCGGACGTCAGGGAGATCCAGGATCTTCCCAGTTCTTTGTCAGCCTTGAGGATGACCTGATGCGTAAATTCGGTTCGGAAAGGATCGCTAAGATCATGGACCGTCTCGGATTGAAAGAAGGTGAAGTGATCACACACAGCATGGTATCCAAATCCATCGAACGTGCACAGAAAAAAGTAGAAGAAAACAACTTCGGAATGCGTAAGCGTCTGCTCGAATACGATGACGTAATGAACGCACAAAGAAAAGCGATCTACAAAAAACGACACAATGCCCTTTTCGGGGACCGTCTCGGGCTGGACATTGCAAACATGTTCTACGATATTGCTGAAACCATTGCTTTCAATTTCACAAAAGTATCACAATACCAGGATTTCACACTGGAGCTCTTCAGGGTTCTCGGAATTGAATCTCCGGTGACGGAAGAGGAATTCTCTACCATTGACAAATCAGCGTTGGCAGAAAAAATATACGATGCCGTTCAGGAACACTACAACCGCAAAAATGTCAAGATCTCCGAAAGAGCATATCCTCAGGTGAAAATGGTTTACGAAACTCCGGGCAACCAGTTCAGGAATATAGTATTCCCGCTGACAGACGGAAAACGTGAAATGGAAATGGTCGTAAGCCTCGAAGAAGCATACAAATCAGAAGGAAAAGCCCTTCCGAAAGCTTACGAAAGGAACATCACACTTGCCATGATCGACGACGAATGGAAAGAGCATTTGCGTGAAATGGATGACCTGAGAACTTCTGTACAGCAGGCTGTTTACGAACAAAAAGATCCATTGCTTATTTACAAGCTAGAGTCGTTCGAACTGTTCAAAGCCATGCTTGCACGCCTTAACCTGCAAACCGTTGAGACACTTATTAAAATGGACATTCCATCTATGAATGAGGAAATCCAGAGTACCAACAAGAAGGTAACTGTTCAGAACAATTACGAGCAGGCACAGACAGGTTCAGTGAGTACATCTACACAGCCTCCCAAATTCCAGGGAGCGGAAGGATACCAGGAAGCAATCCAGAATTCTATCCGTGAGCCGGAAAAGAAAAAACCGGTTGTTGCAGAGCCGAAGATCAACCGCAATGATGCATGTCCATGCGGAAGCGGGAAAAAATACAAGCAGTGTCATGGAAAGTAATTTCCAATCCTGATAATTTTGAAAAGGTGTTCTTACGGGAGCACCTTTTTTATTTCCGGTCTACATGTCGATTTCATCGGGCAAATTTCCGATTCCCCCGGCTATTCATTACTTTTGAGCATGGAAAAAGCAATTCAATCCGTAGCCGTAATCGGCGCAGGAAATGTGGGTACGCACCTGGCAGAAAACCTGTCTGAGAATGGGATCACCATTATTTCCATCTCGGCAAGGTCTGAAGATTCCGCAGCCAGCCTGGCTTCACAGGTTAATGCAGACATCATCACAGACCTTCGCAAAATTCCTGAAGCGGACCTTGTGCTCGTTTGTGTGGAAGACAGCCAGATTGCTTCAGTACTTGAGCAATTGCCGGCTTCCCTTCCCGTCGCCTATACTTCAGGCAGTGTGGACATCCATACGCTTCCTACCCGTGAAAACCTCGGGGTATTTTATCCGTTGCAAACTTTTTCGAAATTCAGAAAAACAGCGCTTTTCGAAGTTCCTTTTCTCATAGAAGCGGGAAATTCCGTATTCGCCCAACAACTTTTTGACCTTGCCTGGAAATTGAGCAGGAAGGTTCAGTTTGCATCTTCAGAAGAACGTAAACATTTACATGTAGGCGCTGTTATGGTCAATAACTTCACCAATCACCTGGCTTTCCTTGCCGAAACGCATTTAAAGCAGCATCAGCTCGACTGGGAACTGCTCAAGCCACTGATGAAGGAAACCTTTGAAAAACTGGGCACAGCTTCTCCGTTTGATGCACAGACTGGCCCTGCCCGTCGAAATGACCTGGAAACGATCAGAGAGCACCTCTCCATGCTGGACGGAGCTTCCAGGGAAATTTACTCTGCGATTTCACAGAGCATCCTGACAACATATCATTCAAAAAAATAAAAGCATGATCAGCTACAAAGAAAAATTACCAGGAATTACAACTTTCATCTTCGATGTGGATGGCGTGCTTACCTCCGGGGAAGTCATCCTGATGGACGGTAAAGTAATACGGACATTGAATTCAAAAGATGGTTATGCCATGCAATATGCCATTAAAATGGGCTACCGGATCCTCATCATTACCGGCGGGAATTCCGTGGATGTAAAAGAGCGGCTGCTCGGTTTGGGTGTACATGAAGTATTCCTGAGCTCGCACGAAAAGACAGAAGTATATGCAGCTTGTAAGCTGAAATACGGTTTTGAAGACCACCAGGCTTTGTATATGGGGGATGACATCCCGGACTATCATGTGATGAAAATGGTCGGCGTTGCCACTTGCCCGCAGGATTCTGCCATGGAGATCAAGCAGATCTCGCACTATCAGTCTCCGGTATACGGTGGAAAGGGATGCGTACGCGATGTAATTGAGCAAACTCTCCGGGTGCAAGGGAAATGGTTTTCGGAAAAAGCATTTGTCTGGTAACACAGGAAACAGCTTCTGCATTTTTGGGAGAATATCAAAAATATTTTAATTTAGCTGATAAGCATTTAGTTATTATTGATCATTCATTTAAATCGAGCTTATGGAAATTCCATCCAGACATCAGGCGGTAATGCCTTACCTGATCATCAAAGGCGCATCCAAATTCCTGGAATTTGCGCAGAATGTATTCCATGCAGAACTGGCTTACAGTACCCCACGGGAAGATGGTGACACGATCATGCATGCAGAAATGCAGATCAGCGGAAGCACCATCATGTTTGCAGAAGCCACAGAACAGTGGGACACACAGCCCGCGAACCTGTTTATTTACGTCAATGACGCAGATGAAACCTATCATCAGGCAATCAGCAACGGTGCCACAACTGTAAACGAGCTCTCAGACCAGGATTACGGCCGTACCTGCGGAGTGACAGACCCATTCGGCAATGTCTGGTGGATCACATCGGTCAGAAAATAAGCTTTTCTTCATTGAAAGAAACACCGTTTGCTGTAAATTTCATTTTGTTTGAAAGCTGTTTCAAAATTTTATACCTTTAACCAGGCAGTGACTGAATTGTTGAACTACAAATCATGGAAAAATGAAACTAATCGCAGTCCTTTTTTGCCTGGCGACGGCATTTACATCGCAAGCCAAAAAGTACATTTACCCATTAGAGCATGTCATCGGACTTGCCGATCTCATCGTGGTCGGAGAGATCGAGAGTGTTGAACAAAATACTTATACTTTCAGGATCACGGAAACGCTCAAAGGAGATGTACATGCATCCATCCGGGTAGAAAAATTCAAGGAATGGACGTGTGATACAAGGTACGCAAGACATGAGAAAGGGCAAAAGCTCTGCCTGTTCCTCAAAAGAGGATTGCTGAGCTGGTCCATCATCAATGGAAGCACTGGCGAAAGGCCGATCCTGGAGCAGACTGTCTACCTGGAAACGGGAGAAGATATATACAAGCTCCCGCTTACTGAGTTCAGCGAAGGCATAACCGCATGCTGCCGATGCTACAAGAGCGTGGTCGTTTCCTTAAGAGATGAAGAAATTGTCACCTTTGCACAGGTATGTTCTGACGAAGAAGTAGCCGCTTTCAAGTCATCGAGCAAATTTTCAAAATGGCTCTACGAAAAGATCAGCGCGCACAAAGAACATTGAATCATTTACCATTCTGCTTTATTTTCACTTTCTTTAGTAAAACTTTCTCTGCCTGAAAGAAAAATATCCATAATTTGCACCTGTCCGGAACATGCTGATTACATGCCTCCGACATACTAATCCCCTGATTATGGAACCTTTTTTGATCGTTGTTATCGCCCTCTGGATATATCCTGTCATCACACTTTTCCTGATGCTTTACCTCAAGCAACGGCCGAAGGCACGGAAAGTCGTGCTGATCATCAGTGCATGTATTGCAGGAATTGGTTTCATGGGCATTCTTTCGGGGATCTCTACTATCAATGAAAATATCGACTGGTTCCTTGTATCTGCTGTTTATTTGTTTATCAGCCTCATCATCTGGCAGGTCATTTTTCAGCCCAATTTATGGATCCGGATCCTGGGGTTCATGCTGATGCTGGCCACATTCGGTTTCGGGTATTTTACAGGAAGTGTTGGATTACTCGGAATAGCTGTTACCATGGGAGATTATGAACATCACGGGAAGATCATGATAGATACCAACTTGTACTACACTGAAAGCACTTTGGGTAACGCAGATTCAGAAATCAGGGGAAAAAGAATAGCGGTTTTCAAAAACTATGAGGCTGCTCCATTCCTGGAACGTAAGGTTTTTGAGAAATCTTACACCGATATCGTACAGTTTTCAAGGCCGGTGAAAGTTAAATACGATGAAGCTGAAAGCACATTGTACCTGTCGATCCCGGCTGAAAGAAAGAAGAAATACAGGCTGAAAGGTTGGGCAGATACCATACAGCTGGATCTCAGGCACTGAATTTACAGGCACAAAAAAACCGCGGTGAAATCCACCGCGGCCATCTGAATATTTATCTGGATTTATTCTCCCATTTTCGCCATAATCTCATTGCTGACACCTGTAGAAGAATATCCTCCGTCATGGAACAGGTTCTGCATCGTAACCATACGTGTAAGGTCTGAGAACAATGTAATACAGTAATTCGCACAATCTTCAGCGGAAGCGTTCCCCAATGGAGCGATGGCATCTGCAAAGTCATAAAAATCACCGAATCCTTTGATCCCCGATCCTGCGGTAGTCTTTGTAGGAGACTGAGAAACCGTATTGATACGTACTTTCTTTTCTACACCATAGTGATATCCGAAACTACGCGCGATAGATTCAAGCATTGCTTTGATGTCTGCCATATCCGTATAGAACGGGTAAGTTCTTTGTGCAGCCATGTATGTAAGTGCAACTACACTCCCCCACTCACTGATAGCATCCAGCTTTTTCGCTACTGCCAGCATTTTGTGCAAGGACATCGCAGAAACGTCGATACCTTTTGAAAAATAATCGTAATTGGATTCCGTATAAGGGATATTCTTACGAATGTTGACACTCATACCGATAGAATGCAGTACAAAATCGATTTTACCACCTAAAACTTCCTGAGCTTCAGTAAACAATTTTGTCAGATCATCTATATTGGTGGCATCTGCAGGAATGATCTTTGAATTTGTCTTTTCTGCCAATGCATTGATCTCTCCCATACGCATTGCGATCGGCGCATTTGTCAAAACAAAAGTCGCTCCTTGTGCGTGCGCTTGTTCAGCTACTTTCCAGGCAATTGAATTTTCATCTAATGCTCCGGTAATAATTCCTCTTTTTCCTTTCAATAAATTATTTGCCATAGTTATCAGCTTTGCGACAAAGGTAAAGGAAAAATCGAAATTGGAGATTACAAAGCGAAATTAAGGCTGACGATCAACACTTGTCTACGCACCTACTTTCATTTTTAATCTCATAACAAAAACTTCACGCCTACAATTATATTTGCCGCATACATTCCTTTTGATGTTAATTTTTCTTTTGTCGGAGCTATCTCCTGGTCATTTGCGCTCATCAAAGCTTCTACATAAATCCCTAGCCTTTCAAAATCATATTGATAGCCTGGGCCTAAACGAACAATTATATTATAATTTACTGTTTTTTTATCCGTAGAATATGTTTTTTCGCTGAAATAGACATAATATTTACTTCTGTCATAGTTAACATCAAAGTTCCGTATACCGACATTTAGTCCGGCGCCTGCTGCTATATAAAATCCATGTTCACCATCGTCAAACACGAAATATTTTGTTTCCAATATAAAATTGATAAAATTGTACCTTACGAAACCGCGTTTGCGCATACCGTCACTCCCATCCAGTGTATACAGTTGGTAAGAATGACCTATTTGTACGGGCAAACCGGTTTCTATCGTCGCTCGGTTGGATATACTGAAGGTTTCTCTAGAATCAGCTTCTGCTTGTAATGTAATAGCACCTGTAGAAAATTTGCCTAATACATATTTATAACCAAGATTAGCACCAAGATAGATCTGAGCATTTAATTTGGCAGGAATAATAAAAAGGTTTAGCAGTAATATAGCGCATAATATGATCTTCATATGTCTTTTGAATAGTTATGGTTTTGTTTAATCTTTAATCAAGTGTGAACGTAAGCCCGTCATAAGCCGGAAAAACATTCTCAGGGAGCATTGCCTCAATCTCTTCATGTGTTCCGAACATGTGGGAAATATGTGTCAGGTAAGCTTTTCCCGGTTTTACTTCTGCAATGAAGTCCAGTGCTTCTCTCAGGTTAAAATGAGAAATATGTTCCGATCGGTGCAGCGCATTTACGATCAAAACCCTGGAACCTTTTACTTTTTCTTTTTCCTTCTCCGAAATGGTTTTAGCATCCGTGATATACGTAAAATCTCCTATCCGGAATCCGGTGACTGGCATTTTGTAATGCATAACTTCAATGGGGATAACGCTTACGCCATTGGGCAAAACAAAAGGCTCATCCGTGATCCTGTTGAGATTCAGGCTTGGAATTCCCGGATAACGATTGTCAGAAAAAACATAATGAAATTCGCGCCTCAGCGCGTTTTCAACAGCTGATGTGCAAAAGATCTCCATATCTCTTGCCTCCCTGAAATTAAATGCTCTTACATCATCCAGGCCGGCGATATGGTCCTTGTGTTCATGGGTAAATAATACTGCCCGGAGGGATTTTACGTTTTCGCGCAACATTTGCTGCCGGAAATCGGGCCCTGTGTCAATCACATAATTTTCTCCGGCGGCTTCAAACATCACAGAGCTGCGCAGCCTTTTATCCCTGGAATCCGAAGAAGCACAGACACGGCATTCGCATGCTATGACAGGGACACCCTGAGAAGTACCGGAACCAAGAATCGTAATTTTCACAAAACAAAGATAAAGAAATCAGCTTAATTTTTGGCGCGGATCACTCTTACAAGCAGCAAAGTCCACCCTATGATGATCAGCAAGCCACCAAGCGGAGTTACAGGTCCAAGCACTTTTCCAAGATTCAGGCTTCCCATTTCCTGGAAGGTTAATCCGTAAATCGATCCGGAAAAGAGAATTACTCCACACAAAATCAATACATACACTGTTTTCAGCGAAAAATGAACGGCTGGTTTAAGCGCAGCGATCGCAAGCAGTCCGAGTGCATTCAGCAACTGGTATCTCACACCTGTTTCAAACGAAGCGATCTTTTCCACACTTACTTTACCTTTCAGCCCGTGTGCGCCGAAAGCACCCAGGATGATCCCAAGAATCATCAGGATGAGGGCTGTAACAATAATTTGCTTCGTATTCTTTTCCATTTTCTTCGCAGATTAATTTGATCCAAAGTTAATACTTCAAAGGATTCGGCTGGAGAAAAAAATAAATGAATTCACAGTGCCATATTACCAGGCACAGGACTTTTACTTACCCGCGTTGAAATACTTCCTGAGCTCATCTTTGGAAGAAGAAAAGCTGAACAGGTCCAGCAGTTTATTTGCGTTCGCCCTGTCTGTCATGTGGTCATAGCAGAACTTGGCCATTTTGATACGGTCGCCATCGAATGTAAAAGCATTCACTATGCGATACGCCTGGTCTGAGTTAATACATTTACGGCTTAAAGTTTCCTGTACAAAAGCCATCTGGTCCGAAGAAAAATTGGCTTCCTTAATACCACTGATTACATAGTCTACATTGTCCAATGCAGTTTTACAGCTCCAGGTTCCGTCCGCATTCACAATGACATTTCCATTTGCTGTAGCAACAGGAGCAGGAGTCGCATGGTCAGCATGTACCGTACCATCCGCATGGGTATGTGTACCCGGCTTGGTAATTACCTGGTGATTGTGGTCATGCACAGTGCCATCTGCATGTGTATGCGTACCTTGTCCCGCAGGAATTGGCTGTGTAGAAGGTACGGGATTTTTAGTGATCACTTCATGATGCTCATTGTGCACCGTTCCGTCCGCATGCGTATGTGTAGTTCCTCCGGAAACCTGCGTGGATCCGTTTAATTGTATCGGTGTAGCCTGACCTGAACCGTTCGTTGTGGACGGTTGATCTGAATATACTGTATTTTCATTGGCACGGTAATTCACTACGGATGAACCGTTTCCATAAGGAGAAGTGTTCATCGCCACCATATCAAACAACCTGAGGTTTCTTTTTTTAGCGCTTTTGATCACTACCTGGGCAGAGTATTCCATGTTCGGATCCAGGTAAATGCTTTTATTAATGTCTCCCGTGGTACCATCTGCAAAGATGACTTTTACTTTGTAAGCAGCTGGATTCAGTCCTTCTATCTTCACATTGGTGCGGGGAATAGAATTTTGTTTGATCCCGTTGAGAATTACGAAAAACGGCTGCCCTCCATTGTTAAAAATGATCAGATTCGATTTCTGAGCGAAAACAGTCAGGGAAAAAATGACCGTAAAAAGTGTAAAAATGTATTTCATACTATATTGTTTAAATAACGTTTTAATAAAAAGTGTGCCACAATCAGTTCATCAATGCTTTCGCATTTTCCAGGGCTGCTTCATTAATATT